>OODA01000017.1_pt1 | contig 159302 bp, 134 predicted proteins | sample 1671341 | NCBI WGS metagenome assembly OODA01 (sample SAMN06348147, study PRJEB24527) | human gut metagenome | biome: human gut; feature: ankylosing spondylitis patient; material: feces | host: Homo sapiens | place: China | collected 2015-10 | reverse complement strand
TGTTGCTCAGGAACTTATAAATAAAGTTAAATTATAGTGTTGCGGAATTAAGGTTAAATTTGCACCGAAGAGGGAGTGCGTAGTGCCGGAGTGCGGCGCGTCACTCATACACGCCAACACAAGCAGCAACGATCCCCCGGCAACTGAAAACCGAAAGAAACCGATTTTAAAACCGATTTATTCAAACAGAATTTTTTTAATTAACTTAATTCAATAACAATTTATTAACAAACAAAGAAAGGATTTAGTATGAAAAAAATCTTATCTCTTCTTTCGATGTTGATGATTACCGTAACGGCATTTGCTACAAGCTACACGGACAAACTTACCTACAAGTTGACCGTATTTACAGCTTTGACAAAGGATTTGCCTGCAGGTGAACTCACCATCGAACCTTATGGCACATCAAATTATACGGTGACTGCCAAAGGATGTGATTTGTCTGATTTTGATGCAGGTAACTGGGACGAAATCGTTTGCGAGGACGTTGCAGGTACAAAAGACGCAAATGGTGTTACCACAATCACACTGGATAACCCTTATGCTTACCGTACATCAGACAATACCGCTTTTACAGACACTAAGCTCGTCGTTAAGTTCAACGGTACAAAGGCTTATGCTCATTTCGAGGGCAAGATGAAAGTCATGTATGTTGCTCGCGCTTTTGAGTACACCTTCGGTACTGACGAAGGCTTCGACGGCGGTGGTTCTACCGGCGGTGGCGAGACTGGTGGCGAGGTTGCAGCACCTTTCGAGAAGGTTGACTTCGTAAGCGATGGCACTAACTTCAACTGGAGCATCCCAGTAAATTGGGATACACAGAAGATCGTTATGTCTATCGACCCATCTACATGTACTGGTGCTTGCGAAGATATTATTGGTCTTGGTCAAGTTGCAACAGCTTGCGATAATACTCTCCACTTATATCGCAAGCCTAACGGCACCCTTCAGGGATACTTCAATGTACCTGGTGGCAGCAACAACAACACCAATCCGTTCGATGAGACCAATCCAATTAAGGTTGAGGTGTCAAAGGCTAAGGGCTTTGTTGTTAATGACGTGGTGAAGATTCCTGCAAGCGAAATGAGTGCTCTCTTCGCTCTCTCAACAGTTAATATGGGTACTGGTGAAGGCTCTAACGACAAGTCACGTGCTACATACAAATACGTTAAGGTAGTTGATAAGAATTGGACAGAGGTTCCTCCTGTAACAGTTAAGGAGACCAAGGAGTTCAAAAACGTTGCTTACACCACTTCAATGGGTGGTAACGGAACTGCAACTGTAACATTCACTGAGATGTCTGACGGTACATTCCCGATGACATTCGTTTCTGACGATTTAAATGTTAAAGCTGAAAACCTCACAAAGGATACAGATGCTAAGGGTCGCACTACTTACACTGGTACAGCAAAACGCACAGATGTTGATGTAACATTCACTGTTAAGGCTGTTGTTTACACAGAGGGCACAGAGGAAAAACTCTACATGACAATGGATAACGGCTCAAGCTTCGTTGTTACTGTTGGTGAGGATCCTGACTACGTTGCTCCTGTAGTTTACAAGAACACTCTGAAGGTAGTTCGTGGCACAGACACCAAGACATACGAAAACGCTGAGGTATCTGTACTCGCTAAGGGCGAGAACAAGTACGCAGTTACTATCCCTTCATTTACTGATATGGACCAAATGGAAGGTACAATCGGTAAGCTCACATTCGAGGCTACTGGTGTAGAGGAAAATGGCACACTCAAGCTTACTGCTACTTCTGCTGCAACAACTCAGGAAGGTGGCAGTGGCTGGGATAATGCTGGTTTCACAGCTTCTATGGATGCTACTGTAACTGACGGAACTCTCGCAGGTACATTCACAGTAGTATATCCTAATGATGCAACTAACTATACATATACCTTGTACTATGGTGTTGAGCCTCCAGTAGCTCCAGATGAGCCTAAGGATGAAACCGTTGTTGAGAAGTATCAGGCTGACGGCACAGGCTTCTCTCACACAATCAATGTTGATTGGGACAAGCAGAAGATTGTTGCTTCTATCGACTTCTCTAACGGTGGCGACGACAAGGATATCCTTGCTATGACTACTGGCGACAGCTTCACAGCATTCCAGACAAGCACATACCGCACAATGCACTGGTATTGCAATCAGACTGCAAAGCAGATGTCTGGTTTCTTCGCAAAGGACGGCGCTGGTAACAACAACACCGATCGCATGGACGTTGCTGACTGCCTCGCAAAGTTCGAAATCTCTAAGGCTGAGGGTCTGAAGGTTAATGGTGAGGTTAAGATGACTCCTACTGTTCTTGAAGATCTCCTCACAGGCGCTCCTATCATCATCGGTAGCGGTGAGTCTCCTAAGTTCAGCAATGCATTCTACAACTACATCAAGGTAGTTTCTCTCGATTGGAAAGAGCCGACAGAGCCAGAGGTAACCGTTAAGGACGAGAAGACCTTCAACGAGGCTCTCTATATGCAGGATCAAAAAGTTGCTGACGCTACGGTTGTAGTTAAGGAGATGTCTGACGAGACAATCAATATGTCTCTCAAGTTCGGTGAAAACGAGTACACATCTACTGAGCTTACAAAGGGTACAGACACTAAGGGTCGCACTACTTACACTGGTAAGGTAGCTAACGGTACTCAGACATACGATGTAGCAGGTGTTGTTTACGAAAAGGACAACGTAGCTCGTCTTTACATGACACTGAAAACAAGTATTACTACTGTCGTTGTTGGTGAGAACCCTGACGTTGTAACTCCTGAGGTAACTGAGGTTTCTAACAAGACATACACAAACAACCTCCGCATCCTTGATGGCGAAACGACAGTTGTTGAAGAGGCTGAAGTTGATGTGAACATCATCAAGTACTCTGACGAGTCTTATAAGGTTACTCTTAAGAACGTTAATATGCTCAACAAGACTCAGAACCTCGTATTCGTAGGTAAGGCACTCATTGAAGAGGCTCCTACTGAGGCAACAGAGCCGCTCACAATCATTGCTAAGTCTGACGAGGCTACAACTGCCTTCTTCGGCGAGGAGATGAACGGTACATTCGAGATCACAGAGGTTTCTGCTGAAGAGATCAAGATGGGCTTTGTTCTCAATAATACAAGCTTAGAATATCAGGGCGAGTTCAACTACACTGAGGAAGAAGAGCCAGAGGTTTACACAAACAACCTCCACATCTACGACGCTGCAGCTCCTGAGACAGACCTCTTCCAGGCTGACCAGGCTAAGGTAGAGTTCTTGGCTACTGCTACAGGTGAGTTCAAGCTCACTCTTAAGGACGTAACTCTCAACGAGAATACCCAGGACCTCGTATTCACTGGTATGCTTTCTGCACCAGAACCAGGTGGTCAGGATCCGCTCGCAGAAGAGGGTGAAACAACTCCTGCTGAGCCAGCAATGGTTCTCAACGCTATTGCTGACGAGGCTACTGCTACATTCCTCGGTGCTACATCTGCAACAGCTGTGTTCAATGTAATCATGAATGATGAAGCAGAAACTGAAAACGATGCATTCGCACTCACATTCACTATCACAGCAGGTGAGAAGACTCTCGCTGGTGAGTTCAACTACGAGAAGACTCCAGATGTTGAGGAATATCCTATCAACTTCGACAAGACAGCTAACAGCACACATAATTCTCGTGCCCTCAATAGCTTCTCTCTCCAGCAGACTGGCAAGGACAAGCAGACAGAATCTGTATACGCTTCAAAAGCTGCTTACGAGGATCACACATCTAAGGTGTTCACAGTTGAGGCTGGCAGCGAACTGACAGCTTCGTTCGATTACACAGGCGAATGGATGCATAGCTTCGTTTACATCGACTTCGATAACGATGGTCAGTTCTCTTACAAGGAAGGACAGTGGGATCAGACTGGCACCGATTTGGTAGCATTCAGCTTCTACTCTCTCGACTCTAATCCAAAGAACGATGCATCTGGTTACAACTCAGTAGGTGATGAACTTACAGGAGATGCTCGCAATACTTATGTTGCACCTTCGTTCAAGGCTCCTGCTAAGGCTGGCGAATATCGTATCCGCTTCAAGTTCGATTGGAACTGCATCCTCCCTGGTGGTTCAAGCAGTATCCTCTCTGACGGTGGCGGCGTTTGGGACGCAACTCTTAAGGTTGTAGAGCCGGTTGTTGACGGCATCAGCACAATCAACGCTGAGGTTGCTAATGGTGAGACACAGCTCTTCACAGTTAACGGCGTTAAGCTTAACAAGCTCCAGAAGGGTCTGAACATCGTTCGCACCGCTGACGGCAAGGTTAAGAAGGTACTCGTTAAGTAATCTTTCAGGGGGTGCACTTGTCCCCAAGTGCACCAACCAAGCAAGTTGCACTATTTTTAGGGGGTGCAGCTGTCCCAGCTGCACCAACCAAGCAAACGGTGCACCCACAGAATAAACTCATAAGAGGGCATGGCATTCCGCCATGCCCTCTTTGCGTTGCTACCCTCCCACGGATCTATCGTAGGAGGGTATGGCATCCCTGCCATACCCACGCCACCCTCCCAGGGGGTGCAGCGGTCTCCGCTGCACCAACCGAGCACTCGTGCACCAACATTGTAATCCTCCCACGGAATCCACGGAACACACAGAAACTTCTGGCGTAGAAGAGCCTCGCACAGATTTCACCGATGCTCACAGATGGTTAGGCTGCGTAGGGTTCTCCCACGGAATCCACGGAACACACAGAAGCTTCTGGCGTAGAAGAGCCTCCCACAGATGCTCACAGATGCACACAGATGGTTAGGCTACGTAGGGTTCTGTGGGAAGATAGTTTGGTGGCTGCGTGGGTATGGCAGGGATGCCATACCCTCCTAATCTGTGCACATCCGTGCAATCTGTGGGAGAATATCTTGCGTCAGAAACTTCTGTGGGTTCTGTGGCTTCTGTGGGAAGATAGTTTGGTGGCTGCGTGGGTATGGCAGGATGCCATACCCTCCTATAGTTTGCACTGTTTGCTTTGTTGGTGCACTTGAGACAAGTGCACCCCCTTGAGATAGCTCTGTTAGCTTTGTTGGTGCAACTGAGACAGCTGCACCCCCTTGAAGTTTGCAACAAGGTTGCAGAATATTTTACCGAACTTTGTCAATGATTATTTTTCTCTTAGTGATTAACAACAAATGAAATATGATTAGAAGAATATCCTATTACTTATTATCAGCAGTCTTCGTGGCGGGAATGAGCGCCTGCGGAGGCAATGTGCACGACGGTCACGACCATGCCGACCATGAACATGCTGCGCACGACCATGACCACGACCACGACCACAGCGAGGCGGAGGGTCACGACCATGAGGCTGAGCTTGCAGGCAAAGAGGCGAAGGGCGCACATGCCGACGAGATAATACTCTCTGCGGAGAAAGCCCGTGCAGCCGGAGTGAAGGTGGAGGAGGTGAAGCCCAGCACGTTCCACGGCGTGATACACACGAGCGGAAAGGTGATGTCGGCATCGTGCGACGAGACCACCGTCGTGGCTACTATCAGCGGACGCGTGCAGTACAAGAACCACGTGAGCGAGGGACTGAAGGTAGCAAGCGGCACCACGCTGTTCTCCATTACCTCCGCCGGTATGCAGACCGCCGAGGGCGACCCCGTGCAACGTGCACGCATCGACTACGAGCGTGCCGAACGCGACTACACACGTGCGAAGATACTCATTAAGGACCGCATAATCAGCGAGAAGGATCTCGCCGTGGCGAAAGCCGAGTACGAGGCGGCGAAGCTCACATATAACAGTATGCAGCGCACGCGCAGCGCGGGTGGAGTAGTGGTGACGGCTCCGCGCGGCGGCTACGTGAAGCAGTGTCTCGTGAACGGTGGCGACTACGTAGAAGCCGGTCAGCCACTCGCTATCATCACGCAGAACAAACACCTCTACCTGCGTGCCGAGATACCCGAGCGCCACTTCAATGAGCTGAACAAGATACGCTGCGCGAAGTTCCGCACGAGCTACAGCAAGCGTCTCTACGACATCACGGAGATGGGCGGACGCATAAAGTCGTACGGTCGCTCGGCAGAGGTGAACAACTCGTACCTGCCCGTCATCTTCGAGTTCAACAACACGGGCGACGTAGTGCAGGGCTCTTACGCCGAGATATACCTCATAACCCAAGACCGCCACAACGTCATCACGCTGCCCCTCACCGCCCTCACCGAGGAGCAGGGCATCCACTTCGTCTACGTGCAGATAGACGCGGAGGGCTACCGCAAGCAGGAGGTGACGCTGGGCGAGAGCGACGGCGAGCGTGTAGAGATACTGACGGGTGTTAAGCAGGGCGACCGCGTAGTGACGAAGGGTGCCGTGCAAGTACGATTGGCTTCGGCTGCGAACGCTATCCCGGCGCATAACCATAATCATTAATTTTTAAGTAGACGAGGGACGAGTAGACAAGCAAACAGTGCGTGTCCTCCCACGGAATACATAGAAGGTTAGGGTGCGTGGTGTTCTCCCACAGATTTCACAGATACTCACAGATGTTCTCTCAGGGGGTGCAGCAGTCTCTGCTGCACCAACCAAGCAGAGATGTACTGCCCACAGAACACACTTAGGAGGGTATGGCATCCCTGCCATACCCACGCCACCCACTTAATAATCCTCCCACAGATGGCACAGATGCACACAGATGTTTAGGTTGCGTAGTATTGTCCCACGGAACACGCAGAATACACAGAAGTTCTCCTCTGCAAGAAAATTCTGTGAATTCTGTGGGAAGATGCAATGGCTGCTCGGTTGGTGCAGCTGAGACAGCTGCACCCCCTGGTAGGGTGCGTGGGTATGGCAGGGATGCCATACCCTCCTACAATTGCACAGACTGGGAGGGTGTCCTAAAATATCTGTGCGCATCTGTGACATCTGTGGGAGGATATCTCAGCAAAAGGTTTCTGTGAATTCGGTGAATTCTGTGGGAAGATAGTTTGGTGGCTGCGTGGGTATGGCAGGATGCCATACCCTCCTATAAGTGCACCTCTTGAGGAAATCTCCTCGTTAACTCGTTAACTAATAAAGAAAAAAGCTATGTTGAATAAGATAATAAGGTTCTCGCTTGAGAACAGAATACTCGTGTTGGTGGCGTCGGTGCTGCTCGTCATAGGCGGACTGTACTCCACCAGTAAGACCGATGTGGACGTGTTCCCCGACCTCAACGCCCCCACCGTGGTCATCATGACCGAAGCCGGCGGCATGGCGACCGAGGAGGTGGAACAGCTCGTGACGTTCCCGATAGAGACCGCCGTCAACGGCAGCACCGGTGTGCGTCGCGTGCGCTCGCAGTCGACCAACGGCTTCTCCGTAGTGTGGGTGGAGTTCGACTGGGGCACCGACATCTACCTTGCACGTCAGATTGTGAGCGAGAAACTCGCCGCAGTAGGCGAGCAGATGCCCGAAGGCGTGAGTGCTCCAGTGCTCGGTCCGCAGTCGTCGATACTCGGCGAAGTGCTCATCGTGAGCCTCACCAGTAAGCACACCACGCAGCAAGACCTGCGTACGTACGCCGACTGGGTGATACGTCCGCGTCTGCTCTCCACCGGCGGTGTGGCTCAGGTGAGCGTGCACGGTGGCGACATCAAGGAATACCAGATACTACTGAGTCCGGGCAAGATGAAGCACTTCGGCGTGTCGCTCGCCGACATCATGGCGTGCACACGCGGCATGAACACCAACACCAACGGCGGCGTGCGCTACAAGTACGGCAACGAGTACATCATCCGCGGCATCACCTCGACCAACGACGTGGAGAAGCTCGGTACGAGCATCGTGAAGAAGAATGGCGAGAGCGTAGTCACCCTCGCCGACGTAGCCACGATAGAGATAGACAACCAGTCGCCGAAGCTCGGCGTAGCCAGCGAGCGCGCCCAGTCAGCCGTGCTCCTCACCGTTACCAAGCAGCCCAATACGAGCACCATCGACCTCACTAAGCATCTCGACCTCGCACTCGACGACCTCAAGCAGACCCTGCCCTCCGACGTGCATATCTCTACCGACATCTTCCGCCAGGCAGACTTCATCGAGAGCAGCATCGACAACGTGCAGAAGTCGCTCATCGAGGGTGCCATCTTCGTCGTTGTCATCCTTATGCTCTTCCTCGCCAACGTGCGCACCACGCTCATCTCGCTCGTCACGATACCCATCTCGTTCCTTGTGGCGATGATAGTGCTCAACGCCCTCGGCATCAGCATCAACACCATGACCCTCGGCGGTCTCGCCATTGCCATCGGCTCGCTCGTAGACGATGCCATCGTCGACGTGGAGAACGTGTACAAGCACATACGCCAGAATCGCGCGCTGCCCGAGGCAGAGCGAATGCCCATCATCGAACTCGTGTACAACGCTTCGCGTGAGGTGCGTATGCCTATCCTCAACTCCACGCTGATCATCGTGGTGAGCTTTGCGCCGCTGTTCTTCCTCAGCGGCATGGAAGGCAGGATGCTAATACCCCTTGGCATCGCCTTCGTGACAGCCCTCTTCGCCTCCACCCTCGTAGCCCTCACGCTCACCCCCGTGCTCTGCAGCTACCTGCTCGGCAAGAGTAAGGGCGAGCTGCCGAAGGAAGCCTTCGTGGCAGTGTGGCTTAAGACATACTACGAGCGTGCCCTGCTGTGGGTGCTCGCCAACACACGCAAGGTGATAGTAGGCACCGCAGCGCTGTTCGTTGTCGCCGTGGGCGTGTTCTTCTGCTTAGGCAGCAGCTTCCTGCCCAAGTTCAACGAAGGCTCGTTCACCATCAACATCTCCTCGCTGCCCGGTATCTCGCTCGAAGAGAGCGACTCTATCGGCGCACGTGCCGAACGATTGCTGCTGCAGGTGCCCGAGATAAAGACCGTGGCACGCAAGACCGGTCGTGCCGAACTCGACGAGCACGCCCTCGGCGTGAACGTGAGCGAGATAGAAGCCCCGTTCGAGCTGAAAGACCGCAGCCATGAGGACGTGCTCAACGACGTGCGCAAGCGCCTCTCAGTGCTCGCCGGTGCCAACATCGAGATCGGTCAGCCCATCTCCCACCGCATCGACGCCATGCTCTCGGGCACACAAGCCAGCATCGCCATCAAGCTCTTCGGCACCGACCTCAACCGTATGTTCACCATCGGCAATCAGATAAAGGACGCCTGCCAGGACATCAAGGGCATCGCCGACCTCAACGTAGAGCAGCAGATAGAGCGTCCAGAACTGAAGATAGTGCCGCGTCGCGAACTGCTCGTGCGCAACGGCATCACGCTGCCCGAGTTCAACGAGTTCCTCGCCGTGAACCTCGCCGGCGAGACCGTCTCGCAGGTGTACGAAGCCGGTAGAGCCTTCAACCTCGTGGTGAAAGCCGCCGACTACGACGAGATAAGCAACCTCATCATCGACACGCAGGACGGACGCAAGGTGCCGCTTAGCGATGTGGCAGACATCATATCCAGTGCCGGACCCAACACCATCAACCGCGAGAACGTGCAGCGCAAGATAGTAATCTCCGCCAACACCAGCGGCAGAGCCTTGAGCGACGTAGTAGCCGACATCAAGCAGGCAGTAGGCGAGAAAGTGCAGCTGCCCGAAGGCTACCACGTAGAGTACGGCGGACAGTTTGAGAGTCAGGAGAGTGCCAGCCGCGTGCTCTATCTCACCTGCATGGTTGCCATCGTCGTCATCTTCTTCCTGCTCTTCATGCAGTTCCGCAACGCCCTTGAAGCCGGTGTCATACTGCTCAACCTCCCGTTGGCACTCATCGGCGGCATCTTCGCCATCGTGCTCACCACAGGCGAGGTAAGCATCCCAGCCGTCATCGGCTTCATCTCGCTCTTCGGCATCGCCACGCGCAACGGTATGCTACTCATCACCGAGTACAAGCGTCTGCGCACAGAGGAAGGCAGGAGCGTGCGCGACGCCATCGTCGAAGGCTCGCTCTCGCGTCTGAACCCCATACTCATGACCGCCCTCACCTCAGCCCTCGCCCTCGTGCCCCTCGCCCTCGGCGGCGACCTGCCCGGCAACGAGATACAGTCGCCGATGGCGAAGGTGATACTAGGCGGACTCATCAGCTCCACATTACTCAACGCATTCATAGTACCGATAATATATGAGAAGATATCTAATCGCCACAGCCGTGGCACTCAGCGCGTGTAGCGCCGCCCTCGCCGACACCATTGGCGACGTGCTCAAGCAGATAGCTGCGAACAACCTCACCCTGCAGTCGGCAGCGCACGACACGCGTGCCGACGTGCTCGACGTGAAAGCCACGAACACCCTCGGCGGTCCGTCGGTAGAGTACAGTCCGTTCTTCACGAAAGGCTACTCCGGCGTAGCCGAGAGCGAGCTTGTGGTGAGCCAGGAAATCGACTTCCCCACGAAGTACGCCGCCCGCAGCAAGCAGGCGCAGATGCAGCAGGCGGTAGGCGAGAAGCAGATAGCCAAGCAGCGTCGCGACATACTCCTGCAGGCGCAGCTCGTCTGCCTCGACCTCATCCGCGTGAACCAGACCCTCGCCATGCTCCGCGAGCGCCTTGGCAACAGCGACACCCTCCTCCTGATGTACGAGAAGCGCATGGAGGCAGGCGACGCCAACGCCCTTGAGCTGAACAAGGTGAAGCTCGACTGCATGGAGGTGCGCACCCTCGTCAGCGAGGCAGAAGGCGAGCGCACCGCCCTCCTGCAGCAGCTCAAGCAGCTCAATGGCGGCAAGCCCATCGACGTAGCCACCACCGAGCTGCCCCACTACGAGCCGATAGCCGACTTCGAGCAGTATCGCGCCCTCGCCCTCGCCTCGGATGCCGACGTGGCAGTGGCGCAGACCGCCCTCCGCGCTGCCGACCTGAATCTGAAGCAGCAGAAGAGCGAGTGGCTGCCCAGCATCTCCTTCGGCTACCGCCGCAACACCGAGCAGCGCGAAGCCATCAACGGCTTCATGGTAGGCGTGAGCTTTCCGCTCTACAGCAACAGCAGCAACGTGAAGGCGGCACGCGAGCGCCGTCAGAGTGCCGAGCTGCAGGTGCAGCAGGCGCAGCATGATGCAGAAGCCGAGCTGCGCACCAGCTACGAGCAGCTGCAGGGCTTGCAACAGGTGATAGACCACAGCGATGTGAAGCTCCTTCAGGAGTCGCTCGCGCTCTTCAAGAAGGCATTGCAGCAAGGCGAGATAACCGCCCTTGTCTACTACGTGGAGATAAACAGCATCTACGAGAAGCTACAGCGACACATCGACCTCCACTGCCAGAGTGTGAAGCTATTGGCAGAGCTGCACCGGAATGAGTTGTGAGTTTTGAATTTTGAGTTTTGAATTGTTGCCTGCGGCAATTTTGAGTTTTGAGTTTTGAGTTTTGAATTGTTAAAGGCTTAGGAAGGCTTAAAGAGGCTTAGTTCGGCTTATACGCTGCCTCAAGCCGCTGCCTTAAGCTCGGCTTAATTGCCCCAGAAAACCTTTGTTATACCCATCCGCGTCGACCGACGCGGATGCTCGTATCGACCGACGCGGATGCTCGTATCGACCGACGCAGATGTTCGTAACGACCGACGCAGATCATCTAACCATAATAGTTTGTCTGGTAAAACGTTTGTAGAGACGGAAAAAATCGCTATATTTGCAAGAGTATGAGCCATGGTATATCATGCAGAACGGCCTTGAAATTCCGTACGGACACAACGCCGACTGGGGCAAGGCTAACGAGTGGGCAAGCAGAGTGTTGCTCGAGGAAGAGTAATTAAAAAGTAAAAAAGTAAAAAAGTAAAAGAGTAAAAAGGTAAAAAAGTAAAAAGGTAAAAAAGTAAAAAGCGAGGCAATGTCGGTGCTGACATTGCCTCGCTTTTACCTTTTAGAATATCTACTCCTTCGTTATTATGTTTTTAGAATATCGACTCCTCTGTTTCGGATGTGAACAGCTCAAGAGCTTTCATTCCCATGATGGAGTTGCCCTTCGAGTTGAGTCGCGGGCTCCATACCGCAATGGAGTAGCGCGACGGGTATAAAGCCACGATGCCACCGCCCACGCCGCTCTTGGCAGGCAGACCGACAAGAAAGGCGAACTCTCCCGACTCGTCGTATAAGCCGCAAGTCTGCATGATGGCGTTGATGCGTTTTACTCGCGATATGCTCAGGTTGACACCAGCGTGAGAGAACGGCTGACTGCTCTTGGCGAATGCCATGAAGGCACGCGAGAGATCCTCGCAGCTCATCTCTACAGAGCACATCGTGCAGTAGAAGTCGAGCACGTCGTGCACATCGTTATGCAGATTGCCGTGATGCTTCAGCAGATAGGCAATGGAAGCGTTCAGATTGCAGCAGCTCAGCTCGGAGCGCGTCACCTCCTCCGAGTAGTTGATGTCAGGGTTGTCAGCCAGTGTGCGCACGAAATTGATGAAGAACTCCTTCGGGTTGTCGATGAGCGAGAGGATAACGTCGGCAGTGACCAGGGCACCGGCGTTGATGAACGGGTTGCGCGGCTTGCCGTGCTCGTACTCCAGTTGCACAAGCGAGTTGAATGCTGTGCCCGACGGCTCCTTGCCTATTCTTTGCCATAGCTCCTTGCCTAACAGACTCAGTGCTACGGCAAGCGAGAACACCTTTGAGATGCTCTGTATTGAGAACTTCACGTCGGATGCTCCGAGACGGTAGGTTCTGCCGTCGAGAATGTTGAGGCAGAGCCCGAACTGGTCGGGGTTTACGTTAGCTAAAGCCGGGATGTAGTCGGCTTGCTTGCCGTCGTGAGCGTAGACCTCTATCTCTTGTCGGATGTGTTCCAATAATGGTTGATAGTCCATAGCCAAATGTTTTACGGTTCTCTGTATGCTTTAGTCGAACAGTCCCGGTTCCACAGCGTTGCTGCCCGTCATCGGTCGTCCGAGGTGCTGGTAGGCGAGGGGAGTGACCATGCGTCCGCGCTGCGTGCGCTTTATGAAGCCCTCCATGATGAGATACGGCTCGTACACCTCCTCGACGGTGCCCGTGTCCTCGCCGATAGCGGTGGCGATGGTAGACACGCCGACCGGTCCGCCGCGGAACTTGTCGATGATGGTGAGCAGAATCTTGTTATCAATCTCGTCCAAGCCATACTGGTCGATGTTCAGTGCTGAGAGTGAGATGCGCGCAATGTCGCGGTCGATGCGTCCGTTGCCCTTCACCTGCGCAAAGTCGCGCACACGGCGCAGCAGAGCGTTCGCAATACGCGGCGTGCCACGCGAGCGGCGCGCAATCTCTATAGCCGCATCGTCGTCGATGGGCACCTTCAGAATCATCGCCGAGCGCTTGATAATCTTCTGCAGCATCTCCGGTCCGTAGTACTCCAGGTGGAGGTTGATGCCGAAGCGTGCGCGGAGCGGAGCCGTGAGCAGTCCGCTGCGCGTTGTGGCACCCACGAGTGTGAACGGGTTGAGGTCGATCTGTATAGACCGCGCCGACGGACCCTTGTCGATCATGATGTCGATGCGGTAGTCCTCCATCGCCGAGTAGAGATACTCCTCCACGACGGGCGACAGGCGGTGGATCTCGTCGATGAAGAGCACGTCGCGCGGCTCCAGCGATGTGAGGATGCCGGCGAGGTCGCCCGGTTTGTCGAGCACCGGTCCGCTCGTAATCTTGAAGCCCACGCCCAGTTCGTTGGCTATGATGTTGCTAAGTGTCGTCTTGCCCAGTCCTGGGGGACCGTGCAGCAGCGTATGGTCGAGCGGTTCGCCGCGGTACTTCGCCGCCTCGACGAACACTTCGAGGTTCTCCACCACCTTCTGCTGTCCGCTGAAATCGCCGAACCGCAGCGGTCGCAGAGCGTTCTCAAAGTCCTTCTCGCCCTTGCGCCCCTGCTCCTGACGTATGTCGAAATCTTCTTCCATGTTGTATCGGATAATCTATTTTAGGCAAAGTTAGTGTATTTTTGGCAGAAAAAACGCTATACACTTGGATAAAACAAATGAAACAACTAAATTTGTAGTCAACAGCCACTTCCGACTTACGGAAGAACGCACACTACTAACCCATTAAAACCCGAATAGAACTATGCTCGTAAAGACTTATTCCGCAGCCGTAAACGGACTCGACGTAACCACCGTAACCGTGGAAGTGAATATCGTGCCCGGCGTGATGTATCGCATGACCGGACTCGGCGACACCGCCGTGCGCGAAGGACGCGACCGCATCGCGTCGGCGTTGCAGGTGAACGGATATAAGTTTCCGCACGCAGACATCACCATAAACCTCGCTCCAGCCGACCTGCGCAAGGAGGGTAGCTCGTTCGACCTGCCGTTAGCTATGGCTATACTCACCGCGAGCGGAGCCGTGACAGCCGACACTATCGGCGACTATATGCTCGTGGGCGAGCTGAGCTTAGACGGCACGCTGCAGCCCGTGAAAGGAGCTCTGCCCATAGCCATACGGGCAAGAGCCGAGAAGTTCAAAGGACTGATTGTGCCGAAGCAGAACGAGCGTGAGGCAGCGGTGGTGAACAATCTGGAGGTGTACGGCATGGAGAGCATCACAGATGTCATCAATCTGCTCACCGGAAGAGAGATATACGAGCCGACACACGTCGACACACGCCGCGAGTTCTACGAGCAGCAGAGCCGCTTCGACCTCGACTTCGCAGACGTGCGCGGTCAGGAGAGCGTGAAGCGTGCATTGGAAGTGGCAGCGGCAGGCGGCCACAACCTGATAATGGTGGGGCCTCCGGGTTCGGGCAAGTCGATGATGGCGAAGCGTCTACCCTCTATTCTGCCCCCGCTGTCGCTTTCGGAGAGTCTGGAGACGACACAGATACACAGCGTAGCCGGAAAGCTGAAGCGCGGCACGTCGCTCATCTCGCAGCGTCCGTTCCGCTCGCCCCATCACACCATATCGGAAGTGGCACTCGTAGGTGGCGGCATCAATCCGCAGCCTGGCGAGATATCGCTGGCACATAATGGTGTCTTGTTCGCCGACGAGCTGCCCGAATTCAACAAGCAGACCCTCGAAGTGCTGCGTCAGCCGCTCGAAGACCATAAGATAACCATCTCGCGCTCGAAGTACACCGTGGAGTTCCCCTGTTCGTTCATGTTCATCGCCTCGATGAACCCCTGCCCTTGCGGCTATTACAACGACCCGACGCACAAATGCTGCTGCACACCTGGACAGATACAACGCTACATGAGCAAGATATCCGGTCCGCTGCTCGACCGCATCGACATACAATGCGAGATTACGCCCGTGCCGTTTAAGGACATCTCGAAGGCGCAGCCCGGTGAGCCGAGTGCTGCCATCCGTGAGCGTGTCATCAAGGCACGCGACATACAGACCGCCCGCTACAAAGACTTCAAAGGCATACACTGCAATGCGCAGATGACTGAGCGCATGATTCACCAATTCGCCGAGCCCGACGAAGCCTCCATCAATCTCCTGCGCACCGCCATGGAGAAGTTCTCGCTCTCCGCCCGTGCCTACAACCGCATACTGAAGGTGGCGCGCACCATCGCCGACCTTGACGGCTCAGAACATGTGGAGGTGCAGCACATCAGCGAGGCTATTGGATACCGAAACCTCGACCGTGGCGATTGGGCGGAGCGCAGGATGTATTAAAAGTAAAAAGGTAAAAAGGTAGGAGGTATGGGCATCCTGCCCATACCACGCAGCCACGCAGCATTTAAAGGTAAGAAGCTAAAAATATGAACAATTCAATAGAAATATACCGCTCGCAAGACGGTAGCGTGCAGCTTAATGTGAAGCTGGAGAACGAGACAGTGTGGCTAACACAGAGTCAGATGGCAGAGCTGTTTGGAAAAGATCGAACAACTATTAATCGCCATATCTCAAACATATTTAAAGAAGGAGAATTGGACGAATTCTTGGTGTGTGCAAAAAATGCACATACCAAGAATTATGGTCGTAGAAGTGGTTTTACGCAGATCAAAGAGATAACCTTGTACAACCTTGATGTTATCATCTCTGTAGGCTATCGTGTTAAGTCTGTTCAAGGCACTCGTTTCCGCCAATGGGCTAACTCCGTGCTCAAGCAATACCTCATCAAGGGCTATGCCATCAATCAGCAGATAAAGCTCGACCGCTACAACGAGCTGAAGGATGTTGTGCGCCTTATGTCGCGTGCTGTCGGTTTGCAGGACAAGGTTACGACAGACGAGTATAGCGGACTGTTCAACGTTATCTCCGACTATGTATATGCGCTCGACACGCTCGACCAGTACGACTATCAGTCGCTCTCTATCTCGAAGACTACCAAGGACGAGCCGTTCCGCGCCACTTACGACAATGCGATGGAGGCTATCAACGCATTGAAGGAGAAGTTCGGCGGCAGCAAGTGGTTTGCTAACGAGAAGGATGACTCGTTCAAGAGCAGCATCGGACAGATTTATCAGACCTTCGGCGGTGAGGAACTCTATCCGTCAGTTGAGGAGAAAGCCGCAATGCTTCTGTATCTTGTGGTAAAGAACCACTCGTTCAGTGACGGCAACAAGCGCATTGCTGCGATGCTCTTCCTATGGTTCCTCAACAACAACCGTGTGCTCTACGCCGAGGACGGACACAAGCGCATTGCTGACAACACACTTGTGGCGCTCACGCTGATGATAGCCGAGAGTAGAACCGAGGAGAAGGATGTGATGGTGAAGGTAGTTGTAAATCTGATTAACCGAGAGAATCAGTAAAGGTAGTAATAATAGTGAGCGTTGTGTGTCTGTTTCTGAATATAAATCGCTATATTTGCACATCAGAAACGAGTTTCCGTGGTTTTTTGATCTATAATAAACGTTTATATACACACAATGAAGAATTCAATTGAGAATCTCTATCAGCTTGACGGTAGAGTGCCATTGGGGAAAGCTCTCCCGTTTGGCTTGCAGCACGTGCTGGCAATGTTTGTCAGCAACATCACACCGATAATGATTTTAGCAAGCGTTGTCGGACTTGACAGCGCGGTCAGTGCGGCACTTATACAAAACTGTATGGTGATAGCCGGCATCGGTACGCTTGTGCAGTTGTTCCCCGTATGGCGTATCGGCTCGCGTCTGCCTATCGTCATGGGTATCTCGTTCACGTTCCTCTCGCTCGCCATCAGCATCGCCGGTGCATACGGCATGGGCACGCTTATCGGTGCGGTCATAGTCGGCGGACTCGTGGAGGGCGTGCTCGGCTTGTTCGTGAAGTACTGGATAAAGCTCATTCCGCACGTCGTGTCGGCAACGGTCGTTACTGCCATCGGCTTCTCGCTCCTGCCTATTGGTGCCAACTCGTTTGCAGGTGGTCTTGGTGCACCCGATTTCGGAAGCCTTAACAACTGGATCGTGGGTTCTGTTACGCTGCTTGCCTGCCTCCTTTGTCAGGTGTTTGCAAAGGGATTTCTACGTTCACTCTCTGTTCTTGTGGGCCTTATCGTGGGCTACATCCTTGCCTGCTTCATGGGAATGGTCGACTTCAGCGGTCTTTCGGGTTTGGCTGTAGTGTCGATGCCGCGCCTTCTGCTGTTCACGCCGGAGTTCAATATCGGTGCCATACTCTCGGTTGTAGCCGTCTATCTCGTGTCGGCTACGGAGACCATCGGCGACACGTCGGCGCTGTGCAACGGTGCGCTGAACCGCGACCCTGAGACAAAGGAGATGGGCGCAGCCATCAGTTGCGACGGCTTCGTAAGTAGCGTGTCGGGCTTGTTCGGCTGTACGCCAATCACATCATTCAGTCAGAACGTAGGCTTGGCAGCCATGTCGGGCGTTGTGAACCGCTTCACTATCGGCATCGGTGCTTTGGTGATGATTGTAGGCGGTGTGTTCCCCGTAGTGGGTCACGCCCTCACCACTATTCCGCAGGCTGTGCTCGGTGGCTGCACCATTATGATGTTCGGTAGTATTCTCTATGCAGGCTTCGGCATGATGGCACGCACGGGCTTCTCACAGCGCAACATGGTAATCGTGAGTCTCTCGCTCAGCGTGGGTCTCGGTTTTACACAAGCTACCGAGATGTTTAAGATATTCCCCGAGATTGTACGCACGGTGTTCGCAGAGAACTGCGTAGCCGTTGTGTTCCTCCTCGCTGTACTGCTCAACTTGTTGCTCCCGAAGAAAGAGGAGTAAGATGTTGTGGTGGTGAGATGTTGATGTGTTGACATTTGCCCATATCACCATAACACCATCTCAACTCCACAACATCATCAAAACAAATCTCACCACCTCACCATATCTCAACCTAACACCACCTCACCATAACAACATCCTATCAACATGACCTCACACGAAATCTTTATGCTTACCGCGCTGGTATCCACCGGCATCTTTCTGCTTCAGTTTGTAATCTCCGTCTTCTTTGGCGACTTGGATATGGACGTGGATGGTGATGCCAATGTCGACTTCGACCTTGGCAGTCTGTTCTCGTTCAAGGGACTTGTCCACTTCCTCATCGGCTTCGGCTGGACACGTGTGCTGTTCGGCGGTGACACGTGGCAGACATATGCCTTGGCTGTGTTGGTGGGCATGGTGTTCATGCTCGTGCTCTTCTACTCTTACGTGCTGGCGTATCGTCTGCAGAACCTGCGCAAACCCGAGAAACCTTACAGCCTTGTAGGCAGAGCGGGGTGCATATATATAAATGTGGGCGACGGACGATACACCATATTCGTGAAGCGCGACGGCGCGGAACGCGAGCTCGATGTCGTGTCGGAGTCGGGACGCACCGACTACAAGACCGACCAGGTGGTGACGATAAAGACCTACCGCGATAATACGTATTATATAGGGTGAGATGGTGAGGTGTTGACAAGCGTTTAAGCCGCACTAAGCCTTCTTAAGCCTCTCTAAGTCTTTGCCAATTCTTCATTGGACAACTCCTCATCGGCGCAGCCGACAATTCTTGCTCTGGCAAGCGGCAAAGCCGAGCGCAACATTCAACACTCAACACTCTTCATGCGCTCCGCCCCCAAATTAATAACTAATAATTAAAAACTAATAACTAAAAATATGGGAACAAACCTTTTCATTCTCGCCGGCTTGCTCATCGTAATCGTGCTGCTCGGCATCATTGGCATCCTCTCGCGCTACCGCAAGTGTAAGTCGGACGAGGTGCTCGTCGTTTACGGTAAGACCGGCGGCTCGAAGTCGGCGAAGCTCTACCACGGAGGTGCTGCCTTCGTGTGGCCCATCATCCAGGGCTACGACTTCCTCTCTATGAAACCGATGCAGATCGACTGCAAGCTCACGGGCGCCATCTCTGCGCAGAACATCCGCGTTGATGTGCCCACGACCATCACCGTGGCAATCAGTACCGACCCCGAAGTGATGCAGAACGCAGCTGAGCGTATGCTCGGACTCTCAATGGACGACAAGCAGAACCTCATCACCGACGTGGTTTACGGACAGATGCGTCTCGTCATCGCCGATATGACCATCGAGGAGCTGAACTCCGACCGCGACAAGTTCCTCGCCAAGGTGAAGGACAACATCGACACCGAACTGCGCAAGTTCGGTCTGTATCTGATGAATATCAACATCAGCGACATACGCGATGCAGCCAACTACATCGTCAACCTCGGTAAGGAGGCGGAGTCGAAGGCGCAGAACGAGGCTCAGGCCAACATTGAGGAGCAGGAGAAACTCGGTGCGATAAAGATTGCAAACCAGATAAAGGAGCGCGAGACACGCGTTGCCGAGACTCGCAAAGACCAGGAAGTGGCTATCGCTGCCACACGCAAGGAGCAGGAGATATCTGTGGCGCAGACCGACAAGGAGCGCGTCTCGCAGGTGGCTCTCGCCAATGCCGACAAGGAGTCGCAGGTGGCTCGTGCCGAGGCAGAGAAGAACATCAATGTGGAGCAGGCTAACACGGCTAAGGAGAGTCGCATCGCCGAGCTCAACTCCGACATGGAGATTAAGCAGGCTGAGGCTAAGAAGAAGGCAGCCATCGGTCGCAACGAGGCACAGAAGGAGATAGCACTTTCCAACGCCCAGCTTTCCGTCACTCAAGCCAATGCCGACAAGGAGGCTGGTGAGGCTGCAGCACGTTCGGAGGCTGCCGTGCAGACCGCTCGCGAGAGAGCACAGAAGGAAGTGGAGGAGGCGAAGGCTCTGAAGGTAGAGTCGTCGCTGAAGGCAGAGAAGATAGTGCCGGCTGAAGTAGCCAAGCAGGAGGCTATCCTGCAAGCCGATGCCGTAGCCGAGAAGGTCATCCGCGAGGCAGAAGCGAAGGCAAAGGCTACGCTGGCGCAGGCTGAGGCTGAGGCAAAAGCCATACGGATGCGTCTCGAAGCTGAGGCAGAGGGTAAGAAGATGTCGCTCCTGGCTGAGGCTGACGGCTTCCAGGCAATGGTGAAAGCTGCCGAACTCAACCCGGCTATTGCCATCCAGTACAAGATGGTCGACCAGTGGAAGGAGATTGCAGGCGAGCAGGTCAAGGCGTTCGAGAAAATGCAGCTCGGCAACGTCACGGTGTTCGACGGTGGCGACGGCGCAACCGGCAACTTCCTCAACTCGCTCGTGAAGACCGTAGCGCCGAGTCTCGGCGTGCTCGACCAGCTGCCCATCGGCGAGACCGTGAAGAAGATACTCCATCCGGAGCAGAAAGAAGGAACGGAGAAAGAAGGAACGGAGAAAAAAGCTGAAAAGTAAAAAGTAGGAGGTACGGGCAAGATGCCCATACCACGCACCCACAAAACATTTAAGAGTAAAAAATGGGTAAACAATAAGAGGGTATGGCAATCGAGCCATACCCTCTTGTTATTTGTTGTTGCTGCAACTAAAGGCGTTGAGCTACATATTAGTACAATGTCTTTGGAGCGAGTCGGAAGCTGAAAGTATAGTCCTTGTACTCCACGCGGTGACCCTTGCGGGCGCGTCCGTCGCCACCCCAGCTGTCTACACCGCCGACACCCGACTGCACGAGGTCGATGAAGAGGTTGGTGTACTTCGACTTCTCTATCGACTGCGAGTGGCGTTGTTTCTTCTCTTTGCCCTCATCGAGAGTGAGGAGGTCGTAGTGCAGAGCCGATGCCGAGAAGCGCTTGTCGCTCTCTACGCGGAAGCCCACACCGTTCTTGTCGGTCTGGTTCCACCAGCGCAGGTCGCTCATCGTTCCGGTCTCCTGCGGACGTACATACGGGTAGAAGAGGTCGTCTGCTGTAGAGTGGTAGATGCCCACGTTCTGCGAGATCTTGCGGTCGGAGTAGTTCTCCACTGGTCCGCGTCCGTTCCACTGCACCTGATCCATGTCGTAAGGCAGGTTCATTACCATACCGAAGCGGAGCATCTCCGACACCTTTGCGCCCGGAGTGGTCTTCAGATCCTGAGTAACTACGAGTGTGCCGTTAGCCTCTACCTGGTATGTGAGTGTGAGTGTAGACTTCACAGCAGGCATGTTATACACAGCTACTACAGTCTTCAGTTTTTTATCAACTGTGAGCGAGCGAAGTTTCATCTTCGGAGTGCGCCAAGCAGCGAAGTTTTTCTGCGACTGTGCGCCCATGTCGTTATCGGTTACAGCGCGCCAGAAGTTAGGCTTGAGTGAACCGCCCTCGCCGAGGAGCGAGTTGCCGCCCACCTCGTAGCGTGTGATGAAGCCCGTAGCGCGGTCGAAGGCGAGCGTGAAGTTCTGCGCCTGCAGCGTGAGCAATGGTTCCTTCTTCTTGTCGGTGAGTTTCACCGCCTTCAGAGCCTTCGTCTCGTTCTCGCTGAGTGAGAGGTCGGCACCCTTTGCCTCGCGCAGTGCGAACTGCTGGTAAGCCACTACGTCGCCAGCCTTCTGCAGTCCCTCGTCGTTCTTCAGACGGTATTCGATGTTGAGCATCACATCGTTCGCCTCGTTGAGGTTGTCGAGGTTGTACGGCAATGTGAAGTCGGCAGAGCTTTGTGCCTTCACCTCAGAGAGGTCGGCGATGGTGCCGTTCTGACGCTCGATGCCGTCAGCCACGATAGCCCACGATAGCGATACGTTGTCGAGCGGACGGAAGAAGTTCTCGTTGTAGACGTTGAACTTCTTCTCGGCGAGGTTTGCAGGCTTGGTCCAGATGTTCTGATACCAGTAGCCCACCTCGTAAGCTTCCGGGTTCGGTTTGCGGTCGGGTGAGATGAAGCCGTTGCAGTTGAAATTGTTGTCCGACGGGTCGTATGAGTTGAAGTCGCCGCCGTAGTTGTATATCATGTTGCCCTTGGCATCCTTGCCATGCAGACCCTGGTCGACGAAGTCCCAGATGAAGCCACCCTGATAGATAGGATACTTGCGGATGAGGTCCCAGTAGTCCTGCATTACACCGCAAGAGTTGCCCATGGCGTGTGCGTACTCGCAGTGAATCATCGGCTTCGGGCTTGCCGGATCCTTGGCATAGCGTTCGGCAGCCTCCGGTGTGATGTACATCTCAGCGTAGAAGTCGGTGTTATCGCCGAGGATGGCACGCTCGTAGTGTACGGGGCGCGACGGATCGAACTCGTTGATCCACTTCTTCACGGCAGCGAAGTTCTTCGAGTCGGCAGTCTCGTTGCCCATCGACCAGTAGATAACTGACGGATGGTTGTACTGGTTGTGCACGTTGTGCTCGTTACGCTCCATAATCTGCTTGGCGAAGAGATCGGTCGTTGTGATAGCGTCGCTGTCGTAGAAGAAGCCGTGGCTCTCCTGGTTAGCCTCAGCGCATACATAGATACCATATTCGTCGCAAAGCTCGTAGAAGTAAGGGTCGTCGGGGTAGTGGCATGTGCGCACGGCGTTCACGTTGAACTGCTTCATCAGCTTCACGTCCTCGAGCATACGCTCACGCGAGATGACATATCCGCCGTCGGGGTCTATCTCGTGGCGGTTGGCACCCTTGATGAGAATCGGCTGGCCGTTCACGAGCAGCTGCTTGTTCTTTATCTCCACCTTGCGGAAGCCCGTGCGTACCGGCACCGACTCCACGTCCTTGTTGTCCTGCTGCACCGTTACCACCACCTTGTACAGATTAGGAGTCTCGGCAGTCCATTTCAATGGGTTCTCCACGTCGAACTTCACCGTAGCGTTTACTACAGCTATGTCGCGTCCCTTCTGCTTCTTCACCTTCGACGAGTTGATAATCTTGCGGCTCACCACATCTCCGTCAGGCGCGATGAGGTCGATGAGGAACTTTGCGTTGCCCTTCGCCTTGAGTGCAACGGCGAGCGATCCGTTCTTGTATTCGGCATCGAGGTCGGGCGTAACGCGCACGTCGTCGACATGAGCAGTCTGCGAGCGCGAGTAGAGGAAGCAGTCGCGTGCCACGCCCGAGAGACGCCAGAAGTCCTGGTCCTCGCTGTAAGAGCCGTCGCACCAGCGGAACGACTGGAAAGCGATGAGGTTGTCACCCTTCTTAAGATATGGTGTGATGTCGAACTCCATTGCCGACTTCGAGTCCTCTGCGTAGCCCACGAACTTGCCGTTCACCCAGAGGTACATGTTCGATGTCACCGAGCCGAAGTGAGCAATCACCTGGCGTCCGTCCCATGAGTCGGGTATGCGTATAGTGCGTCGGTATGAACCTACGTGGTTGTCCTTGGTAGGCACCATCGGAGGATTGTTCTTGAAGTGTCCACGCCATGCGAAGCCTATGTTCACGTACTCAGGGTCGCCGTATCCGTTCAGTTCCCAAATGCCCGGCACGCGCATAGTCTTCCATGCCGTATCGTTGTAGTCGGTGCGGAAGAAGTCGGTAGGACGTTGGTCGGCGTTCTCCACCCACTGAAAGTGCCAGTCGCCCTCGATAGAAAGGAAGTTGCTCGATTTGTCACGGTCGCCTTTCAGCGCAGCCTCGCGGTTCTCGTAAGCGAAGAACGATGTGCGTGTAGCGAAGCGATTAACATTGTTCACCGACAGGTCGTGCCACTCGGTAAAGGTCGGCTCAGTAGCCTTGTCTGTTTCGTTGGCTGCGTAGATATGACATGGGGTCATACCGGCAATTGCCAACGTCAAAAGCAAGTGTTTCATAATTATATTGTTGATTGTATATGTGCGGTTTAAAGTTTCGGCTTCAAAGTTACTGAAAATATATGATATAATGGCACGTTTAGGCGTTAATGAACGATAAGAAAAAGTGCAGAAAAATGTTTGAATACATTTCCCTGCACTTAGCTTTGTTATTTATTAGTATTTATAGTAGGTATGTCCGCCTCCTACTATTGAATTGTTTCCTATAGAGTAGATGCTTCCGTTGTCCAAGACAATTCTGTCGTTGGCTCTAACATATGAGTGGATTCGTTGTGAGCCTTTCTCCACATACCAACCTTTTGCTCCAGGCACTTGAAAAGCCCCTGCACCCCAGTATGACTTGTCCTGTACGGCTTGTGTAGAATAGGTGGTAAACGAACTCTTGGTTATGACAATCATTTCGCGAAATGTCTTGCCCGTGTAGTTGTCGTATTCTCCAGATGTGGCGTAGGTTCCATTTATACCACTGCCTTCATCGTTGTCATCGCTGCACGAAACGAAGAACATAGAACAAAGCAAGAATAAAATAATACTCATCTTGCTCATCATGTTTGAATTAATTTTAGCTTTTAACATAAGTGTTTTGTTGTTTTTGTGCCGGTGAACTCCCAAGACAGGCTGGTTGTTTTTGAGTTAGGTAGATTTACATAAAAAGAGCGTGGGAGTCTCTACATCTGTCTATCTCAAATCTCAGGCCTTCGCATTGCCTACACTCATAAGATAGACAACGCAGTTAGCCCACGCTATGACGCATTATATGTAGAAACGTGCAAGCACTCTCCATGCGTAGGTCGCACGGATGCACATTGCTACGTTTGGATACAATACATCCAACGTGGACGTCCAGGTTGTCGTTGTCTTCATGAGTGTTGTCAAAGTTGCGAAGTTTGAGACTCGAAGAAAACGTCCGTAAACGTCCTTTTACCAGTAAATCAACTCGTCATCCCAACAGAATCAGGCCAGACAAGTTGCCTGCAAAATTAGAATAAAACATTAAAATTGCAAAATGTTTGTAGAAGAATTTTTTATGTGTTGGTAATTTGCAATGGTTAAATATATATAACTATGTGTTGAAAAGTAGATTGGTAAAGTGTAGATAGATATCGAAAAGTGTAATTTTGTAGCTAATTAGACATCAAGACAACATAATATAAGACAATGACTATCTAATATGAACTATAATACACATACTCTTGCTAACGGATTGCGCATAATCCACCTGCCGTCGGCTCAACCCGTGGTGTATTGCGGCTACGCTGTGGGTGCCGGCACACGCGACGAAGAGCTCGGACGCGAGGAGGGCATGGCGCACTTCTGCGAGCATATCACCTTCAAAGGTACGGAGCGACGCAGCTCGATGAAGATACTCGGTCATTTGGAGAGTGTGGGGGGTGACCTCAACGCCTTCACCAATAAGGAGGAGACGGTGTATCATGCTGCCGTGTTGAAGGACAACATCGGTCGCGCGGTCGACCTGCTCACCGATATAGTGTTCCATAGTACCTATCCGCAGGCGGAGATAGACAAGGAGGTGGAGGTGATCGTAGACGAGATCGAGAGCTACAACGACTCGCCCGCCGAACTCGTCTACGACCTCTTCGAGAACGCCGTCTTCAGCGGTCATCCGCTCGGGCACAACATACTTGGCACGGCGGAGAAGCTGCGCCGTTACACCACGGCTGATGCGCTGCGCTTCACGCGTCGCTACTACCGACCCGACAACAGCGTGTTCTTCGCGTATGGCGATGTCGACTTCGCGCGATTGGTGCGACTGCTTGAGCGTGCCAACACTGTGGCTGCAGATGAAGCGTGCTGCGATTGCAAGCAATCTGCCGCTACGCTGCCGCCATACGTGGCGCAGCACATAGAGCACCATATGGACACTCACCTGGCGCACGTGATGGTGGGTACACGTGCCTACGACGTGCACGACGAGCGCCGCATAGCACTCTATCTGCTCAACAATATACTCGGCGGACCGGGCATGACGGCGCGTCTGAACGTGTCGCTGCGCGAGCGCAACGCCCTTGTATACACCGTGGAGAGTATGGCGCAGAGCTATAGCGATACGGGTCTATGGGCGGTCTACTTCGGTTGCGACCCGAAGAACGTGAACCGCTGCCTCCGACTCATACGCCGCGAGCTGGATAAGGTGATGCAACGACCGCTTAGTGATGCGCAACTGCGTGCTGCAAAACGACAGATACGCGGACAGATAGGTATCGCCTGCGACTCGCGCGAATCGTTCGCCCTCGACTTTGCCAAGAGCTACCTCCACTATGGGTGGAAGAAAGATGTGACAGCACTCTGCGAGCGTATCGATGCGCTCACTGCTGCCGACCTGCAACGTGTGGCACAGGACCTCTTCGCTGAGGAACGTCTCACGAGTCTTGTGGTCAAGTAGGCGCAATTCTAAGTTGTGGCGATTTCAGGGGGTGCACTTGTCTCAAGTGCACCAACCGAGCAAGAAGTGCACCAACCGAGCAAGAAGTTCACCCACAGAATAGATAGCATCATTTGCTTGGTTGGTGCAGCAGAGACTGCTGCACCCCCTGGGAGAAGTGCACCAACCGAGCAATAAGTACACTCACCGAATAGATAGTACCGTTTACTTGGTTGGTGCAGCAGAGACTGCTGCACCCCCTGAGAGAATCGCGCCAACCGCTACGTTAAAAGCAAAAACGGATTAAACCGATTAATAGGATTTCTCCGCAATGAAGAAAAATCCGTTTAATCCGCTTAATCCGTTGTTGATTTCTACGCACCCTTGCAATCTGTGCGCATCTGTGGGAGAATATCTCAGCAGAGGTTCTGCAGCATAGCGAGTGCCTTGTTCTCTGCATCCTCCATTATCTCGCGCTCGCCCGGACCCTTGTCGTTGATGCCACAAAGGTGCAGAATGCCGTGGATGATCACACGGTGCAGCTCGTCGTCGTACTGCTTGCCGAACTTCTCGGCGTTGGTGCGCACCGTGTCGAGCGAGATGACGATGTCGCCACTCACGATGCCCGGCTCGTCGTAGTCGAACGTAATCACGTCTGTATAGTAGTCGTGACCCAAGTACTCGTTGTTCACTTCGAGAATCTTCTCGTCGTCGACGAACATATAGCCTACTTCGCCAACCTTGTAGCCGTATGTAGCGGCAACGGCACGTATCCATGCTGTTGTCTCACGCTTCTTTATCTTCGGCATCTTCACGCCGTCTACGTTGTATGTAATCATATTCTTGATGTTGTTATGTTGTTATGTTGAGGTGTTGTGGTGTTGAGATGGTGTGGTGTTGAGATGTGTTGTTGTGAGATATGCACTAATGTCAACATCTCACCATCTCACCATCTTGTCAGATTCTTTTTCGGGAGAAAAGAATCCACGCTTCTTCCGAAGTTCTTCAGTTCCCTGACCACCGTTGACGACACGCTGTCCATGCCTGGCAGAGCGTAGAATACCACAGTCTCTATGCCCGTGAGTCGGCGGTTGATGTCAGCCTGCTCGCGCTCGAACTCGAAGTCCTTCACCGAGCGCACGCCTTTCACGATGAACTGCGCCCCGTGGCGCTGAGCAAAGTCGACCGTTAGGTCGCTGTACTGCTCCACGCTTATCTTCTTCTCGCCGTCATACAGCCCTCTGATGGTCTCCACGCGCTCCTCCGCCGTGAGCATGTAGTGCTTCTTCTCGTTTACGCCCACGCCGATGACAAGGCGGTCGAAGAGCGGCAGGGCGCGGCGCACGATGGAGTCGTGACCGATGGTGAACGGGTCGAACGATCCGACGAATATTCCGATTCTTTCCATTACTTTCCGTTTACTAATACGTGCAAATGTACAACTTTTATTTTACATAGCCACACACGTTTTCTCATATTTTGCAAAATAAATAGAGTTTCGTTACTGCTGTTTCTCGATATAATAATGTAATTTTGCATATTGAACTAATATATAATAAGCGTAGAACTAATACATAACAAAGAATGGTACTCAACTATATCTGGATTGCGTTCTTCCTCATCGCCTTCTGCATAGCCCTTGTGCGACTTGTGTTCATGGGCGATACGGAGGTGTTCCCCGCAATCATGAACTCTACGTTCGACACCTCGCGCACGGCGTTCGAGATATCGCTCGGACTCACCGGTGTGCTCTCGCTCTGGCTCGGCATAATGAAGATAGGTGAGAAGGGTGGGGTGGTGAACGTGCTGGCACGTGTGCTCTCGCCCGTGTTTTCCCGACTGTTCCCCGACATACCGAAGGGGCATCCCGTCACGGGCAGCATCTTCATGAACGTGGCTGCCAACATGCTCGGACTCGACAACGCCGCAACGCCACTCGGACTGAAGGCTATGGAGCAGCTGCAGGAGTTGAACCCGAAGAAGGACACGGCTACGAACCCGATGATTATGTTCCTTGTGCTGAACACGTCGGGTCTGACACTCATACCGGTGAGCATCATGGTGTACAGAGCGCAGCTTGGCGCAGCACAGCCTACCGATGTCTTCGTGCCCATACTGCTCGCTACGTTCTGCTCCACTGTAGCCGGCATCATCGTCACCTCGCTCTATCAGCGCATCAACCTGCTCAACCGCACGATGCTGCTCACGTTAGGCGGACTCTCGCTTGCCGTAGCCACCATCATCTGGGGCTTCTCGGCTATGGACAAGGCGCAGATGAACGTTGTGAGCACGTCGGTGGCTAACATACTGCTGATGCTTATCATCGTGGTGTTCATCCTTGCCGGTATGCGCAAGAAGGTGAACGTGTACGATGCGTTCATCGAGGGCGCAAAGGACGGCTTCTCCACGGCTGTGCGCATCATTCCTTACCTCGTGGCGATACTCGTGGGCATCGGAGTGTTCCGTGCTTCGGGCGCAATGGACATGCTCATCGGTGGCGTGAAGTGGGGCGTTGAGGCTTTGGGCTGCAACACCGACTTCGTCGGGGCACTCCCCACGGCACTTATGAAGCCCCTCTCGGGCAGCGGTGCGCGTGGTATGATGGTCGATGCCATGACCACATACGGTGCCGACTCGTTCGTGGGTCGCCTCTCGTGCATCTTCCAGGGCTCCACCGACACCACCTTCTACATCCTCGCCGTCTACTTCGGCAGTGTCGGCGTGCGCTACACACGCCACGCCGTAGCCTGCGGTCTGCTTGCCGACCTCGCTGGCGTAATTGCGGCAATCGCAATATGCTACCTTTTCTTTTAAAAGTAAAAGAGTAAAAAAAGTAAAAGAGTAAAAAGGGAGGGATTATGGCAAGGAGTGTTGTATTTGAGCTGAGTAAGAAGTTCGCATTAAGGGTTATCAGACTATACGTATATCTGAAAGACGAAAGAAAGGAATACGTAATGTCTAAACAAATATATAGATGTGGAACAAGTATTGGGGCTAATATTGCGGAAAGCAGATTTGCTCAAAGCGATGCTGATTATATCTGTAAGTTGAGTATTGCATTGAAAGAGGCTTCTGAAACGATGTATTGGCTCGATTTGTTGCACGAATCTGATTTTATATCGCTAAAGCAATACGAATCATTGCTCAATGATGTGAAAACAATAACGGGAACGTTGGTTAATATAATTAATAAAATAAAGACAAATAATATTTCAAACAAAAGTAAATAAAGTGGATTGTATCAGAAGAGTTGAACTGTTAATAAGTAACGAGATTCTAATTCTTTTTACTTTTTTACTTTTTTACTTTTTTACTTTTAAATCATGGCTAATTTAAAGAGTTTAGCAAAGGACACCGCCATTTACGGCTTGAGCAGCATTGCGGGCCGTTTCATCAACTATCTGCTGGTGCCCATCCAGACCACAGCGTTCGTCGCGAGCGGCGGACAATATGGTGTCGTTACGAACATCTATGCCTACACGGCGCTGTTGCTTGTCATCCTTACGTACGGCATGGAGACAACTTTCTTCCGCTACGTGAACAAGACGGAGGAGAACCCGCAGACCGTCTACTCTACGGTGCTTATCTCCGTTGGCATGACGGCGGCGCTTTTCGTGGCACTCGTGTTCAGTTTTCTGCCACAGATAGCTACGTTTATGAAGTACCCCGACCATCAGAGTTGGGTGGCAGTGATGTTCGTCTGCGTGGCTATCGACGCGTTCAAGTGCATACCGTTCGCCTATCTGCGCTATAAGAAGAAGGCCATTAAGTTCGCGGCGTTGCAGTTGGTGAACATCGTGCTGAACATTGTGCTCAACCTGCTCTACCTCATCGTGCTGCCGGCACTGAAGCTGAACCCGTTCGGCTTGTACGATGCGCAGTTCACGCTCGACGTGGGCATGGTGTTCTACATAAACCTCATCTGTACAGCCGTCGTTCTGCTCTGCTTCTGGCGCGAGCTGACGGGTTTCCGCTGGCGTTTCGACGTGCAGTTGTGGCGCCGTATGCTGCGCTACGCCATGCCTCTGTTAGTGTTGGGCATAGCCGGCATCCTCAACCAGACACTCGACAAGATAATCTTCCCCTACCTCTACGACGGAGCCGACGAGAAGACGCAGCTCGGCATATACGGTGCGGCGACGAAGATTGCGATGATCATGGCGATGATTACGCAGGCGTTCCGTTACGCCTACGAGCCGTTCGTGTTCGGCAAGTCGAAGGACAAGGACAACCGCGAGACCTACGCCACGGCGATGAAGTTCTTCATCATCTTCACGCTGCTTGCGTTCCTCGTCGTTATCGCCTACATCGACATACTGCGCTTCATCATCCCGAACGAGAGCTACTGGCCCGGACTGCGCGTCGTGCCAATCGTGATGGCTGCCGAGATAATGATGGGTGTCTACTTTAACCTCTCGTTCTGGTACAAGCTCATCGACAAGACTATCTATGGCGCATGGTTCTCAGCTGCCGGCTGCTTGGTGTTAGTGATGGTGAACGTGTTCTTCGTGCCCAAGTACAGCTACATGGCGTGTGCATGGGGCGGTGTGGCAGGCTACGGCACGGCGATGGTGCTGTCGTATCTCGTCGGTCAGCGCAAGTATCCCATCAACTATCCGCTGAAGTCGATAGGTGTGTACGTGGCTATCACGGTGCTCTTCTACTTCCTCATGAATCTTGCCAACGACAACCTACCCGAGTGGGCTGCGCTTGCAGTGAACACCGCACTCGTCCTGGCGTTCATCGGTCACGTCGTCTATCACGACCTACCGCTGAAGAGTCTGCCCGTAGTGGGCAAGTATTTCAAGTGAACTAATCGTTAATAAATAAGAATATGAAGAAAAAGAATCTGTTCCTCGCTGCAGCCCTTGCGCTCTCATTGGCTGCCGCTCATGCCGACGAAGGCATGTGGACGCTCTACAACCTGCCGCAGGCGGTGTACGAGCAGATGAAGAGCTATGGCTTTACCCCTTCTTACGACCAGCTCTACAAGAGCGAGGACGCAATCAAGAACGCTGTTGTCAACTTCTCTGGCTACTGCTCAGGTGTCGTAGTGTCGCCCGACGGACTCGTTTTCACCAACCACCACTGTGGCTTTGAGGCTATCCGCTCGCACTCTACCGTGGAGCACGACTACATGCTCAACGGCTTCTACGCAAAGACCTTCGAGGAGGAGCTGCCGAACAAGGATATGTTCGTGAGCTTCATGGTGGACCAGAAGGACATCACGGAGATGCTCGCCGCACGCGGCTTCAACGAGATGAACAACGAGCAGCGTGAGAAGTTGCTCAACGAGGTGGAGAACCAGATGATCAAGGAGGTGCACGAGCAGGATCCGTCGCTCGACCTCGAGATTAAGCCGTTCTACGAGGGCAACAAGTACTACGCTACGACATACCGCACCTTCCGCGACCTGCGCCTCGTGTTCACCATACCGAAGTCGATGGGCAAGTTCGGCGGCGAGACCGACAACTGGATGTGGCCGCGCCAGACCTGCGACTACTCGGTGTTCCGCATCTATGCCGACCCGAACACCAACGGACCGGCTAAGTACTCGAAGAATAACGTGCCTTACAAGCCGAAGCACTGGGCTAAGGTGTCGATGGATGGATACAAGGAGGGCGACTTCGCCATGACTATCGGCTACCCAGGTTCTACCGAGCGTTACCTCTCAAGCTACGGCATACGCGAGATGCGCGACGCTGAGAACGCTCCGCGTGCCCAAATACGCGGCGTGAAGCAGGCGGTGATGATACGCCACATGCGTGCCGACGAGGCTGTGCGCATCAAGTACGACTCGAAGTATGCGCAGAGCTCCAACTACTGGAAGAATTCGCTCGGTATGAACAAGTGCATCGACTCCGTGGGCATCATCCGCCAGAAGGCTGACTTCGAGGACCGCATCCAGGAGTATCAGAAGTGGACCGGCTACCTGAAGGGCAAGCTCGACTTCGAGAAGATGAAGAACCTCTACGCCACACGCTTCGATGCCGACAAGCTCAGCACCGTATGGCGCGAGACATTCTCACGCACCAGCGAGTTCAACACTCGTGCGCTCACACTCATCGGCATGATGCCAGAGAAGGGCAGCAAGAAGGCGAAGACCTACTACAGCTTCCCCGACAACAGCGCAGAGTGGGACGCGGCTCTCGACAAGGACGTGCAGGCTGCGCTCATCGACAACTTCCGCCAGTATGTGGCAAAGGAAGAGTTGCCTGAGTTCTACACCACCATCGCGGAGCAGTTCGGCGGCGACACACGCAAGTACATCGATTGGCTGTGGGCTACATCAGTAGTGATGAAGAGTGGAAAGAAGATTACGCTCACCGAGAAGGCACTCGCCAAAGACCCCGGCTATCAGTATGCGAAGGCTGTGAAGGCTGTCTACGACAAGTGCAGAAGCGTTATAAACAGCGTGTATGAAGAGATTGAGGAGCAGGAGCGTTACCTCTGCGATGCCAAGGTGCGCTACGAGCAGGAACTACCTCACTACTCTGATGCCAACTTCACGATGCGTCTGTCATACGGTCAGGTAGGCGGCTATCTGCTGGGTGGCGAGCCGTCGGGCTACTACACCGAGGCTTCGTCTATCGTGCGCAAGATGGAGGCTGGCGAGAAGGGTACCATCGACTATCAGGCAGAGCCAGTGATGAAGCAGCTCCTTTCTTCGCCCGATTTCGGCAAGTACACCGACAAGACAACGGGTAAGATGCAGCTCTGCTTCCTCACCAACAACGACATCACCGGCGGCAACTCTGGCTCGCCGATGTTCGACGGCAACGGCAACCTCATCGGTCTGGCGTTCGACGGCAACTGGGATTCGCTCTCAAGCGACATCTGGTTCGACAAGCGTCTGGCTCGCTGCATCGGTGTGGATATCCGCTACATGCTCTTCCTCATGGATAAGTGGGGCAACGCAGAGCGTCTGCTCAAGGAGATTGGCGTGAAGTAAGAAGTTTGTTACATAATGAAAATAGGCTACGACTGTTCTTTGTCGTAGCCTATTTTTATAGGAAATACCCATAGCAAGAGGTTCTGTGAATTTTGTGAATTCCGTGGGAAAAAGAAGTGCCCACAGAACGCACGGAATCCACAGAAGTTAAGGGTGCGTATTGTTCTCCCACGGAACGCACGGAATCCACAGAAGTTTAGGGTGCGAAACTGCCCACAGAAGCCACGGAACACACAGAACATTCTTGCTGCGGTGGAGACCGGAGACCTCCGCTACTGGCTAAACGCACATTAAACTTCTGTGAATACCGTGAAATCTGTGGGAAGACATTCCCAAGCAAGAGGATCTGAATTTTGTGAATTCCGTGGAAAAAAGAAGTGCCCACGGAACGCACGGAAGCCACAGAAGTTTAGGGTGCGTAGAGAAGAAACCACGGAATCCGTTGTTAAAATATTAATCTTGAGCGGTGGGTTGCGTTCGCCACCCAATCGGGTTGCGTTCGCCACCTGATCGGATTGCGTTCGCCGTCCGCACCGACAGCGTACGGAGAACGATGACAAAACATGAACTATTGGGCGATTAAAGCGGCTATTTCATCGAGCGTATGTGCCACTTTCACGGTGTCCTCGAAGCCGGCACGCAGCACGCCACGCGTCTTCAGGTCGTCGAGCATGGCGATGAGCGAGTCCCAGAAGCCGCCGATGTTGTAGAGGATGACGCGCTTGCTGTGGTAGCCGATGGAGGCAGCGGCGAGCACGGTGAATATCTCGTCGAGTGTGCCCACGCCACCCGGCAGCGCGATGATTACGTCGCTGCGCTCAATCATAAGGTCTTTGCGGTCGGAGAGGTTGTCGCAGAGTATCTTCACGTCGACATGGTCGGACACCTTTCCGCCTTTCTCCACTATCGTAGGCACCACGCCCACGGTCATTCCCTTTGCTTCGTGCACAGCCTTCGCTACGCACTCCATCAGTCCGAGGTTGCATCCGCCGAACACCAGCGTATGCCCGTTGGCACCCATCCAGGTGCCCAGCTCGCTCGTGCGCTCGAAGTATTCGGTGGGAATATTTGAGTTGGCGGAGCAGAAAATACAAATGTTCATTGCTTATTTGGGTTTTTTATTGTTAACTAAGCCGAACTAAGCCTTCTTAAGCCTTTTTAAGCCTTTGCTGACTAAGCCGAACTAAGCCTTCTTAGGCCTTTCTAAGCCTTTGCTAACTAAGCCCTCCCCGACGGGGAGGGTTGGGAGGGGCTCCTCTTCAGACTATAATATCCGAAGCGGCAGCGCAGACAGTCCTTTCGCTCGCAGTAGCGGTGCTGCAGCTGTATGAGTGCCTGCGTGTCGGCGGCGTTGCGTGCCTCCACGCCGCACTCCTTCCAGAGGCGTATGTAGGTGTTGTCCTCGGCTGGCAGCTCTTCGAGCCAGTCGAGCGCGCGCTGCACAAGGCGTTCGTCGTCGCGGTAGCAGCCCCAGGCGTGCAGCACGGGCACGGCGGCGTTGATGGCGAGCAGGTTGAGCGAGGCGGTGGATAGTCGCTTCTCGTTGAGGCTGCTCTCCTTGCCGAACGTGTAGTGCGTGCGCCAGTAGTCGCTCACACTGGTCTGCAGCACGGCGTGCAGCTGCTTCACACTCTCGCACGCCGTTATCTCAGCCAAGCCGGCACGTCGCGAGCAGTAGAGTTGCGCCAGCTGCGACATGCGTATATACGGGAAGTTCTGCGGACGCAGACGCAGGAAGCGCCACGCCTGACGCGACATCGGTTCGAGCCGGAACTTGCGCGAGAGATAGCCGAACTCGCGCTTTAGGCTGAGGAAGTAGGGGTCGGCGAGGGCAGCCTCGCGCGTAGTGGGTGTCATCTGCGCCTCGTCGAGCAGTCCAGCCATGCCCATGAACATCGCCTCCACCTGAAACGGGTCGTCGCGGTGGTGGGCTATCTGCATCAGTGGCAGTCGCTCCGCCCACTGCTCAAACGCCTCGCTGTTCACGCCGAAGCCGAAGCTGCGCGCCATAGTGGCGAAGAATGCAGCCTCCCATGAGCCCTCGAACAGAGCTACGCGGCGGCGTATCGCCTCTGTCTTCTCGTTGAGGCGCTCGGCAACAAGCGCACTGAGCCACGAGCGTTTCTTGATGGCATCGAGCGGAAGCACCGCCTCGCGGCAAGGAGGATAGCGGTCGAAGGCGAGCAGACGGCGGTAGTTGCTGAGCACCTGCTGCGGCACTGCGAGCTGCACCTGCGGCAGGTGGTCGCCACGTTCGGTCACCACGTCGGCATCCACCACCGCTGCCACGTGCAAGACCACGTTGTTGTACGCCGCATCGGTGTCGTGACCATGCAGGAACCAGTCGGCAGAACGTTCGTGAATCTCCACATTGCCCACCCACATCACGCCGTCGATGCGCACCTTGGCGTTGAAGAAATCGGGTCCGGCGTGCATGTTCTGCAGCCCCGGGTCGATGACCTCCACGCTGCGACCGTCGGTGGTGCGCAGCTCGCTGAGCGGCAGTATGCGATGTTTCCAGATATAGTGTAGTAGCTTTTCCATAGACGTTCGGGATTTAACGACCTCAAAGTTACGTTTTTTTTACATCAAAAGTAGTTTTTATATTCAAAAAATAAGTAATTTTGTAGGCAGAACTTGTAAATATGTCAATCTGTAAAATTGTCAACCCGTTAACTTCTCAATTATAAAAGAATGAAACGCTATTTACTATCAGCTGCTGTGCTCTGTTTCGCAATGGCAATGAGCGCACAATCGCTCTTCGTGGGATCGTACAACATACGCTATCACAACAACGGCGATGACCGCAAAGGTAACGTGTGGACAACACGCTGCAAGGTGATTTGCGACCAGGTGAACTTCGAAGATCCCGACATCTTCGGAGCGCAGGAAGTGCTGCACGCGCAGCTCGACGACATGCTCGGCGCACTCGACGGATACGACTATATCGGCGTGGGTCGCGACAACGGCAAGAAGAAAGGCGAATATGCAGCCATCTTCTACAAGAAAGACCGCATAAAACTGCTCAACAACGGCAACTTCTGGCTGAACGAGACCCCCGAGAAACCGAAGCTCGGATGGGATGCCGCCTGCATACGCATCTGCTCGTGGGGCGAGTTTGAGCAGGCAGCAACCGGTTTCCGCTTCTACTACTTCAACCTGCACATGGACCACGTGGGCGTGGTGGCGCGTCGCGAGGCAGCGAAGCTCGTAGTGAAGAAGATTGGCGAGATAGCCAAGGGTGCGCCAGTGGTGCTCACCGGCGACTTCAATGTCGACCAGAACGACGAGATATACGGCATCTTCGCTTCGTCGGGAATACTCAACGACTCGTACACACACGCTCGTCTGCGCTTCGCTGAGAACGGCACGTTCAACGACTTCAAGCCTGACGTGAAGACGCAGTCGCGCATCGACCACGTCTTCGTGTCGCCGGAGTTCAACGTCGACCGCTACGGTATGCTCACCAATATGTACTGGACCGACGATGCCCCGACCGATAATCAGAAGAGCAACCAGGCTCCTACGCAGCTCGAGTTCCGCAAGATGACACTCCGCATACCAAGCGACCACTACCCAGTGTTCGTGAAGATTAATTATAAGAAATAAGTTGATGTGTTGAGGTGTGATGTTGAGGAATGATGTTGTTGTGTTGTTATGTTGAGATGTTGACATTAGTGCATATCTCACCACAACACCATCACACAACATATCTCAACACCTCACCATCTCACCACCTCAACACAACACCATAACACCATCATAACATGACCAACATTCATCCAGTAGGCGTCAACGACCGCCACAAAACACTCTTTGAAGGTCTCTGGCCTTTGCCTTACGGCGTGAGCTACAACGCATATATCATCGACGACGAGAAGGTAGCACTCGTCGACACAGTAGAAGTAGACTTCTTCTCGCAGTTCATAGACAACGTGCGCCGCGTCATCGGCGACCGTCCTATCGACTATATCATCGTTAACCACATGGAGCCCGACCACAGCGGCTCGCTCGCACTCATCAAGAAGTACTACCCCGACGCAAAGATCGTGGGCAACAAGAAGACCTTCGACATGATGCGCGGCTACTACAACGTGGGCAACACGGAGGACGAGATAGTGGAAGTGGCGAACGGCGACACGCTCTCGCTCGGCACACACGAACTGGTGTTCACCATGATTCCGATGGTACACTGGCCCGAGACAATGGTTACGCTCGACGTCACAGAGCACGTGCTCTTCTCGGGCGACGCCTTCGGATGCTTCGGTGCTCTGAACGGCGCATTCGTAGACAGCGAGATGAACTGCGACGTTTATTGGAACGAGATGCAGCGCTATTACTCGAACATCGTGGGCAAGTATGGCGTGCCCGTGCAGCAGGCGCTGAAGAAGCTCGCCGGCGTGCAGATCGACTATATCTGTCCGACGCACGGACCGATATGGCATGAGCACATCGCACGCGTCATCGGAGAGTACGACCGCATGAGCCGCTACGCTACAGAGCCGGGACTCGTCATCTGCTACGGCTCGATGTACGGCAACACAGAGCGCGCTGCCGAGAAGATAGCCAGCGCAGCAAGCCGTGCCGGCGTGAAGAACATCGTGCTGCACGACGTGTCGCGCGAGAACCACTCGTTCATACTCAGCGACATCTTCAAGTACAGCGGTCTCATCCTCGGTGCACCTACATATAACAACGGTATCTATCCGGGAATGGAGATGCTGCTCTCCGAACTCGCCGGACGCTGCATCAAGAACCATTACCTCGGCATCTTCGGTTCGTTCACATGGGCAGGCCAGGTGGTGAAGAAGATTACGGAGTGGAACGAAACACAGATGAAGTTCGAACTCGTCGGTACACCGGTCGAGATAAAGCAGAGCCTCAGCGCAGAGACCGAAGCAGCCTGCGAGGCACTCGGCAAGGCTATGGCAGAGCGACTGAAGTAAGAAGGCTTTATAAAGCACTTTGCACATATCTACTATTGCGTGTTTTTTTTAGTAGCAGCAACTAAAGAATTGATAAAAAGTTGCTGTTACTGAATAAAATATGTAATTTTGCAAAACATAATATAACAAAGTAATAGAAGGAGGTAAGTATGACAATAGAAGAAAAGAAAGCAGACTTCTTGCGCCGATTCAGAGCCTCACGATTGCGCAAAGAAGACTTTATTTCTAAAATGGAAAAGCGTATGCGTGAAGACTACCGCAAGCGCACTGGTAAGGAAGCAGAATCCTTTAATGTATTCGGCGAGACCATAGAGATGTTTAGTCACAAACCTACATTATAAACCAATAAACGCCCGTGTTTTGCACGGGCGTTTATTGGTTTTATATGCTCTTTTCCTTACTCTTTTTACTCTTTTACTCTTTTACTTTTTAGTAACTTTGGATAAGTTACGCTGCATCTCAACAATAAAAATGAATGAATTCATTTTGTATTGTCTTCGATTTATATAAAATCCTCACGCTCACAAATGTAAATAAATTTCCATTTGCTTCGCTTAATCGGATTTTTGCAGTAACTTTGCACCCGAATTCAGGATTTATATTTTACGGGAAGCTGCCCAAATGTCTTCAATCAATTTCTTATTCGCTAAAGATACGACGTTGTGACATGGCTGGGGAAGACACCGAGCAGCTACAGATTAGAGTTAAGTCCACCCCTTTTTAGTATTAAGAAGCTCTGCGAAGCCCCAGGCTTACGAGCATTAACGAACAACATTCACATTGAAGACATTTGAAGAATTGGGCGTAAGCGAAGAGATTCGCCGCGCCATTGAGGAACTCGGCTTCGAACATCCGATGCCGGTTCAGGAGGAAGTTATACCGTTTTTGTTGGGTAATGGTAACGACGTAATTGCGCTCGCGCAGACCGGAACGGGCAAGACCGCCGCGTTCGGAATACCATTGTTGCAGCGTACCGACCCGACAGACCGCACTACGCAGGCTATCGTCATCTCGCCCACACGCGAGCTTTGCCTTCAGATAGCCGACGACCTGAAGTCATTCTCAAAGTATATTAAAGGTATTAACATTGTTGCCGTGTACGGCGGTACGTCTATCGTCGACCAGATGCGCGCTCTGAAGCATGGAGCGCAGATTATCGTGGCTACACCGGGCAGACTTATCGACCTCATGCACCGCGGAGCCGCAAAGCTCGAGGCTGTACAGAACGTGGTGCTCGACGAGGCTGACGAGATGCTCAACATGGGCTTCTCCGACAGCATCAACGAGATATTCGACAACGTGCCGGCTGACCGCAACACGCTGCTCTTCTCGGCTACGATGAGCAAGGAGATTGAGAAGATTGCGCTCAACTATCTGCACGACCATAAGGAGATTGTGGTGGGTTCGCGCAACGAGGGCGCGGAGAATGTCAACCATATCTACTATATGGTGAACGCGAAGGACAAGTACCTTGCGCTGAAGCGCATCGTCGACTTCTATCCGCGCATCTACGGCATCGTGTTCTGTCGCACCAAGGCTGAGACGCAGGAGGTGGCTGACAAACTCATACGTGACGGATACAATGCCGAACCGCTGCACGGCGACCTCTCGCAGCAGCAGCGCGACATAACGATGCAGAAGTTCCGCCAGCACATCACACAGTTGCTCGTGGCTACCGACGTGGCAGCACGCGGACTGGACGTGGACGACCTCACGCACGTCATCAACTACGGTATGCCGGGCGACACCGAGAGCTACACTCACCGTTCCGGTCGTACGGGTCGTGCGGGCAAGAAGGGCACATCAATCTCTATCATCCACACCAAGGAGCGTGGACGTGTGCGCGAAGTGGAGCGCGTGATAGGCAAGGAGTTCGTTGACGGCACGCTGCCTACGCCGCAGGAGATTTGTTCGAAGCAGCTCTTTAAGGCTATCGACGAGATTGAGAAGGTGGACGTGGACGACGAGCAGATAGCACCGTTCATGGAGGACATCAACCGCCACTTCGAATACTTCGACAAGGAGGACATTCTGAAGAAGATTGTGTCGCTGGAGTTCGGCAAGTTCCTGAAGTACTACGCCAATGCGCCTGAGATACAGAAGCCGTCTACAAGCCGAGACCGCAAGGAGCGTGGCGAGGGTCGCGACGGCAGAAAGCGCGAGAAGCGTGCGCCGGAGGCAGGCTATCGCCGTCTGTTCATAAACCTCGGTAAGGACGACGGCTTCTATCCGGGCGAGGTGATGCAGTTCCTCAACCGCAACGTGCATGGCCGCCAGGAGGTGGGACACATCGATCTGCTTGCCCGCATCTCGTACATAGAGGTGCCGGAGCAGGATGCCGAGAAGGTGATGCGCGCGCTGAACGGAGCCACATACCGCAACCGCACCGTGCGCTGCAACGATGCCGACGACACGGCTGCTGCAAGTGGCGACGGAAAGCGTGGCTCGCGTCGCTCTTCCGACCGCGACGGTGGTCGCACATCGCGCCGTAAGGACGCAGCTAACGATGCTAACCCATACGAGAAACGCTCCAAGCGTCGCAACGAGATGGAGGGACGCAACCGCTCGCAGCGTGGTCAGCGCGGACAGTCGCGCTACGAGAGCGGACGCAAGGACGACTGGCGACAGTTCATCAACAACCCCGACATTCAGCTCAAAGGCGATGAGCCAGACTTCTCTGAAGAAGGATGGGCGCACCGTAAGCCAAGAAAGAAGAAGTAAAGAATAGACAGCAATAATAAAATAAGGGGAGTCATCGCAAGTTAGTACGACGTGCTAACCAGCGGTGACTCCCCTTATAATGTTTAACTATATGCACTGAAGCATTCGGTTCTTACTTCAGTAATATTCGTTTACGCTTTGTACTATTTCGAGTTGGCATCTTATGCCAACTTCTTCTCCAAGCGTTCGCGGATGGCAGCGATGAAGCCGGCAGAGTTCTTGGTCTGCGGAGTAACGCCTTCCATGAGTCCGGCGAGATCCTTCGTTACGATACCCTCATTGAGAGTGTCGAAGCAAGCAGCCTCAAGAGCATCAGCGTAGCGCACGAGTTCGGGCAGGTTATCCATCTCGCCACGTTTGCGCAGAGCACCGCTCCAAGCGAAGATAGTAGCCATCGGGTTGGTAGATGTCTCCTCGCCCTTCAGATACTTGTAGTAGTGGCGTGTAACGGTGCCGTGAGCAGCCTCGTACTCGTACTTGCCGTCAGGCGAAACGAGCACAGAAGTCATCATTGCCAACGAGCCGAATGCTGTGGAAACCATGTCGGACATAACGTCGCCGTCGTAGTTCTTGCAAGCCCAGATGAAGCCGCCCTTAGAGCGGATAACGCGTGCTACTGCGTCGTCGATGAGGGTGTAGAAGAACTCTAAGCCGCGCTTCTCGAACTCCTCCTTGTACTCCTCGAATACTTCGTAGAAGATAATCTTGAACTGTGCGTCGTACTTCTTCGAGATGGTGTCCTTTGTAGAGAACCAGAGACTCTGATTGGTGTCGAGCGCGAACTTGAAGCAAGAGTGTGCGAACGAACGTATCGACTTGTCGGTGTTGTGCATTGCTTGGAGCACACCAGCACCCTTGAATGTGTGAACCACAACCTCCTCGTGCTTGCCGCTCTCGCCGTCGAAGACGAGCTTAGCTACGCCTGGCTCGTCGGCACGGATCTCCACGCTCTTGTAAACGTCGCCGTAAGCGTGACGTGCGATGGTGATAGGCTTCTCCCAGTTCTTCACTGCCGGATGGATGCTCGGAATGGTGATAGGTGTACGGAATACTGTGCCGTCGAGGATGGAGCGGATAGTGCCGTTAGGGCTCTTCCACATCTGATGGAGCTTGTACTCGTCCATGCGCTGGTGGTTAGGTGTGATGGTAGCACACTTAACGGCTACGCCCAAGCGTTTTGTAGCCTCGGCTGCGTCCTTTGTTATCTGGTCGCCGGTCTCGTCGCGTTTAACGAGTCCCAGGTCGTAATACTCTGTCTTGAGGTCAACGAATGGAAGAATAAGTTCATCCTTGATCATCTGCCACAAAATACGTGTCATCTCGTCACCATCCATCTCTACGAGTGGGGTGGTCATCTGAATTTTTTCGGTCATAGTTATTTTGATTTAAGAGTTATTTCTTGTTCTTATAATAGTTCATCAAACAACCGTCTGCCAAAATCTGACGCTCGTCGGCGGTGAGGTTCTGGAAGAAGAGGTGTATAGGCTTAACGCCGTCGCGAGCTATAATCTGCGCGTCAATCTCCTCCTTACCGGTGAGGATAGCCTCGCGGATGCCTGGTACGAAGAGCTTGTCGCCCGGCTCGAAGTTGAATTCAACGTCCTTAGCGATTGTGAACGGCACGATACCCCAGTTGATACAGTTAGAACGGTAGCGCTTTGTAGCGTACTCGTAGCAAACGTTAGCGTCGCCGCCGAGCACCTTCTGGCAAGAAGCAGCCTGCTCGCGAGCCGAGCCGTCGCCTGGGCGGTTGGCGAATACGCATGAACCGAACGATGTGTCCTCAGCCTTTGCGCCCACCTTAGCGAGAGCCTCTGCGATGTTCGCACTCACCTCACCTGCACGGCGTGCGAGGTCCTGCTTCTGAATCTCCTTGCTCAGACCTACGTATTCAGGCACGCGGCGAGAGAGGGCGAACTCAGAAAGCTTCAACGGGTTAGAACGGTAAGAACTTGTCTCGCCAGACGGGATGAGCTCGTCGGTAGTTGTAACCGGGTCGTGGATAACGGCTGCCAACTCGAGCAGCATGTTCTCCTGCATTGCATACATTGTAGGCCAGTCTTTGATGTTCGGACCATAGCGGAGCTCAGTCTCAGGACGCGGTCTGCCGTAGCCGTTGTAAACGCGGCATTTGTATATTTTCTCGTCGTAAGCGTATGGTTTGTGTGTGTTCTCGTACTCCACGTCGGTAGCAGCTGTGATTGCGCCACCGTTGGCAGCCGTAGCAGCGATAGAGCGTGCGTCCATAAGAGCCACGAGCGAGAGCTGTCCCTGACCCGGCTTAGAACCCTCGCGGTTGGGGAAGTTGCGTGTGGTGTGGCGGATAGACAGACCGTTGTTAGACGGAACGTCGCCTGCGCCGAAGCACGGACCGCAGAATGCCGGCTTCATCACAACGCCAGCCTCGATGAGGTCGGCAGTGATGCCCTCGCGTGTCACAGCCATTGATACCGGTGTAGACTGCGGATAAGCCGAAGCCGTGAAGTAGTCGTTGCCGATGCTCTTGCCCTTGAGGATAGCTCCAGCCTCTGCGAGGTTGTCGTATGTACCACCCGAGCAGCCGGCGATGATGCCCTGGTCAGCGTAAACCTTACCGTCGACAACCTTGTCAACAAGATGTACGTCCACCTTGTCGCCGAAGCGCTTCTTTGCGTCTTCCTCGATGCGTGTGAGGATGCCAACCGGGTCAGCCTGAAGTTCGTGGATAGTAACTGCGTTCGACGGGTGGAACGGCAGAGCAATCATAGCCTCCTGCGAAGAGAGGTCGATGCGAATCATCATGTCGTAGTAAGCAACGTCGCCCGGCTTCAGTTCCTTGAAGTCCTGCGGACGCTCGTGTATGTCGTAGTGGTGCTTCACCTCTTCGTCTGTAATCCAGATAGAACTCAAGCAGGTGGTCTCGGTAGTCATAATGTCGATGCCGTTACGGAAGTCGATAGGCAACTCCTTCACGCCAGGGCCTGCGAACTCGAGCACCTTGTTCTTCACAACGCCACTCTCGAATGTAGCCTTCACGAGCGAGATAGCCACGTCGTGCGGACCTACGCCCTTCTTCGGTTTGCCCTCGAGCCATACGAGCACCACTTCAGGTGCGTTGATGTCCCAAGTGTTCTTGAGCAACTGCTTCACGAGCTCGCCACCGCCTTCGCCAACACCCATGTTGCCGAGTGAGCCGTAGCGTGTGTGAGAGTCGGAACCGAGAATCATATTGCCGCACTTCACCATCATCTCGCGTGCATACTGGTGGATGACAGCCTGGTTAGCAGGCACGTAGATGCCACCATATTTCTTTGCTGCCGACAGACCGAAAACGTGGTCATCCTCGTTGATAGTGCCACCAACGGCACAGAGTGAGTTGTGGCAGTTGGTCATTGCGTAAGGCAACGGGAACTCCTCCAGTCCGCTTGCGCGTGCTGTCTGTATAATTCCTACGTAAGTGATGTCGTGCGACATCATAGCGTCGAAGCGGATGCGCATCTTCTTACCCTTCGATCCGTCCACGTCGTGCGAGCGGAGGATGCCGTAAGTGATAGTGTTTTCGCGAGCTTCGTCAGGTGTCAAACCTTCATAATTGTCGCAAACTTTGGTACCATTGAGGAGATAGACTCCGTGATTAATAAGTTCTACCATAATGTCAAGGTTTTTAGTTATTAGATTGTTAGAATTGTATTCTTGTTTGCAGGTTGGTGCACTTGAGACAAGTGCACCCCCTATGTTTGTATGCTTCCAATGAATATGGTGAGCGATAGCATGTCAGCAGCTCCGCCTGGTGATATGTTTCGTGCGGTGTAGCGTTTGTCCATGTCTTTCAGCGCAAGGAGTTCGGCAGCTATACGCTTCTCTTTGTCTTCGGCGGTGTGTGCCTTCGAGAAGCTGTCGAGCAGTGCTCGGGCTTCCTGCTTCACCTCCTCGGCTGTGGCTAAGTCGGTGCGATAGATGACGTTGGTGTCGTCGAGGTCGCACATGATGCGCAGCAGTGTCTTGTGCAGCGTGTGCGCATCGTGCTCCTTTCTGCGTTCGATGTAGAACGGAAGCCACTCTGCGAACAGCATCTCGTAGCCTTCGCGAGCGTTGTCGAGTGCTCCTTTTATTGCTGTGGTGCCCTTTGAGAGCAGTTTCGCCTTGCTGCCGTGCGTGCCGTTAGTGTCGGGGAAACTGGCAGCGAGTGCTTTTATTGTGGTTTGTAAGGAGTCGGTATTCTTTTCGTGAGCAGCTGCTACAACCGCCAATCCCATTGAGAAGAGTGCCCCTTTGTGGGTGTTCACGCCGTTGGTGGCGCTGAGCATAGCCCTTTCCGCTTCAATGCCTACATCCCTTATGGAGGTGTGCGTGGGCAGAGCATCGGCACAGCCGAGCAGTGCGAGCTTCACGAAGTAGGGGTGTAGCGTGTCGATGCTGCGTTGCATCAGCGCATAATCCATGTCGCGGTGTGCTCCGTTGTTGTCCTTGTCTACGAGTCCGGGCTTCGGCGTGGTGTCAAGCTCAGCCTGCAGTGCTTGTGTAGCGAGGTGTGCTATTATATAAGGTAGGGTGGTGGGTGGCACGAGTTGTCTTATTGTGCTCATGTCACCTTGCTCCATTGCCTTGCGCACTCGCGATGCGCTTACAGCGTTGCTCTCTTTCTCCAGTCGGACTGTCTCTCTGACATCGGCAAGCACCTCGTGCATCAGTTGGTTGTATCGGCGTGTGAGCCGGTCGGTCGGCTCTGTGCCTACGAAACGCACGGTTGCGCCGAGTGCGGGCGCTATGTGTCGGCGGAAGAGGTCGAGGTCGAGCAGCATCTGCGTGTCGGCTGCGTCGTCGAGACGTTTGAGGAAGTACGTGGGGAACGTAGCCTGACTGATGGCGTACTCGCTTCCGTCTATCACCGTGACGTTCTTAAGATGTTCCACGCCTTGCTCCACCATTGCCTTGCGCTCTGCGTAGGCGAAGAGTGAGCAGTCTTCTCTCACTACCATCACGAACAACCGTTCCACTTGCTTTGCTGCCTGTTCTATCAAGTAGCGGTGGCCGAGTGTGAAGGGGTTGCAGTTCATTACCACAACGCCTCGGAGAGGCGTTGTGGTGGTGAGGGGTTGAGGGGTTGAGGGGTTGAGATGTTGAGGTGTTGTGATGTTGAGATGTTGTGGTGTTGAGATGTTGAGATGTTGAGATGTTGAGGTGTTGAGATTTGTTTTTTCTTCCTCTTTACATTCTTCACTATTTTCTTTACACTCCTTACTGTCCTCTTTACACTCTTTATTGTATTCTTTATACTTTTCTGATTCCTCTTTTATCTTTTTCAGTTGCTCAACCGTATTGTTTATTCCTCCTATGCCCGTCTCCATAAGTACGGCTTCGGGTGCTTCGGCGAGCAGTCGGAACGACAGACTCTCGAAGAGTTGTCTGTTCTTTGGTTTTGTGAACAACATGACGTTGCTATGTCCCTCCTCGTTAGCGTGTGCTATGAGGTGTGAGATGAGTGTGTTGGCGATAGCTTCGCCCTTATGCGCATCGTCCACAGCCACACACTTTATTACGTTGCCCTTCAGTCCGCCACCAGCTATCATCTCTCCGTCGTCGTCTGTTATGGCAGCGTAGTAGTGCATGTCGTCGAAGCGCAAGTCGTTGCGTTTGAGGAACGCCTCTATGCGTTGTCGTTGACGGGGTGTTGTGGGGTTAAGGGTTTGTATCTCCATAGATTGTTTAAGGTCGTTTGTTATGTTTGTCTTGCCTTAGTGTAAAGGTCTACCATCTCGTTTATCTTCGCCCATATCTCCTCCTGCGTGTGCCAGCGCATCCTCATGCAGTAGCGTGCTTCGTGTTCGCAGACGAGACAGCGGCGCGGTTTTTCTCCGATATCGTTTCTTGCGACAGGTATGCCGTCGGTGTTTATGACATCTATATCGAAGAGTCTGCCCAGCGGGTGCGTGTCCTCTATCGTTACCGCTATGCGCTTGGCTTCGAGCAGCGGCAGCGGTGTGATGAGATAAGCCTCGTAGCCCGTGTTGAGGTCGCGCTCGGTGAGCACAGCCTCGCGTTCTGTGTCGCTCATGTCGTTGAGATGGAACGCCTCACGTATAGCCTCTACGGCTGCGTGTGCCGCACAGAGCGACTGATGATTGCGCTTCACGTTTCCTGGCATGACAACGGTGAGGCACACCAGTGTCTTTCCCGGGTGTTCAGCCAGCAGCTTCTGCTGTGTGGCATGGCGTGCGTCGCGGCTCGCCAGAAGTTCGTGAAGCGTAATCATTCTTTTAGTTTTGAATTATTCAACGATGTTCTTGATGACATCCATCACCGATCCGTCGCGGTTCATCACCACGCCCACCACCTTGTCGCCGAACGGCAGCGGTGCCGGGTTGCCGATTACGGAGAGTGCTCGGTCGCGAAGCTCCTCGAGCGTTACGATCTTCAGTCCGGCAGCCTTCAGGCGTTCGGCTATCTCCGGTCGGGCAGGGTTGACAGCGATGCCGTACTCAGTTACAACAACGTCTACGGTGCGACCCGGAGTGATGAGCGTTGTCACTTCGTTCACCACGCACGGTATTCTGCCACGGAGCAACGGGCAGACGATGATAGAGAGTGCAGAGTCTTCGGCTGTGTCGGGATGTCCGCCGATAGCACCGCGTATGATGCCGTCGCTACCTACGAGCACGTTGACGTTGAAGTTTACGTCCACCTCAAGAGCCGAGAGTATCACGATGTCGAGATAGTGCGTAGCTGCGCCCTGCTCGTGCATACTTGCATACTCGCAAGCCGACACCTCCTTATGCTTCGAGTCGTTCTTGAGCGACTCGGCAGCCACCTTGTCGAACGACTGCACGTCGATTAGACGCTCAATGAGTCCCTCCTCGTGCATCTTCACCATGTGAGCCGTGATGCCGCCGAGGGCGAACGAAGCCTTGATATCCTGGTCGATCATGCTCTGGCGGATGTACTTAACGGCAGCGAGCGAAGCACCGCCCGAACCGGTCTGTATAGAGAAGCCGTTCTTGAAGTAGCCGCTGTTCACGATCACCTTTGCAGCCTGCTGAGCGAGCAGAATGTCGCGTGGGTTCTTGGTGTCGCGGATGGCTCCCGAAGCAATCTTCGACGAGTCGCCTACCGATTCAACCTCAACCACGTAGTCTACGTCGTGCTCCGAGATAGAGTTCGGAGTGTTAGGATAGGGCACGAGGTCGTCGGTGAGGATTACCACCTTGTCGGCGTAGTGAGCGTCGGGCAGCGCGTAACCGAGCGAGCCACAGATGCTCTTTGCGTTCTCCGAGCGCGAGTAGCCGCAGGCGTTGCCGAGCGGGTCGGAAGAAGAAGCACCGAGGAAAGCCACGTCAATGTGCATCTCGCCCGAAGCGATAGCCTCGCCGCGTCCGCCGTGCGAGCGGAATACCACCGGCTTCTCCATCAGTCCGTGCGAAATCTCCTTAGCCAGTTCGCCGCGTAGACCGGATGTCGAAATCTCCGTGATCACGCCGTTGCGAATGTGCTCGATGAGCGGTTCGTGTACGTCCTGCAAGCTCGAAGCTGCGAGGTGCAAATCCTTGAATCCCATCTCGGCGAGCTTATCCACAACCATGTTCACCACCTTGTCGCCACCGCGGAAGTGGTGGTGGAACGATATTGTCATGCCGTCCTTCAGTCCCGAGTGGCGTATAGCCTCTTCGAGCGACATGAGCTTGGGACTCTTCTGCTGCAGTTCGAGGCGTGGAGTGATGTCCTTGTGTGCCTCTACATTATTATATACGCTCTTTCCCATAGCCTGAGCCACCTGCTCGGCGAGGGTATGTCTTTCGTTCAGTGTGCTCATGCTATGTCCTCCTGTTTAATTACGCCCGAAGCCAGTGCCAAGTCGATGACGCGCTGTGCGCGTATCACCACTGGTCGGTCAACCATTTTACCGTTCACGGCGATAACGCCCGAACCCTTCTTCTCAGCCTCCTTGATGGCTGCGATAACGGCGAGAGCCTTGTCGATAGCCTTCTGTGTCGGTGTGAACACCTCGTTGATAATCTCTATCTGGCGCGGGTTGATAATCGACTTTCCGTCGAAGCCCAACTGATGAATCAGTTCCACCTCCTTGCGGAATGTCTCCATATCGTTGAGGTTAGAGTAGACGGTGTCGAGCGCATCGATGCCAGCCGCACGAGCTGCCACCACGATGGTCTGGCGTGCCATGAGCAGCTCCATGCCCTCGGGTGAGCGTTGTGTCTTCAGGTTGGCGCAGTAGTCCTCCGCGCCGAGTGCGATGCCCATCATGCGCTTAGAAGCCGTAGCTATGGCGTAGGCGTTCACCACGCCGAGCGTGCTCTCCAGTGCAGCCATAATCTGTGTGCGACCCACGCAACCCAGTTCCTGCTCCACCTTTTCAATCTCGCGTTCCACCTCGATTACCTCCTCTGCGGTCTCGGTCTTCGGCATACGTATCACGTCGACGCCAGCCTTAACCACAGCCTCGATGTCCTTCTTGCCATACGGCGTGTTCAGCGGATTGATGCGCACCACCATCTCCGTCGTGCCGTAGTCGATAGTCTTCAGCGCGTTGTAGACGAGCAGGCGTGCTGCGTCCTTCTCTGCCATTGTCACAGAGTCCTCAAGGTCGAGCATTATTGAGTCGGGATGATATATATAGGCATCCTGCATCATACCAGGGTTGTTTCCCGGTACGAACATCATAGTTCTTCTTAGTCGTTTCATAGGTCAAAAAGTTTAGGGGTTAGTCTTTCCACACGTCTTTGCCCGTAGCTCTCACGGCAGCCGCGGTGACGCGTGCGCGGATAGTGCAGTCGAGCGCGCCCTTGTCAGTGGCGTGCACCTCAGCACGGGTGATGCCGAGTCCTTCGAGTGTCTCAACAATCACCTTACGAATCTGGTCGCCAAACTGGTAGGCAACCGAACTTTGCAAATCAATATTCAGACCCTCTTTCTCGCAGGGGGCAATCTGAATCATGATGTCGCCGGACTCCATTGTGCCGGCAGTAGCTTGTTTTAGTTCCATAGGTGTAGTATTTTAAAGTTTATGGTCTTCTTTGAGGGGCAACCTGCGGTGCTTTGGCGAAGAGGAAGCGAGGAGTTGTGTAGAAACGTAATAAAACAAAAATCGCGTAAATACAACAACACTTCCTCCGTCAAGAACACCGAAGAGAACCGAGTTATACTTACGCTCGCGCGAGCAGTATATAGGAAATATATAATGTCTGTGTACGCACAAAACTTATTCAGTGTGCGGTTTCTAAATTCACGGGGTAAAGATACATATTAATTATGAAACGACCAAGCGTTTTTGCTATATTTTTTTCGCTTTAACAACGTTGCGCCCGTGTTACTGTGAGCATCTGCGTCGGTCGGTGCGGACATCTGCGTCGGTCGGTGCGGACATCTGCGTCGGTCGGTGCAGACATCTGCATCGGTCGGTGCAGACATCTGCATCGGTCGGTGCGCGTCGGGCAAACGCCTCTTTAAGACGATTACTGTCGCAAGTAAAACACGCCAAAATGTCCGCCTGAGCTGACTATTTGTCGCCAAACTGCCAATATTGCTTACTGTTTATTGTTTTTATGGGCGATTTTGGCATTGGTACGTAAGTTGCATTATGAATAGTGCAAGCCGATGGACGGAAGCCCAAAGGCAAGCAAACGATAAACGTAAAAATTAAAATATAAATAGGAGGTATTTGATATGTTACCAGTAATGAGAAATGCATGGATGCCAGAAGTTTTCAACGACTTTTTTGATACCGACTTTATGCCGCGTACTAACGCAACCGCCCCAGCTATAAATGTTAAAGAGACAGAACACGATTATACAGTAGAGCTTGCAGCAGCCGGAATGAAGAAGGACGACTTCAACATCAACATCGATGCCGACGGCAATCTGCACATCAAGATGGAGAAGAAGAACGAGAAGAAGGATGAGAATAAGAAGGAGCATTATCTGCGCCGCGAGTTCTCTTACACTAAGTTCGAGCAGACACTTCTCTTGCCTGATGATGTCGACAAGGAGAAGATTGCAGCCAACGTCAGTGATGGTGTGCTCACAATCGACCTTCCGAAGGTTGAGCAGAACGTGCAGAAGGCTGCCCGCCAGATTGAGGTTAAATAACCGTTGATTTTGGTTAGTACTAAATGATATAAATTGTTGTTGATATAAATTTTTGATTAGGTCTAAATGAGAAAGCCCTGCTCCGCACGAATGCGAAGCAGGGCTTTCTTCATAAAATAATTAATAATTAATAATTAAAAATTAATAATTACTTATACTCGTGTACCGGCAGTTCGCCGTTCAATGCTCCTAAGGCGTTGAACGCTAACGACTCCATTTCGCCTTCGCCTGGCATCACGATGACCGGAGCGAGGAAGTCCACCTGCTTCTTTATCTCCTCAACGCAGTACTTGCTGTAGGCGATGCCGCCGGTGAGGATGATAGCATCCGCCTTGCCCCACAGCGCAACCGCCATGGCACCGATCTGCTTCGACACGGTGTAGAGCATAGCCTCAAGCACTTCGTGGAACGGCTCCTCGCCAGCCTCTGCGCGGCGCGATATCTCCTTCATGTCTTTCATACCGAGTAGTGCCTGGCAGCCACCGTTGCCTGCTAACATCTTCATAATCTCTGCCTGAGTATGCTTGCCCGAGAAGCAGAGTCGCACGAGTTGGTCGGCAGGCAGCGTTCCGGCACGTTCCGGCGCGATAGGACCCTCACCGTTGAGCGCGTTGTTCACGTCGATCACCTTGCCCTCGTGGTGAGCCGATACGCAGATGCCGCCACCGAGGTGAGCCACTACGATGTTCATCTCCTCATACTTGCGTCCGATGCTGCGCGCATAGCGGCGCGAGGCTGCCTTGGCGTTGAGCGCGTGGAAGATAGACTCGCGCTTCATGAACGGCAGACCCGTATAGCGTGCACGTGTCATAAACTCGTCTACCACCACTGGGTCAGCCATGTAGGCTGGGCAGTGGCACATCTGTGCGATGTCGTCGGCAAGAATCGAACCGAGGTTGCACACATGCTTGTGCTTGGCATTTATGAGGTCCTGCTTCATCTGCTCGTTAATGGCATACACACCGCCGTGCAACGGTTTCAGCAGACCGCCTCTACCGATTACGGCATCGAATTCCAAAGGTATTCCTGCCTCCTCTAATAGTTTCAGGATGAAATTCTTGCGGTACTCGTACTGCTCCATCTCGGTTGCGTACTTGTCTACTTCCTCCTGCGGATGCAGTCCGTCGGATGTCCATACAGCGTGTTCGTCTTCATACACAGCCACCTTTGTAGAGGTGCAGCCAGGGTTGATCACAAATATTTTTTTCATGAATATGTCTTGAGTTTACTGTTTGTTAATTGCTTTCAAGCAAGCAGTTGCTAAAGAGTAGAATTTGGAGTCGGCAGTGTCGGCGCGCGATGTCACCACCACGGGCGCTGTCGTGCCTACGAGCATACCAGCCACCGTAGCACCACCGAAGAGAGTTATTGTCTTGTAGAATGTGTTGCCTGCCTCTATGTCAGGGAAGATGAGGCAGTTGGCGTTGCCCACCACTGGCGATGCGATGCCCTTGATGGCTCCGCTCTCTGCGTCGCAAGCCGTCTTCACGTCCATCGGTCCGCCTATCTCCACCTCGCCGTAGGCTCCTGCGGTGGCGTTCGCCTTCAGTTCCTCGTAGCTGAGCGTGAGCGGGAATTTCTCCGATACCTTCTCCGTGCAGTGGATGAGTGCCACGCGTGGGCGGTCGCCACCCGTTATGCTGCGGTAGGTGTCGGTGATGTATCGTGTTATGGCATCGTATTGTTCGGTAGTGGGGTAGGGAATGACGGCTGCATCCGAGAAGAACAACAAATGGTTAAGGCTCGGCACATCAGCAACGGCGATGTGTGTGAGTACGCTACCCTTGATGAGTATGCCCTCCTCTTTGTTGAGCACTGCGCGCAAGAGGTTGTCAGTGTTCAGCGAACCCTTCATTAGCACGTCGGCTCTGCCCTCGCGCACCTCCTTGACGGCATGGCGCGCCGCGTCGTCATCGTTGTCAGCCACGATGAGTGTAACCTTGTCGGGATAGTCGGCTGCCAATCGGCGTGCGATATCAGCCTTTGCCGTGTTGGCTACAAGGGTGAAGCGTGCGAACTGTTCCGCGATGCTTCGTTCGATAACTTCCTCTGTGTGAGAGTCGGCAGGACATGCCACTGCTACAGTTACGACTCGCTCGGCTGAGCGCAGACGTGCGGGTAGGATTGAAAAGTCAACAATAGGTTCCATACTTTAGGGTATTATGTTTAGGGGTTGCTCATTTTGTTGTCTTCTGTGCAACTTTTGCAAAGTTACAGTAAGTTTGTTATACTGCAAAGAAAATCGGTGAAATTTATTTACATTCATTCTGATGTAGTTATTTAATCGGCTAAATGTGTTAACTTTGCAGTCAAAAATAACAATGATATGTCTATGACTACTGCAGAATTTATACGCGAATATCGCGAACGTGATATCCGTCAGCTTGCGCTTCAAGCAAATCGCTTTCCGGATGTTGACATGCCCTACGCTCTCGATCAGATACAAGGCTGGCAGATAGCGCGTCGTAAACTCCCCAAATGGGCTGCGTGCGATGGCGTAATATTTCCGCCGCACCTCTCTATGGAGCAGTGCTCGTCAGAACCTACAGCGCAGTATAAGCTCAACTTGGCGATGGAGTGGGCGGAGAGAGTTGGTCATGCGTCCCGCATGACCGACCTGACCGGCGGCTTCGGTGTCGACTTCTCGTTCACCTCATGCGCCTTTGCTGCGGCTACGTATGTGGAGCGCAACGAGCAGCTCTGCCACATCGTTGAGCACAATCTTCCGTTGCTCGGTTTGAACAACGCCACGGTAGTGTGTGCAGATGCCGTGGAGTATCTCTCCACCGTTGAACCGCAGACCATGCTGTTCCTCGACCCGGCGCGTCGCGACGAGCACGGTGCCAAGACCGTCATGCTTGCCGATTGCACGCCCAATGTCGTACAGCTTCTGCCCCAGCTGCTTGAGAAGTCGCGCTTCACGATGCTGAAGCTCTCGCCTATGCTCGATTGGCATAAGGCGGTGGACGACTTGCAGGGCACGGTGCGCGAGGTGCACATCGTGTCGGTGGGAGGCGAGTGCAAGGAACTGCTGCTTGTACTTTCAACGGTGGTAGAGAGCGAACTGAAGGTGTATTGCGCGGATCTTTCTACCGCTTCAGACACTTCCTCCATCTTTGTCTATACGCCAGGCTCCTCGGCTCCAGTCGCCAACTCAAAACTCAAAACTCAAAACTCAAAATTCTTACACGAGCCCAACGCCTCAATCATGAAAGCAGGCTGCTTCGACGAGCTGGCAGCTGCTTACGGCGTGTCGCCCGTGAGCCGCAACAGCCATCTCTTTCTTTCCGACGAACCCGTTGATGGCTTTCCCGGCAGAAGCTTCGTTGTGGAGCGCGTGACGACGATGAATAAGGGCGAGCTGCGCAAGGCGTTGGCAGGCATCGCTAAAGCCAATATCGCCACGCGCAACTTTCCACTCACAGTCGCAGAACTGCGCAAACGCCTCAAACTCAAAGATGGCGGCGACGTGTATATCTTCGCCACAACCACAGCTGAAGGTGAACATCTGCTGCTAATTTCTCGTAAATATCGCTAAATGTTACCCAGTTTTTCGTTAGTTTAAGCATTTTTCCGTACTTTTGCACTTTTAAGGCTTTATTTATAAATATGTATTGCTTGCCCGAAGAGGCAATCGTGCAATGAGTATCAAACAAAAGTGAAAGAATAAAACAATTAAAATGTCAGCAATAGAGATTAAGAAAGTTGAGTCGCGCCGCGACTTGTGCAAGTTTATCGATTTCCACAACGAGCTCTATAAAGGTAATCCTTACCACGTGCCCAACCTCTACTTCGATGAGATGAACACCTTCCGTAAGGACAAGAATGCAGCCTTCGACTTCTGCGAGGCAGAGTACTTCATGGCATACCGCGACGGTAAGGTTGTGGGTCGTGTGGCTGCTATCATCAACCACAGTGCCAACAAGAAGTGGGAGCGCGAGTCGGTTCGCTTCGGTTGGATCGATTTCGTTGACGATATCGAAGTGTCTAAAGCACTCCTCAAGGCAGTGGAAGACTACGGCAAGTCGAAAGGTATGAAGGAGATTGTCGGTCCGCTCGGCTTCACCGATATGGATCCCGAGGGAATGCTCCTCTACGGCTACGACCAGCTTGGTACTCAGGCTACGGCATACAACTACCCCTACTATCCGGAGCACATGGATCGCATGGGCGGATGGGAGAAAGACAACGACTACGTGGAGTATAAGCTCTACGTGCCGGAGGAAATGCCGGAGAAGTATGCTACCATCGCAAAGATGATTCAGAAGCGCTACAACCTGCAGGTGAAGAAGTTGAAGCGCAATGAGATATACGGCGAGAACGGATACGGCAAGAAGATATTCCAGGTAGTGAACGAGACCTTCAAGGACCTCTACGGCTACTCGAAGCTCACCGACCGCCAGATAGAGCAGTACGTGAAGATGTACCTGCCGATGGCTGACCTCGACCTCATCACCATCATCGAGGACTGGAACACACCCGACCACAAGGTGGTTGGCGTAGGCATCTCTATCCCGTCGCTCGCCCGCGCTTTGCAGAAGTGCGGTGGCAAGCTCTTCCCGTTCGGATGGTGGCACATCCTCCGCGCGCTGAAGTTCCACAAGACCGAGGTGGTCGACCTGCTCCTCATCGGCGTGTTGCCGGAGTACCGCCAGAAGGGTGCCAACGCATTGCTCTTCTACGACCTCATACCTCACTACCAGCGCCTCGGCTTCAAGTGGGGCGAGACCCACGTCGAGATGGAGACAAACATGAAGGTTCAGGGACAGTGGCAGTATCTCAACCGCGAGATACACAAGCGCCGCAGATGCTACAAGAAGGATATTTAAGTCGGATAGCATCCTCAAGATACGATGATAATACTCGGGATGCTGTAAGATATTAAGAAATAAAATGGAAGAAAACATTCAACCCACAGTTCAATATACCGACGACAACATACGCCACCTCTCCGACATGGAGCACGTGCGTACACGTCCAGGTATGTATATCGGTCGCTTGGGCGACGGACAGTTGCCCGAGGACGGTATCTATGTGCTTCTGAAGGAGGTCATCGACAACTCTATCGACGAGTTCAAGATGAACGCCGGCAAGCGCATAGAGGTAGACATCGACGACCGTCTGCGTGTGTCGGTGCGCGACTATGGTCGTGGCATACCGCAGGGCAAGCTCGTTGAGGCAGTCAGTGTGCTCAACACCGGCGGCAAGTACGACTCGAAGGCGTTCAAGAAGAGCGTGGGTCTGAACGGCGTGGGTGTGAAGGCGGTGAACGCCCTCTCGGCACACTTCGAGGTGAAGTCGTATCGCGACGGCAAGGTGCGTGCGCTCAAATTCGAGCGCGGCAACCTTACATCGGACATCACCGAGGACTCTGCCGACGAGAACGGCACCTACATCTTCTTCGAACCCGACCCGACACTGTTCGTCGGCTATTCGTTCCATGACGACTTCGTGGAGACGATGCTGCGCAACTACACCTATCTCAACTCCGGACTCACCATCATGTACAACGGTCGGCGCATCCTCTCGCGCAACGGCTTGGCTGACCTGCTCACCGACACGATGACCACCGACCCGCTTTACCCCATCATACACGTGAAGGGTGAGGACATAGAGATAGCCTTTACGCACACCAACCAGTACGGCGAGGAGTACCACTCCTTCGTCAACGGACAGCACACCACGCAAGGCGGCACCCATCAGAGCGCATTCAAGGAGCACATAGCCCGCACCATCAAGGAGTTCTTCGGCAAGAACTACGAGTTCACCGACATACGCAACGGACTCGTGGCTGCCGTAGCGCTGAACGTAGAGGAGCCGATGTTCGAGAGCCAAACGAAGATTAAGCTCGGCTCGCTACAGATGGCACCCGGAGGCGAGAGCATCAACAAGTACGTTGGCGACTTCGTGAAGCTCGAGGTTGACAACTTCCTGCACATACACGCCGACGTGGCGGAGGTGATGCAGCAGAAGATAACCGAGAGCGAGCGCGAGCGCAAGGCGATGGCTGGCGTCACGAAGCTGGCACGCGAACGTGCGAAGAAGGCAAACCTTCACAACCGCAAGCTGCGCGACTGCCGCATACACTACTCCGACGCGAAGAACGACCGCAAGGAAGAGTCGTCGATATTCATCACCGAGGGCGATTCAGCCAGCGGATCAATCACAAAGAGCCGCGATGTGAACACTCAGGCGGTGTTCTCTTTGCGCGGAAAACCGCTCAACTCCTACGGACTGACAAAGAAGGTGGTGTACGAGAACGAGGAGTTCAACCTTCTGCAGGCTGCGCTCGACATAGAGGACGGACTCGACACGCTTAGATATAATAAGGTGATAGTGGCGACCGATGCCGATGTCGACGGTATGCACATCCGCCTGCTCATCATCACGTTCTTTCTGCAGTTCTTCCCCGACCTTATCAAGAAGGGACACGTCTACGTGTTGCAGACACCGCTGTTCCGCGTGCGCAACCGTCGCACGAAGATAAAGGATAAGAAGGTAGTGACCGATGCCGACGCACGCCTCACCGGTAAGGAGAAGAAGAGCGACTTCATCACACGTTACTGCTACAGCGAGGACGAACGCCAGCAGGCGATACGCAACCTCGGACCCGACCCGGAGATAACCCGATTCAAGGGTCTTGGCGAGATTTCGCCGGAGGAGTTCGCCCATTTCATCGGTCCGGAGATGCGACTCGAACAGGTGACGCTTCACAAGACCGACCAGGTGCAGAAGCTCCTCGAGTACTACATGGGCAAGAACACCATGGAGAGGCAGAACTTCATCATCGACAACCTCGTGGTTGAGGAAGACCTGCCCGACGAAGACTTGGCATAAAACAAACTCAGATAATGAAACGTATAAACAAACATAACACAACGCACCCGTTCTCATGGAAAATGGGAATGGGTGCAATGGTTTTACTGCTGCTGTGCGCAGCCGCTTTCGCGCAGCGTGTGAACCCACTCAAGAAGCTACAGATAGCCGAACTGGCTGTCAGCAACCTCTATGTCGACTCGGTAGACGAGCAGAAACTCGTGGAGGATGCCATACGTGGTATGCTCGAGAAACTCGACCCCCATTCCTCGTACACCACTGCCAAGGAGACAAAGTCGCTGACCGAACCACTGCAAGGCTCGTTCGACGGTATCGGCGTGCAGTTCAATATGATTTCGGACACGCTGCTCGTCATACAGCCCGTGCGCAAGGGTCCGTCGGAGAAGGTGGGCATACTCGCCGGCGACCGCATCATCACCGTCAACGACACTACGATAGCAGGCGTTAAGATGGATCGTGCGGACATCATGCGTCGTCTGCGCGGACCGCGTAGCTCGAAGGTGAAGCTTGGCGTGCAGCGTCGTGGTGTGCCCGACCTGCTGCAGTTCACCGTTACGCGTGCCAAGATACCCGTACACACGCTTGATGCCTACTACATGATACGTCCGCGTGTGGGCTACGTGCGCATCGGCTCGTTCGGTGCCACCACCTACGGCGAATTTATGACCGCTGTCGACTCGCTGCAGAAGGCTGGTATGCGCGATCTCATCCTCGACCTTCAGGACAACGGCGGTGGCTATCTGCAGTCGGCGGTGCGCATCGTGGAGGAGTTCCTGCAGAAGGGAGACCTCGTGGTGTACACCGAAGGACGCGCTCAGAAACGTCAAGAGTACAAGGCAGGTGGAGGAGGCAGACTGCTGAAGGGCAAGGTCTACGTGCTCATCAACGAGTATTCGGCATCGGCTGCCGAAATCGTTACGGGCGCCATCCAGGACCAGGATCGTGGCACAGTGGTAGGTCGTCGCTCGTTCGGAAAGGGACTTGTGCAGCGTCCTATCGAGTTCGATGATGGTTCAATGATACGCCTCACCATCGCCCACTACTATACGCCATCCGGCCGCTGCATACAGAAGCCGTATGCGAAAGGCGAAAAGGAGGACTATGCGCAGGATATAGAGAAACGTTTCAAGCATGGCGAGCTCTACTCGGCTGACTCAATCCACTTCAACGACTCGCTGCGCTGCTACACTCTGCGCAAGCACCGCACCGTATATGGAGGTGGAGGCATCATGCCTGACGTGTTCGTGCCGCTCGACACCACTCAATATACAGCGTTCCACCGTCAGCTTGTTGCACGCTCACTCGTTATCAACGCCACCCTGCGCTATGTTGAGAACCATCGCGAGGAGTTGAAGGCGGAGTACACGAAGTTCGACGACTATATGAAGCACTTTGAAGTGCCGCAAGCCATGGTCGACAGTCTTTTTGCTGAGGCTGAACGCCAGAAGGTGAAACCGCGCGACGACGAAGAGCGCCGCAACACGCTGCCTATGCTTCGCGTACAACTGAAGGCACTCATCGCTCGCGACATCTGGGACATGAACGAGTACTTCCGACTGATGAACGAGCACAATCACACCGTAAGCAAAGCCGTTGAGCTGATTAGTGGCAAATAAATGCGGTTGAAACAAAAGCAGAAAGACGCGGTTGGTATAAAAGCAACTAAAAGTTGTCTTTATTTCCTTATAAGTGTTGACAGACATTAAATATTAAGGCAAATGGAAAACTTTTGTAATATAAAAGTTTTCACATTTGCCTTTTTTGTATATCTTTGTGCCGAATGATACGGCTTTTTTGCTTGTTATTCATGTTTTTGTAGCACACAATATATAATCATAAGTATATGAAACATTTTATGTTCAAATCGTGCATTGTGACAATGCTTTGCGTTTTCTGTAGTCTTTCTGCAAGTGCCGAAGGAAAGTTTGTCTTGTTCAAGTATGGCAATTTCGATACTTGGGTGACGCGCCAAATACACGAGTCGTCAGTAATCGGTGGTAGCAAGAAAACCCTTTACGAGATAGGCCCCAACAGAGCCCTCACGGGCAACAACCCATACGTAAACCTCGGCGGATCGCCTTGGGGCACGAGCAACGTGATGGCTAAGGTGTCGGGCATCACAAAGACCAACAACTCGGTGTATCGCGACAACCGCGGTTCGGGACATTGCGTTAAAATGACCACCCATATCGAGACCTGCAAGGTGCTTGGTCTTATTAATATTAAGGTGCTCGCCGCTGGCAGCATCTTCCTCGGCGACATGAAGGAGCCTATCACCGGCACGAAGGAAGGTCCGAAGGCACTCAACTTCGGTATCCCGTTCACCCTGCGTCCGAAGGCTCTACGATTCGACTATCGTGTGCAGGTGCCAGGCAACGCCAAGCGCATCCGTCAGACCGGCTTCTCGGCAGTGACCACCGTTCCGGGTAAGGACTACTGTGTAGCTCTGCTGCTCCTCCAGAAGCGCCATGAGGATGCTAAGGGAAACATCACGGCGCAGCGTGTGGGCACGGTGGTAGTGAAATACGGCAAGTCTACCAACGGATGGGTTGAGGATGCCACGTATGAGATTCACTACGGCAACATCACCGGCAAACCGTTCTACGACGCGTCGATGATGGGACTGCGTTCTACCGACTACGCACGCAACTCCAAGGGAAAGAGCGTGCTGGTGAAGGAGACGGGCTGGGCTGCTGCCGATGCCACTCCGACACACATCATATTGCAGTTCTCGTCGAGCCACGGCGGTGCTTACGTGGGCACCGTGGGCAACACCTTCTGGGTAGACAACGTAGGACTGGTGTATTAAGATGTTGAGGTGTTGAGATGGTGAGGTATCTAAGCCTTCTTAGACCTTTTTAAGCCAAGAGTACTATTAATTATTAATAAAATATGAAGTTATGCGCCCCTTTAAAGCGATATTATTTCTGTTCTTAATAGCTCTGCAGCCCGTTTGGGCTACAGAGCCGTTCGGTTTTGATACCACTTTTGTAGCGAGTGCAGCAACCAGTGAGGTCGCTGCTGTTGCTGACACCATTGCTGCAAGACCGGCAAAGAAGAAAGACATCTTCAGTCGTTTCCTTGCCTACTTCAACGATGCCAACAAGGAGAAGAAGAACAAGCGTTTCGACTTCAGTGTCATCGGCGGACCGCACTACAGTTCCGACACCAAGTTCGGCATCGGACTCGTGGCTGCCGGACTCTATCGCTCCGATCCTACCGACTCGCTGTCGGCTCCGAGTAACGTGTCGCTCTTCGGCGACGTGTCTACCGTAGGCTTCTACATGCTCGGTGTGCGCGGCACGCATAAGTTTCCGCGCGACACCCACCGCCTCAACTACACCGTCTACTTCTATTCCTTCCCTTGCTACATCTGGGGATGGGGCTACGACATGGGCGATGTGGATGCCAACAAGAGTAAGATGAAGCGTTGGCAGGCGCAGTTCAAAGCCGACTGGCTCATACGCACCGCCGACAACCTCTTCATCGGTCCTACCGTCGACTTCGACTATGTGCGCGGCACTAAGTTCGACCGTGTCGACTTGCTTGGTGGCGAACGCACAGAGACGCTCAACTTCGGTGCCGGTATGACCGCCATATACGACACGCGCGACAACCTCACTGCGCCGAAGCGAGGCATGTACATACAGTTCATGCAGCTTATGCGCCCGAAGTTCATCGGCAACAAATACAACTCCTACACCACCGACTTCCGCATCGACGGCTACACGCATCTGTGGAAGGGTGCCACGCTTGCTGCCGACTTCCGTACGCAGTTCAACTTCGGCGATGTGGAGTGGTCGATGCTCGCGCAGCTCGGCGACAGCTACTCGATGCGCGGCTACTACCAAGGACGCTATCGCGACAACCATAAGATAGAGACGCAGGTGGAGCTGCGTCAGCATGTATGGAAGCGCAACGGCGTTGTGCTCTGGGCTGGTGCCGGAACCATCTTCCCGAAGTTTAGCAAGATACAGTGGAAGCACATACTGCCGAACATGGGTGTGGGCTACCGCTGGGAGTTCAAGAAGAATGTCAACGTGCGACTCGACTACGGCTTCGGTAAGTCGGGACAGCACAGCTTCATATTCAATATCAACGAAGCGTTCTAATTATGAAAAAGATATTAGCCCTCCTCACCTCTCCCCGTTTCCTCTTTATATACATAGTGCTCACGCTCGCCATTCCGAACGTGGCACTCTGCTTCACCGAGCACATGTCCGTGCTGGCTTGCATAGCCAACATCGTGCTGCCCGTGTCGCTCTATGCGCTGCTGATGACGCTGTCCGCGAAGACGGGTCGCCAGGTGTGGTGTATGTTCCTTATCATCTTCTTCGCAGCCTTCCAGATAGTGCTGCTCTACCTCTTCGGACGTGGCGTGATAGCCGTCGACATGTTCCTCAACCTCGTCACCACCAACCCAGGTGAGGCGATGGAACTGCTCAACAACCTTGTGCCAGCCGTGGCTACCGTGTTCATCCTCTACCTGCCGCTGCTCGTGCTCGCCGCTATGTCGTGGGCACGCCACCGCACCGAGGACAAGGCGTTCCTGAAGCGCGTGCGCCGCTACTCCTGCTATGGCATGGCTGTGGGCGCAGTGTTCATAGCACTGAGCTATGTGGCTTATCCGAAGGACAGCGACTTCGACTATCGTGCCGAGGACCACGTCTACCCAGCCAACATCTTCTATAACCTCTACCTCGCCTGCCACGAGAGCAGCCGCATAGCCGACTATCGCAACGATGTAGCCGACTTTCGTTTCAATGCACGTTCTGTGCACGCTGCCGACTCTGCCGAGGTGTATGTGCTCGTGATAGGCGAGACGGCACGTGCCGACAACTTTCAGCTCTACGGCTACGAGCGCGAGACCAATCCGCTGCTCTCCAAGACCGACGGACTCAGCGTGTTCCGCCACGTGCTCTCGCAGTCGAACACCACGCACAAGAGTGTGCCGATGCTCCTCGCCGCCGCTTCAGCCGAGGACCACGCGCGTCTGTACCGCGAGAAAAGCCTCATCACGGCGTTCCGCGAGGCAGGTTTCCACACCTCGTTCATCTCCAACCAGCAGCCCAACCACTCGTTCATCGACTTCTTCGGCGGCGAGGCAGACGACTTCGTCTTCATCCGTTCGGCTGTGAGCGTTGTCACGGGCGACGTCACGGCGCAGACCAGCGACGAGCGGCTTCTGCCTTACGTGCAGAACATCCTTGCCAAGAAGCGCAAGAAGGAGCTGATAGTGCTGCACACCTACGGCTCGCACTTCAACTACCGCGACCGCTATCCGCGCCATCGCGCCAAGTTCCTTCCCGACACGCCCACCGAGGCAGAAGCCAAGAACCGCCCCTCGCTGCTGAACGCTTACGACAACACCATACTGCAGACCGACTTCGTGCTGCACAGCATCATCACGATGCTCGGCAAGAGTGGGGCGCAGGCGGCAATGCTCTACACCTCCGACCACGGCGAGAACATCTTCGACGACTATCGCAAGCGTTTCCTCCACGCCTCGCCCACGCCCTCATGCCACGGCATACACGTGCCGCTCATCGTCTGGACCTCCGCGTCGTACCGCGCCGAGTATCCTGAAGTGGTGTCGGCACTCAACGCCAACCGTGAGAAGAATGTGCAGTCGAGCGTGTCGGTATTCCCGACGATGCTCTCCATCGCCGGCATCAGTGCGCAGTGCGTCGACGACGTAATGCCACAGTCGCTTGCCAACCCTGCGTTCCGCAGCAGCAAGCGCCACTATCTCAACGACCACAACCGCTCCGTTACCTTGCAACAGGCAGGCTTCGCTGATATCGACTTCGATCAGCTGAAGCAGTGGGGCATCAGTCTGCATTAGTACTGCTGAAGCATAGGAAACGCAGTGTTATAGTTATACTTCTGCGGTCTGCGCCGACCGATGCGGATGTCTGCGCCGACCGATGCGGATGTCTGCGTCGACCGATGCGGATGTCTGCACCGACCGATGCGCACCCTTAGGGGTGCACTTGTATATTTCTGCTACTGCAATGTCACCTTTCGTCCGTGTCGCTTGTTATATAAATGAACCGCTTCAGCAAGAAGCGATAGAATAGAACAACAAGTATAACAATTAAAGACGAAAAAAGATTATGTTTTGGTTAGTACAACTTTTAGTTCCGATAGGAGTGGCAGTAGTGCTCCCTATCGCCGTTGTAGCAATCGTGTTCAAGAGTGCTTTGGCATCTGAGCGCAACCGCAAGGAGATAGTGCTCGCCGCACTGGAGAAGAACCCCGACATCGACGTGGAACTGCTCATGAAGAACCTGAAGAAGTCGGAGAAGCTCATCAAGGAGAAGCTGCTCGCCAATCTGCAGCACGGCTGCCTCTGCTGTCTTATGGGCGTAGCCTTCGTGCTGCTCTATTTCTTCCTCAGCATGCAGAAGGAAATTCTCATCATTGCTGGCACAGTACTGATAGCCGTCGGCATCGCCTTCCTCGTGAGCTACTTCGTAGGTCGCCGTATGCTCGAGAAGGAGATGGAGGCAGAGGAGCAGAACATGAAGCAAGAGTAACAACCTATGACGAGAGAACAATTCATAGCACTGGTGAAGAGCGAGCAGGAGGCGTTGCGAGGCTTTCTGCTCGCCCTCTGCTGCGGTAAGCGCGACGATGCCGACGACATAGCGCAGGAGACGCTCGTCAAGGCTTATCTCTCGTCGGCTGGCTATCGGGACGAGGGCAAGTTCCGCGCGTGGCTGTTCACGATAGCACGCAACACCTTCCTCAACCACAAGGCGAGCACGCGCACGCTCGACGACCTCAAAGCACTGAGCGCCATGCCATCAGCCGCCACAGCCGACTCCGCCTTCCGCCATCAGGAGCTGTACATGGCGCTCGCCACACTCTCGCCCAAGGAACGCTCGGCGGTGGTGATGTTCTACATGAGCGGCTACTCGATAAAGGAGATAGCCGACATCACCAGCAGTTCGGAAGACGCTGTGAAGAAACAACTCTCGCGCGGCAGAGACAACCTTAAAACCATTTTGAACGTATGATGAAAGATAAAGCACTTGAGGAACTCTTCCTCGCAGCCCGACCCACCTTCGACGACGGCGACGCATTCATCCGGAAACTCGAGAAGCGCCTCGATGCCGTAGAGTATCTGAAGCAGCACGAAGAGGCCTGCATCAGACGCTACCGCTACGCCATGCTTGCCACCTTCGTGCTGGGACTCGTCTTAGGCGGAGGCACGATAGCCATGATGCTAAATGCGCCTGCCGACCAGCCACTCTTCACGTTCGGTGCAGAGAACGGACTGCTGCTTCTGCTCGGACAGTACTCGCGCTTCGCTGCGGTCATATTCTTATCGGGTCTTGTATGCCTTACGATTATAAGTATTGTGAACATCGTTGTAGATTTGTTGAATATGCGCGATGTCAACAAGGCTTATTGTGTTAAATAAACCTTTTATGTTTGTTCGCTTACATATTTATATATATATTTGCAAAATAAATCCGCTTTAATTAACAAAGACATAACAACTTACATCAAATTCTATATTATGAACAGAAGAAACAGACGCTCTGTTGCCTCTGTGATAGCTGCTATAGCTTTAGCTATGGCAGCCTGTCCGGTATCGGCACAGACAAAAGCACAGACTGCGAAGTCGGGTGCTAACTTCCTCAGTCCGCTAAAGGCCGCAGCGCGTGCAGCCAGCCGCAACCTCTGGGGCTATGTGAATAACGCTACGCAGTACCCTACTGCCAGCAAGCAGATTGGTTACATGGAGTTCGACGCAGCTACAGCTGGCAACTTCCGCGACCTCAAGACGGAAGATTTGGACAGCAGAATGTCGCCAAACGGCGGATGGTCGTACTACGATGGTAAGTACCACGCAGTACACTTCACAAGAAATCAGGCATCAAGCTCGCTTGTTGTTACCTACTATCAGTTCAATACCGAAGACAAATGGCATCAGGAGATTGCACCAGAGTTGGTTTCAAAGCTTGAACTAATCGCTACAACTACCGCTACAAGCCAGCTCACCGGCAAGGTATATGGTCAGTTCTATACCAACGACCTTTCGTCGTTCGAGTTTGGTATCATCGACTACGACAAGATGCAGCGCACTACAATCGCTCCGTCAAAACACAAGTTCGTGGCAATGGGCGTAAGCTCTGAGGAGCGCGTCTACGCTGTGGCTACCGACGGTGTGCTCTACGAGCTGAACACCATCACTGGCGAAGAGACCGAAATCGGTCCGACCGGTGTGTACGTAGCACCATCGTCAGAGAAGAGCTACACACAGAGTGGTGGCATCGACCAGGACGACGACACCTTCTACTGGGCTGCATACGATGCTGACAAGAAGGCTGCGCTCTACTCGGTAGACCTCAAGACCGGTAAGGCAACACTCATCGCCAACTTCCAATACAATGCACAGATACTCGGTTTGGCTATACCTGAGGCAACACCCGACGCAGCAGCACCTGGCACACCGACTGGCTTCTCTGTTAAGTTCGAGAACGGATTGACAAAGGGTTCGGTGTCTATATCTGCACCAGCGAAGACGTACGGCGGACAGACGCTCAGCGGCGACGTTACCTTCTTGGTACGCTCAGGCAAGACAGAACTACTCACCGGCACAATGCCTGCCAACTCCTCAATCACTAAGGAGATAACAGCTCCAGAGGGTCTGAACAATTTCACCGTTACGCTCTCTAACGCCGCAGGCAAGAGTAAGGCTGCCAAGACAACAGCATACGTAGGCTACGACGAACCAAACCAGGTGTCGTTCGCACGTCTGAATATTGACACCAACGGTAAGGCAACCGTCAAATGGGGCAAGCCCTCGGGTGCCGTACACAACGGCTACCTCGGCGACCTGCGCTACGACATCGTGCGCTATCCCGACGCTAAGACCGTAGGCACAAACATCAGCGGACTGTCGTTCTCTGAAACAATCAAGGACAAGCACCTGCGCAACTACTACTACGGCATAATACCAATCAACGGCTCTAAGCGTGGCGCAGAGCGTCGCACTGGTGCTGTGGCTTACGGCGACAACATCGTGCCGCCTTATTATGAGGACTTCTCTTTAGAGGAGTCATTGGATCTCTTTAATATTATCGACGAAAACGGCGATGATAACACATGGAAGTGGCATGAGGGTAAGCATAGCGCATACTACCCTGCTTCATCCAGCAAGGCTGCTGACGACTGGCTCATCACTCCTGCCATACAGCTTGAGGCTAACCACTCTTATAAGGTGGCGTTCACCGCACGCAGCTCAAGTGCTTACTTCCCCGAGAAGATAGAGGCAAAGTGGGGCGATAAGGATAAGGTGGAGAACCTTACAAATAGCTTCCTTGCAGCAACAAAGCTGCCAGCTACGAGCACTACATACGATGGCGAGATTCGCACCTCTGCCGCTCAGCAGTTCTTCCTTGGCATACACGCTATCAGCGACAAGGCGATGGACTATATCTATGTGGAGAACTTCTCTATCGTAGACAATGGTCACCTCAATGCCCCTGCTGCTGTGGAGAACGTAAAAATCACTCCCGACCCGACGACCGCACTGAAGGCTAACATCAGCTTCCGCCTGCCGACAAAGACCGTTGCTGGTAAAACACTTGCTGCTGTCACAAAGGTTGTAGTAACTCGCGACGGCGTGACCGTTAAGGAGTTCGGCTCAAGCAAGTCGGGCGCAACACTCTCTTGCGATGACAACTCACCAGTAGCTGGTTTCAACAACTACACCATCACTGCTTACACCGCCGACGGTGCAGGCACCCCGACTGTTGTTGCTGCTTACGTAGGTCTTGACAAACCGGCTCCGCTCACAAACGTGAAGGCTGCTGACGTGAAGACTGGCGTTAAGCTGACATGGGACAAGGCTTCTACACAAGGCGCAAATGGTGGTGCTGTGCTCACCAACGACGTAACATACAACGCTTACCGCGTGCGCATCTCTGACGGCGTAACAAGCCAGCAGCTCCTTGGCTCTGTTACAGAGAACACATTCACCGAGAAGTTCAATACAGCAGAAGGCGCGCAGGCTGTACGCCTCTACTCTGTAGGCGCTAAGAACAGCAAGGGCGAGAGCGAGCGCGTAATGTCATCGCCAGTTGTAACTGGTAAGTCTTACGCTCTTCCGTTCCGTTCTAACTTCGTGAGTGGTGAGAATGCACACCTCTGGTGGTCGCTTACACTCGACGAGGAGGGTGGCATCGGCTTCCTGCATAACACCCAGACCTCAAGCGACGGCGATAACAACTGCCGCGTGTTCACATCGTTCAGCAAGGGTGGCACAGCCGACCTTAGCTCTGGTAAGATAGCTCTCGCCGGTGCAAGCAACTCGGCTGTGATATTCAGCCACAACGCTACAAGCGGAAAGAACTGCAGCATCGAAGTGTACGCACAAACTCCTGACGGCACACGCAAGCTCATCGGTACTGTCGACTACTCAAAGCTCAGCGGTAAGGCAGAGGATTGGCACCGCTCACTGTTCAAGATTCCGGCAGAGATGGCAAAGGCAGACTACGTTATCCTCACCTTCGTGGGCAAGGCAGACACATACGGCGTAGTGCGTATCGACGACGTAAACGTACACAATACCTACGACAACGACCTCGCTGTAAGCATCTCGGCTCCTGCCAAGATGAAGCGTGGAGCTTGGAGTAAGGCTACCGTTACCGTGACAAACAACGGTGAGAAGGCAGCTTCCAACTACCGCGTGCAGCTCAGAAGTGGTAACGACATCATGTTCGAGCAGACCGTAGCAGAGGCTATCCAGCCACTCGCAAGCAAGTCGTTCGTTGTGAATGTAAAGAACAACGCTACCAACACATCGAAGACATTCAAGTTGTATGCCGACGTAGAGTATGATGCCGACCAGTATAAGGCTGACAACAGCACTGCATTTGCAGGAGAACTGATTGAGTCGGGCATCCCGATGCCAGAGAATTTCTCGGCTACAAAGGACGAGGCTACAAGCAAGCTCACCATGAATTGGAGCGTACCGACATCGGCAAGCATCCAGACTCGCGAGACATTCGAGAGCTACGACAACTGGACTATCAACCAGTTCGGCGATTGGACTACTTACTCTTCTATCAAGAGTGGTGAGACCGGTGGTCTGTGGGGATCGCAGGGTATGCCTTTCCCGCACGAGAACGAGCTGTACAACTACATCGTGTTCAACCCGGATGCTATCCAGGACGGTATCACTTCGCAGAACCTCACTCTCAAGCCTCACGGCGGCGAGAAGTGTCTGATTACTATGTTCGCTCGCGAGATTGTCAACAAGAAGTTCGTTTACTACGACGCTGACAACTGGCTCATCTCGCCGATGCTCTCTGGCGAGGCGCAGACTGTGCTCTTCTGGGCTAACAACGGTCAGCCTAACCCGTCGAACATCCGCTATCCGCAGACTATCGAGGTTTACTACTCTGACAAGTCTGCCGACCACGCAGACTTCAAGAAGCTCGAGACCTTCACACACAGCGGCGGCAAGTGGGACTCTTACACAGTAGACCTCCCGGAGGGCGCAAGCTACTTCGCTATCCGTTGCGCTACACCTGAGGCTGATGCTTACATGCTCATGCTCGACGACATCGTCTACAAGGCAGGCTTCGGCAAGCTCGAGGGCTTCCGCGTATATCGCAACGACAAGATGATTAAGGAGCTTCCTGCTACCGCAACATCTTACGACATCAACTTCGACCCGAAGGCAGAGCCTACACGCTACAGCGTATCGGCTGTGTTCACTGGTGGCGAGTCGGCTGCTGCTACTTCTGACGATTGCCAGACTGCTATCCACGGTGTTACAATCGACGCTCAGCATCCGGCTGATGTCTACACCATCGACGGCAAGCTCGTGATGAAGAACGCTACATCGCTCAGCTCGCTGAAGCGCGGTGTGTACGTTGTGAACGGCGTTAAGATCGTGAAGTAAACTTTAGGGGGTGCACTTGTCTCAAGTGCACCAACAATGCAATAAGTCCACTGACATAACATTGGTGCACTTTTCTCTGTTGGTGCACTTGAGACAAGTGCACCCCCTTGGTGTTATCGGACATCCCTAATACAAAAAAATCGCCTCGCTTGGAAATCTCCAAGCGAGGCGATTTTTGTTTGTTGTATGATTTCTCAGCTGCGGCGATACTCCGACGGCGACATGCCGGTGTGTTCTTTGAAGTATTTGCCGAGGAACGACTGGTTGGAGAAGTTCAGCTCTTGCGCAATCTCCTTGATGCTCTTCTGCGTGTTGCGCAGTAGCATACGCAGCTCGATGGTGACGTAAGAGTCGATCCATTCGTTGGGCGTGCGCTTCGATACGGCTTTGATTGTCTCGGAGAGATACTTTGGCGATATGCAGAGCTGCTCAGAGTACCAACCCACGCGTCGCTCCGAGCGGAAGTGCTTCTCGACGAGCTTTATGAACTGCGTGAATATCTCCTCGGCACGTGTGTTGCAACTATCGTTCTGCGCCTGCACGCTGTAGATGACGTTCGACAGCTCGTATGCCATGGCGAGGAACATCGCCTGCACCATCTCGCGGCGGAAGCGGTTCTCTGGTTCGTCTATCTTCGCCTTTATGCGGAAGAATGTCTCGTGTATGAAGTCGGCGCGTTCCTTCGGAAGGCGGAATACGGGGTGGTTGCGTGCGAAGAGGAAGAGCGACGACAGCTCGTGAACGCTCTTTATCGTCTCGTTGAAGAATTTGTAGTCGACGAGTATGCCTATGCCGCGACAGTCGGGCGAGAGTGTGCAGTTGTAGACCGACCTGCCTTGGTTGATGATGATGAGGTCGCCGGGCTCAACGTTGTGCTTCACCGAGTCGACGTAGTAGCTCACGGTGCCACGCAAGCACATGGCAAGCAGCAGACACTGCATACGGCGTGGCTCGCGCGGAATGGGTATCTTCGCCACTTCGTCGAGTAGGAGTATGTCGTTGCCAATGTGGCTACCGTCGCAGAAGCGTACTGACTGGCTGACGGTGATATCTCTGAAATCGGGCATGATGTGTGGTGTTGAGATGGTGAGGGGTTAATATGTTGAGGGGTTAATATGTTGAGGTGGTGTGGGGTTGATATGGTGAGGTGGTGATTATTGCTGCGGCTTCTGCAGTCGCAGGTTGAGCTGGAACATGGAAGCACCGAATATCATCAGCGAGAAGACGATGGCGAGTGCCACGCGCTTCATGTCGCCACCGAAGAAATCGGCGAACTGCATGTCTGCCGACTGTGGCATGAGGCGGTAGAGCAGCACAGCTGTTGAATTGTTCACCCAGTGGTAGACCACGCCGGGCACGATGCTACCCGTGCGCACGTACATCCAGCCGAGCAGCAGTCCGCAGAGGAACGCTCCGATGCCTTGCGCCATGTTGCCGTGAACGGTGGCGAAGAGTGCTGTCGAGAGAACTATGGCTACCCACTGGCGGTGTTTGCCCGTTATGTCGCAGAGTACGCGCAGTATGGCTCCGCGGAATACGTATTCCTCGGCGATGGGCGCTATGATGCCAATGGTGATAAAGCCAAGCTTATGCTGCATGATGCCCTTGAACATCTCGTTGTATGTGTCGGGCAGCGTTACGCCGAGCAGTTCGGTGAGGTATGCCAGTGGAGCTATGGTGCCTATGGTGAGGCATACCACCCAGAACATCGTGAACCACGGGCGTGTGTTGATGTATGCGCCCGAGCAGGGTGTCCAGCGCAGCTTGTAGAACAGTGCGATGGTGATAATGCTGCTTGCGAGTGTTGTGATGGTTGTGGCACCCGCCGTGATGCCATTCGATAGACTGAAGAGCATCGTTGCTGCTAAGCAGATTGCTTGTATTGTGAGGAAGGCGAAGAGGTACAACGCCACGTTCAGTAATTCTCGCTTTTTCATATTTTGATGTTGAGATGTTTAGATATGATGTTGAGATGTTGTTATGTTGAGGTGTTGAGGTATGATGTTGAGATGTTGTTATGTTGAGGTGTTGAGATATGATGTTGAGATGTTGTTATGTTGAGGTGTTGAGGTATGATGTTGAGATGTTGTTATGTTGAGGTGTTGAGATATGATGTTGAGATGTTGTTATGGTGAGGTGGTGAGGTGGTGATGTGTTGACAATAGTACAAATCTCAACACCTCAACATAACAACATCTCAACATAATACCTTCTCAACCTCTTTCTTATCAGCCTCGAGTTGCTTCTGCAGTGCTTCAACGCTCTCGAAGCGTTGCTCGTCGCGCAGCTTCCTGCCGAACTTCACTCGCACTTTCCGTCCGTATATGTCGCCCTCGAAGCCGATGATGTGCGCCTCGATGGTGGTCTGCTGCCGTTGGAACGTAGGGTTTGTGCCGATGTTTAGCATTGCTGGCATCCACTCGCCGCCCTCTACGCTCACTCTTGTGGCATAGACACCGTTTCCGGGCACGAGCTTCTCTGCGCTTTCGGGCACGATGTTCGCCGTGGGGAACCCTATGCGGCGACCCTCCTGAAAGCCGTGCGCCACGCAGCCCGTGATAGAGTAGGGGTGCCCGAGACAGTTATTAGCCTCATTGATGCTACCCTCAGCAAGCTGCCGGCGTATGAGCGACGACGATACACGCAGCCCGTCGATGTCTATCGGCGTGTTCTGCAGCACCTTCATGCCCATCTCCTCGCCATAGCGCACATAGTCGTCGAAGCCCTCGGTGCGGTTATGCCCGAAGCGGTTGTCGTAGCCTGTGAGCAGCATCGCCACACCGTACTTCTCGTGCAGCACCTGGCGCATGAACTCGTATGCCGAGAGCTGCGCCATCTGCGCGTCGAAGTGGAGCATCTCTATGCGGTCGGCAGCGGTGGCGTGGAGCAGCTGCAGCTTCTCGTCGGTAGTGGTGATGAGCTGTGGCACGTAGTCGGCATGTACCACCTGACGCGGATGGCGGTCGAACGTGATGACGAGCGACTGCCTTCCTTGTGCGTGTGCCATGGTCGTAAGGCTGTCAATCATAAACTGATGACCGCGATGTACACCGTCGAAGAACCCGATTGTTGCGCAATATTCGTTTCTCATATATGCAAAGATACTGATTTTAAGGCGAATGGCAAAGGAATAGTGCCTTTTTATGTCGGCGCGAGCCTCTCCGGCGTTCGCCTACGCCTACCAGCGGTTGAACAGTTCGAGACTGAAGCGCACGGCTACATCCGTGAATTTCCACTTCTTCTGCGACGCAAATACACCTATCGACAGTGCGCGTGTCTGCACACCGTAGCCCCATTCTAAGTAGGGCGTGAGGTGGCTCACGGAGAGCGCACTGACGTACACGCGTTCCTTCTCTAACAGACGTCCTATGTAGGGTAGCCAGTAGAGTGCGAGCTGCGGTGTCTCATACGTCACGTTGCTACGCACGTAGTATTGCGAGGCGTTGTACCAGTTGGAGTTGAGCAGCTCGAACGAGCCCGACCAGTTGTCGTTCCATCCGTTAGGTATGTTGTTCTCGCGGAAGTTGCGATAGTCGAGGAAGTATCTGCCCGTGCTGCGATGTGTGTAGAAGCCTGTGCCCAGACGCATCTGCAGCGAGTTGAGAGCCGACAGACGGTGGATGTACTGTGCGTCGAACTCCATGCGCTCGTAGTCGATGTTTGCCCCCATGAAGCCGTTTATGCTGCGCTCGTAGTTGGCGGTCAGTATCGGACCCGCATAGCCTATCGGTCGGTACGTCAGTTCCACCATCGGTGCCACGGAGATGTATGTCGTCGGCATACCCACCTCTTCAAATCCCGTGTCCTGGATAGCAGTGCGTCGGTGCCCCATCACTCCCACCTCCAAGCCCCAACGCGGCGTAGGGTCGTAGTGCACGTATGCCTTCAAGCTGTGGTCGCGGAAGTAGGTCAGGTTTAGACTGTCCCAGTTCATGGCGTTGTCGTGCTTGTCCTTGATGGCGTCGAGCACCGACGAGTTGCGTATGCGCCTGCCGCTTGCCCACTCCGTCTGCACGTATCCGTTGTGGCGGTTGCTGAAGTAGTATGTGATCGGAATGTTGAAGTAGAACTGCTTCTGCTTGAAGGCATAACCAGCCTTTATGCGTGCCTGCATCTTCTGGTTGGCAGTGAAGTTGTACTGCGCCTGCACGTCGAGCAGGTACGTCAGACCGCGTCGGTTGCTGTAGCTGAACTGCAGAGGGTTCAGTATCGGACCGATGTTGAATGTTCCGCGCTTGTCCCTACCTATGTCGCCCCCGATGCGTCCCATCAGCGTCTCGCCGACGTTCGTAAGCAACTGTCTGTTGAATATGCTCCCATGCGTTTTGCTCGTTGAGTCGTTAAGAATATTGTCGTTGTAGCTCTGTTGGCAGAGATAAACCTCGTGCTCGGTGAGCGGAATGGGGCGCACGCGAGCGAGTAGGGTGGTATCGTCACGCTCTGCGAGCGAGTCGATACCGCAGTCGGGCAGCCCGTAAATCGTAGTGTACTCAGCCGTGATGTCGTTGCCGAGGAACAGAAAACGCGCATTCAGTGTACACTCCTTGGGCAGCAGCGTGCGTCCCTTCTCCTCGTCCATGGTCGTGGAGAGGTGAAAGCGCACCATGTCGTACTCGCCGTCGAGCGCAAACTCAATGATGCGTCCCGTCAGTTCGTCCACTTGCGCCCAACCGCTCACCAACTGCGTGCTGCTCTGGCGTGGGGTGAAGTTCACGAGTGCCGTGCCCTGCGTGAAGCTCTGCGCCTTGTAGCGATAGTAGCGGCGGTTGCGTTGGAAGAAGGGCGAGATGATACGCCCGTTGATAAGCATCTCTTCGCTGATGAGCGGTGTGAGGTAGTTGAGCACGGTAGGCATAGGCTGCGACTTGCGCGTCGTCGTCGAACTTTCAAGCAGTCGGGTGGCGGAAACCGTTCCCTCCGCATCAATTCTCATGTGGTTGTATGTCTCGCCGAACACCTCGCGCCTGCAATCAAACATCGACGGCACAGTGAGCAGCACGGCGTTGCGACGGTTCGTGCGGATGGCGTACTTTGTGTAGGCATAGCCCTCCTTCGGGCTGTGTTCTGTCGTGTCCACCGAGGCAGCATAACTGAACACGCGCTTCATAGTCTGAAGCGTGTAACTGCGATTGTCTGCTCTAACGCCACTTACGACAAACACAAATAGTATGGTTAATATGAATATTCTGCCTCTCACCCTTTCTGTTATGCTACATATCTTGATGATTTTTGTTTGCTTTCAGCATCCGCATCTACCGTTACGAGTATCCGCGTCGACCGTTACGAACCATCAGCATACGCTTGCAAAAGTAGTTAAAATAATGTCAAACACCCCATCAACCCACCCGATACTCCCAAAAACATAACGTTTATTAATGATTTTTCAGCCCTTTCTCAGTGTTTTTTCACTCCTTTCTTATTGTTTTATGCAGAAAAAGTTCCAAATATTTGGCGTTTCTCCCGAAAAACACTACCTTTGCAGTCGCAAACTTATCCTAATACATAGGTTAAGTCGGACTTGTAGCTCAGTTGGTTAGAGCAACAGACTCATAATCTGGAGGTCCCTGGTTCAAGCCCAGGCTGGTCCACGCTTCTATTACAGCGACTTACGCTTCGGCGTAGGCCGCTGTTTTTGTTTCTGCGTAAACAATGCGTAAACAAACTGTTTGAGTTAGGGGGATGTTTATGCTGTGATAATCTATGAAACTTAACAATTATACTTTGGCTCTTGCTGTATGTGCAACATGAGGTCTTTTTGCATCTTTCCAGAATTCATCACAGAAACATACATATTGTCACATAAAAGCCTTACCTTTGCATTAGTTTATGTTAATCTAAAGGTTTTATCAAGTTCGTAAATAATGATAGTATTAAATGCTTTTTTAAAAGGATTGGCTGGAGCTCTTGGAGCGGTACTGTGTTATGCCCTATTTGTCGTATATAAATACAATGTATCACTTTGGAAAAGATTTTGGTCTTTTGTGAAAAAGAATGGTCAAACGCCTTTTAGCCTAATAGATTTGTTTCTCTTTTGTGCTATCAATTCGTTGATTATATGGTTTGTGTGTTTTGGTATTATGGCAAATACAATCAATTGGCGGGTTTTGTCTGCTGAAGGTTGTGCAGTAATGGCATTGTTATTTTCAATTGTGTTTTGTGTAGTCATCATCACATTATTTAAACGTTATTCTTCAAAAAGTGGGATAAATCGGAAACTTTGGTTGAACCAATTGCATTCATTTCTTTCGATAAAGGTAGCACCTTTCATAAAAAAAGTACAATCTAATATATTTCAAAAGAGCAATACGAAACATCCCAATCCAAACAACCCTATTACAAAGTTCAACTATTTATTTTCATTTCAATATGTTCCTAAGATAATAGAGGATTACAACAACAGACTATGTTCTTTTGAAGTAATATTTGATAAAAGTAAATATCCAAGCACGATAAAGAATATCTCGAATAAAGTAGAAATAACATGTAACTCTTCAAAAAAGTTTAGAATAGACACACTATTAATATCATTACCTTCCACAAAGGCATTTACCGAAGTAGCTGCAATACTGATATACCATTCAGTTTCATTGCATCATGCCCTTATGTATACTTTGGAATATTCTGTTGATGAGAAAAACGCAGAGTGTTTTGTTATTTGCCAAATGAAAGGAGATAGGCATTTTAACACAGGGATAAACACGAAAGACGGGAAAAACTTTCTTACACAAACATCAACTCATGCTTTCTTGTATTTTGCAGAATTGGAGAAAAAACTATCAGAAAAGACTTTGCCAGAGTATGATAACTTCATGGCAAAAGTTAAAGAAATATTTGGGGATGATGTTCCTCATGATACATATGGTACTTCATTTATAGAAGAATCTATTTTAAAGAGCATTAGTTGTTCATTAGACACAGGAATAGAGAATATGTTGAAAAATATAGATTTGTCTCTTCGACTAATTATTCAGAACAAAAACGAGTCTATTTTCTGTTTAGCAGGAGCCGCAAATCTATTTATAGATCCCATTTTCACGGCCTATGCACTCTATTTATATCACTTTAATAGAAGCATTTCTTTTGATATGATATTGATAAGGGTAAAGTATTACGCAAAATTGTTCTCTTCTTTTTATTTTAAAAGAACGGAATTACTTGTTAATTTTGCGAAAAAACATGGTAGAATGAAGATTGCTCCATTTGTAAATAAACAAACAGGAGAAGCATTCAAATCATGCGCTTTTGTTGACTCAAATGATAATGTAACATTATGTGCATTTGGTTCTGTTGATTTTAGTAATGATGATTGTCAAACACCGATATATATTGCAAAAAACAAGGATCATCTTGTTGTGGCTCAAACCAAATATGGAACATATAAACTCTTAGATAATAATCGTCTTAAAGAAGAACGCATTTGTTGTTTTTCAGTTATGATACAAAACATATTTTCAGGTGATGATGGTTTCCATTATAAAATAGAAGAGCCAATTGCACCTTTATATGATGTAAAGGAATTAAATTCTGATGGCACAATGAAAAAGACAAACAATGAAAACACTTTTGCACATGTGGTATCAGAATCGGTAAACGACATTGAAAATATGCTTTGTATTCGTAGAGTATTGGGATTGCCTTGATACTCGAAAGAACAAATAAGAATCTATATTATAGCTTTGACTGCATAAAAACACCTAAAACTAATGTACATAAAATGAAGGATGAGGTGACATAAAATCACCCCATCATCCACTTACTTGTTTATGTATGATCCAACAAAACAAACAATCGAAATAACCGTATAAAGAAAACACGGCAAGAATATCGAAAGCAAAGTCTTAACCCAACCATTCGACAACCACACACCTTCATTCCTTGACATCATATTAGACATGTCATAGAAATGGCTGTTAGGACTTTATCAGAAAAAATATTTGTAATAAGATGGAGATTATGAATGCATTACAAGGTGGATTTATTACCTTTGTGAAAGTTTAGTCATAAAATAACAATATTGGACAACATAATGAGTAAAACGTTTAATATATATTGCGATGAAAGCACCCATCTGATGCATGACGGTCATCCGTATATGTTGTTGGGATATACAAGTATTGCCTATCCTCAAATTAAAATTGCGAAAGAGGAGATAAAAGCTATAAAAGCAAAATATAATTATAAAGATGAATTAAAATGGACTAATGTTCATGATGCCACATATAAGGTGTATGCGGAGCTAATAGACTGGTTCTTTATGAACGATTTGGAGTTTAGAGCTGTTATAGTGGATAAATCACAAATAGATGAATCCAGAGCAGACTACACCTTCAACGATTTTTATTTTCGAATGTATTTTCAACTATTGCATACTAAAGTAGATTTTCAAAATACTTACAATGTATATTTGGATATCAAAGATACTTGTAGCTCAGAAAAACTCGAAACTTTAAATAGAATCATGAGCTATAACTCTTCTATCGGCAAACTTCAGTTTATACGCTCACACGAAAGTGTATTTATACAGCTTTCGGATGTGTTGATGGGAGCAATCAACTATAATTTGCGTATAGAAAAGGGTGATGTGCAGGGAAAAGTTATTGCTAAGCGTAAATTGGTAGAAAAGATAAAAAGACATAGCAATATTTCCTTGAATTCGACAACCCCATTATCGAGAAAAAAGTTTAATTTATTTTTCATCTCATTAAAGTAGTACATGGGCGGTTTCAATATATTAAAGGTATACCCAGAGATACTGGATATAGTAGGTCTTAGTGAAAGAGACAGACATTATGATTTACAAGCTATCTTTAAAAGAGACATTGAGGACAACTCCGATTTCGCATTCCGTGCTTGGCGTATTTATCCAATAAAAGCGCAAGGTGAAGCTGATATGGGACGATTGTTTAAACATTTGACTTGTGAAGAAGTAATAGTGGAGTGTGAAGATGGAACGAAATATTCCAAGCGCGTTTTTGAGGTTGCGCGTTCCCAAAGGTTGCATTGGATAAACCACCATATAAAAGAAAAGTCACCTTTAAACATAGATGTGTTTACTGTGGAAGAAAAGGATTCAAAAAAACGCAAGGTCAAAAAGACATATATTTATGATAAAGTAGAAAAATATGTCATAGTTTTGGAGCAACAAAGAACTAATGCCTTCTATCTTCTTACAGCATATCATCTTAATAGAGAATATGGGGAAAAGGCACTTTTAAAGAAAATGAAGAAAAGAATTGCTACACCACTATAAAAACGCAAGACCCGAGAAGCATCAAAGGCTATCGGGTCTCGAAACTCTTTCTAATTATAGATGAGTGATGCAAAGTTAGCATGTTTTATTTGATATTCCAAGAAATATATTGTATATCTTTTGGAATTAACATTTAGAATATATAAAGATGAGAATTTTTCAAGGCTAGACGATCAGGAGATGCAATCCTTACAGAGGCTATGCGACATAATTGTCGTATGTCCTTCAACGGGCTCACCCAATAAACCTGGGGAATTAAGCATATAGTATTGTAAGTCGGAAAAGAAAAACTTTGCAGAATAGGCTTTGGAGTCACACTCCGAAGCCTATTCTGTTTTTTCTGCGTGGCATCTCTATGGACACAATGTCCTCCGGCGTAATCAGAAGGAGGTCGTTGTGATTCTTCGGCGGCTGCTTCACGCATCGTGTGGCGTGCTGAATGTAGATGCGCTCCAGCTGGTTGGCTATGAAGCGTGCGTTGCCCCACGTCTCGGTGTCGCGGGCGCTGAAGGCGAGCGCTATCATATCGGTGTATTTCTGCCATGCCTTTACGGTGAAGCGGTAGCTGTACTCATCAATGCGGCGGCTGGTTATCTCAAGCAGTTCGTCGACGCTGAAGTCTGCAAACTCGAAGCGGTTGGGGAAGCGCGACAGTAGTCCGGGGTTAGTCTCGAGCAGTTCGTTCATCGGCTCCTTGTATCCGCAGAGCACCACGGCGATGTCGCGCTGACTCTCGTCGGCAAGCAGATTCATGAGCAGTTGTACGATAATCTTTCCGGGGTCGTTCTCGTTCTTTCCGTTCAGAAGGTATGCCTCGTCAATCATCAGGACGCCGCCCTGCGCCATCTCCACCACTTGCTTCATAGCCCTTTCCTCGTCGCCCCAAAGCGTGCCGATGAAGGTGCCGCGGTCGCATATCACGACGTGTCCTTTTGAGAGCGCTCCCGCCTCGTGCAGCAGCGCCCCGAATATCTTGCAGACCGTGGTCTTGCCCGTGCCGGGGTTGCCGAGGAATAGGCTGTGCAGCGAAACCCGGTGCTGCTTCAGTTCTGGAAACTGTTCGTGCAGCATGCGGTTGTAGGCAGTCAGCGCCACCAGTTCGTCCATGCGCTTCTTGATGTTGCCGCAGCCCACCAGCTTCTGCAGCTCCTCCTGTGGATTGTCTATGGGGCGCAGTATCTCCACCTTTACTCTTACGTTCTGGTTCTGCTCTATGACGTCGCAAGGTAACGGATCGTCGGTGCAGATGTCGTCAGCCTTCTCTGTCGGAGTGTTGTCCTCGGCTTCGTATTCATCTACATCTTCATCTTCCAGAAAAGGATCCTCTTCGTCCTCAGTCTGCATGTCGTCGAGTTTGACATCCTTGTACTCTTCGCTCAAGAACTGCTTCAGGAGTCGTTCGAAATCCTCGTTGAAATTCTCGTCAGTGTTGTTCTGCATATTAGTCATAATTCTATCACGTTAAAAAAGCAACTAAATTCTTTGTCATTTCGTTCATTTTTTTGCTACAATAATTTTTGTTTTGTGATAGAATTATGATTATCTGCTGCAAATGTAGTGCAAATATAGATAACTACCAAATGTTTTTGCGTAACTTTTTATAACTTTGTACGTACACTACTTTAAAACCAATTTATTACAACATTCATCAATATGATTAAGTCATTAAGAAAGATGCTTCTCGTGGCGTGCCTTGCGGCTCCGTCTGTGCTGCCGGCGCAGGTTTGTCTCGTGAGCAAGGGCAAACCGCAGGCACGCATCGTGCTTGCCGAGGACAACGACGTGAACCGTAAGGCGGCGCAACTGCTGCAGCGCTTCGTGCGCGAAACATCGGGTGGCGAACTGCCTATCGTTGCCAATGGTCGCTGCTCTAAGAACTGCGTTTTGATTGGAGAGTCGACCAACGAAGCCACCGACGACGGATACGTAATCGACTGCTCGCGCGGCACACTCGCCATAAAGACGGCGGGTGGCAAGGGTGCTATATACGGCGTTACGGCACTACTCGAGAAGCAGCTCGGAGTAGACTATCTCGCTAAGGATTTCTACACGCTCACGCCGTCTGCTGACGTGCGCATTCCGCAGATGCACGTGGCGGAGAGTCCGGCGTTCCGCTTCCGCCAGACGTTCAGCTACTCTAACAACGACAGCACCTACCGCGACTGGATGCGCCTGCAGGAGCACCGCGAGATGTTCGCCGCCGACATGTGGGTGCATACGTTCGACCGACTGCTACCGTCGTCTGTCTACGGCAAGTCGCACCCCGAATACTACTCGTTCATCAACGGTGAGCGTCGCCCCGGCAACCACAGCCAGTGGTGCCTCACCAATCCCGACATCTTCGAGATTGTAGCCCACCGCATCGACTCTATATTCAAGGCTAACCCCAATCAGAACATGATTTCGGTAAGTCAGAACGACGGCAACGACACCTACTGCCAGTGCCCAGAGTGCCGCAAGGTGAACGAGTACGAGGGTTCGCCTGCCGGCTGCTACGTACGCTTCCTCAACCGCCTGGCTGAGCGCTTCCCCGACAAGCAGTTCTCTACGCTTGCCTACCTCTTCACCATGCACCCACCGAAGCACGTGAAGCCGCTGCCCAACGTGAACATCATGCTCTGCGACATCGACACCAAGCGCGAGGTGCCGCTCACCGACAACGATTCGGGACGCGACTTCGTGCGAGCGCTCGAAGGCTGGGCGAAGATTTCCGATAATATCTTCGTATGGGACTACGGCATCAACTTCGATAATGTAGTGGCGCCGTTCCCCAACTTTCATATTCTCAAGAAGAACATACAGCTCTTCAAGCGCAACCACGCTACGATGCTCTTCGAGCAGGTGAACGGAACGCTCGGCACCGACTTCGCCGAACTTCGCGCCTACATGCTCGGCAAACTGATGTGGAACCCCGAGCTCGACGCCGACTCGCTCATGCAGCGTTTCATGCGCGGCTACTACGGCGCTGCCGCTCCCTATCTCTACCGCTACCAGCAGATGCTTACCGGCGCGCTGCTCGCATCAGGCACACCGCTGTGGATATACGACTCGCCCATTACGCACAAGAACGGAATGCTCAACGCCAACCTCCGCAAGGCTTACAACGAACTCTTCGATGAGGCTGAAAAGGCGGTGGCTGCCGACTCGGCGATGCTGGCGCATGTGCGCATTGCCCGATTGCCGCTGCGCTACAGCGAACTGGAGATTGCGCGCACCGAGAGCGGCGGCGACAAGGCTGCGGTGGAGAAGTCGCTCGACACGTTCGGCACAATCTGCGCCCAGTACGGCGTGCCTACGCTCAACGAGCGCAACAACAAGGTGGAGGACTACTGCCGTCTATATCGTCAGCGCTTCCTGCCTAACGGCACGAAGAACAAGGCTGCCGGAGCGAAGGTGATATGGAACATACCGCCGCAAAAGCGCTATCAGCCTATAGCCGATAAGGCACTCACCGACGGACTCTACGGTGGTACCACGTTCGTGGAGAGTTGGGTAGGCTGGCAGGGTGAGGATGCCGACTTCGTGCTCGACATGGGCGAGCAGAAGCAGGTGAACAAGATAACCACCGACTTCCTACACCAACTCGGACAGTGGATTCTGCAACCCAAGAGCGTAGCCTACTACGCCAGCGACGATGCCAAGAACTTCCGTCTTCTCGGCACACACGAGTTCCCCGAAGACCGCGACATAAGCGTTAAGTTCGTGCCCGCCACCGTCACTCTCGCTGCTCCCGTCCAAGCCCGCTACATCCGCGTCGTCGTCAAGACACTCGGTCTCTGCCCCTCATGGCATTACGGCGTAGGCTATCCTGCCTGGTTCTTCCTCGACGAGGTAGTAGTGGAGTAGATAAAATCTACCATATCTCCCATTTTTGCCGTAACGTCCACATTATTAACAACATAATGGCTGGAAGATACCGCTCCGCAAGGGCGTATCTTCCAGCCATCTACCATTCATCATTTAACTTGAAATGCAATTTCGGCATTTCAAGTTTTCCATCTTTCTTAGCTATTGATATTAATTGTTTGTCGAGTCAAACTATATTATTTTACTTAATCTTAGAACTTAAATCTTGAATAAGATATTCGATTTTGTCAACATTGGACTTTTGGGGCATCTTCTTTAGTGTAGAGTTTGTAGATTTTGAATCTTTTTTCAGTTTTCCATACACAATAGAATAGTACCATGTGTTGTTAAATTGTGTAGGAGTAACAAGTATTACTGTTGTTTTATCAACTGATACGAATCCAATATAATCATCTGTGGTTGCTGCATATACATATCTTTCATTCAGCCAATTGGCAACTTGGGTTGAATAGCTGGATTTTGTAAGAATAGACGATATTTCCAAAGCATTATTTTTGAATATGTACATTATTATTTTCGCATAATTAGTACCTTCATAAGCCAAAGAATTAGCATCTTCAAGCAAGAGATTATAGTTCTTCATTGATTTCTTAACATCTTTTATTGATGTTCCAAAATTAATATTAGGTTCTTCAAAATAGTTGTATTTTGGCGTTACTTTGATTTTAAAAGAACCTTTATTGCTTGCAACTTTGGTTTCGCCTACTCGATATGCTTTAATCTCTCCATTTACAACTTCTGCAATGAAGCTATTCTCAGACTTCCATGTTAAGTCCTCACCAGAATTGAGCATTTGGGATGAACCTGCAGTTAAGGTTACATCTTTAAACTTAGAAGAGTCATCATCATCACTACTACATGATGAAAAAAAAGCTACTGTCAATGCTACCATTGATAGTAAAAGCAATGTTCTTAATTTTTTCATGTTGTTGAAATTAATTGATAATATTTTTATAAATGTTCACAAAAGTAACATTTATTATTCCCCCCCCCAAGGGATTAACTATCTTTAACGTCAAGTTCCAAACTAACAATGTCTTTTTACTCTGCCTACAATAAAAAAGGTTAAACTCGTGAGGCACAACGTGCGGTGTTGGCAATTTTGTGTAACTTTGAATATTATAATATTATGGGTTGAGCGACATGAGGAAACTGATAGCTTTTTTATTGTTCCTATTGGCAGTAGGGCAGGGAGCAACGGCGCAGGAAGTGTCGGGGCAGCAGATGCCGTTGCCGAATGAGGAACTTCACCAGCTTACTCCGAGTACGGAGCTTCACCAACTTGCTCCAAATACTGAACTGCACCCGATAACGCCGACCTATTCGGATATTCTGATGATGAAGGTGCTATCATCCTCTGAACTTCTTGCTACGCCGAATATGCCGATTGTGCCGATGCCGTTTGCTGCAACGCAGCCGCTTGTTTATGGCTACGATGCGAGCCGTTCTGAGACGGCATCGATGGAAGTGTCGAAGAACTTGAGGCTGACTGCCACGGGCGCATACCGCAGCTACATCGGACTGATGGATGTACAGTCGGTGAGCGGCGGCGTGCAGTACAGTCTTGGTGCCATGACTGTGCAAGGTGCTCTGGCTGCCAATCGTTACCTCTACTACGGGCGTGTATTCACGCAGTACGGCGTGTCGGGGCAACTATCATACAGCTTCAACCCTAACCTTGCGCTCACCGCCTTCGGAACCTATTACAACACGAATCCGTTCTTCAGCATGGCGGCATTCCCGTTTGTTCCGACCACCAGTTATGGCGGATACATGACCGTCGGCAGTCGTAGCTTCTACGTGAACCTCGGTGTTGAGCGCCGCTTCAATGCTTTTGAGCACAAGATGGAGACGGTGCCTATCATCACTCCTGCGTTCAAAATCTCGAACAAGGTGACTATCGAACTGCCGTTGGGTGACCTCACGAAGCATATTGTTGAGGAAATCTTGATAAAGAGCGGACCGCACAGACGCTGATACCAGCCCTAACATATAGGTTTGTGCTTATCTGACGGCGAAGCTCACGAACCGACCACGTGCACTTGATGCACTCCTGCTCGTAGAAGTAGCAGGCGAGAGGGTCGTCAACCTTCATAATCTCATTAATATGTGAGAATGAAAGCTTTGAAACCAATGTTTCTCCAGAAGTTACGAATTTGCATGACGCTGTTGTGCAAATTAGATTTGTCTCATTGTTAGATGAATTACTTTTCAGTTGAATACTGCTTCCGGAATTATTCGACGCTGTCGAATAATTCTGATTCGGAACAAATAGATTGACAATTTGTGGATACAACTTATAAAAGTTTCGAGCCATTTGAAGTAGGGTTACATTGAGTCCCTTCCTATTCATCCTTTCCTCCAACTTCTTCAGCATTTGCGTTCCATACTCAGCCCTATCCTTACCATTCTGCAAACTTAGAGTGAAATCTATTTTTTATTTAATTCGTTGTCAAATATTGCCAACTCATTTATATAGGTTATGCGATATGAGCTATCCATATCACTGTGATAATATACTATATATGTATTGTTGTCATCTTTCCATCCAACGCATTTATTAACTTCTTTTGGTCTTCCGTATTTTTCAGTTAAATAACTTGTTATAGATTTAGAGAAATCCCTTTGTTTTGATGCGTCTTCTGTTGAAAAATAAAAAGAGATTTTGGCTAACTTGTTATTCTTGAAATGTAGCTTTGCCGAATTGTAGTGTAAACCTGCGAAATCAGAAAAAGTACATTCATAAGTTGAGTAACCATTTTCTTCAGTTTCTGTACCAGAACAAAAGCCTTTCGATAAAACTTCGTCATAAGACATTCCAAAATACAAATCCTTGAAAATTGGAGTTTTGGGGGAATTGCATCCAATTAAAAGAATCATTAAAAACAAAAGGGATAATACTTTCTTCATATAGCTTGAATTTAGAATAAATTTAAAATACAATTCAGTCCAATCTTATTCGATATATTATAGATTTTTGTTGTTAAAAATCATGTTGGTATACATCTATAAGCAGGTGACCTTATTAAGGTGTAGCTTTTGGATTAATCTTACACCGATGGTGTGATAATCAGTCTCCACGTGTCATCTTTTTCTACTCTTTGTATATATCCTTTAGTGGTCAATTGTTTCAGTTGCTTGTTTACAGCTGCAATGTTGATGCCCACTTCTTCTGACAGTCTTTGGATTGTAATATTAGGGATAGCATACATAAGATTGAGAATCTTATTGGTTGAGTTGCTACGGAAGTTCACTCGCTCGCCATCAAACCACCATACGTTATCGCCCCGTTCTGTAAGGAAGCGAATGTTGTATGTTACCTCTTCTATAAATAGATTTGTGAAATAGGTGAGGAATTGTTGGATATCTCTTTTGGAGGCATTGGCACCAAAATACGGTTCAGGACCAACAGTAAGATCAGTTTTGTGAAGAGCCTCTAAGTATTCGTTCTTTTTACGGCTACGCACTACTATCATTGGATAACCATGACGAGAGAGAATGTAGTTTACCATTAGGCGTGCAATACGCCCATTGCCATCCTCGAATGGGTGGATGCGAATATAGCGATAATGGAATATTGCAGCAAGTTCAATTGGAGTGTATTTGCCTGAAAGTTCAGCTTTGTTGTACCAATCCACTAAGTCGGACATCAGCGAGGGTGTATCTTCTGGCGATGCATATTCGAATCTGTCTCCATAACGTGTAATGACACTATTAGGACGAGTTTTATACAGACCTGCATGAATCACATAGCTGGTTGGTTGTCCTCCTGGCAGATTGTAATAAACAGTATAGTCTTCACGAAGCAATGTTTTGTGAAGGGTACGTATAAAGTTCTGTGTAAGTGGTACGTCCTTGATACTTGCTTCCTCGGTCATCATTTTCAGACCAACATTACTTGCTGTCATCTCTTGTACGTCTTTTACTTCAGCTTCACCTACAATCTTTCCGAAGAGCAGTAGTATTTCTGTCTGCCCATATGTCAGTGTATTGCCCTCAATGTGATTGCTGTTATAATTGAAGTCAATGGTAAATCGACGGCTCAACATATCCCGGTCTCTCGCAGAGAGGGGTTGTAATGCTGTCCAACGGGCCATTATTTCTTGTATCTTATCTTTTTTCATATTATTCGTTTTTTGCAAGTTTTCGCTCTTAAAGGTATACGCTGTCTACCTTTTAATGCGTTTTCTTGCATTTTCTTGGTGCAAAGATACAATCTAATTGCGATAATCGTGCAAGAATTAGATGTCTAAAATGTAATTTCTGCCTATCCCATCGCCAGCGAGTAGAGGAAGAACATCCAGTGGGCGGTGATGGCAGCCACGAGTCCGCCGCAGAAGTGGGCGAGGATAGCCTTCGGGGTGAGGTCGCGATAGCCGAGCGAGTCGAGCATGGCGGTGTGAGTGCTGAGGAAGCCGCTCCAGCACATGCCGATGGCGGTGAACACGGCGATAGCGTTGCCGTCAATCCAGCCGTGCGCTATGAAGTTGGGTATCAGGCTGAGGGCAGCGCCCACCGCGCCGAGTGCCGTGATGGGGAACGCCACGAGGTGCGGGTCGTGGAAACCGAAGAGCCACTCGAACACGAAGTCGATCTTGTTAGCCAGCCACGGCAGCAGTTCCACACCCTGATAGGCAGCACCAGTGTATGAGCCGTCGGCAGACGCGCCGAACGTGAATATCATCACGAACGTAGAGATGATGAGCACGCCCGGAATGATGGCTATGCCCACCTCCACACCGCTGCGTCCGCCGTCGAGCATGGCGTTGAGCAGGCGTATGAACACGGTCTTCTCCTCGCTCTCGCTTTCCTCCTTCTCCTCTTCCTCTATGTCTTCTTTCGGCACTGCGTCCTCCGTGGCATACTGCGGATAGGCTTTCAGCACGAAGTGCTGCATCAGTCGCGTGGAGCAGACGCAGCCGAAGCACGCACCGAGCAGACCGATGAACGGCGCGGCATAGTAACCCTGACTCGCCATGAACACGATGACGAGCAGACCCATACCGAACGCCGTACCGAAGTTGGTGAGCGAGATGAACTGATATTTCTTGAAGTAGCTTGCGAAGCGTTTGTCGTGCGCAAGCGAGATGATTGCGGGGTTGTCCGAAAGGAAAGTCATAACCGCACCTAACGATGTCACGCCCGGCAGGTTGAATATCGGGCGCATCAGCGGTCGCAGCGTGCGTTCGAGCAGCGTCACCACGCCGAACTCCACGAACACCTTGCCTATGGCACCGGTTATCACGCAGATACTCATCAGGTAGAACACAGTGTTGAGGAGCAGGTCGTGCGCTGTGCGCATGATAGTGTTGAGCATGTTCGGCACACCCATCACCATGCCGAGATAGCCGAAGAGTACTACTACTGTGGTTATGCACCATACACCGCTCGGGATGAGTGTTTTGCGTTTAGAGTTGTTCTGTTTCATAAGGTGTTCGTTTAATAGTTTGTAGATAAACGGTTGATGGCTTTTGCAACCGTCATAACCAGTCGCAAAGATATGAATAATTATTGAACGACGTACGCCAACAGCCGATATTTTTTTCGATTAGAAAACTCTAATGCCGCATTAATGCCTTCTACAATAGCCTCTTTAGGGGTGTGTTCCGTCCGCTGCCCGGTCGGGCGGCGTACGGAATCTGGTCGGGTGGCGTACGGAATCTGGTCGGGTGGCGTACGGAATCTGATTGGGCGGCGAACGCAATCTGGTCGGGTGGCGTACGGAATACGATGATGGTGCGCGTGATGTTCGACAACCCAACTGCCGACTCAACCGCCCGTGTCTTGCCATTGAAGAGTGCGGCATTGGCATTCCGCCTGCCGACCTCAAGCATATATTCTGTTGGTCTCTGCAACGGATGGATACAAAAAAAAGTGACGAGAGAATATGATTTTCTCTCGTCACTTTTTGGTATATCGCTTAGAAGTGGAACTTCGTTCCGATGCTAAACTTAAGCTCGCCGTGAGCAGGACTATTCGAGTCTTCGATGCCCTTTCCATGCACAACGGTAGACGGCTCAGCGTATATCTCGAAGTGGCGGCTTAAACGCCAACCTGCCTGTAGAGCAACGTTCACACCAGGCACCACCTTCGTCTTCCTACCCTCGCCCGAGCTGATGCCCATCTGGACACCAGCCAAACCGGTAAGTTGGAAGAGACGGTCGTCGTTCTGTTCGCCGGTGATAGCGTTGCGTATGTTCATCATGTAGTCGGCAGCGACGGTGGTGATGTGGTTAGTGTGCTCCGTATCGCGCTTCAGGAACGTCTCGCTCACGCTGCCATACACACCATGCACACCGTTCAACCAGCGACCATATCCGGCACGCACGTTGTAAGTCAGCTTCTTCGTTCCGCTCACCTTGCCGAAGTTGCCCGAGTAGAAGCCTACTCCGCCACTCACGTCCACAACGTTCTTCTGCTCCGGAGCCTCGTTCAGTTCGCTTGTGTGCTTCTCGCGGTTCAGCACATAGTCGATACCAACGAGCACACGCGGCGTAACGCGTCCCCAGTTCTTGCCCTTGAAACGATCGGACAGCTCATAAGCCATGGTAGGTTCTACGAACAAGCCCGTGGTAGAAGAGAGACGGATGCGAGCCTGACCACCTGCGTGTACGTCAGGAGCGAAGTATGCCTTGTGTGCTCCGTAGTCGGCACCGATAGCAAAGCCCACCACTGAGCGCAGCGATAACCACGCGCGGTTTTCTGTGCCATAGTTCATTGCAGTGAGGTCGGCAAGCCAGTCGAAGTCAGCCACCGCCTTAGCGTATCGACCCTCAGCAGTATAACGGCGCATTGTGCCGTCAAGGCTGAAGCGCAGACCATTTGCCGAGCGCAACCACTGCGTATAGCTCAGACGCGCTGTCGGCATCCAGTAGTCGCTCTGCTTCATCTTCGTAGACGTAGATGCCAGACCACCTGCGATACTGATAGACACCTTCTTTGTGCCGCGGTCGCCATTAGCACGGCGCTCGATGGCGTATCTGTCGTGATAAGTATAGACGAAGCCAGTGAGCAGCGACGGCATCACGTTGTATGGCTTGAAGTGACCATTCTGTTGTATGAAGTGCTTGTTGTAGATGTCTACACGCGGCTCGATGACAAAGGAGAGACCACGCGAGATGCGCACATTGGCTTGCAGACCACCGCTCACACCCCAGCTGTTCTTCAGTCCGTAAGGCTGACAGTTGGAGCGGTTGAAGCTGACACCTCCCAACAGATTAAGCCAGAAGGTGCGTTCGGGGTAAGCACCGGTGAGCACATTGCTCAGATTGAGCATGTACTCCACCTGCGAACTGAGTGCTTTAGTGCGCTTTTGGTCAGTAGGACGCATGGTGACGGCACTTAGTGAGAGGCGCACTGCGTTGTACGGGTCGAACCATTTGCCCACACTCGCCATAGGACGAACGCCTGCATAATCGCCCCACGATGCGTTGTGTGCATTAGAAAGGAACGTAGCACCTACCAGTCCGCTCACGAAGATGCCGTCGGCGAAGCTGTGTTTGGTCTTGTCAGGTGCGGCGTAATGCTTGCGCACAACGGGGAGACGATAGCCGAAGCCCATGGTGAGGGTGGTGAACGGTCGCCATCCATGCCAGTTGTTCACCTGCGAGATTTGATCCTCTACCAAGCCGAAGCGCGGTTCGAGGTATGCATATACATTGCGCGACAAAGCGAGTTGTCCGCGCAGACCGAGGTGTACGTCGATGCCATAGTCGGCTGGTCCGGCGTTGTGTGCTATGGCGAGAGCTGCGCCCGCTATGCCGTACACCTCGAAACGTTTCGGCGTGTAGTAGCGTCCGCTCTGTGCTATCGCAGTGATGTTGAGCAGATAGTCGAGTCCAAGGGTGGTGTACTTCGACTTCAATCCTTGTGTGCTCCACTCGCCGGTGTTTATATTTAAGCGTACACCATGTTCAGGTGTAATCCAATCGCCGATGTTGAACCCTCCGCTCAAATCGAACTCAGGCTTTCGCGCCCCCATGACGCTCGTTCCTATGCCTCCGTCGACGAAGAGATGGTCGAATGGTTTCTTGTGCTGCCATTGTTTTGCCACACGTGGGCGTTGAAGCATGTATTCGAGAGCTCCGCCGTCTATCTGTGCGTGTGCTGTTGTGGTATAAGCAGTGGCAATGAGTGCTATCATTGCCGTTCGTATCATATTATTCATATTATTGTAGCCCCTCCTTATTGTGTTTTTCTACCAATAAATCGTTGACATCACCATCGACGTGCGCTATGTTCTTCAGCGATGGATCCATCTCGAAAGCACGTTTCAGCTCATCGTATGCTCCGACAGCATCCTCAGCACGGTTGAGGCATACGGCGCGCAGATAATGGGTGAGTGCTTCGTCGTCGGGCAACTCGCGACTAAGCTTCAGTGCTTCGCTGTTGCGTTTCATGGCGAGCAGCATGAGCAGGTTGTTGCGCTTGCTCGTAGCAGCAATGACTGAGTAGTTGTCCTCGTAGCGTCCGTTGAACGCACCGTTCACGGCGTGTAGCAGACGTGTATTGTCGGTCTTGGGTACGTAGCTCATTATCTCGTCTGCCTCGCCATACTGCTGGTCTTTGAGTAACGCGATGGCGTGGTTGGTGTTGACAGCCACCGGTGCCTTCTCGCCTGCGAATTTCTCCAATAGCTCGGGGTCGGGCTCGCCACGCTCGATGAGCAGGGCAGCGAGGTCGTTGGCTGCAATCATGAACGAGGGAAACATCTCCAACGCCTGACGCAGGATGGTCTCGCGCTTCTTTGGGTCAGACTCGTTGCGGTAGAGCATGAAGAACTCGTAGCGTGAGAGCTTATGATAATCGTCGGCATATAGCTGGCGAATTTCGTCAATCGTGAGTTGACGGAATATGGCATAGTTCATGGTGTAGTTCACCTGGCGCAGCTGAGGCAGATAGCGTGCTTCGAGCACACTATTGTAGAACGGCAGGCGGCGCATACGTCCGCTCTGTACGTTGGGGTCGGCATAGCGGTCGATGATGCCTTGCACCTTGTCAGCCTCGCTTAAGAGCGAGTCGCGACGCAGCAGTGTCACCACGTCGCTCCATGTAGCTACTGACGACTTCGTGCCGAACTCCATGTCGTTGCGAAGGTCGTCGGGCAGTTGACTGCGTATATGTCCTAAGGCGAACTCCATACGTTGGCGTGCGAGTGTATGGTTGCGCGAGAGACGACCGTCTGGCGATGATATACCCTCAAGCTCAAACGACAGTAGCGTCGCATCCTTGTCGGCACGTATGGCATCGATCTGACGGCGCAGCTTCTCTATCTCGGCGCGGTTCTGCGGGTCGTCGGTGTTCAGCGTCGACTTGCCGATGAGGAACTTCAAGTTGATGCTACCCTTGCTGTTGCGCATCTGCTTCTCGGGTGTGGGGTAGTAAGCCTCGTCGTTAAGCGTACTGCCCATGATGGAGCAGTCGAGCCATCGCAGAGGGTTCACCGTGCCACGGGCAATGATGGTAGTGTCGCGGTAGAGTATGTGTGTGTAGTCCTCTATAGCCATGTACACGTCGCAAGAGTAGTCGGCTTTCAGGTTCTCGACATATATAGAATCTGTGTAGCCGAGGATGTCATTGTCGCGACCATTCTCGCGCAGCGTGCGACTCTTCACCGTTATGTACTTAGCGAGTGGATCGCCATTGTCGCTGTTCTTAATGTCGTAGTTGTAGAGTCGGTCTTGTGTGATGTTATACTTTTTGCCGTCGTACACCATCGGACGCAAGAGGGTGAGCTGCTTGTCCGTCACATTGTTTAATATAGGTTGCACCACGAGACGTCTGTTGCTGCGGAACATCTCCTTCGGCACACGCACGCGAGTGCGCACGTATAGCCAGTTGCCCTTCACCTCAATGTCGGTTGGTTCGGGCATGATGCGGTCGGTGATGCGCTTTGTCTTCACCACCACCTCGCCGAGAGTGATGTCGTCTTCGTTGAGTTTCACCTCCGTGAACTTGTCGTTCTTCACCTTCAGTATCTCGGGCTTCGCGCCAATCATAGAGAAGCGCAGCTGTGCGCCAATCTGCGTGTTCATGGAGAAGCGTCCGTCCTCGTCGGTGACGGCGAGAGCGCGGCGCAGTTTGATGTCGGTGATGTTCACGCCAATGAGCGGTTCGCCGGTTTGCTTAGACACCACGCGACCCGTGAAACGTATCACGCCCTGAGCCTCGGCTTCGAGTGAGAAGCTGATAACGGCAACGAGCACTATGAGTAGCCGTTTGATGTGTAGGGTGATGTATTGTGATATAATGCTTTTCATATCTGTTTATTTAATAATGGTTTCCATCTCCTACTATTTAATAATGTACACAAAGCTGACAGCAGCCTTGATTGGTGCGAAGTTGACGGTGCTTACGTTCGGCTTGTCAAGAGCGGCACGCTCCTCTTCGTTACGCGAGTACTTCTCTTGGCGATACACGGCACCAACGCCAATCGTAGTCTCAAGGCTCCAGTGGCGACTAAGTACGAAGCTATAGCCATAGGTGATACCACCACCGAAGAGATCGCCGTCGTGACGTTTATCGTTGAACTGTAAATCGTAGTTCGCAGCAACGGCTGTTAGACCAACGAAATGACCCGCCTGCGGACGAGCACTGAACCAGTAGCGTGCTTCGGGTTCGAATGCGAAGCCCTTGGTGCTGAGGTTGGAGACACCATATGGTTTGAAGCCACTAACTCGGTTGACTACACCTTCGAGATTGAACGTCATGTGGCGGTTAATTCTGAACTCAACCCCAAGGTTGGGAGACATGGCAAGCCAATACAATGCGTTCGTTTTTACATTTATGCGCTGTGCTGTGGCTGGTGAGGCAACGGCAAGCATTACCACAATGGTGGTAATAAACGCAATTAGTTTCTTTGACATTTATGCGATTATTTGTATAGTATTAATTGTATGTAATTGTATATTTCGTATTGCTATCGGTGGATAGGGTGGGCGGTAGCGTTATTCGCAAAGTTCGTCGAAATGTTCAGCCACCTCGCAAAGCGCAGCGTACCACTCCTTGCCGAAGCGTCGGGTGAGTGGGCCTTCGAGGAACTTGTAGACGGGCAATTGCAGCTCGCGACCCTTCTTCACAGCGTCCTTGCACACATCCCATCGGTTGTAGTTGAGTGCCACGGTACCATTGGCGAAGCGTTTCTCGCGGATGGGGTAGAGGGCGCAGGAGATAGGCTTGATGAACGAGGTCTTGCCAGCGCGGTGCGCACGCTCCAAGGCACATAGGCAGCAGTCGCCCTCGTAGCATGTAAAGACGCAGTCCTTGCCGCCCACGATGCTTGTCACGAGGTCGCCATCGCGGTCGGTGTACGCCACACCTTGCTTGTCGACCACGGCTTGTGCCTGAGCCGACATGTCGCCCCATACGGTGTCGAGCGCGTCTTCGATGCCGCCAATCTCTTCGAGAGTGACGGGTGCGCCGGCATCGCCCTCTACGCAGCAGATGCCCTTGCAGGCATCGAGGTCGCAGCAGAACTGCTCGGTGATGATGTCAGACGAGACGAGTATATTCTCAATGTCGAGTATCATATTTCTGTTTTGTTTCTTAATGATTATTTCTATTTGCTATGTCTGTTCTCCCACAGATTGCACTCTTCTTGCCGTATATTCTCCCACAGAATTCACGGAATACACAGAACCTTCTTGCCGTATATTCTCCCACAGATTGCACAGATTTACACAGAACCTTCTTGCTGTATATTCTCCCACGGAATTCACGGAATACACAGAACCTTCTTGCTGTATATTCTCCCACAGATTGCACAGATTTACACAGAACCTTCTTGCTGTATGTTCTCCCACGGAATTCACGGAATACACAGAACCTTCTTGCTGTATATTCTCCCACAGATTGCACAGATTTTCACAGATGCTGCTTTCAAGGGGGTGCACTTGTCTCAAGTGCACCAACCCGTTCTGTTGTTGCACTTCTTGCTCTGTTGGTGTACTTCTTGCTCTGTTGGTGCACTTGAGACAAGTGCACCCCCTGAAAGAACCTATCTGTGTCGATCTGTGAAATCTGTGGGAGAATACTTTCAGCAACCTCTTCCGTGAATTCCGTGAATTCTGTGGGAGAATATCTCAGTAGAGCAATGCCTGCGGGCGTGTTACCAGTCAATCTCCTGCTCGCCATGCTCGCGCAGATAGGCGTTGCACTGCGAGAAGTGGTGGTTGCCGAACCATCCGCCACGGTTGGCAGACAGCGGTGAGGGATGTACCGACTCGAGCACGAGGTGGCGCGAGCGGTCGATGAGCTGCGCCTTAGAACGAGCATAGCCACCCCAAAGGATGAATACAAGGTTCTCGCGTCCGATGTTCAGCGCACGTATCGCAGCATCAGTGAACTGTTCCCAACCATGACGCTGATGGCTCGCTGCCTGATGCGCACGCACAGTGAGCGTGGCGTTGAGCAACAGCACGCCCTGCTCTGCCCAGCGTGTGAGGTCGCCCGTCGGTGGCATTGGTTTGCCGAGGTCGAGCTGTATCTCCTTGAAGATGTTCTGTAGCGACGGCGGAAAAGGCACACCCTCGGGTACGGAGAAACTCAATCCCTGCGCCTGACCGGGTTCGTGGTACGGGTCTTGACCTATTATAACCACCTTCACACGGTCAAACGGACAGAGGTTGAAGGCGTTGAAGATGAGCGACCCGGGCGGATAGCACGTCGTTGTGGTATATTCGTGGCGTACAAAGTCGGTGAGCGCAGAGAAGTAAGGCTTCTCAAACTCCGCACCAATATGCTCGCGCCATGAGTTGTCGATTTTTACGTTCATGTGTACAAAATTACTAAATTAATGCGAACAATCGCTACTATCTGATATATTTTAGCTACTTTTACCTTTATATAACATAATGATTATGCAACTTATACGCTTATTGAAAGACTGGACGCTACCCGTGGCAATCGGAACCGGCTGCGTGGTGTATATAATATTCGCGCTCGTGCCCCAGCTCGATGGCTTTGCAACAGCTGCCGCACCCGTGTTCGACGCTATGCTTCCGATGTTTATGTTCCTCGTGCTGTTTGTCACGTTCTGCAAGGTCGACTTCCGTAAGTTGCGCCCCGTAGCGTGGCACTGGTGGGTAGGCGTGTTTCAGTTGCTTTGCGTGGGTGCAGTGATGGCAGCCGTGCTCGCTTTCGGGCTGAGCGGCAACCTGCTCATCCTCGCAGAAGCACTACTCACGTGCATCATCAGTCCGTGCGCATCGGCTGCTCCAGTCGTAACGCAGAAGCTCGGAGGCAACCTCGAAGAGATGACCACATACACCTTCCTCTCCAACTTCATAACGGCACTGATGATACCGGTCTGCTTCCCGCTCCTCGACAGCGAACGCGAGATGCACTTCCTCGCCGCCTTCGCCCTTATATTATATAAGGTGTTCACGGTGCTCGTGGTGCCTATGTTGCTCGCCTACGTTGTGAAGCATCACGCCAAGAGTCTCTGTCAGCGTATCGTCAGTGTAAAAGACCTCTCATACTACCTTTGGGGATGCTCGTTGCTCATCGTCTCCGGCACTACGATGAAGAACATCTTCCACGCCGAAACCACACTCGTCTTTATGCTGCTCATCGCCATCGGGTCGCTCCTGCTCTGCGTTTTTCAGTTCGCTTGTGGTCGCGCTATAGGCAGCAGGTTCGGTGAGACGGTGAACGCCGGTCAAGGACTCGGACAGAAGAACACCGCCTTCGCCATATGGATAGCCTGTACCTACCTCTCGCCCCTGTCTGCGGTAGGACCTGGCTGTTATATCCTGTGGCAGAACATCATTAACAGCATAGAGATTTGGCAAGCACAAAAGCATATTTCTAATAAATAATTTGCACGAGCCAACTGAAAGCATTATCTTTGCAGATACAAAAGGAAAACACATAATTAATAACTTAAACAAAATAACAAAAATGGAAGAGAACAAGAACCAGCAGCCCCAGGGTCTTCAGATCGAACTGAAGCCAGAAATCGGCGTAGGCGTTTACGCTAACCTCGCACTCATCACACACTCATCAAGCGACTTTATCCTCGACTTCACTTGTATGCTCCCAGGTATGCAGCAGCCGCAGGTACGCAGCCGCGTCGTAATGGCTCCTGAGCACGCAAAGCGTCTCCTCATGGCTCTCAACGACAACATTCAGAAGTACGAGCAGAACTTCGGCAAGATTAATCTGCCGGAGGCACAGCAGCCACGCACAGCTACTCCGTTCAACAACCCGGAGGCTTAATCACGCAATGATTAGCTTATAGGTTGTCTTAAATACAGTCTTAGGCAAACCAATATGCACATAGGCGCGTTCCAGCGATGGAATTGCGCCTTTTTTTATCACCTTTTGTGGTCAAACACCGCTACTCTTTGAGTGCGAACCTCACACTTTTTCGTTGCGCACCGACCGACGCAGACATCCGCACCGGTCGGCGCAGACATCCGCATCGGTCGACGCAGATGTCCGTATCGGTCGACGAAGATGTCCGCATCGGTCGACGCAGATGGAAAACGCAATGCTTCAATGTCGTTAAAGCACATAAAATGCATGGCATAAGTTCGTGGTTCAGATTATAGAAGAGGTTAGTGTTTGAAGTGAAGTAACATAAAAGTTTGTGTAAACAGTTGTTAAAATAACCTGTAGTACATTAAAATTTTTATTCCGCAGTGAGATTGTGTTTTTATATATTAGGTAGTTTCGAGAAAAGTTAGTACCTTTGCACCCCGAAAACGGCTTGTAAAAGAGCCGTTTGATGAACACGACAATTGAAAATAAAATATATAAATTAAAAAATTAAAATCATGCCTACAATTTCACAATTGGTAAGAAAAGGCAGAAAGGTGCTCGTAGACAAGAGCAAGTCACCGGCTTTGGACTCATGCCCTCAGCGTCGTGGTGTTTGCGTTCGCGTTTACACAACAACACCTAAGAAGCCTAACTCGGCAATGCGTAAAGTTGCCCGTGTACGTCTCACAAACTCTAAGGAAGTTAACTCTTACATCCCGGGAGAAGGTCACAACCTTCAGGAGCACTCAATCGTGCTTGTTCGCGGTGGTCGTGTAAAGGACCTTCCAGGTGTACGTTACCACATCGTTCGCGGTACACTCGATACAGCAGGTGTAGCTAACCGCACACAGCGTCGTTCTAAGTACGGTGCTAAGCGTCCTAAGGCAAAGAAGTAATCTTAAAATTGTCGGACGAAACAAATTTTAAAAACGTTTTGCTGGAGAATTGTTAATAGACAGGTTGAGTAAATGTCCAAGAGAGGACGTTGAAGAACAGTAAGAAACAGCCCCATGCAGACAGAAATTTTTCAAACAAAATGAGAAAAGCAAAACCAAAGAAGCGCGTGATCCTTCCGGATCCGAAGTTCAATGACCAGAAGGTCTCTAAGTTTGTAAACCACCTTATGTATGATGGTAAGAAGAATACATCATACGAAATCTTCTACAACGCACTCGAAACTGTAGGTGCAAAGATGCAGAACGAGGAAAAGTCAGCTCTCGAGATTTGGAAGCAGGCTCTCGACAACATCACTCCGCAGGTTGAGGTAAAGAGCCGCCGTATCGGTGGTGCTACTTTCCAGGTGCCGACAGAGATCCGCGCAGAGCGCAAGGAGAGCATCTCTATGAAGAACCTTATCCTCTTCGCACGCAAGCGTGGCGGTAAGAGCATGGCAGACAAGCTCGCTGCTGAGATCATGGACGCTTTCAACAACCAGGGTGGTGCTTACAAGCGTAAGGAAGATATGCACCGCATGGCAGAGGCTAACCGCGCATTCGCTCACTTCAGATTCTAATATAATAATAAGGTAAAAGGAAAAATGGCAAATCGCGATTTACATTTGACTCGTAACATCGGTATCATGGCGCATATCGACGCTGGTAAGACCACAACTTCTGAGCGTATCCTGTTCTATACAGGTAAGACTCATAAGATTGGTGAGGTTCACGACGGCGCTGCTACCATGGACTGGATGGCACAGGAGCAGGAGCGTGGTATTACTATCACATCTGCTGCTACAACATGTAACTGGAACTATCTTGGTAAGTCATACAAGATTAACTTGATTGACACCCCGGGTCACGTTGACTTTACCGCTGAGGTGGAGCGTTCACTCCGTGTACTCGACGGCGCAGTTGCAACATACTCTGCAGCTGACGGTGTACAGCCGCAGTCAGAGACAGTATGGCGCCAGGCAGACAAATATAACGTACCGCGTATCGGCTACGTAAACAAGATGGACCGTTCAGGTGCTGACTTCTTCGAGACAGTACAGCAGATGAAGGACATCCTCGGTGCTAACCCTTGTCCTATTCAGATTCCAATCGGAGCTGAGGAGAACTTCAAGGGTGTTGTAGACCTTCTTAAGATGAAGGCTATCCTTTGGCACGACGAGACAATGGGCGCTGAGTACGACGTTGAGGAGATCCCTGCAGATCTTGTTGACGAGGCTAACGAATGGCGCGAGAAGATGGTTGAAAGTGCAGCCAACTTTGACGACGCTCTCATGGAGAAGTATCTCGAGGGCCAGGAGATCACAGAAGAGGAGCTTATCGCAGCTATCCGCAAGGGTACAATCTCTATGGAGCTCACTCCTATGCTTCTCGGTTCTTCATACAAGAACAAGGGCGTTCAGCCGCTTCTCGACTACGTTTGCGCATTCCTTCCTTCACCTCTCGATACAGCAGCTATCGTTGGTACAAACCCTGACACAGAGGAAGAGGAAGACCGCAAGCCGTCTGAGGACGAGCCGACATCAGCTCTCGCGTTCAAGATCGCTACCGACCCGTTCATGGGCCGTCTGGTATTCTTCCGCGTTTACTCAGGTAAGGTAGTTGCAGGTTCTTACGTTTACAACCCACGTTCACGCAAGAAGGAGCGCATCAGCCGTCTGTTCCAGATGAACTCAAACAAGGAAATCCCGATGGAGTCAATCGACGCTGGTGATATCGGCGCAGGTGTAGGCTTCAAGGATATCCGCACAGGTGACACACTCTGCGACGAGGCACATCCGATCGTACTCGAGTCAATGTCGTTCCCTGATACCGTAATCTCTATCGCAGTAGAGCCGAAGAGCCAGGCTGACATCGCTAAGCTCGACAACGGTCTCGCTAAGCTCGCTGAAGAGGACCCGACATTCACCGTTCGTACCGACGAGCAGAGTGGTCAGACCATTATCTCTGGTATGGGTGAGCTTCACCTCGACATCATTATCGACCGTCTGAAGCGTGAGTTCAAGGTTGAATGTAACCAGGGTAAGCCACAGGTTAACTACAAGGAGGCAATCACCAAGCCGACAACTCTCCGTGAGGTTTACAAGAAGCAGTCAGGTGGTCGCGGTAAGTTCGCTGACATTATCGTAACAATCGGCCCGAAGGACGAGGATTACAAGGAAGGCGACTTGCAGTTCGTTAACGAGGTTAAGGGCGGTAACATTCCTAAGGAGTTCATCCCGTCAGTACAGAAGGGCTTCGAGAACGCTATGAAGAATGGTATCCTCGGTGGCTATCCGATGACTGGCCTTAAGGTTGTCCTCACCGACGGTTCGTTCCACCCGGTTGACTCTGACCAGTTGTCATTCGAGCTCGCTGCCCTCAACGCTTACAAGAACGGCTGCCCGAAGGCTGGTCCGGTTCTTATGGAGCCTATCATGAAGGTAGAGGTTGTTACTCCGGAGGAGAACATGGGTGACGTAATCGGCGACTTGAACAAGCGCCGTGGTCAGGTAGAAGGCATGGAAGAGGCTCGCTCTGGTGCCCGCATCGTAAAGGCTCAGGTTCCTCTGTCAGAGATGTTCGGTTACGTAACAGCTCTCCGTACCATCACTTCAGGTCGTGCAACAAGCTCTATGGAGTACGATCACCACGCACCACTCTCAAGCGCTATCGCTAAGGCAGTGCTCGAGGAGGTTAAGGGTCGCGCAGACCTCGTGTAATCAGCACGTTAAACGAGACGAATTCAGAATTGAAGAATACAGAAGTTAAGCCAAATGATTGGCAAACCAAGCAAATGGCTTAACTCCTGACTCCTCTCTCCTGACTCCTCTCTCACGATAAAAATATTAAAGGGACATGGGGCGTCGCTTAGCGAATGACTCTTAAGCGACGTACCCCACCTCCTTTTTTCGGCTGTTCAGCACTCCAAGTTGAGAACATAATCACGCTGAACGTGCCACATTAAATTGCATTATAAACTTTAAATACAATTATGAGTCAGAAAATTCGTATCAAGCTGAAGAGCTACGACCACAAGCTCGTAGACAAGTCAGCTGAAAAGATCGTGAAGGCAGTTAAGGTCACAGGTGCTATCGTTAGCGGTCCTATTCCATTGCCTACACACAAGCGTATCTACACTGTAAACCGCAGTACTTTCGTTAACAAGAAATCACGTGAGCAGTTCCAGCTCTCAGACTTCAAGCGTCTTATCGACATCTACAGCTCAACAGCTAAGACAGTTGATGCGCTCATGAAGCTTGAACTCCCGAGCGGTGTAGAAGTAGAGATCAAAGTATAGTAATTTTCATTTTTAATATTCATTTGAAATGCCAGGATTAATTGGAAAAAAAATCGGAATGACATCCGTTTTCAGTGCCGACGGTAAGAACGTACCGTGCACTGTTATCGAAGCTGGTCCATGTGTTGTAACACAGGTTAAGACCGTTGAAACAGACGGCTACAAGGCAGTTCAGCTGGGCTATGGTGAAGCTAAGGAAAAGAACACCACAAAGCCTATGATGGGCACCTTCAAGAAGGCTGGTACAACACCTAAGAAGCACTTGGCCGAGTTCAAGTTTGACGAGGAGTACAACCTCGGTGACGTTCTCACTGTAGAGCTCTTCGCTAACACAGAGTTTGTTGACATTGTAGGCACATCTAAGGGAAAAGGTTTCCAGGGTGTTGTTAAGCGTCATGGATTCGGCGGTGTAGGTCAGAGCACACACGGTCAGGACGACCGCGCACGCAAGCCGGGTTCTATCGGTGCTTGTTCTTACCCAGCAAAGGTATTCAAGGGAATGCGCATGGGCGGCCAGATGGGCGGCGACCGCGTTACAACCCAGAATCTCAAAGTGTTAAAGGTAATTCCGGAGCACAACCTCCTTCTCGTTAAGGGTTCTGTAGCCGGATGCAATGGTTCAACCGTATTAATCAAGAAATAATGGAAGTTAGCGTATTAAATATCAACGGTCAGGAGACCGGAAGAAAGGTTCAGCTGAACGACGCAATCTTCGGAATCGAGCCTAACGATCACGTACTCTATCTCGACGTTAAGCAGTACCTCGCTAACCAGCGTCAGGGCACAGCAAAGTCGAAGGAGCGCAGCGAGGTTAGCGGTTCTACACGCAAGCTCGGACGCCAGAAGGGCGGCGGCGGTGCTCGCCGTGGTGATATCAACTCACCGGTGCTCGTAGGTGGTGGTCGCGTTTTCGGTCCGAAGCCACGTAACTACAGCTTCAAGCTCAATAAGAAGGTTAAGGCTCTCGCACGTAAGTCAGCCCTTTCATACAAGGCTCAGGAGAACGCTATCGTAGTTCTCGAAGACTTCACAATGGAGGCTCCAAAGACTAAAGATTTTGTAAATATTACTAAAAATCTTAAAGTTGAGGGCAAAAAGCTCCTTCTTCTTTTGCCAGAAGTAAATAAAAACGTATTTTTGTCATCACGTAACTTGCAGCGCGCTGAAGTAATGACAGCAACAGCAGTGAATGCATACAAAGTTCTCAATTCTGAGGTGCTCGTAATCACTGAGAATTCGCTCAAGGCTATCGAATCAATCTTATCAAAATAATAGGAGGCAACAGACATGACATTTATCGTAAAACCATTGGTCACTGAGAAGATGACCAAACTGACAGACAAGTCTTCTGTAGCTAAAACATACAAGGTGAAGGGCCAGGAGCGCACAAAGAAGGCAGAAACAAAGTATGGCTTCATCGTGCTTCCGGAGGCAAACAAACTTCAGATCAAGAAGGAGATTGAGACACGCTACAACGTTACTGTTCTTGACGTGAACACAATGGTATACGCTGGCAAGCGCCAGAGCCGTTACACACGCAAGGGTCTCGTGAAGGGACAGAAGAACTCGTTCAAGAAAGCAATCGTTACTCTTAAGGAGGGCGATGTAATTGATTTTTACAGCAATATCTAAAATAAAAAATGGCAGTACGTAAATTTAAACCGGTTACTCCGGGACAAAGACACAAGGTTATTGGCACGTTCGAGGAGATTACTGCATCCGTGCCAGAGAAGTCTCTCGTTTTCGGTAAGCGTTCTACTGGTGGTCGAAACAACACCGGTAAGATGACTGTCCGCTACATGGGCGGCGGCCACAAGAAGAAGTATCGTTTGATCGACTTCAAGCGAGAGAAGGATGGTGTTCCAGCTGTAGTAAAGACAATCGAGTATGATCCGAACCGCTCGGCTCGCATCGCTCTGTTGTTCTATGCAGATGGTGAAAAACGTTACATTATTGCTCCTAACGGACTGGAAGTTGGCGCAAAGCTGATGTCAGGCGCAGAGGCTGCTCCTGAGGTTGGTAACGCTCTTCCGCTCGCAAACATTCCCGTTGGTACTGTGATCCACAACATTGAGTTGCGTCCAGGCCAGGGTGCTCTGCTCGTTCGTTCGGCTGGTAATTTTGCTCAGCTCACTTCTCGTGAAGGCAGTTATTGTGTAATTAAGCTCCCTTCAGGCGAGACTCGTAAGATTCTGAGTGCTTGTAAGGCAACTGTAGGTAGTGTTGGTAACTCTGACCACGCTCTCGAGCAGTCTGGTAAGGCTGGTCGCTCACGTTGGTTGGGACGTCGTCCACACAACCGTGGTGTAGTTATGAACCCTGTCGATCACCCGATGGGTGGTGGCGAAGGCCGTCAGTCTGGTGGACATCCACGTTCACGCAAGGGCTTGTATGCTAAGGGTCTCAAGACACGTGCACCTAAGAAGCAGTCTAACAAGTATATCATCGAAAGAGCTAACAAATAAAACAAGAGTAAATTATGAGTCGTTCATTAAAAAAAGGTCCATATATCAACGTGTCGCTTGAGAAGAAAATTCTCGCCATGAACGAGAGTGGCAAGAAGACTGTTGTCAAGACTTGGGCCAGAGCATCAATGATCTCACCTGACTTCGTGGGACACACTGTTGCAGTTCATAACGGAAACAAATTTATCCCTGTTTACATCACAGAGAACATGGTTGGTCACAAGCTCGGTGAATTCTCTCCGACTCGTCGCTTCGGTGGTCACTCTGGTAACAGAAAGTAAGCGGGTTTAAACCATTTAAAATTAAGAAATAAATAATGGGAGCAAGAAAACATATATCGGCTGAAAAAAGAAAAGAAGCCCGTAAGAACTTGTACTTCGCAAAGCTCAACGGCGTTCCTTCTTCACCACGCAAGATGCGCTACGTTGTAGACATGGTTCGTGGTATGGAGGTTAACCGCGCACTCGGCGTACTCCGCTTCTCTAAGAAGCAGGCTGCTGCTGACGTTGAGAAACTGTTGCGTTCGGCTATTGCAAACTGGGAAGCTAAAAACGACCGCAAGGCTGAGGATGGCGAACTCTTCATCACTAAGGTGTTCGTTGACGAAGGCGTGACAATGAAGCGTATGCGTCCTGCACCGCAGGGTCGCGGATACCGCATCCGCAAGCGCAGCAATCACGTAACACTGTTTGTTGATTCCAAAACTAATGACGAAAAATAATAAGTAGAATGGGACAGAAAGTTAATCCAATAAGCAACCGTCTCGGTATCATCCGCGGATGGGATTCAAATTGGTTCGGTGGAAAGAGCTTCGGTGACAACCTCGTTGAGGACAAGAACATCCGTACTTACCTCAACAAGCGCCTTGAGAAGGCAAGCGTTTCACGCATCGTTATCGAGCGCACACTGAAACTCATCACTATCACAATCTGCACAGCTCGTCCGGGCATCGTCATTGGTAAGGGTGGTCAGGATGTTGATAAGCTCAAGGAAGAGCTCAAGAAGCTCTACAAGAAGGATGTTCAGATCAACATCTTCGAGGTAAAGAAGCCTGAGCTCGACGCTAACATCGTTGGTAACAACATCGCTCGTCAGGTAGAGGGTAAGATTGCTTACCGCCGCGCTATCAAGATGGCTATCCAGAACACAATGCGCGCTGGCGCTGAAGGCGTGAAGATCCAGATTACTGGTCGTCTTAACGGCGCTGAAATGGCTCGCAAGGAGATGTTCAAGGAAGGTCGTACCCCGTTGCACACATTCCGTGCAGACATCGATTACTGCCAGGCAGAAGCCCTCACTAAGGTAGGTCTTCTCGGTATCAAGGTTTGGATTTGCCGTGGCGAGGTTTACGGTGATCGTGACCTCACACCTAACTTCTCTCAGGAGAAGCAGAATGGTGGCTCTAACAATGGCCGTGGCAACCGTGGTAATCGTAAGAGAAACAATAACCGTTAAAAGTAGAAGATTATCATGTTACAGCCAAAAAGAGTAAAATATAGAAGACCTCAAGACGGACGTGGCAATAAAGGCAACGCCCACAGAGGCACACAGTTGGCGTTTGGCTCTTTCGGTATCAAGACTCTTGAGCCGAAGTGGATCGACAGCCGCCAGATAGAGGCTGCCCGTGTTGCAGTAAACCGTTACATGCAGCGCCAGGGTCAGGTCTGGATTCGTATTTTCCCGGATAAACCAATCACACGTAAGCCTGCTGACGTACGTATGGGTAAGGGTAAGGGTGATCCCGCAGGATGGGTAGCACCAGTTACCCCGGGTCGTATCCTCTTTGAAGTAGAAGGTGTAAGCTTCGATATCGCTAAGGAGGCACTTCGCCTCGCTGCTCAGAAGCTGCCTGTAAAGACAAAGTTTGTTGTAAGACGTGACTACGATAAAAACGCTTAATTTATGAAGATCAAAGAAGTAAGAGAAATGGATGCCAAGACATTGGCAGAAACTAAGGAGAACCTCCAGGAGAAGCTTGCTCAGATGCAGCTCAACCACACCGTTACTCCACTTGAAAATCCATCACAGATTAAGGCAGTTCGTCGTGATATCGCACGCCTCAATACTGAAATCCGCCAGAGAGAACTTAACAAATAACAATGGTCCAGATGGAAACAAGAAATTTAAGAAAAACAAGACAGGGTGTCGTTATTAGCAACAAGATGGATAAAACCATTGTTATCGCCGCTAAGTTCAAGGAGATGCACCCTATTTATGGTAAGTTCGTTCAGAAGACAAAGAAATACCATGCTCACGATGAGAAGAACGAGGCTAATGTAGGCGATACAGTGCTTATCATGGAGACTCGTCCTTTGAGCAAGACAAAGAGATGGAGATTAGTACAAATCGTAGAAAAAGCTAAGTAAAATATGATACAAGCAGAATCAAGACTTACAGTATGTGATAACAGCGGCGCACGCGAGGCTCTCTGCATTCGCGTCCTCGGAGGTACACGCCGTCGTTACGCAAGCGTAGGAGACGTTATTGTCGTTGCTGTCAAGAACGTTATCCCATCAAGTGATTTGAAGAAGGGTGCGGTATCTAAGGCTTTGATCGTTCGCACAAAGAAGGAAATCCGTCGTGCTGACGGCTCTTACATCCGCTTTGACGACAACGCATGTGTACTGCTCAACAACGCAGGTGAGCTCCGTGGTAGCCGTATCTTCGGCCCGGTTGCTCGTGAATTGCGTGCAGTGAATATGAAGGTCGTTTCTTTGGCACCTGAGGTTCTTTAATATTTAAAAACGCAAACAAGTAATGGGTAAGTTACATATTAAGAAAAATGACACAGTCGTTGTCCTTGCCGGTGAGGATAAGGGCAAGACTGGTAAGGTGCTCAAAGTGCTGGTTGAGAAGAACCGCGCACTCGTTGAAGGTGTGAACATGGTTTCAAAGAGCACCAAGCCTTCTGCTAAGAACCCTCAGGGTGGTATCGTTAAGCAGGAAGCTCCGATTCACATCTCTAACCTCAGCCTTGTTGACCCGAAGAGTGGCAAGGCTACTCGCGTAGGCATCAAGGTTACCGAGGATGGTAAGAAAGTACGCATCGCTAAAAAGTCAGGGGAGGAAATCAAGTAATGGATACAGCACAGTTAAAGAAATTCTATGCAGAGAGCATCGCTCCTGCACTGAAGGAGCAGTTCAACTACTCTTCGTCAATGCAGATTCCAGTTCTGAAGAAGATTGTCATCAACCAGGGTCTGGGCGACGCTACTCAGGACAAGAAGATTATCGACGTTGCAATCAACGAGATTTCTACTATCGCAGGTCAGAAGGCAGTAGCTACATATTCTAAGAAGGATATCGCTAACTTCAAGCTTCGTAAGAAGATGCCTATCGGCGTTATGGTAACTCTCCGTCGTGAGCGCATGTACGAGTTCCTCGAGAAGCTCGTTCGTATCGCACTTCCCCGTATCCGCGACTTCAAGGGCATCGAGAGCAAGTTCGACGGCCGTGGTAACTATACACTGGGTATTCAGGAGCAGATTATCTTCCCTGAAATCAACATCGACCAGATCGACCGCATCCAGGGTATGAATATCACATTCGTGACCTCTGCCAACACCGACGAAGAGGGCTACGCTCTCCTCAAGGCATTCGGTCTTCCATTTAAAAACGCTAAAAACGATTAAGCAATATGGCAAAAGAATCAATGAAGGCTCGTGAGGTAAAGCGTGCCAAACTCGTTGCTCGCTATGCTGAGAAGCGTGCTGCTCTGAAGAAGGTGATCGCTACAACTGAGGATCCTTCTGAGGCTTACGAAGCTGCCCGCAAGTTGCAGGCTATTCCTAAGAATGCAAACCCAATCCGTCTGCACAACCGCTGCAAGATTACAGGCCGTCCAAAGGGATATATCCGTCAGTTCGGTCTCTCTCGTATCCAGTTCCGCGAGATGGCTTCACAGGGTCTCATTCCTGGAGTAAAGAAAGCAAGCTGGTAATTTTTTTTCTTTAATATTGTCGGGGTAGTCCCGATTAATTAAACTTTTTATATAAAATGACAGATCCAATAGCAGATTTTCTGACAAGACTCAGAAACGCAATCATGGCTCATCACCGTGTCGTAGAGGTTCCTGCGTCTAACTTGAAGAAAGAGATCACAAAGATCCTCTTCGAGAAGGGCTACATCCTCAATTACAAGTTCGTAGAGGACGGTCCTCAGGGTACAATCAAAGTTGCTTTGAAGTACGACCCTGCAACCAAAACAAACGCTATCACATCGCTGAAGCGTGTTTCTACTCCTGGTCTCCGCAAGTATGTCGGATACAAGGATATGCCGAGAGTTATTAACGGATTGGGTATCGCAATCCTCTCTACTTCTAAGGGCGTAATGACCGACAAGGAAGCTTCTGCCCAGAAGATTGGTGGTGAGGTTCTTTGCTATGTTTATTAATTGGAGGATTTGAATATGTCAAGAATAGGTAAATTACCAATTAGTATCCCAGCAGGTGTTACAGTAACACTCAACAACGGAGTAGTAAATGTTAAGGGTCCTAAGGGCGAGCTCTCACAGAAGGTAGACCCGTCAATCATCGTTAAGATTGAGGACGGTCACGTAACTTTCGAGGTAGACGAGAATAGCCCTGTTAACTACAAGCAGAAGTCAGCTTTCCACGGTCTCTACCGTTCACTCGTTAACAACATGGTTGTTGGCGTAAGCGAAGGCTACAAGAAGGTACTCGAGCTTGTCGGAGTCGGTTATCGTGTTTCAAACCAGGGAAACCTTATCGAGTTCTCCCTCGGTTATACTCACCCTATCTTTATCGAGCTTCCTGCAGAGGTTAAGGTAGAGTCTAAGAGCGAGAGAAACCAGAACTCTATCCTCACTTTGGAGTCTTGCGACAAGCAGTTGCTCGGACTCATTTGTGCAAAAATTCGTTCTTTCCGCAAGCCTGAGCCTTACAAGGGCAAAGGTATCTTGTTCCAAGGCGAAGTTATCCGCAGAAAGTCTGGTAAGACAGCTTCAGCTAAGTAACATTCTTAATTTTTTTAGGATTATGACAACAAAGAAAGTAGAAAGACGAATTAAAATTAAATATAGAGTTCGTAAGCGTATCAGCGGTACTGCAGAGCGCCCTCGTCTTAGCGTTTTCCGTAGCAACAAGCAGATTTACGCACAGGTTATCAACGACTTGACTGGAACAACACTTGCTTCGGCTTCTTCACTCGGTCTCGAGAAGATGCCTAAGAAGGAGCAGGCTGCTAAGGTTGGTGAGCTCGTAGCTGCCAACGCAATCGCTGCTGGTGTTTCAGCTGTAGTTTTCGACCGTAATGGTTATCTTTATCACGGACGTGTTAAGGAGCTCGCTGATGCAGCTCGTAACGGTGGTCTCAAATTCTAAACGATTATGGCAATGAATAAAGTAAAAGTTTTTAATGACGTTGATTTGAAGGACCGCCTCGTGGCTATCAACCGTGTAACTAAGGTTACTAAGGGTGGTCGTACATTTACATTCGCTGCCATCGTTGTTGTTGGTGACGGCAAGGGCGTTATCGGCTACGGTCTCGGTAAGGCTGGCGAAGTTACAGCAGCTATCGCTAAGGGCGTAGAGGCTGCAAAGAAGAACCTCGTTAAGGTTCCGGTGCTTAAGGGCACTATTCCTCACGAGGTTGAAGCTCGCTTCGGCGGTGCTCAGGTGTTTATGCGTCCGGCTGCTGCCGGTACTGGTCTCGTAGCCGGTGGTGCTATGCGTGCCGTACTTGATAGCGTAGGCGTTACAGACATCCTCGCTAAGTCAAAGGGCTCTTCTAACCCTCACAACCTTGTGAAAGCAACAATCGAGGCTTTGTCACAGCTTCGTGACGCTTACACTATCGCAGGTGTACGCGGCATCAGCATGGATAGAGTATTTAACGGATAAGGAGGATAAACAATGGCAACAATAAAAGTAAAGCAGATTAAGAGCAAAATCGGTTATCCGAAGGATCAGAAGGCAACACTTCAGGCTCTTGGACTCCGCAAGATCTCTCAGGTTGTTGAGGTTGAGGATACTCCTAGCGCACGTGGAATGATTCGCAAGGTTCACCACTTGGTAACTGTAGTTGATTAATTAAATCTTAAAAGAACGAATTATGAAATTAAATAATTTAAAGCCTGCTGCAGGTTCCACACATTCACGTCGTCGTATCGGTCGTGGTCCAGGTTCTGGTCTTGGCGGTACTTCTACACGTGGACACAAGGGTGCTAAGGCACGTTCAGGTTACAAGAGAAAGATTGGTTTCGAAGGTGGACAGATGCCGTTGCAGCGTCGCGTACCGAAGGCTGGTTTCAAGAATATCAACCACAAGGAATACTTCGCTGTAAACCTCTCTACACTCCAGAAGCTTGCTGAGGCAAAGAACCTCACAGTAATCGGAATCGAGGAACTGAAGGCTGCTCACCTCACCAACGGCAAGGAACTCGTTAAGGTTCTTGGCAATGGCGAGCTCACAGCTAAGCTTGAGGTTAAGGCTCATGCATTCTCTAAGACAGCCGAGGAAGCAATCAAGGCTGTCGGAGGTAACACAACTATTATCTAATAAAGTAGATGAAAAAGTTTATTGAGACACTAAAGAACTGTTGGAGAATTGAGGATTTGCGTCAGCGACTCCTCATTACTCTGCTGTTTACGGCTATCTACCGTTTCGGCTCGTTTGTGGTGCTTCCTGGCATCAATCCGGGTATGTTGGACAAACTTCAGTCGCAGACATCGGGCGGACTTATGTCACTGCTCGACATGTTCTCTGGTGGTGCATTTTCCAATGCGTCTATCTTTGCGCTTGGAATCATGCCATACATCTCAGCTTCTATTGTCATGCAGCTTTTGGCAGTGGCAGTGCCTTACTTCCAGAAGATGCAGCGCGAAGGCGAAAGCGGTCGTAAGAAGATAACTTGGTACACACGAATACTCACAGTGTTCATCCTTTTGTTCCAGGCTCCTTCTTACCTGCTTAACCTTAAGGCGCAGGCTGCAGCAGCCCTTTCGTCAGGCATCTCATGGACAATGTTCATGATTCCTGCAACGATTATCCTTGCAGCAGGCAGTATGTTTATACTGTGGCTTGGTGAGCGTATCACTGACAAGGGAGTTGGAAATGGTATCTCAATGATCATCATGATTGGTATCATCGCACGTCTGCCACAGGCTTTCGTGCAGGAACTGGGCTCACGATTCACAGCTATCTCAAGCGGTGGACTTGTGATGTTCATCATAGAGATCTTGGTTCTGTACGCAGTAATCTGTGCTTCAATCATGCTGGTTCAGGGTACCCGCAAAATCCCAGTACAGTACGCCAAGCGTCTCGTGGGTAATAAGCAGTATGGCGGCGCTCGCCAGTACATACCTCTGAAATTGTTCGCAGCCAACGTAATGCCTATCATCTTTGCTCAGGCTTTGATGTTCATTCCATTGGCTTTCGTACGCTACCAGAGCGACGGTGCCTCGTCTTGGGCAACAGCCCTCATGGACAACCGCAGTCTTCTCTACAACGTCATCTATGTTACGCTGATTGTCGCATTCACATACTTCTATACGGCGATCACACTCAATCCAACACAGATGGCTGAGGACATGAAACGCAATAATGGCTTTATTCCTGGCATCAAGCCGGGTAAGGACACAGCAGAATACATCGAGACAATTATGTCACGACTCACATTCCCTGGCTCGTTCTTCATTGCTTTCATTGCTGTAATGCCTGCACTCGCAGGACTGCTCAATGTTCAGCAGGCTTTCTCTCAGTTCTTCGGTGGAACATCACTTCTCATTCTTGTAGGTGTTGTTATCGACACACTCCAGCAGATTGAGAGCCACATGTTGATGCGTCACTACGATGGACTGCTCAACTCAGGACGTACACGTAACGGTGCTGTTTCTGCGTATTGATTTTCCTCTTAAGAAATGAAAATATTTCTAAAGACAGAAGATGAAATTGAGCTGATGCGCAAGGCAAACCATTTAGTTGGTGAAACGCTTGCAGAATTAGCCAAACATATTAAACCAGGCGTGACGACCCTCCAACTGGATAGGATAGCGGAGGAATTTATCCGTGACCACGGAGCCGTTCCTACTTTCAAAAACTTTCCCAATCCTTTTGGAGGGCCGTTTCCCGCAAGTATTTGCACCTCTGTCAACAACGTTGTTGTTCATGGAATACCCGATGAAAAAACAATTTTACACGACGGAGATATCATTTCTGTAGATTGTGGCACACTTCTTGCTGGTTATAATGGAGATAGTGCTTACACCTTTTGTGTCGGAAACGTCCGTCAAGATGTCAGAGATTTACTGACTGTGACACGACAATCCTTATATAAAGGCATAGAAATGGCAGTTGCAGGAAATCATGTCGGTGATATTGGTGATGCAATCCAATCTTTTTGTGAAGTCCACGGCTATGGAGTAGTGAGGGAACTCACTGGACATGGTATAGGCCGTGAGATGCATGAGGATCCACAGGTTCCAAATTATGGTAGGCGTGGAAACGGAGTGATGCTGAAAGAAGGTATGTGTATCGCTATTGAACCTATGATTACTATGGGCGACAGAAAAATAGGGCTTCTGCCTGACCGTTGGGGTATTGTTACTCGCGACGGAAAGCCAGCGGCGCATTTCGAGCATACCATCGTAGTAAGACGTGGTAAGGCTGAGATACTGTCTACGTTTGATTTAATTGAAAATCCTCAGTAGTTTTGAGTTACTATGTAATAAGGTAATTTGTAAGAGGGAAGTCGAATTCTAAAACAGAATATAACAATTTATGGCAAAACAATCCGCTATAGAGCAAGACGGCACAATCGTGGAGTCACTGTCAAATGCAATGTTTAGAGTCGAACTTGAGAATGGCGTGCAGATTATTGCTCACATTTCAGGTAAGATGCGAATGCATTACATCAAAATCCTGCCCGGCGACAAAGTAAAAGTCGAGATGAGTCCGTACGACTTGACTAAGGGCAGAATCGTTTTCAGATACAAGTAACAATTTAAAGATATGAAAACAAGAGCATCATTAAAGAAACGTACACCCGACTGCAAGATCGTACGTCGTAAAGGTCGTCTGTTCGTTATCAACAAGAAGAACCCTAAGTTCAAGATGCGTCAGGGTTAATCATGGCGCAGGGTTGTAGGGCATGAACTTGAGAAAGTCGGGTCCTGCTTCTCACTAAAAGAATTAATTAAATTAATCAATTAAATTTTTATTTTTAACAAATGGCAATAAGAATTGTTGGAGTAGATTTGCCCCAGAACAAGCGTGGCGAAATCGCATTGACCTATATCTATGGTATCGGTCGAAGTAGTTCAGCAAAGATATTGGATAAGGCAGGTGTAAACCGTGACCTGAAAGTCAGCGAGTGGACTGACGATCAGGCAGCCAAGATCCGTGAAATTATCGGCGCTGAGTTCAAGGTTGAAGGTGATCTCCGTTCTGAGATCCAGATGAACATTAAGCGACTGATGGATATTGGTTGCTATCGTGGAGTTAGACATCGTAATGGTCTTCCAGTTCGCGGTCAGAGCACAAAGAATAATGCTCGTACTCGCAAGGGTAAGAAGAAGACTGTTGCTAATAAGAAGAAGGCTACTAAGTAATTCTAAGGAGGAAATTAATTATGGCAAAGCAAAAAGCAACATCTAAGAAGAGAAACGTACGCGTTGACGCAATCGGTCAGCTCCACGTACACAGCTCATTCAACAACATCATTGTATCTCTTGCTAACAACGAGGGTCAGGTTATCTCTTGGTCTTCAGCTGGTAAGATGGGTTTCCGTGGTTCTAAGAAGAACACTCCTTATGCTGCTCAGATGGCTGCAGAGGATTGTGCAAAGGTAGCTTTTGATCTTGGTCTTCGCAAGGTTAAGGCATACGTGAAGGGTCCAGGTAACGGTCGTGAGTCTGCTATCCGTGCCGTACACGGTGCAGGTATCGAGGTAACTGAGATCGTTGACGTAACTCCATTACCACACAACGGATGTCGCCCTCCAAAGCGTCGTCGTGTATAATAGCATTCATTGATACAAACATTATAGCATTTTATAAATATTATGGCTAGATATATAGGTCCGAAATCTAAAATTGCGCGTCGTTTTGGTGAGCCAATCTTCGGCGCAGACAAAGTTTTGTCCAAGAGAAACTTCCCTCCTGGACAGCATGGCAACAACCGTCGTCGCAAGATGTCTGAGTACGGTGTCATGTTGGCAGAGAAGCAGAAGGCTAAGTACACTTACGGTGTATTAGAGCGTCAGTTCCGTAATATGTTTGAGAAGGCTGCTAAGGCTGAGGGTATTACTGGTGAGGTTCTTCTCCAGAATCTCGAGTGCCGTCTCGACAACGTGGTATTCCGTCTTGGTATCGCTCCTACTCGTGCTGCTGCACGTCAGTTGGTGGGTCACAAGCACATCACTGTTGATGGCAAGGTAGTTAATATCCCTTCATTTGCAGTTAAGCCAGGTATGGTAGTTGCCGTTCGTGAGAAGTCTAAGTCTCTCGAGGTAATCGAGGCAGCACTTGCTGGTTTCAATCATAGCAAGTACCCATGGATTGAGTGGGACGACAATTCTAAGAGTGGCAAGTTCTTGCACAAGCCAGAGCGTGCTGACATTCCAGAGAATATTAAGGAGCAGTTAATCGTTGAGTTGTACTCTAAATAAATCATTAAATTAATGGCGATATTAGCATTTCAAAAACCTGATAAAGTAGTAATGCTGGAGGCTGACAACCAGTTCGGAAAGTTTGAGTTCCGTCCGTTGGAGCCTGGCTTTGGTGTTACCATCGGTAACGCCTTGCGCCGCATTCTCCTTTCATCATTGGAGGGTTACGCTGTGAACACCATCCGCATCGCGGGTGTTGAGCACGAGTTCTCTTCAGTTCCTGGTGTAAAGGAAGATGTTACCAACATTATCTTGAATCTCAAGCAAGTTCGATTCAAGCAAGTAGTAGAAGAATTCGAGAATGAGAAAGTTAGTATCACCGTTGAGAATTCTACAGAATTCAAGGCTGGTGATATAGGCAAGTATCTGACTGGATTTGAAGTGTTAAACCCTGATTTGGTGATTTGTCATTTAGATGTCAAAGCTTCAATGCAGATAGATCTTACTATCAACAAGGGTCGTGGCTATGTCACAGCCGATGAGAACAGAGCGTTCTGCACTGATGTCAACGTAATTCCAATCGATTCTATCTACACCCCAATCCGTAACGTGAAGTACGCAGTAGAGCCTTATCGTGTTGAGCAGAAGACCGACTATGATAAGCTCGTGCTCGAAGTCACAACGGACGGTTCTATTCACCCGAAGGACGCACTCAAGGAAGCTGCTAAGATACTGATTCAGCACTTCATGCTCTTCAGCGACGAGAAGATAACTCTCGAGAGCCCTGAGCACGAAAGCAATCAGGAGTTCGACGAGGAAGTTCTCCACATGCGCCAGCTCCTCAAGACCAAGCTCACCGACATGAATCTCTCTGTTCGTGCGCTTAACTGCTTGAAGGCTGCAGATGTTGAAACTCTCGGCGACCTCGTACAGTACAACAAGACAGACCTCCTTAAGTTCCGCAACTTCGGTAAGAAATCGCTCTCTGAGCTTGATGATTTGCTCTTGAGTCTGAATCTGTCGTTTGGAACCGACATTTCTCAATACAAATTAGATAAAGAATAAAACAAAATGAGACACAATAAGAAATTCAACCACTTAGGTCGTACTGCATCTCACCGTAACGCTATGCTCGCAAACATGGCTATCTCGCTGATTATGCACAAAAGAATCACTACGACCCTCGCAAAGGCTAAGGCTTTGAAGATGTATGTAGAGCCGCTGATTACACGCTGCAAGGACGACAGCACAAACTCTCGTCGTGTAGTATTCAGCTACCTCCAGAACAAGTACGCTCTTAAGGAGCTTTTCAGCACTGTTGCTGAGAAGGTAGGCGACCGTCCTGGTGGCTACACACGCGTTATCAAGCTCGGCACACGTAAGGGTGACGCTGCTCAGATCGCATTCATCGAGCTCGTAGACTTCGACGAGAACATGGCTAAGACTGCTAAGGCTGCTAAGAAGACACGCCGTAGCCGCAAGTCAACTGCTGAGGCAACTGAGGCACCTGCTACAGAGGCTGTTCAGGCAGAGGAGCCGAAGGCTGAATAATCGATGCAAATCGCTTTATCTTAATATTAAGCCTGTTGACCGCAAGGTTAGCAGGCTTTTTATTTAGATGTTTGTTTCGCACAATCATTAAAACCTATCAAATCTGTGAATAAGAAATATCTCACCCCAACAACAAATTTCATTGAAATAGGGGCTTTGCCAATATTGGCTGGTTCCGATCCTACTCCGTCGGTCAATGTTATCAATGAACAGGATGCCACGAATGTGGACTTTAAGAATAGATACATGAACGATGGCTCAAATGAAGAGATGCGTTCGCCAGAGCGTATCTATTTCGACAACTGGGATTAGTCTACGTAGTTGTAGTTAATGCTTCTTTGTTGTTTATGTTAGTGTAAGCAACTCCATATATCATATTTAGAGACAATAATATGCGCAAAGTAATAGGAATAGGCGAGACCCTTCTCGACATTATTTTCAAAGACAACAAACCTGTAGAAGCTGTGCCAGGCGGTTCAACGTTCAACGCCATTGTGTCGCTTGGTCGTGTGGGAGCCAATGCGTTCTTTGTCACCGAGACTGGCGATGACCATGTGGGTGCTCTTGTTCGCTCGTTCCTCTCGTCGAACAATGTCTGCACCGATTATGTATTAGAACGTAAGGGTTGGAAGTCGCCCGTGTCGTTGGCTTTCCTCGATAGCGACAACAACGCCAATTACACATTCTATCGCGACCCCAATGCCGACCCCGTCGATATACCATTGCCCGATATCAATCCGGATGATATTGTGCTCTTTGGTTCGTTTTACGCCGTTAGTCCTGCCACTCGTGCGCGGGTCATAGCGTTGCTTGAGCGTGCCCGCGATTGTGGCGCAATAATATATTACGATGTCAACTTCCGTCCGTCGCATCGTGGCGATGTGATGAAGGTGACACCCAACCTCATTGAGAACCTCGAGTTCGCCGATATCGTGCGTGGCTCTCGCGACGACTTTGAGGTGCTTTACAAGAAGGATTCCGCCGAGCGTGTCTACCGTGCCGAGACCTCCTTCTACTGTTCTCGACTCGTCTACACCGACGGCCCTCGTCCCGTGACGGTGTTCTCCGACGGTGGTTTCCGCAAGGAGTACGCCATGCCCGAGACACCTACCGTGAGCACTATTGGCGCCGGCGACAACTTCAACGCCGGACTCATCTGCGCTATGCTTCGCTACGACATCCGCCGTGCTGACATTGAGCGCGGTCTTACCGAAGCGGAGTGGTCGAAGCTTATTGAGAGTGCGACGGCGTTTTCAGCCGACTGCTGTGCAGGAATATACAACTATGTGTCGAAGGAGTTCGGTGCAAGTCACAGTCTATAGAAGAGTAGCAGCGTTGTTGTAGTATTACTATAGCAACGCTTTTTCTATTATAAAACCCTAAAATTTAGTCATACATTGCGGTTACTCCATCTTTTTCTGTAACTTTGCATAATTGCAATCGTAAACATAACGACAATGAATATAGCACTTATAGGCTACGGCAAGATGGGACACATGATAGAGTCAATCTGTAAGGAGCGTGGCCACAATATTGTGAGTATCATAGATGTAGATAACCAGGACGACTTTGAGTCGGCAGCCTTTGCTTCTGCCGACGTAGCTATAGAGTTCACGTCGCCAACAGCTGCCTACTCCAACTATCTGCGTGCCTGGAAGGCAGGCGTGAAGGTGGTAAGTGGCTCTACGGGTTGGATGAAGGACCACGGCGACGACGTGCGCCGCGCCTGCACCGAGGAGGGCAAGACTCTCTTCTGGGCTTCCAACTTCTCTATTGGCGTAGCTATCTTCTCAGCCGTAAACCGCTACCTGGCTAAGATAATGAACCAGTTCAGCCAGTACGATGTGCGCATGAGCGAGACCCACCACGTGCATAAGCTCGATGCTCCGTCGGGCACTGCCATCACCCTCGCCGAAGAGATTATCGCCGACCTCGACCGCAAGACCTCTTGGGTGAAGGGCGAGCAGCACCTTGCCGACGGCACGGTGGAGGGCACCAACAATGCTGCGCCCGACCAGCTCCCCATCGAGAGCATCCGCCGCGACGAGGTGCCGGGCATCCACACCATCTGCTACGACTCGGATGCCGATTCGATAACAATCACCCACGATGCCCACTCGCGCAAGGGATTCGCACTCGGTGCGGTGCTCGCTGCCGAATACACCAAGGAGCACGAGGGACTGCTCACCACAAAGGATTTGTTCAAGTTCTAATGCATTAGGAGGGTATGGCATTCCTGCCATACCCACTGATTTGCTTCCGCACCCTTACCTCCTTTAGCATAAGGCTGCATGGGTATGGCAGGATGCCATACCCTCCTAAAGATTTGCTTCCAGTACGAGGCTGCGTGGGTATGGCAGGATGCCATACCCTCCTAAAGAATACTAATCGGAGCTTAGCTCCTAACCATTCAATACAATGACCGAAAAAGAAAAGAAAGCCCTCAACCCGAAGGTGCAGTGGGCTAAGTGCATTGCCGCCGTTGTGGCATATCTGCTCTTCCTCTATTGGGTGAAGAGCTGGTGGGGACTCCTTGTCCTACCGTTCATATTCGATGTGTATATCACCAAGAAGATCAACTGGCAGTGGTGGCGCGACTCAGAGAACCGCGTCACAGCCGCCATCATGCCGTGGGTCGACGCCCTTGTGTTCGCCCTCGTAGCCGTTTACTTCATCAACATCTACTTCTTCCAGAACTACGTCATCCCGTCGTCGTCGCTTGAGAAATCGCTGCTCGTAGGTGATTACCTCTTCGTGTCGAAGGTGAGCTACGGCCCGCGCAAGCCGCAGACCCCGCTCACGCTGCCGCTGACGCAGCACACGCTGCCCGTTGTCGACTGCGACTCGTACATCGAGTGGCCGCAGTGGGGCTATGAGCGTGCTAAGGGACTGGGCAAGGTGCAGCTCAACGACATCGTTGTGTTCAACTATCCGGCTGGCGACACCGTGCTCACCGCGCCCAAGTACTGGGGGCGCGACTTCTACGCCATCGCCTACGGAGCCGGCGAGCAGGAGTGGGCTGAGAAGCACAACGGCGAGATACCCTATTTCGCCACAAAGCAGCAGCAGTACGACTTCTTCGCGAAGCTCTACGCCACAGGCCGCAAGCTCATCGACCAGAACCCCTCCGAGTTCGGCACGATAAAGACACGCCCCGTCGACCGCCGCGAGAACTACGTGAAGCGCTGCGTGGGTCTGCCCGGTCAGACGCTGCAGATAAAGAACCGCATCATCTACCTCGACGGCAAGCCTAACAAGGAGCCCGACAACGTGCAGTACAGCTACCACGTGAAGCTGCGTGCGCAGCTGCCGCTCGAACTCATCGACGAGCTGGGTATCTCCAGCGAGGACATCGCTTCGCTCAACATGTACGGCTACCTGCCGCTCACCAACGCTTCCGTTAAGGCACTGCGTGCACGCAAGGATGTGGTGGAGAGCGTCACACCAGTGACCGATGCCGACAACCTTGCTGACGTATGGAGCACCTATCCGCTCAACGGCAACAAGCGTTGGACCCGCGACAACTACGGACCGATTTGGATTCCGAAACGCGGCGCTACGCTCACACTCACTATGGACAACATCGCCGTCTACGAGCGTCCGATACGCGTGTACGAGGGCAACGACCTGCAGGTGAAGAACGGAAAGATATACATCAACGGCAAGCAGACCAACAAGTACACCTTCCGCATGGACTACTACTGGATGCAGGGCGACAACCGCCACAACTCAGCCGACTCGCGCTACTGGGGCTTCGTGCCCGAAGACCACATCGAGGGCAAGCCGATATTCATCTGGTGGTCGAGCGACCCCGACCACACCGGTACTGCCGGCATCCGTTGGAGCCGTCTGTTCCGCTTCGTCGACAATATCAAGTAGTTTCTTAGGATGCTATACCCTCCTATAGATAGTCCGACTTCTCATTTTGCGAGTGTAGCCTCCTCATATTTAAACCCTATAATACACAACTATTATGGCAGTAAGCAAAATAGCAGTGAGAAAGACCGTCGAGTTCCTTCTCTATATCGTTATGTTCATGGTGTATATGGGCATCGCCTATCTGTTCGGATACGATATGTATAGCTTCGAGAGCAACTGGGCTTTGTTCGTCTATTACCTCGTGCTAAACTTCCTTGCCGGCGTCACCGTGAGCTGCGCGCTTTCGCTTTGGAGCAAGCGCAATAAACGCAGATCGTAGGGCTGTATATCCAATCACTAACACGACCATTCAGACAGATGTCAACAAATACTGAGCAACCCACTCCCCACACCGCTGCCGAAGGGCAAGAGGGTGCGGCTACCTGCCTGCTCTCCTCCGCCTACTTCCCACCCGTGCAATGGATGCAGAAGCTCCACCGCTACGGACATGCGATAGTGGAGCGTTGCGACAACTTCACAAAGCAGACCTACCGCAACCGCTGCCTGATAGCCACGGCTAACGGCGTGCAGGCGCTCACCGTGCCCATCGAACGCTACGACGGCGCCAAGTGTCCCATGCGCGACATACGCATCTCCGACCACGGCGAGTGGCGCCACCTCCATTGGAACGCCATCGTGTCTGCCTACGGCGAGTCGCCGTTCTTCATGTACTACGCCGACGACCTGCGTCCGTTCTTCGAGCGCCGCTGGGAGTTTCTCTTCGACTTCAACATGGAGATAACCGCCAAGCTCTGCGAGCTGCTCGACGTGCGTCCGAATATCAGCGTCTCGGATGAGTACATGGATGCCGCTGCGGTGGGTGCCGACGACTTCCGCGACGCCATCCGCCCGAAGCATCCGCTGCCCGACGCAGCGTTCACGCCGCGCGAGTATTATCAAGTTCATGCCCTGCGCCAGGGCTTCCAACCCAACATGTCGGCTCTCGACCTGCTCTGCAACGAGGGTCCCGAAGGAATATTCTATTTATGAAACCGAACTATATCTTTGAAACAGAAATGGAGGTTCGCGACTATGAGTGCGACATCCAGGGCATCGTGAACAATGCCAACTACCTCCACTACACCGAGCACACACGCCACCTCTACCTCACGTCGCTCGGCGTGAGCTTCGCGCGCCTTCACGAGAAGGGTGTCGACGCTGTAGTGGCGCGCATGAACCTACAGTATAAGACGCCGCTGCGCTGCGACGATGTCTTCGTCTCGAAACTCGGCGTGCGCAAGGAGGGTCTGCGCTACATCTTCGACCACGCTATTCACCGCAAGTCGGACGGTCGCCTCTGCTTCCTCGCCACTGTGGAGCTCGTGAGCCTTATCAACGGCAAACTCGGTGTAAGCGAGGACTACGACCGCGCCTTCGGCTTCGCCTAAGGAGGCACTAAGGGGGCACACTAAGGGGGTGCACTTGTCTCAAGTGCACCAACCAAGTAAGAAGTGCACCGACTGCTTTGTCGGTGCAGCAGAGACTGCTGCACCCCCTGATAAGTGCACCGACTGCTGCACCCCCTGGAGCATCTGCGCCGACCGTTGCGGACATCTGCGTCGACCGTTGCGGACATCTGCGTCGACCGATGCGGACATCTGCGCCGACCGATGCAGACATCTGCGTCGACCGATGCGTGACGTGAAAGTATAACATAAGGGGCTCTGTACGTGACAGTACAGAGCCCCTTTTCTGTGTTCTTATAGCGTGGCTACACGCCTTGTGTCTTGTGAATCATCTCTCGTGCCTGTTCCATAATAGTCGTCAGCTCCTCTACCGTTGTGGCACGCAGCATGGCGATGCGCGTCTGTCGGAAGTCGGGTATGCCCTTGAACACCGGCGATGCAGCGATGTGACGGCGCGTGTGCAGAATGCCGCGATACTCGTCGATGCGCTCCACGTTGATGTGCAGCTGCTCAAGCAGCAGGTCTATCTTGCGGTCGACAGTGAGCGTCGGGTCGGCAGGACGTCCGTCGAGCACGTCGCGCATCTCCTGGAATATCCACGGACAGCCGAACGTGGCACGACCCACCATCACTGCGTCCACGCCGTAGCGGTCGAACGCGTCGCGTGCCTGCTCAGGTGTGCAGATGTCACCGTTGCCGATGATGGGGATGTGTATGCGTGGGTTGCGCTTCACCTCGCCGATGAGCGTCCAGTCGGCGTCGCCCGTGTACATCTGTGCGCGCGTTCTGCCGTGTATGGTGAGTGCCTGTATGCCGCAGTCCTGTAGTGCCTCCGCCAGGTCGCAGATGACGAGCTGGTCGTGGTTCCATCCCAAGCGTGTCTTCACCGTGACGGGTGTGTTCACCGCCTTCACCACTTCGCGCGTGATGTCTAATAGCAGCGGTATGTTCTGTAACATTCCTGCGCCGGCGCCCTTACCTGCCACCTTCTTCACGGGGCATCCGAAGTTGATGTCAATCACGTCGGGCTTCACCTGCTCTACAATCTTTGCTGCCTCTACCATCGACTCCACGTCGCGTCCGTATATCTGTATTCCCACGGGTCGCTCTTCGTCGCTGATAGTGAGTTTGCGTAGCGTGGCGTTCACCGAGCGCACGAGTGCCTCTGCGCTCACAAACTCCGTGTACACCATCGATGCACCGAACCGCTTGCAGAGGTGTCGGAATCCGATGTCGGTCACGTCCTCCATTGGTGCGAGGAACAGCGGTCGTTCCCCAAACTGTATGTTTCCTATGTTCATATTGTTCTTTGTCTGTTTTTATCCTAATATTTTTCGGTATGTACTTCTATTAATATCGTCAGTATTGAAGTTGACGAGAAATCCTAAATGTCTTCTTGCTAATTTCATATAGGTAAGCAGTTGCTTATGGTGTACTGCCTCGATTTCTTTCACTGATTTTATCTCTATTATGACACTGTCTTCAACAATAATATCCAATCGAAGATTTGTAGATAGTTTTATTCCGTCATAGTATATAGGTATGCTTGTTTGTCGTGCTACTTGCATACCATCTTTGCTGAGTTGGTAAACAAGTGCTTCTTCATAGACAGATTCAAGCAGTCCTGGACCTAATTGCTTGTATACTTTGAATATAGAACCTCTAATTCTGTATGTCAAATCGTTTTCTGTCATAATAGTATCTTTTTATTGTATTTCTTTCCCACGGAATCCACGGAATTCACAGAAGTTTCAGTTCTTCTTTTCTGTGTGTTCTGTGAATTCTGTGTGAGCTTGTTTTTTCTTTCCCACGGAACTCACGGAATTCACAGAAGTCTTAGCTCGTCTTTTCCGTGAGTTCTGTGTGAGTATGTCTCAGCAGAAGGTTCTGTGAGTTCTGTGTGAGCTTATTTTTTTCTTCCCACGGAACTCACGGAATTCACAGAAGTTTCAGTTCTTCTTTTCTGTGTGTTCTGTGAATTCTGTGTGAACTTGTTTTTTCTTTCCCACGGAATCCACGGAATTCACAGAAGTCTTAGCTCGTCTTTTCCGTGAGTTCTGTGTGAGTTTATCTCAGTAGAAGGTTCTGTGTGTTCTGTGAATTCTGTGGGAGTATATTTCAGCAGAAGATTCTGTGAGTTCCGTGAATTCCGTGTGAGTATATTTCAGCAGAAGGTTCTGTGTGTTCTGTGAATTCCTTGGGAGTATATTTCAGCAGAAGGTTCTGTGTGTTCTGTGAATTCTGTGGGAGTATATTTCAGCAGAAGGTTCTGTGAGTTCCGTGAATTCCGTGGGAGAACTTCATCTGTCTGGAATTTCTATGGGAGACAAGCCCCTCAATAAGACGCGATTCCGTGGGAAGAAACGCGGTCACTCCTTTGTGGGAGCAAGTGTTTTGCGATACTCCTCGGGGTTCTTCAGCAGTTCCACAGCCTTGGCGAACTGCTTGTCGTAGCGCAGTGAGTTCTCCAGCGCACCACGGTCGAAGTAGTAAGCCGACATGATGTCGTTGGCGATAATCTGCTTCAGCTGCTCCTTGTTGTACGGATAAGCCAGATCCTTGGCGATGTCGTGCTTCAGCTTCGCCTTCAGTGCCTCGAACTCCGGCTTCGCATCCTCGTAGTAGCCCTCGAAGCGTGCCAACTTCTCCAAGTCCTTCAGATACTTCTCGCTCACCTGGTCGTACTCGAAACCACTCTTTATGACATACGCACAGAACTCCTCGTAGTCCTTGTCCGACAGTTCGAATTCCGACGGTGCAGCCACTGTGCGGTGCTTCGCCATGTACTCAATCTCGTAGTTGAGCAGCAAGTCGGTAGTGTCGGCGAACTGCAGATAGTAGGCTATGTTCGGCATCGAGTCGGGGAGCACCTCGATATCGGGCTTTATGCCGCCGCCGTCGCGCACGATGCGACCCGCCGCCGTGCGGAACTCATGCGTCAGCGAGTCAGCCACGTGCTCGCTTGCATACCCCTTGTTCGTATGTTTGTATTTGCGCGCCTGAATGCAACGGCCCGACGGTATGTAGTACTTCGCCGTAGTCAGCTTCAGCTTGCCGTTGTAGGGTAGGGGCACGTTCGGCACCTGCACCAAGCCCTTGCCGTATGTGCGTGTGCCCATCACCACGGCGCGGTCGAGGTCCTGCAGCGCGCCCGACGTAATCTCGCTCGCGCTCGCCGTCTCCTCGTTCACGAGCACCACGATAGGCATCACCGTGTCAATCGGCTCCATCGTTGTGTAGAACGTCTTGTTCGAGCTCTTCACCTTACCGCGCATCTCCAACAGCTGCTTGCCCTTCGGCACAAACATGTTCAGAATCTGCAGAGCCTCCTGCACCGAACCGCCACCGTTGGAGCGGAGGTCGAGCACCAGGCTGCGCATACCCTTCGAGCGCATCTCGATGAACGCGCGGCGCACGTCCTTCGCCGAGTTCTCGAGGAACTGGTTGTAGCTTATGTATCCTATGCTGTCCGGCTGCAGACCGTAGTACGTCAGATATGGCATCTGTATGGCGCGTCGCTGCACCTTCAGCGTCAGCGTCTTGCCCGTAGCCGGACGCTTCACCTTCAGCACCATCGTCGTACCCGCGTCGCCACGCAGACGCTCCGATACGTACGCCGTCATCTTTCCCTCCATCGACTCGCCGTCGATAGCGAGTATGATGTCGCCCTTGCGCAGACCCGCTTCCGCAGCCGGCATACCCTCGTACGGCTTGTTTATCACCACGTTCTTGCGTGTGAAGCTGTACGAGATAATCGAGCCGATGCCCGCATACTTGCCCGTGAGCATCTGCTTGTATTCGCCCACCTTGTCCTCCGGATAGTACTCCGTGTACGGGTCGAGCGAGCGCAGCATCTGGTTCACGGCGTCGCCCACCACCTCGTCGGCGTTCAGCGAGTCGACATATAGCAGGTCGAGGTTGCGATACACGGCATTGAACACGTCCAAGTTCTTCGCCACGCGGTAGTTATGATCGCTGCTGTTCTGCGCTACGGCGAGCATAGGCAGGAGCATCAGTGCGATAGTTATGATTTTTCGCATTTCTTTATGTTTTTGAGTTCGTTATTATTCAGACTACAAAAGTACAACATTAACGTCAAATACATATAAATAATGTGGAGTTTTTGCGCCTTTGCTTACTATCTGCGCTCCTAAAACGTCAGCGTTTATTAAAAAATAACGCAATAGACACAAAAAAGTGCCGAAAAGTTTTTGTGTTACGGAAAAACTTATTACCTTTGCATCCGCAATCAGACAATAAGCCAAGTTGTCGTAAGAAAATGCTTCAATAGCTCAGTTGGTTAGAGCACCTGACTGTTAATCAGGGGGTCGTTGGTTCAAGTCCATCTTGAAGCGCAAACATCGGATTGCTTCAATAGCTCAGTTGGTTAGAGCACCTGACTGTTAATCAGGGGGTCGTTGGTTCAAGTCCATCTTGAAGCGCCATTTAAAAAGCCTCGCAAGTGAAAACTTGCGAGGCTTTTTCTATTTGTATCTTCTGAACCTCCACCACATCATCACGCCCGCCGATGTCAGTCCGAACGGGAATGCCATCCACACGCCCATCAGTCCGTAGCCCAGCACGAAGCCGCAGAGGTAGCCCACGGGCAGCGATATGACGAAGAAGGCGACGAACGCGATGAGCATCAGTGGCTTCACATCGGCGATGCCGCGCAGCGCATTGGCGTAGTTGATCTGCATACCGTCGCCAAACTGATAGATGAAGAACGGCAGGAGCAGCGTGAGCACAGTCGACGACACCTCCGTGCTGTCGGTGAACCACGCACCTATGTGGTTGCGCAGCAGGAAGATGGTGCCGCCAAGCACCACCTCGAGCATCACCATCAGGTGCAGACCAGCCGTCACCGTGTGGCGCACGTTCTGCACGTCGCGCTGACCGTGGAAGTAGCTTGTGCGTACAGCCACCGCAGCCCCCAGTCCGTAGTAGACCATGAACGTGAACTGCGAGATGGTTGTCATCACCTGGTGCGATGCCAAGGCAATGGTGCCGAGCCAGCCCACCATGATGATGGAGAGCGAGAACGATGCTGTCTCCATACCCATCTCCAGCGCGATCGGAGTGCCTAACGAGTTGAGGCGGCGCAGCAGCGGACGCGACCAACCGAGCTTGAAGAAACCCTCGCGGTACGCAGCAAAGCGACGTGAGCGCATGAAGACAACGATGAAAATCACCACCATGATGATGCGTGAGAGCAGCGTTGACACGCCGGCACCCACAACGCCCATCTCCGGTGCGCCCATCTTGCCATATATAAAGATGTAGTTGCCGAGGATGTTTAGCAGGTTGCCCGAGAGCAAAATCCACATCGATGTGCGCGTCAGCGTGATGCTGTCGGTGAACTGCTTGAAGGCGTTGAACAGCATCACGAACGGCAGCGACGCGAATAGCACCATGTAGTAGGGGCGCATATAGCCCAAGAGTTCTACGGGCTGTCCGAGATTGCCGAGGTTGAAGTAGAGCACCAAGAGCACCGTCATCATCGCCACTGCTGCCAGCGTGTTGGCAAGCAGTGAGCAGCGCAATGCCTGACCTGCTTCAGCCTGCTCGCCACGACCGAACAGAGCACCCACCACTGGCGTCAGTCCGTAGGAGAAACCTGTGCCCGTGATGATGGCAAGGTTGATGATGTTGTTCACGAACGATGCCGCACCAAGCTCCGTAGTGCTGTGGTGTCCCACCATCATTGTGTCCGCAAAGCTAAGGACAATCATGCCCATCTGACCAATCATAATGGGTATGCCGATGGAGAGCAGTGTGCGGTAGTGCTGGCTCATGCTTATGGTGCTGTTACCAGAATTTGTTCTGCTCTTCATTATATTCATATCCGATTGCTGCAAGTTGACTGATTATCTGTTGTTTTTCCACGTTTAGGTCGTCGCATAAAGCGTCTAAAGAGGGGTAAGTGTCGCGCAAGTACGTGTTGATGACGCTCAGCAGCATCATCGGATCTTTGGGTAATCCAAGCATAGTGTCTCTGATTAATTATTCGTTACCTGATAAAATTCGAACTGCAAAGTTACTCATTCTTTTACAAACAAATGGTGTTAATGGGTTTTGTTGTTGTCAAAAGGTTCGAGAAATTACCATTTTTTAAGGCGCATTGTTAAAAAAGCAAGTATTTTCTTGCGCCTGTCGCTTTTTTTACCGAACTTTGTGCCGACTATAGCCCTCTTGAATTCAGTTAGATATGGGCTTAGTAGTAATAAACAAAAACGAATATTAATGGTAAAACCATTCTCACTTATCGCTATCGTGGCGTTCGCCACAACGCTCACATCATGCTTTAAGGACGAAGCACCCAACAACGAGTGCGATATCGTTGAAGCACGCATCCAGGTAGAGAACCCCGACGAGGTGTTCTTTCAGCAGTCAAACGCCGAACTATTGGGCATCGAGTCGACAAAGACCGACCTTATCTTCCCCGACCTGCGCCCAAACAGTGATGTTACCGCGCTGCCGGTCTACTTCAAGACAACCCCTGGAGCGACAGTCACTCCCGAAAGTGGCTCGGCGCAGAACTTCGCTAACGGTCCCGTGACATACGTCGTAACGTCAGAAGATGGTCAGTACAGCCGTACATATCGTGTGTTTATCAAGGCTGAAGAGGCTAACCAAAACCCCGATCAGCCAGAAGATAAGCTTGCATACATACACTACAACTTCGAGAACTACTCGCTCGACCCTGCTACATCAAAGTTCTATATGTGGAGCGACTACGAGAATGGATACAACTGGGCGACCGGCAACCCTGGTTTTAGTATAGCCAGAGGTTCTGCAAAGCCCGACCAGTATCCGACAACACCTCTCGCTGAGGGCTACGACGGAGCTGCCGTGAAGCTTGAGACGTGCGATACCGGACCGTTCGGCGTCATTGTGAACATGCGCATCGCTGCCGGCAACCTCTTCACCGGTGTGTTCGACTCGAAGTCGGCTACCAAGGAACCGCTTATGGCTACACACTTCGGCGACGGATCGTACAACCAGATCAACTACCGCCCCGTGACTCTCTCCGGCTACTACCAGTACACACCAGGTGCAACGTTCAAGGACAAGAACGCCAAGGTGGTAGAAGGACGCATCGACCGAGGCGACATCTACGCCGTAGTGTTCCGCAACGTCGACAGCGAAGGCAAGGCGTTCTACCTCACGGGCGACAACGTGCTCACCTCGCCGCAGATAGTAGCATTGGCACGAGTGCCCAACGTGGTGAAGACCGAGGGCGGATGGAAAGAGTTCGCAGTCGACTTCAAATATACTCGCGAGCTCGATGCAGCCATCCTTGCCAATAAGGGCTATAGCATGGCGGTCGTATTCACCTCAAGCATCGAGGGCGCAGCCTTCGAGGGCGCTGTGGGTAGCACACTGCTCATCGACAAGGTAAGCATTGCATACAAGAAGTAAGAAAACAAGCAAAATGAAGAAAACAATAATAGCTGCAGCCCTTGCGCTGCTCTTCGGCGCGCACAGTGCGTCAGCATTCGGAATATTCGACAATCTGAACTATCAGGCACGTCTCGGCTACAACATCGGTGGCACAATGCCGATGGGTATGCCTGCCTCTATACGTGGTCTCGATAGCTATAAGCCGAGGCCCAGCTTCACTCTCGCGCTCGATGCCTACAAGCCTCTCACCAAGAAGTGGGGTATGATGGCAGGCTTCCACTTCCAGACAAAGGCGATGGAGACCGACGCTCGCGTGAAGAGCTACTCAATGGAGATGCGTCAGGGCGGCGAGTCGCTCAGCGGACTCTTCACCGGCAATGTCGTTACGAAGACATCACAACTCGTCGTAACGCTGCCTCTGCAGGCTACGTTCAATGTGTCGGATGCCGTGCGCTTGAAGTTCGGACCTTACTTCTCTTACGCGCTCAACAACGACTTCTCGGGTTACGCCTATGATGGCTATCTGCGCGAGGGCGACCCAACCGGACAGAAGGTGGAACTCGGACACAACGAGGGTGAGCGTGGCGACTACGACTTCTCAAGCGATATGCGCCACTGGCACTTCGGTTTCGACTTCGGTGCCGACTGGTACTTCTCGCATCGCTTCGGTGCTTATGCCGACGTGCAGTGGGGTATGTCGGGAGTGTTCCGCAAGGAGTTCAAGACCATCGAGCAGACCATGTACCCCGTGTACGCTACGCTCGGTGTGATGTATAAACTCAAGTAAGTTGGGGTGTTGAGATGTTGATGTTGTAATGTTGTAATGTTGAGATGTTGACATTAGTTTACTGCTTAATGACAAATCTCACCACCACACCACTACACCATCTCACCACCATCACACCACCTCACCATAACAACAAAAATTAATTAAACCTTTTAAAATTACAAGCTTATGAAGAAAATCTTTACTCTTTTAGTCCTTTTGATGACTACACTTTGTGTGTCTGCACAGCAGTATTACAAAGGAAAATTCCACTCTAAGTTGAACGAGTTTAGTGATTGTGAAACAACTGTAGCCGTAACCCAGGGCGAGGGCGGCAAGTACACACTCGTGTTCGAGAGCGTAATCTTCGGCAACGACGACTTCGGAAAGTGTACATTCGCCGGAATCGAGAACTATAAGTGGGCAGGCGGCAACAGCTTCACCTTCTCTAACGAAGGCGGCAACCTCGGCGCAGCTACAAAATACTATTTCGAGTTGTCTGACGCTCTCGGCAAGTCAACTATCGACGACGAGAAGATCTACATCACATTCAAATACTTCCAGGTTAACACAACCAAGGAGTACAGAAACGTAGTGTTTGAAGGCACACGCACAAGCAGTGGCGGTGGCGGCACAGGTGGCGACGACAAACCGACAATCACCGCTACAGAGCAGTTCACAGCTGATGTGGTTTCTGTATTCGAGGGCGGTCAGGCAGGCAACGTTAAGTTTCCTAACGTAGTGGCAAAGGTTTGCGAGTGGAGCGACGGTGCGCAGAGTATCGAGATTGAGCACATCGACACCGAGAAGGGCGCTATGTCAGGCGTACTCTTGAAGGGTCTTGAGAAGAAGACAGTTGACGGCGAAGTGACATACACTGGCGTTGTAGAGCCAGAGATCAAAACTCTTCCTAACTTCTACGACACTTACGTAAACCTCAAGGCTAAGGTTGAGGCACGTATTGACGAAGGTGGTGACCTCTATGCTACAATCGTGTTCACAGACGAGAGCGAGCCTTCGTTCAAGCTCACAGCATGGTTCAACTATCAGGAGCCGTTCGTTCCTGCTGATCCGTTCTCGGTAGGGGGCAAACTCGTTGGCTATACAGTCACAGCCGATGGCAAATTCTCTAACAACGTAGAAACTACACTCACATTCACTGAGACTGCAAAGGATGTTTATACACTTTCGCTCACCAACGTTGCTATTCCTGACGGCGTAGCTCTCGGCACAGTTTCGTTCGAAGGCGTTCAGCGCACAGGCGATGACAGTGAGGCTAAGTTCGCAAGCAAAAAGGGCGAAGCTAAGACTACAGCTACACACCCAGTGTACGCAGCGGTTGACTATACTTACTTCGAGTTTATCGTAGGCTTCGACGCAGAGAAGAAGGTGACAAGCTGCACTGGTGAGTTCGTTGTCGATAACTACGGCGAATCGGTTGCTTACACATTCAACTACGACCCAACAGTAGTTTCTGTGAACACAGTAGTAGCAGCTGACGGCACAGTTAAGCACATCTACACACTCACGGGTGCGAAGGTTACATCTCTGCAGCGCGGCGTGAACATCGTGCGCACAGCTGACGGCAGAACACTGAAGGTTTTGAAGAAGTAAATTGCTATTAATTAATAAATAAAAAAATGAAGAAGTTTTTTATGACACTCGCCGTTGCTGCGACAGCATTCATGGCGACAACAGCTAACGCTCAGACAAAAGAACAGTTCACCGACGATCTCGAAATCTCGCTCAATGGTGCTCCACAGGAACCTGTTAAAGGAACAACAGTTGAGCTTGAGCATCAAGCTGATGGTACATCTACATTCATGCTCAAGAACTTCACTTTCGGAATGTTTGAGGTAGGTGATGTAATAGTTGAGGGTATCAAGGGCGTAAAGAATGGCGACGCTACAACTTATGACTTTGATGGCACTGCAAAGTTGCCGAGCAACACAACGCTTGCGGAAGCTCTCGGACACCAAATTCCTCTTACACTCCACTCTGTAGTAGAAGGTGGTAAGCTCTATGCTGAGATTTCACTCTCTGTTCCAATGGGTGAAGAAACGCTTAAGGTTGACTGCGTATTTGGCAAGAAGTCGGAGACAGCTATCAACGGTGTAGTAGCAGGCAAGACCGCTCCGGTGGCTGTGTTTAACGCTACTGGCGCACGTCAGAACGGCTTGCAGAAGGGTCTGAACATCGTTCGCACCGCTGACGGCAAGACTGTTAAGGTGTTGAAGTAATATAGACACGATACAACAAACAACTATACGGGGTGTGTTAAAATGAGTTTTGATGATGTTAAAACTTGTTTTAATGCACCCCGTTTGCAATAATATTGCTATATTTGAGCAATCTAAACTAAAGTTAATATGAAAAAAGTTCTTTCTATAGTATTCTTCCTGATGACCACGCTCTGCACATTTGGTCAGGTGTTTACCGACGATTTGCATGTTACAAGTGGAGGAGGCAGAACTACCGACTACACTCAGAAGGAAGTGGAGCTGAAGCGAGTGGGTGGCAGTAGATACAAGGTGACATTTAAGAAACTCGCCCCCATGGCATACAAAACGTTTGGCGACTTTGTAATCGATAACGTTATGTCTAAGGTTGATGCAGATGGCGTTACTACTTTTACTACTTCTACCGCCGAGGGCAAATGGGTAAACGTTACTTCTACAGCTGCCATCGGAGGCGTAACCGAGGGAAGCAAGTCTACACTCACTTCTTTTACGGCTACACTCTCTGCCGATAAGTCGAAGTTTGTAGCAGAACTCAACTTTATGACAATGGGTTCGGACGTGAGCGTGGTGTTCGGCAAGCAAATCGACACTGCCATCAACAACCTAACCACTGCCGACGACAACACCTACGTCGAGATATACAACCTCGGCGGAGTACGCATACAGCACCTCCAGCGTGGCATCAACATCGTGCGCACAGCCAACGGTAAGGTAAAGAAGCTGCTCGTGAAGTAAAAGCTAATAATACAATTTACTAACATTAATAACTAACAAAACAGATCTCTTATGAAGAAAATTTTATCTCTTATCGCATTGTTGGTGGTGACGTTGACAGCGTTCGCTCAGTCAACAAGCGAGAAAATTATTCCCGACGGCACTCAGCCTAACGGCGGTACCATCACACCTAAAGCAATCACAGTCGATTGGGCTACCCAGAAGATTGTAGCGAATGTAGATTTGACAAAATGTCTTGAGGGCACCAACGAGCAAATCTTCGCTATCTCTACTAACAGTGCGGATATCGCAAATTGGGAACAGGACAGCGGAAGCACACTCCACTTCTTCTATAGACAGAAATTTACAGAATGGGGTTCTACAACTACTGACGTTCATAAGTTTGCCGTACAATATCGCTATAAAGGCGATAGCGGTGCTACCAACCGCTTCTACGAGGTGAAGGACATTTCTAACTGCACTATCGTAATGGACAAGAATGGCGTTACTATTGATGGCACACTCGTGTTCGAGGCTTCTCTTATGCCGAACCTCTACAAGGAGGGTGCTAACCAGCTCTACTTCGGCTCTTTGCGTGGCGATCATCCGTACGCTATATACAAGTCTGTAGAACTTGTAACAGAGGAGGGTGGCTCAACACCTGGTGAGACCGCTACATACGAGTTTACAAACAATGTAGAGACTGTTTACTGGAAAGAAATTGCTACGGACGACTACCTTGATTTCCACCAGTATGTTAAGGGCGCAAAACTTCAGCTCGTTAAGGAACTTGACGGCACATACACAGCTACTCTCAAGGACGTAGTAGTAGGCGAAGACCGTGTATCTCTTGGCGATATCGTTATCGCAGGTCTTACGGCCACAGAAAAAGAGGGAAAACTTGAGATTGATGTTCCTACAAGCAACATTACAATTAGTGCTCCTGGCTCACCATACGATGGCAAGTCTATGTCTATTAAGGGTGGTATGATTGACGCAACACCTGCTGCTGATGCAGACAGCAAGGGTTCTGCATCTGTTAAGCTCACTATCCTTGTCGGCAACGGCGACATGATCAGCTACGAGTTCAGTGATGATGTTTACGTTCCGAACATTTACAACTTCACAAGCAACGCTTATGTTAAGGCTGGTGATGAGGTTACTAACTTCGAGGACGCTCAGGCAGTGCTCACAGAGTACATGGAAGACGTTTATATGGTTAAGTTTAAGAAACTCACTTTAGGCACTAAGACCGAAGACTTCACGATCGAAAACCTCAACCTCAAGCCGACAAAGGACGAAGATGGTAACATTACCTTCACTACATCTGACACAAGCGGCTTCTGGAACGACGCTGACGAGACAGAACTCGGCTTTACCGATTTCTCTGCTTCTGTAAAGGTTGGCGAGAACGGCTTCGAGAACTTCGTTTGCAAGTTCACAACAGAGAACGGTCAGTTCGTTTACGGCGAGAAGGCAGAGACACCAGATCCGCCATCAGTAGTTGAGACAAAGATCTTCAGCGACAAGCTCAACTACACATTCAGGGGTACTATCGGCACAAACGATCCTCAGAAGCTCACAATCGAGTCGCTCGGCAACGACCGCTACAACGTTATCCTCGCTAACCTCAATTCTGTAAACGTTCTCTCTGTGAACGTAGGTACTATCAGCTTCAAGAATGTCGCAGGTAAGACAGAGAACGGTATCACAACTATCGAGGTTGCGAATCCAGAGGTTACATTCACAGATACTGATCAGGAATTGGTTGACTCTAAAAAGGGCAACCTCAAGGTTATGTTCAATAACGACAAGGCTTATCTGAACGCTTCTGGTGCTGTTAAGATCGTTTCGTTCGGCATGTCTTTCGATTACACTCTCGTTTACGGCACTGAGTTCTCAACAGAGGAGCCGAAGGACGACTACGCTATCAACTTCGACAAGGACGCTCTCAATACAAGTGCTCATGGACGTATGCTCAACAGCTTCTCTCTCCAGCAGACAGGCAAGGACAAGCAGACAAAGAACGTTAAGACTTCAAAGGCTGCTTACGAGGATCATACAGCAGACGAACCGTTCACAGTTGAGGCTGGCAGCGAACTTACAGCTTCGTTCGATTACACAGGCGAATGGATGCATAGCTTCGTTTACATCGACTTCGATAACGATGGTCAGTTCTCTTACAAGGAAGGACAGTGGGATCAGACTGGCACCGATTTGGTAGCATTCAGCTTCTACTCTCTCGACTCTAATCCAAAGAACGATGCATCTGGTTACAACTCAGTAGGTGATGAACTTACAGGAGATGCTCGCAATACTTATGTTGCACCTTCGTTCAAGGCTCCTGCTAAGGCTGGCGAATATCGTATCCGCTTCAAGTTCGATTGGAACTGCATCCTCCCTGGTGGTTCAAGCAGTATCCTCTCTGACGGTGGCGGCGTTTGGGACGCAACTCTTAAGGTTGTAGAGCCGGTTGTTGACGGCATCAGCACAATCAACGCTGAGGTTGCTAATGGTGAGACACAGCTCTTCACAGTTAACGGCGTTAAGCTTAACAAGCTCCAGAAGGGTCTGAACATCGTTCGCACCGCTGACGGCAAGGTTAAGAAGGTACTCGTGAAGTAATCTTTCAGTGCACCCACTGAAAACACTCATAAGAGGGCATGGCATTCCGCCATGCCCTCTTTTCGTTGCTCCCCTCCCACAGACACATCGTAGGAGGGTATGGCATCCTGCCATACCCACGCCACCCTCTTAGGGGGTGCAGCGGTCTCCGCTGCACCAACCAAGCAAACGCTGCACCAACATTACAATCCTCCCACGGAATTCACCGAATTCACAGAATCTTCTGGCGGAGAAGAGCCTCCCACGGATTTCGCAGATGCTCACAGATTTTTCTTCTCTGCCAATAACTTCTTCGTTCTTCGTTCTGTGTGAAGATAGTTTAGTGGCAGCGTGGGTATGGCAGGGATGCCATACCCTCCTATGGTTAGCATTGTTTTGCGATGAAGTGGAATTCATGTCGTGCCAATACTCAATTTTCTTCTTCGTTACTAACAGCGTATGATGTGAGTGAATAGGCTGTGGTGACTCCCGAGAACTGGATAGGATGGGTTGTGTATGGTGCTACAAAGCTATAAATAAAATCGAGTAGATGAAAATATCTACCATATCTTCCAGCCAGCGCATAACCTCCTGCGTATCAGTGAAGTAATGGCTGGAAGATACCTGACCAATAGGGGTTATCTTCCAGCCTATCTCCCAGCGCATCTTCCAGCTCATTTTCCATCCGTCTCTCTGCTAATATGTAGGGTAGGGGTTCGTTCGTTTCTTGATTGTTTGTTCGTTTCTTGATTGTTTGTTCGTTTCTTGATTGCTTGTTCGTTTACGGTGTTTTATCGTAGCGTGGCAATCTTGTTGTTGTAGCGTGGCAATCTTGTTGTTGTAGCGTGGCAATATTGTTGTTGTTGCGTGGCAATCTTGTTGTTGTAGCGTGGCAATCTTGTTGTTGTTGCGTGGCAATGCAATCTGTGGGAGTTTTTGTAGGAGGGTATGGCATCCTGCCATACCCACGCCACCCGCTGGAACTCCTAATCTGTGCTCATCCGTGTGCATCTGTGGGAGGCTCTTCTCCGCCAGAAACTTCTGCGAGTTCTGTGGCTTCCGTGGGAGGATAAACAAGAGGGCCGCGTGGGTATGGCAGGATGCCATACCCTCCTACGATGTGTCTGTGGGATACTCTTCTCCGCCAGAAACTTCTGCGCGTTCTGTGGCTTCTGTGGGAGGATAAGCAAGAGGGCCGCGTGGGTATGGCAGGGATGCCATACCCTCCTAAATACCAACAAAGACTATAAATAATTTGCGTCACACAAATTTTATTTTTAACTTTGCAGTCGAAGATTTATATAGCTTATAATCAATAGATTTGAAACAAAACCGTGCGTAAATAGCGTATATCCTATACGTATTGAAAGCAATACAATTAAATAACTAACATTTAACAACTAACAAAACAGATTTCTTATGAAGAAAATTTTATCTCTTATCGCAATGTTGGTGATGACAGCAACTGCGTTTGCTGAGACCACCAGCGAGAAAATTGTGGAGGATAATTATGCCCTTGCAGGTAATGTCCTCTCTCCAAAGGCTGTTACAGTGAACTGGGATACCCAAAAACTTGTAGCAGTTTTGGATATGACCACTTGTAGTGGCACAGAGAACGAGCGTGTTTTCTCTGTTTCTAACAACGAAACAGACGTTGCAAACTGGGAGCAGACCAACGGTGGAAGCACAGTGCACCTCTTCTATACAAAGGACGCAAAGGTATGGAATGGAACGGCTATGGAGAGCTATTATCAGAAGTTCGCTGTTCAGTATCGCTATCAAGGCGATGCAGGTGCAACAAGTTACTATAAGGAGGTTACTGATCCTTCTACCGTAACTATAGTTATGGACAAGACGGGTATCAGCATCAATGGTGACCTTGTGTTCCCTGCTGCTGAAATGTCAAACCTCTACGGCGAGGGTGATAATCAACTCTACTTTGGTGCTGGATGCGGCACTCCTGGTTACGCTACCTATAAGTCAGTGGAGCTTGTGACAGAGAAGGCAGAGCCATTCTCACCAGTTACTCTCTCTACTACTGACGTTGCTAACGCTGTTTACAATGGCACAACAACCAACTACGACGCAAAGACTGTTGACTTCGTACAGTACGAGGAAGGCAAGTATAAGCTCGTGTGGAAGACTCTTGAGGCTGGCTCAACCATCTTAGGCGACTATACCATTGATAACATCACCGTTGCTGAGGACGCAGAGACACACGTGCTCACACTCACCACTACTGATACCGAGGGTACATGGTCTAACGTGAACCCTGCTTATGGTATGATGCTTGGACTTGCTGAAGGCTCTAAGACCGCATTCACAGGTTTCGAGAGCACATGCAAGCTCAACGAGACTAAGGATGCTATTGAGAAACTCAAACTCAAGTTTAACATCAGCATCTTGGGTTATGAGGCTAACTTAGTATTCGGCGAGAAAGCTCCAGAATCAGAAACCGGCATCAACGCTACAACCGTAGCTGAGGGCGCAGCAACACTCTTCACGGTTGACGGCGTTAAGCTGTCTAAGCTCCAGAAGGGTCTGAACATTGTTCGCTCTGCTGACGGCAAGGTGAAGAAAGTGCTCGTGAAGTAATCTCAGGGGGTGCACTTGTCTCAAGTGCACCAACCAAGCAGCTGGTGTGCTTGTTTGTTTGGCTGGTGCGCTTGTTTGTTTTGTTGGTGCAGTTGGGACAACTGCACCCCCTAAGCTGCACCCCCTAAAGTCAAAAATATAAGAGGGTATGGCGAAAAGCCATGCCCTCTTTGCGTATATTTCTCATCGTAGGAGGCTATGGCAGGGATGCTATACCCTCCTGAATGCCAACAAAAAACTACAGATAATGTTTGCGTTGCAAATATTTTATTCCTAACTTTGCATTGTCAAAACAACAGAAAAGCATAGATTGTGAGCTTTTTAGTCACACGCAGTAGCGATTTATACAATTCATTTACAAACAAAAAAGATTTATAAGCAAGAATTATGACCAGTTACAACTTGTTATACTTCTTATATGGAGCGAGCATTATGTTCCATTTAATGATGGCGTTGTTGTTCAGTTACAAGCGTCGCGCTTCGCTGAACATCTATGTCAGCACACTTATGCTCGTCACCGCAGCACAATACGCTAAGAACCTTGCGCTTATAGGAGATGGCTGTTATGACAGTGCACTCGAATCGTTGTTCTCTTCGAGCATAGACCTGTTCACTATGCCGCTCTATGCCATCGTTCTTATCGAAGCATGTCGCCCTGGATGGCTCAACTGGTGGCGTGCGTCGTTGTTGTATCTCCCGTTCTTAGTGCTTATGACCGTGTCGTTAGCTTATCCCGAGCCGTTAGTGTTCGACGTGATACACATCTCCTCGTTTGTTTATGGCGTTGTATTCTTGAGTTGGTCGCTATGCGAAGTGCCCCGCTTCGAGCGTGCGTTGATGGAGGAGTTCTCCTACGAGAAATACATCAACTTCAACTGGTTGCGCGGCATTATCGTGTTGTTCTTCTGCATTCTTTTGCTGTGGATATACGACAGCGTAAACCCCAGTTGCGAGAATGATGCCATCTACCTTATTGGTTCGCTCGTGGTGTGGGCGGTAGCTTGCTTCTTCTTCTATCGTCAGGCTCGCGTCATAGGCATTGTTAGGGCGTACGAGTCTGCCGACTCCCAATCGGTAGTAGCACCTTCAGAGGCAGAGGATGAGGCTTTGGCATCCGTTGCTACCTCGCTGGAGACCGACATCGATACAGATACAGACTTGTCGGGTACCCCCACTGACGAGCAGAGCGTGCAGCAGGAAGCTGCCTTCGCTGAGCGTATGCACCTGCTCTTTGAGCGCGACCATGTGTACCTCAATCCGCGTTTGCGACTCACGGAGTTGGCTGCTCTTCTTGGCACCAATCGCACATACCTATCGCAATACATCAACCAGTGCTGCGACACCACGTTCTACGACTTTGTCAACGATTATCGCATACATCATGCTAAGCTGCTTCTTCACTCCACCGATGACACTCTTGACACCATCGCCACGAAGTCGGGCTTCAATTCTTTGTCCACTTTCCGCCGTGCATTCCAGCAGCGTGAGGGCAAGAGTCCGATAGAGTTTCGTGCGTCAAACGGTAAAAATAGCGTGTCAAACAGTTAAAAAGTCGTTGAAATCGATGATTTTTACACAATGACACATACCTTTTACTGATTGCAATCGCAAGTTTCTCAAAAGTTTGTACTTTTGCAGTGTAATGTTGAGATAACATTTCGTTATTAATACAAATTAGTATTAGTAAAGCCAGTAATGTAAATGAATAAATAAGAAGCAGTTTGTAATTGTTTGATAAATCAAGAAAAGAGTTTAAAAACCGCCGAGCAGTGATGCTGGGCGGTTTTTTGTTTGTTGCTTGCTTAAGTTACATATATTAGCTACCGCTCCTACTTCTGTTTCTCGTAATAATCTATAGCTGCCTTTATGTTTTTTTGTACAGCCTTTGTGCTGAATGTAGCTCCGGTGCATCCGTCTATATCGGTGCGTTGGGTTAGCTTCTTTGCCTTTGAGATTTTGAGGTTATTGTATAGCGGCAGCAGAAACTGCTTTACACGGGCAAAGTAGGGTACAGTTTCTTCGTTTTTCAGTGCTACCACTTTCTGCACCTTGCCGTTCTTGAAGTGTACTTCTACGGGCGTGGACTTACGATATCCGCGTGCGTTGCATATAGTGGTGGTGCGCACGATAGTGGTGCCATCGGTATGGCGTGTTATTACGTTGTCAGAGTGGATGTTTGAGGCTGCGAGGAGCAGCAATAATGTAGCCGCTCCTCGTTTTATACACTTATGTGTTGAAAGCATAATGTTTGTCGTTTTTTATGAATTCAATTATTTCATTGTTACCTGAATGCGATTGCCAGGGGCTGTGAGCTGTCGGCAGAATTGGCGTATGTCATCGGTGGTGAGACTGTCTACCTTCTGCAGATAGTTGCGGTTGAAGTCGATACCTTCTCGCAGCTGGTGGTAGCGCACGTATTCCCACCATCCGTTGGTGAGCACGGCACGTTGATAGTTCTTGCGCTCATACTCCTTCACCTTCTGCAGTTGCTCGATGGTGGGACCTTCGGTGGCCATGCGCTGCAGATTGAGGTCGATGAGTGGCAACAGTTCGTCGTATTTGTCGGGGTCGCAACGAAAACTTACGGTCATGGAACATCCGTCTGTTGGATATTTCCAGAACTGGCTCTCTACGCTCACTCCGTATGTGCCGCCACGTTCCTCGCGCACCTTTTCGGTGTACACACCGCGCATTATCTGCGACAACACATCGAGCTTGAGGTCGGTGTCGGCGGTATAGGCTATTGGGGCTGAGTATACGATGTTGGTCTGTGCCGAGGGTGTTATCATCTGTTTGTGGAACACCTTTGTCACCTGGCCCTTCTGTATGTTGAGTGTGTATTGTCCTGGCTTGCAGTCGTTGTTGCTATTGCGCTTTCCTGGTAGGCTTGCCACGTATTGGCAGAGTAAATCGTCGAAATCGTCCTGACGTATGTCGCCCGTAACGATGAGGTGCATTCCTGCAAGATTACTGAAACGCTCATTGTAAATCTGGTAGATGCGATCGAAGTTTACCTCGTTCATACGTTCCGCCGTGAGCGGTTGAGTGCGCTTGCGTTTACCGTATACGGCTACGCGCAGCGAGTCGTTATAGGTGACATTAGGGCTTGCGTTGCGATTTCGCAGCATTGACTGCTGTTTGGCTATCATATTCTGAAATATCGCCTTGTCCTTGCGTGGATTGGTGAGATAGAGATACATTATCTGTAACCATGTCTTAAGGTCGGAGGCTACACACACACCCTTTACGCCCTCTTCCTCGGCATCGATGTATGGAACTACACGCAGTGCCTTGCCACGGCGCTTCTTCTCGAGAGTGAGAAAATCGAAGTCAGCTGCTCCGCTCTCTTTAACTACGCTGTTAAGGAATTGTAGTGTAGGGGCATCTGTGTCGGGATATAACGAGCGGCCGCCGAGACGGAACATGTTGATGGTGAGGCGGTTGGGCTCGATGTCTGAATGTCTGGCACTTACCTTTATGCCGTTCGAAAGGACGTATTCGGTGTAACCATTGTCGGTTGCTTGCTTTGAGAGTATCTTACCCTTTTTGGGCAGCTTCTTCATGAATACGGGGTCTACCTGCTGCGCTGTGTTGTCGTTGGTGTATTCACGCTGTTGCGCGCTTTCTATCCACGTCTTGAGCTGGTCGGATGTGGGCATGGTGTATGGCTTGCCGTCGTACTTGGTGGGTCCGAAGACGATGCACACTTGATTTTGGTTGTCCACTATCTCCGCCATCGTTTTGTTGATGTCGTCGAGTGTAACGGTAGCTGAGAATTCTGCCTCCAGTGCAGCCTCGTATTCGATGTTCATGCAAGGCTCGTTGTTGCAGAAGTTGGACACAATATTCTTTGCATATTCGGCATTGCGTGTCTTGTTTTTGTTGTCCAAACGGTGTTCGATGCTTACGGTGTGCTGCACCTTGGCATGCTCAAGCTCGGCGGCGGTAAAGCCGTAGCGTCTTGCCTTCTCCACTATCTCGATGGCAGCATCTATGCCAACCTGCGGATTGTTGGGCATGAGTCCGAGGTTGAGGGCGAAAGCATCCTTTTCAGTGGTGACGTAGAAGTTGCCTACGCGACAGTTTGCCGACATCACTCGGGGTTGTGCCTCGTGTGACAGCTTTGCCAGACGCTGGCGCAGTATGAACATGGCGAGTCGTGACTTGTAGCTGCTGAGGAATGCCTCGCGTGTGGCTCTCGACTGGCGTTGCTCGGCATCGTGCTTCATGTAGAGTGAGAAATTGAGTGTTGGCTGCTCGTTGTCTGCCTGTGTGTAAACAATCATCTCTTTGTTGTCGGGTACTGTATAGTATGTGCGCTGCGGAGCACCAATGGGCATGGGATTATCACTGAAGAGCTTTCGTATCTTGGCTTCTATCTGGTCTACATCGATGTCGCCCACTACGATGATGCCCTGCAGGTCGGGACGATACCACTTTTGGTAATAGTCGCGCAGTGTGTCGTAGTGGAATGTGTCCACCACTTCGATGTGTCCTATTGGTAGGCAGTCGGCATATTTCGACCCAGCGTATATCACGGGCATAGCATTCTCCATCATACGCTGCGCTGCCATGCGCGAACGTCGTGTGCGCCACTCTTCTCGTATCACGCCACGTTCTTGGTCAATCTCGTTGTCTTTAAGCAGTAGTGAGCCTGCCCAGTCGTGCAGTATGGTGAGACAGGTGTCGGTTACGCCAGCCTTGCTCACAGGAGCATTGGATATGTTGTACACGGTCTGATCGATGGATGTGTAGGCATTAAGGTCTGCCCCGAACTTGATGCCGTTGCGTTCGCACCAGTTGCGTACAGAGTGTTTGCCTCCATTGCCGTCAGGAAAGTTGCGTGTGCCGTTGAACGCCATGTGCTCAAGGAAGTGAGCCAGTCCGCGCTGCTCTGGTTGCTCGAGTATAGAGCCTACACGCTGTGCAATGTAGAAGTCTGCTTGCCCCGGAGTTTGGTCGTTGTGGCGTATGTAGTAGGTAAGCCCGTTGGCGAGCTTACCTTTGCGTATACAACTGTCGAGAGGCAACGTCTGCGCCGATACAGCCATACTGCAGCCCAGGCACATCAGAAGAGAGAAGATTCGTCTTTGTTTCATATAAAGAGATTAAGTGTTAAAGTTGGGAACTGATATTTATGTCTCAACTGTTATTTATTACTCGGCAATCTCAATGCCGCTGATAGTGTACTTCTTGTTGTTCTTGACGATAACAATCTGTCCGTTTCTCAAGAATACGCCGTTGGTTGTATTGCCGGTGTTGACATTCGTGTTGTCGATGCCTGTTTGTGTGTCAGGGTCGAGAGGCAGCGCCTTAAGACCGGCACCAATAATGTTGCCTTCGCCAAGAGCGATGTTGGTGTTGCCGCGAAGGTTGCCAATAAACTCGGTAGTGCCAGTTGATGTAACCTCGCCATTGTTGGTGCATGATACTACAGACACCACTCCCTCTTTACGTGCTGAGTTGGCTACGATGCCGGCAACGTACATGTCTTGTCCGCTAACCGAGCCATCGTTGCGACAATTCTTTATAACAGTGGCAGCCTCGTCGCCCTTCATCACGTTGCCAACGATGCCACCGACATTCTTTACACCGCTTATCGCGCCTCTGTTGTAACAGCCTTCGATGTCTACTGCAAAGCTGGCGCAGCTTACGATGCCTGCAGTGTACAGCTTCGACTTAGATGTACCCTGGGTGTCGTCTACATTGCCGTTGTTGTTGCAATTCTTTATGGCGCCCGAGTAAGAGCCGGCAATACCAGCCGATCCTACGCCATTGGTTGTAGACAGCTTGCCGCTGTTGAGGCAGTCTTCTATAAGATAGTTGTAAGTGGTGATGCTCTTGCCCGACTGCGAACCACCGCAGATGCCCGATGCATAGGTCATGGCTTTGACGTTACCGTAGTTTTCACAGTCTTTTATTGTGCCACAACCATTGACCATAAATCCGCATATACCGCCAGCGGCAAAGTTGGTGGCAGTGATGTCGGCATTGTTGACACATCCCTGTATAGTGCCCATGTTGATCGAGGCAATAGTGCCAACGTAGTTGTAGCTTGTGATGTGGTTGTTCTCGTCGAAGACGATGTTTCTAACGACACCGTTCTTGTCGATACAACCAAACAGGGCGTTGTACTTGCCGGCGGCATTGTTGTTGCTTTCGGTGTGGTAGATGCCTCTGATGGTATGGTTGTAGCCGTCGAAAGTGCCATCGAAGCCATAGGCTATCTGGGTAATCTTGGCGTTGCCGTCCTTGCCTATTGCGGGCAGCTGAACGGGATTTTCTGCCGAACCGCCGAAGTCGATGTCGTTAGTCATCTTGAAGTACTCGCCAGTTCCTTTGTGGTTGGCGTTGCAATTCTTAGCCATTGCTTCGAAATCGGCTGCTGTGCTGATGAGGTAAGGGTCGCCTTGTGTACCCGAACCTTTAAGTCCCCAGCTGTTAGATACTGTAGAGCCATCGCTCTGTGCCATAACTGTCATCGTTGCTATGCAAGCGAAGATGAGTGTAAAGATTTTTTTCATATTATGTTTTTTAAAGTTGTGTTTAAAATGTTGCTGCTGTTGTGATGATAAGCGTATTGCGTGTTTGTCCTTTAGTGTTGCTATTGGTAGCTTGGCGGAGGTTGTACCTCAGGGAAATGGCAGGTCGTATGGACGTGCCTTTTAAGGGCATCTCGTAGGTGATGGCAGCGTGGGCTGCCCATTGTCTGTAGCTGCCCATTGCGGCAGAGCCTCCTGCCTCTGCCGACCATAAATATCCTCTTCGTGTGAGCACACTGCGTCGTGCACTGACAAACGGGGTTATGATGTGGTGTGAGGCGGTGTATATATCGGGATATACGTAGGCAGTCTGTTGGCGAGTCCAGTACTTGGCACCTCCCGTTATGTGCCATAGGTATATATTGCCAGATGGTTCCCAGTAGGTGTTGAGGGCTGCTGTACCGTATGTCTGTACCTTGTCTGCCATCTTTGTTGGTTCGAAGTATTCGTAGTATATGGCTGATGTGCCGTTGGTGGCTATGGTGCGGCGATAGTTCTCGCGTTCAGACGTAAGCCGCTCGGTGGCGATGCTCAAGTCAACCCATACAAGCCGCTCAGCCCTTTGTGCTATGTCGTAGCGCAGATGCAATGCGAAGTTATCGCCATGGTGCTGCTCGTGTGATGCACTGTATTGCGACTTGCGTCCATAGTAGCCATTACGATGACTGTATACGATGTCGGCAAAGAGGCGGTTGTATTTGCTTTGAACCGTCACACCAATGTATTCAGACAGTAGTGGTAAACGGTTTTTGCTATCGGTGAATCCTTCGGTGCCGAATGCTTCGCGTTCGCCATGATGGTTGGCATAGTCGATGAGTGTGTAGTATATTTGGTCAGTTGTACCATAGGTCTTGAACTGCATCGCCTCAGTGCGACGGTTGTACACCATCCCTATGCCAATGCCACTGTTGTGTGGTAACAAAAAATGTGCGTCAAGACCAGCGTTTATATCCATCAGCGTGTTACTGTGGCGTAGGTCGCGCTGCTTGGCATATGTGCCAGCCGTATAGTTGAGTTGTGCGCCAATGGCAAGACATCGCCATGCCTTCCACCCGATGGCTCCGTTGATGCTGAATGTCTCCATGCTCTTGTCGCCAGCATTGTTATCCGCTTCGACAAGGTCGAACGGCATTAACTTCATTGTAGGCATAAGCATACTGCCTGCTGCTTCTGAGATATTGTGTCGGCTGTACGTGGCTCTGCCGTAAGCCACAATGTCAGACGAGAGCCTGTAGTATGACTGCACATCGGCATCATAAGTTTCCTGCCGCTTTCCTTCTGACATGGTGTGCAGCTTACCTCCGTCGTGACGATAAGATAGGGTGGCGTGGGCTATGGTGCTGTCTGCATAGGTGGTCAGTGCGGCGGCATTGCTTGCTGTGAGCCATGGATTGCGCTGTTGGGTTAGCTGGAAGTCGCGTTGTGCCATGGCTGGTAGGCACAGCAGATTAGCGTAGAGAACAATTATCAGCTTCATAGAAATCATTCGTTGAATTATTGGTGTCTTGATATATGGCATGTCCGTCTACAGTCTTCTCCACCTTTCTTATTAGAGAGTGGCCGTAACCTCCGGTCAGAGTTGCATAGCCGTTGTCGAGGTCTGGCGTGAGGCGTTTCTTGCATCTGGCAAGAGCCGTGGCATTGTATACTTCCATGGCATCAATCACCCACCTGCGTGGCATTTTCAGGCAGGCATACACTATGTTGCCTTCATTACCCGTTGGGTATATTATGTTGTCTGGGTTCTCGCCGAATTGCTTTGGTGTAATATCTTCTGTGCGGAACAGTATCACGGCTGGCGAAGTCTGGCTCATAGGCCAAGCATTGCTTTTGCCGTATTTCACAGCCTTCAGATAGTGGTTTGTGGCGATAACATCGGCAGGCGAGGGATAATACCGAGTATTGTTGTACTTGCCTCCGTCGCTGCTTGTTGCCTCCATGTCGTACATACAATAGTAGGCAGTATTGGCATAGTTGATGGAGTTGCTGTAGGTTGGAGTGTTGTCAATGGCGCCATGCACGTTTACTACAAGTTCTGAGTAGGGTGCTATTGTATTGCCCTGCTGGAAAAACCAGATGCCGTTGAGTGCTGGAATCCAGTCTTTGTCAGCATAATCGAGTTTACCACCGTTGAGAAACGAGTGGGTGTTGGCTTCTGCATTGTATGGCTCGATAATGCCGAAACCTACGTTGTCGAGCGACACCGTCTCTGATGAGTTGTTGTACAGGATTATACATTTGTCTATGGCGAACTTTCCCGAACCATCGTCCTTCTGACAGCCTCCATTATACAGTTCCTTTATGAGGATAGGGTTGGTAGTCTGCATAGTTGTGATGCTTACGGGCAGCTCTATTGTAGTGTTGTTGCTGCCTATTGCTACGTCAGACAATGCTCCGTTGTATACATGACGGAAATATTCGTCGTCGCTCACCTTCGATGCGCTGACACTGTATATTCCGGTGGGTAGCGTGAAGCGAGCTATACCGTTGGCATCGGTAGCTGCTTCGAAGGTGCTACCTATGCTGTTTGTCATCTTTACGGCAACACCGTCTACGTTATGATTCAGCCTCACCTCGACATTGTAGGTGTTAATTTGTTCGTCGTAGCTGCACGATGCCACCAGCATGGTCAGCATCGTAAGCAGTATGAAGAATGAGTGTTTTATTATATTATTCATATCTCCTTGTTTTACTTGTTTCTTGTCAACTCGTCTATTGTCTATAGTTTCACTCTGACGGATGCTCCATAGTAGAATTTTGGTATGTATCCGCTATCAAACAGCGATGTCTTCAGTCCTGTTTGCTTATTTCGGACGGATGCCAAATTGTTGAAGAAGTTGTTGGCGTAGAACGATAGGCTCACCCATCTGCCTATCTCCTTCGTCACGGAGAAGTTGGCTGAGTAATATGCCGATATATTCTGCGGATTGAAGTAGTAGGCGGTGTTGCTTCTTACTATTAGATCACACAATTGCCGGTAGAGTGTGGGGTTGTTGTCTTTGGCAGCCAGAAGAGCCTCAGCGTATGGAATGCGCTCCGAAGGGTTATCCCATGTTGAGTAATATTTAGGATACACAGCCACATAATGGTCAGTCTGCCCCACGTATTTAGTTCCAGTCACGTCGCCAGCCTCATTTAATGCTATCGTTGTGCGATTGCTTGACAGGTTGCGTCGGTAGTTGAGCATGGTTGCTTCAAGTCGCATTGTCATGATGAGTCTCAGTTGTGGTATGCGTGCCGTCAGCGTGGTGTTGAGGCTGCATCCCTTGTTCATCATGCCGTTGCTCACCGTAGGGGTGCTTGTCGTTGAGGCTGATGCGACGTTGCTGCCTACGTAATAGCCTATAAGCGGTTGTGCGCCCGAACCTTCGGCTTGGTCGCCGATGCCATTGGGACATCCGGCTATGAGTGTATTGTCTGTGCCACGATAGTGATAGTACTTGCCGTCGATGCGCAGCGACAGTCCCAGAGTATGGTGGTTGTTGATGATAGGCATCTCTGCCACCCATTCCAGTCCGTAGCGTGTCACGGGAGAACCATTCACATACTGACGGTTGGCAGTGTATGTGCGGCGGATAGAGTAGGGTAAGTTTACGGTGTTGCCGTTGGTTGCAGATGTTACGCTTATCACACCAGTCGATGGATTGACACTATATATGCGGTCGGCAGCGGCAATGCTACATCCTTCAAGAGCCGACTGCGATGTCTGGTTGTAGGCAAATGGAGAGTATACATTCAGTGTCTGATACGGATTGTACGTGCGGTTCCAATATGCCGACAGGCTCAGTCGTGCCTTACCGACCATTGCTTCCAATCCTGCCTCTATTTGATTGGAGTGCTGCCATTTCAGATTGCTGTTATATATAGCACGCTGCACATTGGTGTAGTAGGCATAGTATGCTTTACCGTCGGCAGTAGAACCAGGGGTGAACACGAGTCGGTCAGTATAGGTGTCGGCAGGATAAAGCACTTGAAACGATGGCAGTTTGACGCTTTTGCCATAGCCGGCATGTAGTGTGAGCGAGACGTTCTTACCTTTTATTATATTATAGCGAGCATTGAATCTTGGTGAGGGGCTGGCTGCGGTGCCATATTCTGAACCGCTGATTATGGTGATATCGTTGCGCAGTCCGCCTACAAGCATCAGTCTGCCCATGGTTAGCCGTTCCTCTATAAACATTGCCAGGCTATGCATTGTTGGCAGGAGACTATAGTCGTATGGTCGCCATGTGGGAGCCAAACGCATGTCGTCGTAATATGTGCCGTGACCATTGTTGCGTGTAGAGTTTAGTTCGGTGCCTACAGTAAGTTTGTTCACCGCGCTGAGTATGCGTCGTGTCCACTCACCCTTTAGTTTGAGTTGTAGACTCTGTAGCTTCTGGTCGTTGAACGAACGCACATACCAGTATCCCGTCGGACTAAGTATTATGCTGCCCGTGCCCATGCCATCGGCATAGTCCTGGGCTATAGCATAGCCGTTGGTAGTGGTGTGCAGACTGGCTTGTGTGGATGACGACGATGTGTTGGTGTTGTTGTCCGAGCGTCGATCGGCTGTAGAGAAGGCTGCCTGCAATGTTATGTTGAACACTCCTGAACTCCTGCTGTTGTAGAGCCAGTCAAGCATCATATTAGCACGTAGCTGATTGTCGCGTTGACGCTGATAGGTGTCGCGAAAGGCATCGGGGTCTGCCTCCGAATTATATCCGCCAATGTTGCCCGTAAGTCCAGCTGTCAGATTGAGGCTTGAACCCTTCATGCGGAATACCTTATTGTAAGTAGTCGATAGTATGTTGCGGCTATAAGCAGTATGTGGCGATGTAATGTCGGTGAACGATTGTGCATGTTCTATAGAGAAATTAAGCGTTCCGGCATTGTGTGCCAATGCTAAGCCCTTGGTTAGTGCTACCTGTCGGGTGTACGGATTCATGGAAGCCTCCACAATCCATGGAGTGTGTCCGCGACGGGTATTCACCTTCACCATGCCGTTGCTTATGTCGCCATATTCAACGCCCGGTATTCCAGCTATTACCTCAATGCTCTCAATGTTGGAAGTTGAAATGTTGCGTGTTGAAGCCGACTGCGTCTCGCTCATACTTGCATTGTTGTTCAGTCGCATTCCATCTATCTCAATGGCAGTGCCGAATGACGCATTGCCTTTCTCACCTGTTGCGGAGCGTAGTGCCAGGCGAGAATCGTCTGTCAGAGTGGAGTTGACGGTCTGGCCGCCGGGCAGCAGGGCCATAATATCGTTAAGCGACAGGACCTGAGAGTGGTCGAGTGTGGTACGGTCGATAGAATATGTAGTGGTACCCATGGTCGACCTCTTGCGTGCTGTTACCTCCACGCCCGGAATGCTAAGGTTAGCCTCCTTCAGTCGGATATTCTTTAGGTCGGTGTTGTGGCGGATGTTAAATTGTACGGTGCGAGTGACATACCCCAAAGTGCTCACCTCAATTGAGACAGCTCCTTGTGGCACATTCTCGATTATAAACATGCCGTTGGCATCGGTTGCTGCCCACAATTCAAGATTCGACACTTTGACAATGGCATATTGTATGGGCTGCATAGTGCGATTGTCGAGCACATGTCCCGACACCTTAAAACGTATGTTGTCGGCTATTGCTGCTGCCGATATTATCAAAAATAATAGTAATGTTATTGCCTTCCTCATTTCTTGACAATTTGTCAATTATACAAAATAAGTTGTTGATTGAGAAATGCAAAGTTATTGTGATTTGGTATATTGTGCAATACCAAAATATAGGTAAATTGAAGCATTAAGGTATAATGCTTCAATTTGTCAAAAGTTGAAAATGGAGAGTTATGATATGTATGTCTACAACAGATTAGATAGTTGCTAATAAAATGACAATATTAATCATAACTCTCAACTCTAAATTCTCAACTCGCAGCTAAAACAAGTCTTTCGAGTGCTTCCTTCAGCACGCTGCGAGGTGTAGCCACATTCATGCGCATGAATCCCCTACCTTCCTTTCCGAACATCTCGCCGTCGTTGAGGGCGAGTCGTGCGCGGTTGACGAAGAGGTCGATGAGCGCGTCGTGGTCGAGGTGCAGTCCGCGGCAGTCGAGCCATACGAGGAACGATGCCTGCGGTCGCACCGCCTTAATCTGCGGCAGGTGCTTTCTGAGGAAGTCCTCCACGAACAGAATGTTCTGCTCCACGTATGCCAGCATCTGCTGTCGCCACTCCTCGCCATCGTTGAATGCAGCCATCGTAGCGATTGGTGCGAAGAGGTGCGGCTCGTCCAGTTCGTTCGCCGCCATCCAGTCGAACAGCGGTCGGCGCAATCTCTCGTTCGGCACAATGCACCACGAGCTGACGATGCCCGCTATGTTGAACGTCTTCGACGGAGCACCGAACGTGATGCTACACTCGGCTGCAGCGTCAGATACCGATGCGAACGGCACGTGTTTGTTGCCGAAGATAGCCATGTCGGAGTGGATCTCGTCGCTGATGACGATGATGTTGCGCTCGGAACAGAAGTCAGCCAGTCGGCGCAGCGTCTCCGTGTCCCACGTGATGCCTGCCGGGTTATGCGGATTGGAGAGGATTAGCACGCGGCACTTCTCGTCCGCCACCTCTGCTAAGTTGTCGAAGTCCATCGAGTAGGAGCCGTCGGCGTTCTCGCGTAGCGGATTGTACACCACCTGACGGCGATTGCCCTCCGGTGTCAGTCGGAACGGGTGGTAAACTGGCGGTTGTATGATTACCTTCTCGTCCTCCTTCACGAACACGTTGATGACGAAGCCGATGCCCTTCACGATGCCCGGTATGAAGCGCATCCACTGCTCGTCGACACGCCACTGGTGGTGGTCCTCAATCCACTTCGCAATCGTCTGCCAGTAGTTGCGTGGCACTATCGTGTAGCCGTAGAGCGAGTGCTCGAGTCGTTTGCGCAGCGCGTCGGTTATAAACTGAGGTGTCTCGAAGTCCATGTCAGCCACCCAAAGTGGCAGCAGGTCGCCCCTGCCATATCGCTCGGCGAGCACCTCGTGCTTGAGGTCGCCCGAGCCCGAGCGGTCGACGATTTTATCAAAGTCGTATTTCATAGTTTTCTTTTTAGGGGGTGCAGTTGTCTCAACTGCACCAACAAAATAATACTCGTTCTGCTTGGTTGGTGCACTTGAGACAAGTGCACCCCCTGATTACAAAGCTTGGCGGAAGTCCTCAATAATGTCGTCCATGTCCTCCAGACCCACAGAGATGCGTATTGTGGTGTCGAGCACGTCCATTGCAGCACGCTGCTCGTCGCTGAACGGGCCGAAGATGGTGCTTGCAGGATGTATGGCGAGTGTGCGGTTATCGAAGAGGTTAGTGGCGCGATGCACCAACTTCAGATTATTGATGAAGCGGAAGCAAGCCTCCTTCGACTCTAAGTCGATGGTGAACATGCAGCCCGCCGTCTTGCCGAACTGACGTTGTGCCAGTTCGTAGTACGGGTTGTCGGGCAGTCCCACGTAGTTCACGCTCTTGATGCCATCCATCTGTCGCAGGGCGTTCACGAGATACACCGTGTTGCGCACCTGCAAGTCGTAGCGTGCACGCAGGTTCTCCAGACCGAGGTTCTGCATGTAGGCAACGTGCGGTGTCATGTACGCACCGAGGTTGAAGAGCATCTCGTCGTGCAGACGACGTGCGAACTCAGGGAAGCCACCGTAGTCGATGACCATTCCGCCGAGCGATGTTGCGCCCCCCGACAGATACTTCGTCGTAGACACCACTTCGATGTCCACACCCAGCTCATGCGCACAGAACTCCGTGAACGGTATCGCCGTCGTGTCAGCCACAAGCGGAATGTTGTGCGCGTGCGCTATCTCAGCCAGAGCCGTGAGATCAGCCACCTCCAGCTGCGGGTTTGTTATTATTTCGAGAAAGATGCAACAGGTGTCAGCATCCACAGCTCGGCGCACTTCGTCGAGGTTTGTAAGGTCGCACAGATGCGTCTTCACGCCGAAGCGTGGCAGCGTCTTTGTCAGCAGCGAGTAGGTGTTGCCGAACATGTGGCGTGATGCCACCACGTTCTTTCCCTGCTCGGCGAGCGAGATGAGTGTTCCCGAGATGGCAGCCATGCCCGACGACATAGCCGTCACGCGATCGGCACCGGTCAGTGCCTTTATCTTCAGTTCCAAGTAGTTCACCGTAGGGTTCATCACGCGCGAGTAGTCGGGCTCCTCGATGCGTCCGCAGAAAGCGTCCGACATCACGTCGGCATCAGCAAACTCGTAAGCCAGCGTGTGATACACAGGCATACTCAGCGCGCCGTATGCATCGCTCTTCTGAAAGGGGGTGTCGATTGCAATTGTCTGTTTCTTCATGATCTTGTTTATTAATTCGTGTGCAAAAGTACGCAAATAGCTCTTTTTTTTACCTCTATATATATAATAATTGTAATGGGTGTTTTTGATTTAACATCTTTTGTATGTTACGTAAGTATTTTCTAACCACATTGTTTCGCCTACAAATTTTAAAATCAGTATTTTTGCAATTGTAAAATACTAAATTTATGAGAACAAACTATTTATCACGACTCTTGTCAGTTGCAGCCCTTGTAGTGTGCTTTAGTGCTACAGCCGTTGCAGCTACTGTGCAGAATCTTACACAATACGTCAATCAGTACGTAGGAACCGGCGGTCATGGACACACGTTTATGGGTGCAAACGTGCCGTTCGGACTCGTTCAGCTCGGTCCGACAGAGCCCACACGCGGTTGGGACTGGTGCTCGGGCTACTACTACGACGACGATGAGCTTATCGGCTTCGGACACATGCACCTCTCGGGCACCGGCATCGGCTGCTTGGGCGACGTGGCATTCCTGCCCGTGAAGGACTTCAAGCAGACCTCCACACGCTTCAAGCACGAGGCAGAGAAGGTTCATCCGGGCTATTACTCGGTGCAGCTCACCGCCCCTAACGTGCTCGTGGAGCTTACAGCCACAGAGCGTTGTGGCTTCCATCGCTATACATTCAAGAACGGCGCGAAGGCTCAGCTCGCCCTCGACCTCTCGCAGTGCATCGGCTGGGACAAGCTCAATGACTGCCTGCTCACCCAGGAGAGCACCACACGCCTCACCGGCTTCCGCCGTTCAAACGGTTGGGCAGCCGACCGCCGCATCTATTTCTCTATCGACTTCTCGCAGCCCGTCACCGTGCACCGTCTCGACTCGATGGAGCGCGTAGTAGTGTCGGTGGCTGACAACACCAAGCCACTGCTCGTGAAGGTGGCACTTTCGCCCGTGAGCATCGACAAGGCGAAGCTGAACATGCAGGCAGAGATGGCAGGCTGGGACTTCGACGCAACGGTGAAGGCAGCCGATGACGCTTGGAACCGCGAGCTCGCACGCATACAGATCCAGACCAACGACCAGACAAAGAAGCGCGTGTTCTACACCGCGATGTACCATCTGATGACCTCTTGCTCTAAGTTCAACGACGTAGACCGCGAGTATCGTGGTGCCGACGGCAAGGTGCATAAGGCAGACTTCACCAACTACACCACACTCTCGCTCTGGGACACATACCGCGCCGCTCATCCGCTGATGACTGTCGCCTTCCCCGAGATGCAGCGCGACTTCGCCCAGACGTTCCTTAACATCTACAAGCAGCAGGGCCGTCTGCCCGTGTGGCATCTGATGGGTTCCGAGACCGACTGCATGGTGGGCAACCCGGGCGCAATCGTGCTCGCAGACCTCACCATGAAGGGCTTTGTGGAGGACAAGGAGCTGGCTTTGGAGGCACTGAAGGCTACACAGATGAAGGACATCCGCTCGCTCGGCTTGCTCAAGGAGCACGGATACATACCCTGGAACCTCGAACCCGAGAACGAGACCGTGGCAAAGGCACTCGAATACTGCGCTGCTGACGACGGCGTGGCAAAGGTGGCTAAGCTGTTGGGTAAGTCAGACGACTACGAGTACTTCTTCAATCGCTCGCGCTCGTACAAGAAATACTACGACCCGGAGACACGCTTCATGCGCGCCGTAGGCACCGACGGCAAGTTCCGCCTGCCGTTCAACCCGTTCTTCGCCGAGCACCGCACCAACGACTACACCGAGGGCAACGCATGGCAGTACACCTTCCTTGTGCCGCACGACGTGAAGGGACTCATACAGCTCTTCGGATCAGACAAGGCGTTCATGTCGAAGCTCGACTCGCTCTTCTTCGTTGAGGGATGGGCTGGCGACAACGCTTCGCCCGATATGTCGGGCATGACCGGACAGTACGCGCACGGCAACGAACCAAGCCACCACGTCATATATATGTACAACTACGCCGGCCGTCCCGACAAGGCGGCACCGCTGCTCCGTAAGATGCTCAACGAGATGTATCTCGACCAGCCCGACGGACTCTCTGGCAACGAGGACGTGGGTCAGATGTCGGCTTGGTACATCCTCTCGTCGGTGGGTCTCTATCAGGTAGACCCCGTTGGCGGACGCTTCGTAATCGGCTCGCCGCTCTTCGACAAGGCGACAGTAAACGTCGGCGCAGGCAAGACATTCACCGTCGTGGCGAAGAACAACTGCGACCGGAACATCTACGTGCAGAGCGCACGCCTCAACGGCAAGGCTCTGAAGAACTCATACGTCGACTTCAACGATATCCGCCACGGCGGAACACTCGAACTCGTAATGGGACCGAAGCCGTCGAAGTGGGGCGCGGCTCCTGCGTGCCGTCCATAAGAATGTTGTGGTGGTGAGATGTTGATGTGGTGAGTGTAGAATGTTGTTGTGGTGAGATGTTGAGGTGGTGACATTACATTACATTACATATATCAACATCTCAACATCTCAACACCTCATCTCACCACCTCACCACCTCACCAATAATTAAACTTTTTCAACTAAAAAAATAATCATTATGAAACTTAATTTAAGTTCGCAGATTGTATTAAATAAGGTACCGGAGCAGTACTATCGCCCTCGCACGGCAGTTGAGCGCTCCGAAATGACACGTTGCGAGAAACTCTTCACCGATATCTACCCGAAGGTAGAGGAGGGTGCAAAGGTAATCGCAGACGTTGTAGAGTCAGAAATCAAACGTGCAAAGGCAGCCGGCAAGAAGTGCGTGCTCGCCCTTGGCACCGGTCTGTCGTTGAACCCCATCTACGAGGAACTCATACATCGCCACGAGGCAGGCTTGAGTTTCGACAACGTGGTCGTGTTCAACGCATACGAGTACTTCCCGCTCGATAAGAACTGCGCACAGAGTGCCATCAACCAGTTGCGCCATCGCTTCCTCGACCATGTCGACGTGAAGGCAGAGAATATCCACACCCCCGACGGCTCAATCGCACAGGACGAAGTGTTCGAACACTGTCGCGCCTACGAGCAGCTCATCGCTGCAGAGGGCGGCATCGACATCGCTCTGCTCGGTATCGGACGCATGGGTAACATCGCTGCTAACGAGCCTGGCTCAAGTCTCGCCTCGCAGAGCCGCATCATCCTAATCGATCAGACGGCACGCGAGGAGATGAGCAACAGCTTTGGTACACTCGACCAGGTGCCGCCGTGCTCTATCACAATGGGTATCCACACCCTGCTCTCCGCTCACAAGATGTTCCTCACAGCATGGGGCGAGGAGAAGTCAGAGGTGGTGCAGAAGATTGTAGAAGGTGGCATCACCGACACCGTGCCAGCATCGTTCGTACAGACACACAACGACGCTAAGTTCGTTATCGACCTCGCAGCAGCCAGCAAGCTCACACGCATCGTTCACCCGTGGCTCGTGACCAACTGCGAGTGGACCGACAAGACGATACGCGCCGCAGTGGTATGGCTCTGCCAGCTCGTGCAGAAGCCTATCCTCAAGCTCACCAACAAGGACTATAACGAGAACGGACTCTCTGACTTGCTCGCCCTCTTTGGCTCGGCTTACAACTGCAACATAAAGATATTCAACGACCTGCAGCACACCATCACCGGCTGGCCTGGCGGCAAACCGAACGCCGACGACACCAACCGTCCGGAGCGTGCACTGCCGGCACAGAAGCGCGTGATAGTATTCTCGCCGCACCCCGACGACGACGTAATCTCGATGGGCGGCACAATCCGCCGACTCGTTCAGCAGAACCACGACGTGCATGTGGCTTATCAGACATCGGGCAACATCGCTGTCGGCGACGAGGAGGTGACACGCTTCATGCACTTCGTCAACGGCTACAACCAGCTCTTCTGCGACAACAAGGACGAGGTGATAAAGAAGATGTACGGCGACATCAAGGAGTTCTTCGCTCAGAAGAAGCCGAGCGATATGGACACCCCGGAGGTGCGCACCATCAAGGGACTCATACGCCGTGGCGAGGCACGCACCGCCTGCACATACAACGGTATACCGCTCGACCACGTCCACTTCCTCGACCTGCCGTTCTATGAGTCGGGCAAGATTGAAAAGCTGCCGATGGGCGAGGCGGATGTGAACATCGTTCGCGAACTGCTTCAGCAGGTTAAACCTCACCAGATATACGTAGCCGGCGACCTCGCCGACCCACACGGCACTCACCGCAAGTGTACCGATGCCGTCATGGCTGCCATCGACCTCGAGAAGGAGGCTGGTGCGAAGTGGCTCGACGACTGCCGCATCTGGATGTACCGCGGTGCATGGGCAGAGTGGGAAATAGAGAATATCGAGATGTGCGTGCCTATGTCGCCGGAGGAGCTCCGCGGCAAACGCAACTGCATCCTCAAACACTCATCGCAGATGGAGAGTGCACCGTTCCTCGGCAACGACGAGCGACTCTTCTGGCAGCGCGCCGAAGACCGCAACCACGCCACAGCCGAGCTCTATCATAGTCTCGGCTTGGCTTGCTACGAGGCAATGGAAGCATTCGTGCGCTATATTCCGTAACCCAAGGAGGCACTTTAGGGGGTGCACTTGTCTCAAGTGCACCAACCAATTAGCAGGTACACTTGTTTATTGGGTACACTTGTTTGGTTGGTACACTTGAGACAAGTGTACCCCCTGGTTGCCCCTTCTTGTTAAAAAAACAACAAAATTATAAATAATCAACGCCGTTGTTCGTTGGTTTGCAACAATTTAGTTAATTTTGTGGCGTATAGTGTTTTCTTACTAATTGTGCTGTATTTACAGATAGGCATATCATTTGTAATTGACAAGCAATTAGTAAGCAAGCAATTAGTAAATTAATAAACAATCAAAATATCTAAAATGAAGAAACTTTACTTGATGCTGTCAATGCTCTTCGCATTCGGCGCCGCAGCCAATGCCGTACCGGCAAAGAAGCTGCAGAAGGTTATCACGCTCACCAATGGCACACAGGTGTCGGTGGAGCTGCGTGGTGACGAGTACCTGAGTTGGTGGGAAGGCACCGACGGAACGGCTTATCGTGCTACTGCTGACGAGAATGTGTTCGAGGCGTTCGACCTCGAAGCGCAGAAACCTGCCGCTGCCGCACGTCGTGCAAGAGCAGAGCAGGGACGTGTGGCACGCCTCGCACGTGTGAAAAACTCGCTGAAGGGTGCCGACGACAAGATGCGCGGACTCGGTGGCGACCATATCACATACAAGGGCGTGAAGAAAGGTCTTGTTGTGCTCGTCGACTTCAAGAACAAGAAGTTCGCCGACGGACACGACCTCGAGTACTATAAGAATGTGATCAACGGTAAAGACTTCACCGACGAAGAAGAGGGCTACGTAGGCAGCGTGCGCGACTACTTCCTCGCACAGTCGAACGGACAGTTCGAGCTCGACTTCGACGTGGTAGGTCCTGTCACGATGTCAAATAATTATGGCTACTATGGTGGTGACGGAGCATATCAGAAGGACGAGAAGGTCTACGAGATGATTAAGGAGGCTTGCGACGGCATCCAGGATAAGGTGAACCTGAAGGACTACGACTGGGACGGCGACGGCGAAGCCGACCAGGTGTTCTTCCTCTATGCCGGCTTAGGTCAGGCATCGGGCGGCTCTCCCGGCACTATTTGGCCGCACGAGTCGGAGTTGCGCTACTGGCCCTGCGGTGTGCTCTCTTATTCTACAGGTAAGATAAACACATACGCCTGCGCCAACGAGCTGCAGCCAGAAACGCAGGGCTCAAGCAGATATATCTCCGCAGGCATCGGTACCATCTGCCATGAGTTCTCCCACTGTCTCGGCTTTGCCGATATGTACGACACAACCGGCGGTGGCGGTTATGGCATGTCAGTCTTCGACGTGATGGATCAGGGCTCATACAACGGCAACGGCTTCGTACCCTGCAACTACACCGCCTTCGAGCGTATCTACGCCGGTTGGGTGGAGGCGATAGAGCTTATTGATCCGGCAACGGTGAAGGACATGAAGTCGGTATCCGACTACGGACGCCCATTCATCATGTACAACTACAAGAACACCAACGAGTACTTCCTCTTGGATAACCGTCAGAACACCGGTTGGGATAAGGGACTCTACGGCAGCAACGGTCTGCTCATCGTGCACGTCAACTATGTTCCGTCGCGTTGGGCTAACAACAGCGTCAACTCGAGCGCCGAGAAGATACAGTGCTGCACGGTTGTAAATGCCGACGGCTCGCGCGAGAACACTCAATACTCGCTACAGGGCGACCTCTATCCGTATGAGGTGAAGGGCGTGACGATGAACGACGAGTTTACCGACGAGTCGGAACCGGCTGCAAAGCTCTACACCAAGAATTCTGACAACTCCTACGCGCTCGGTATTCCTATCACCAACATCAAGCGTTCTAAGGGTTCAGTCTCGTTCTTAGTTTGCGGTGGCGATGACAAGAATGTCATCGACAACACATTCAACGGTGTCGTTGACGGCATCAACGGCGTTACCGTAGCCAAGAAGGCGACAGACAACCGCATCTACAGCATCGACGGTCGCTATCTTGGCACCGATGCCTCAGCACTTGGTAAGGGCATCTACGTCGTTGGAGGCAAGAAGATCGTAAAGTAAATTCAGGGGGTGCTTTCAGGGGGTGCACTTGTCTCAAGTGCACCAACAGAGCAAGAATGTTAACTACAGAAAGGATATTGGCACCTTAACAGTTTTGTTGGTGCACTTGAGACAAGTGCACCCCCTTGAAGGTACTATATATAATAAGGTGTAGCCGCTGGACATAACCGTATGTCCAGCGGCTATATTATTTCTATTCCTCTGCGTCTTCTTTAGGGGGTGCACTTGTCTCCGCTCGGCTTTGCCGCTTGCCAGAGCAAGAAGTGCACCA
>OODA01000016.1_pt1 | contig 159568 bp, 118 predicted proteins | sample 1671341 | NCBI WGS metagenome assembly OODA01 (sample SAMN06348147, study PRJEB24527) | human gut metagenome | biome: human gut; feature: ankylosing spondylitis patient; material: feces | host: Homo sapiens | place: China | collected 2015-10 | reverse complement strand
AGAACGTGCAACGAGTTTTTAGTTATTTATATTGGGAGTTTTGACACGCCCTCCAGGCACCCTTTAAACGCAATCTGCGTGGGTATGGCAAGATGCCATACCCTCCTATAATTAGAAGTATATGAAAATAGAACTCTGCAATCTTGAGAAACACTTCGGCATGAACACTGCCGTAGACATTAAAAGTTTCACTATCAACAATGGTGACATCCTCGGTCTGGTCGGCAACAATGGTGCCGGCAAGACAACGTTGTTCCGCCTTATGCTCGACCTTCTGAAGGCGGACGAGGGTGTAGTGACAATGCAACCTGCTACGGAAGACGCCCCGAAGGCAATCAACCCAGCACTGAGCGAGGACTGGAAAGCATATACCGGTGCGTACATCGACGACGGTTTCCTCATCGACTTCCTTACCGCAGAAGAATACTTCGACTTCATCGGACGTGTGTCGGGCATGACGAAGGAGCAGATAACGGAACGCCTGACCAGCTTCGAGCCACTCATGAACGGCGAGATACTCAACCAGAAGAAGTACATACGCGACTTCTCTGCCGGCAACAGACATAAGGTGGGCATCATCGCCGCACTGCTGAACCGCCCCGAACTGGTTATTCTCGACGAGCCGTTCAACTTCCTCGACCCCAGAAGCCAGAATATGCTAAAGAAGGTGCTGCTCGACTACAACAAGGAGACGGGAGCTACGGTGATTGTGTCGAGCCACAACCTGCAGCACACCACCGAGATATCTACACGCATCGCACTGCTTGAGCACGGTGTGATAATAAAAGACCTCGACAACCGCGACGCGGAAGCCATGAACGAGCTGGAGGACTACTTCAAGGTGTAACCCGACTAAATTCTATCAATCGGTGTGCCATGCGCCGAGTCGTACATTCGTTGACAATAACGCCACACACAGAGCAGTGCAGCTATGAGCAGATACATCGCGAATAGCTGCACTGCGCTTATATACACGCCATCGACACTTGCGCCAGGCAGCTTGGCAATGAGCGAAAGTAGACTGTTCATTCCACTCGCCAACCACCCCACCGCTGCCGCCAGCCACTGCCAGACGACATCAGTCAACGTACCAAGGGCACACAACGGCGACAACACGAAGAGCAGTATGCTCATATATATTATTAAGGTGGTGAGCGGAACAGCCACGATGTTCGCAAGAATAAAATAGAACGGCACATTGCCGAAGTAGTACATCACCAACGGGAGCACGAACGTCTGCGCTGCAAGCGACACGAACACGAGCGACACGAGCTTGCCCACCACTCCCCGTCGCGAATAGCGCACATAGAAACGATTGTTTCTAACCATTGCGTGCCCAATCACAATGCCCAACACCGCAAGGAACGACATCTGAAAACCCACATCCCACAGCATCGCCGGACTCGCCACGAGGATTATCGTGGCGGCAGCCGCAAGGCTGTTCAGCGTGAGGTATTCGCGCGAGAGATAGCTCATAGAGGTGTAAAGCGTGAACATGGCAGCCGAGCGCACTATGCCTGGCGACATGCCGACCATGAGGGCGAAGAGCCATATCAAGGTTATTGTAGAAACGAGTCCGACAACGGTGTTACGCCAACGCCCAAGAAGCAGTGCGAGCATGGCGTAGATGATGCCGAGATGCAGACCCGAGAGTGCCAGCACGTGCGACACGCCGGCTTTTGAATACGACTCACGCAGTTGGGTGGTGAGTGCGGTCTTGTCGCCGAGGGTCATAGCCGCAATTGTGGCATACGCATCCTCGGAGACAGAGCTACCACGCAATCGTCGCAGTAGCCTTTGGCGCAACGATTGCAGCGACAAACCCAATCTGCCGAGCCTGGTCATCCCCCGAACACTTACTTCTGCACGCTTCCAACCGTCGGAAGCGATGAACGTTCGCGCAACGATATCGCGCACCATGCGTTGTCTGCGCCAACTGAAACCGCCACGCTGAGCGCGTGCGTCATCGTCGAAGTGGCTGAACACGGACCGCGCGGTGATGCCATCGCCAACAGTAAGCGACAACGCAGCGGTGCCGGTATGGCTCTTCTGGAAGTAGGCGTTCACCCTATGCCCAGCCAGCCTGCCCCGAACAATGGCAAGCTCGCACTTGAACGAACGCTTTTTCTCTATCGGTTGCGCCACGACAATCGCTTCATACGTTTCTTCTTCGCCCGAAAAGGCATACCTTTGCTGGCGCTCTACGTAGGCTATGCGCCACGCTCCGCCCGCCATCATAATACCAAACAAAATGAGGGTTTGCACTATAGCATGGCGATTGAGCAGATACAACAAAAGGACAACGGCAAGCAAACCGACGAACAACCACTGCCACAGCACGAGCGGCACACAGGCTGCCGTCGCATCGCCTACATATATGCCTGCAATGAGGCAAATGGCGACGCGCAAACAAGGATATAATTGTAACTTGCCGTTTGTTTTCATTCGTCGTTAGTAGTAAAAAATCCATCCGCGTCGGTCGACGCGGACATCCGCGTCGGTCGATACGGACATCTGCGTCGGTCGATGCGGATCAGCAACGTGCCACATCACTTGCACGTAGAGCTCGGGCACACAGCCTTGAACTCACACTTCTCACAATGCGCTTTCCTACTCGTGCAGATGTATCTGCCGTGCAGGAGCAGCCAATGGTGTGCCTTCGCAAGGTCGTCAGCAGGTATGTGCTTCACGAGTTGCTGCTCCACCTTCAGCGGTGTGTCAGCCGTGCGCGGCACGAGTCCGAGACGGTGGCTCACACGGAACACGTGCGTGTCGACGGGCATCGCCGCCTCGCCGAACGCCACTGCCAGCATCACGTTAGCCGTCTTACGACCTACGCCTGGCAAGCGCAACAGACTGTCGAAGTCGTGCGGCACTTCACCCCCGTACTCGTTCTGTATCATGCGGGCGAGTTCTACGAGGTGGCGCGCCTTCGCATTGGGATAGCTCACACTCTTCACGTACTCGTACACCTCAAACTCGTCGGCTTCTGCCATAGAGCGTGCGTCGGGATAGTGGGCGAAGAGTTCGGGCGTCACCTGATTGACACGCTTGTCGGTGCATTGCGCGCTGAGCACAACGGCAACGAGCAGCTGGAACACGCTGCCGAACTCCAGTTCAGTGGTCACCTCCGGGTGGATGCCGCGGAAGTAGTCGAGCACATATTTATATAGTTCGCTTTTCTTCATCTGTAGTTGGTTCTATTTCGGGTTGTTTCTGTAATCATTAAGGGTATAACGCACAAATTTATAAATTTTATGGATAAGCGGCAAGAAAAGGCGAAAGAATTGTATAGAAACAAAAAACGGATTTATCTGTTTGCTTATTAGCTGCAAACAGATAAATCCGCTTTTTATATACTCTCCACCCAGCAATGAGTTGCTGACACAAGATTGCTCGGTTGGTGCAGCGGAGACCGCTGCACCCCCTTAGGGTGGCTGCGTGGGTATGGCAAGGATGCCATACCCTCCTATTTTAATACTCGCTCCAAGCCTTGATGCCGATATCCTCAAGCTTAGTAGTGCAGAACGCATAGATGAATGCGCTTGCGAGGCGTGCGTTCGTAATCAGAGGCACGTTGAGGTCGATGGCAGCACGGCGAATCTTGTAGCCGTTGGTAAGCTCTGAGCTTGTGAGGTTCTTCGGAATGTTCACAACCATGTCGATAGTGTGGTTGTGCAGCAAGTCGAGAGCCTTAGGCTCGTCGCCCTCCTCAGACGGCCAGAGCACGTGAGTGTTCTGGATGCCGTTCTCGGTGAGGAACTTGCTTGTGCCACCCGTAGCATAGAGGTTGTAGCCGTGGTCGATGAGCATCTTAGCAGCGTCAAGCATAGCAACCTTCTGCTTAGCACCACCGGTAGAGAGAAGGATGTTCTTCTTCGGGATGCGATGACCCACAGAGAGCATACTCTTCAGAAGTGCGGTATTGGTGTCGTCGCCCAAGCAGCCTACCTCGCCAGTAGAGCTCATATCTACGCCGAGCACTGGGTCTGCCTTCTGCAGACGGTTGAACGAGAACTGCGAAGCCTTGATACCAACGTAGTCGAGGTCGAAGAGATTCTTGCTCGGCTTCTCAACCGGCAAGCCAAGCATTACGCGTGTGGCAAGCTCGATGAGGTTGATCTTGAGCACCTTGCTCACGAACGGGAACGAACGCGAAGCGCGGAGGTTGCACTCGATAACGAGGATATCGTTGTCGCGAGCCATGAACTGAATATTGAACGGACCGTTGATGTGTAGCTCCTTAGCAATCTGACGGCCTACACGCTTACAGCGGCGCACGGTCTCGACATAGAGCTTCTGTGGTGGGAACTGGATGGTAGCGTCGCCAGAGTGAACGCCGGCGAACTCGATGTGCTCAGAGATGGCGTAAGCGATAACCTCACCGTTCTTTGCCACAGCGTCCATCTCGATTTCCTTAGCGTGCTCGATGAACTTGCTCACCACAACCGGGTGGTCCTCGCTCACGTTAGCCGCAAGCTGGAGGAAGCGCTTCAGCTCGTCCTCGTTAGAGCATACGTTCATGGCAGCGCCAGAGAGCACGTACGACGGACGAACGAGTACCGGGAAGCCCACACGCTCGATGAAGCGGTCGATGTCCTCCATGCTTGTGAGGGCGCTCCACTCAGGCTGGTTGATGCCGTTGTTGGTGAGCATCTGCGAGAACTTAGCACGGTCTTCAGCGTTGTCGATGTCCTGAGCCTTTGTACCGAGGATTGGCACGTGCTGCTCGTCGAGGAGCACAGCGAGGTTGTTAGGAATCTGACCACCGGTAGACACGATTACGCCGTTAGGCTGCTCGAGGTCGATGATGTCCATCACGCGTTCGAAGGTAAGTTCGTCGAAGTAGAGACGGTCGCACATATCGTAGTCGGTAGACACGGTCTCGGGGTTATAGTTGATCATAACCGAGCGGTAGCCCTCCTTGCGGATAGTGTTCAGAGCCTGAACGCCACACCAGTCGAACTCTACAGAAGAGCCGATGCGGTAAGCACCCGAACCGAGCACGATGATAGAACGCTTGTCGTTCTCGAAGGTGATGTCGCTCTTCACGCCAGCGTATGTAACGTACAGATAGTTGGTCTGTGCAGGATACTCGGCAGCCAGGGTGTCAATCTGCTTGACAACCGGCAGGATGCCGTAGTTCTTACGACGGTTGCGAACGACGAGCGATGCCTTGCGCATCGACTTGAGCTCGTCCTCAAGACCAACGGCACGCGCAATCTGGAAGTCGGTGAAGCCGTACACCTTAGCGGTACGCAGGAGCTCCTTGTCGAGAGTGTTTATGTTGCACTTCTTCATAGCCTCATCGATGTCGATGATATGCTGGAGTTTCTCGAGGAACCACTTGTCGATCTTTGTAAGTTCGTGGATCTGGTCGACGGTGTAGCCCTTATGCATAGCCTTAGAGATGACGAACACACGCTTGTCGGTCGGCTCGCGCAGAGCTGCGTCGATGTCCTCAATCTCAAGTTCCTTGTTCTCTACGAAGCCGTGCATACCCTGACCAATCATGCGCAGACCCTTCTGGATAGCCTCCTCGAAGTTGCGACCGATAGCCATAACCTCGCCTACCGACTTCATTGAAGAGCCGAGCTCCTTGTCTACGCCGCGGAACTTAGAGAGGTCCCAACGCGGAATCTTGCAGACAACGTAGTCGAGTGCAGGCTCGAAGAATGCAGATGTAGTCTTTGTTACCGAGTTCTTCAACTCGAACAAGCCGTAGCCCATACCGAGCTTAGCCGCAACGAAGGCGAGCGGATAGCCCGTAGCCTTAGAAGCGAGGGCAGAAGAACGGCTCAGACGAGCGTTCACCTCGATTACGCGGTAGTCTTCCGACTGTGGGTCGAAGGCGTACTGCACGTTACACTCGCCAACGATGCCGATGTGGCGGATGATCTTGATGGCGAGAGCACGCAGCTTATGATACTCCGAGTTGGTGAGGGTCTGCGACGGAGCGATAACGATAGACTCACCGGTGTGGATACCGAGTGGGTCGAAGTTCTCCATGTTGCAGACTGTGATACAGTTGTCGTAGCGGTCGCGCACCACCTCGTACTCTATCTCCTTCCAGCCCTTGAGACTCTTCTCTACGAGCACCTGCGGAGAGAACGAGAACGCCTTCTCAGCGAGCTTTACGAGTTCCTCTTCGTTGTCAGCGAAACCCGAACCGAGTCCGCCGAGAGCGTAAGCAGCGCGGATGATAACCGGGTAACCGAGTTCGGCAGCCGCCTTGCGTGCCTGCTCCATATTCTCGCAAGCCTCGCTCTTGATAGTCTTTACGCCGATCTCGTCGAGTTTCTCAACGAAGAGCTCGCGGTCTTCGGTGTCGATGATAGCCTGCACCGGTGTACCGAGCACACGCACGTTGTACTTGTCAAGGATGCCATTGCGGTAGAGTTCAACACCGCAGTTGAGCGCGGTCTGTCCGCCGAACGAGAGGAGGATGCCGTCAGGACGCTCCTTCTTGATTACTTCCTCTACGAAGTAAGGCTGTACGGGAAGGAAATATATCTGGTCGGCAACGCCTTCAGATGTCTGCACTGTTGCGATGTTCGGGTTGATGAGCACTGTCTCTATGCCCTCTTCGCGCAGAGCCTTAAGCGCCTGCGAACCAGAGTAGTCGAACTCGCCCGCTTCGCCAATCTTCAAGGCACCCGAACCGAGCAATAACACTTTCTTTATATTTTCGTCTTTCATTTATTCTAATGTTTAATGATTAATGTTTAATGTTTAATCAGGCTACGCCCGACAACACAAAACTTAAACATTTGTATTTTCACTTTTTGTTCTTCACTCTTCAGTTAGTTCATAGCCTCTACGAACTTGTCGAACATAAACTCTGTATCAACCGGACCTGAGCAAGCCTCCGGGTGGAACTGGCTTGAGAACCAAGGCTTCGACTTGTGGCGAATGCCCTCGTTCGATCCGTCGTTCATATTCACGAAGAGCTCTTCCCAATCGGCACCGAGTGTTTTAGCGTCTACTGCGTAGCCGTGGTTTTGCGATGTTACGAAGCACTTCTCTGTGCCTACCATGCGCACCGGCTGGTTGTGTGAGCGGTGACCGTACTTTAGCTTGTAGATATGTGCGCCTGCTGCCTTAGCGAGGAGCTGGTTGCCCATGCAGATACCGCAGATAGGCTTGTCGGAGAGGCTCATCTGCTTCTGGATAATCTTCACTGCAGCCTCGCACATGTCGGGGTCGCCAGGACCGTTGGCAAGGAACAATCCATCGAACTCCATGTCGGTATAGTCGTAGTTCCAAGGCACACGAATCACCTCGCAACCGCGGTTGATGAGGCAGCGGATGATGTTGGCCTTCACACCGCAGTCAACGAGCACCACCTTCTTCTTAGCGCCCTCGTTGTAGCGGATAATCTCCTTGCAGCTCACCTTATCCACGAAATTAACTCCAGCATACTCGGCTGTCGGCACGTTCTCGGGCTCGTCGTCGAAGATAATCTTACCCATCATAACGCCGTGCTCGCGCAGCACCTTAGTAAGTTCGCGCGTGTCGATGCCGGTGATGCCCGGTACATGCTCACGTTTGAGCCACTCGGCAAGACTCTCTACGGCATTCCAATGGCAGTACTGCTCGCTGTAGTCAGCCACGATGATAGCCGAAGCGTAGATTTTGTCACTCTCCATGAATGTAGGCAGTCCGTTCTCCTCAGTGGTGAACGGTGGCACACCATAGTTACCAACCAACGGATAGGTCAGAGTCATTAGCTGTCCGGCGTACGAAGGGTCGGTGAGCGACTCAGGGTAGCCCATCATAGCAGTGTTGAAAACTACCTCGCCTGCCACCGGTGCTTCATAACCGAACGACTTTCCGTGGAACTTGGTTCCGTCTTCCAATACTAAAGTTACATTTCTCATATTTATATATCTTCTCGAATTAATTTTTATTCGTTGTTAGTTTTATCGCGCACAGACGCCCTGGAAGCGCAAAAGTCGATCCTCTGTGTTCACTTTTGCCCTTTCAGGGCGTGTTTGTTCATGGTTGTTTCGGAGTTCATCCTCTTCTTTATAACCACAAAACGTGTATTCTACTTGTGTTCGTCACAACGCCAAGGTTCAACTTCGATGTATGTATGCGAAGCCTTGTCCTACTTCTGTCGGTCGATGAAGTTGACGAACGCCTGGTTGCAGAGTTTTGTTCCGCCTGGCGTTGGGTACTTGCCTGTGAAGTACCAGTCGCCGTGGTGGTCGGGGATGGCTTCATGCAGTCCGTCTATCGACTGGAACACGAGTTCGACCGGTGTCTTCAGACCTTCCGGTCGGAGCATATCTACCACTTTTCGGTTTATCTCCTCCGCTGTGAAGGGTTTGTATATGTCGCGCACGCAGTTGCGCATCATGCTTTTGGGTTTGAGCAGTTCGAGCTTGCACGCCTCGTAGACGCGCTGTAGCAGGTCGTTCATACCACGCTCGCGTATCAGTTCGATGGTGGCACGAAAGGCACAGAACTCCTCCAGACGCGGCATGTCGATGCCGTAATAGTCGGGGTAGCGTATCTGCGGAGCCGACGACACGACGACAATCTTCTTCGGGTGCAGGCGGTCGAGGATGCGCAGGATGCTCTCCTTGAGCGTCGTTCCGCGCACGATAGAGTCGTCTATCACCACAAGGTTGTCTACGCCAGGCTCTATGCATCCGTATGTTATGTCGTAGACGTGCGACGCGAGGTCGTTGCGCGAGTTGCCTTCGGTGATGAAGGTGCGCAGCTTTATGTCCTTTATCGCCACCTTTTCGGAGCGCACGTATGTGTCGAGAATAGCGTGCAGTTCCTCGTCGGTCGGTTCATGGTCGAGTTGTTGTATCTGCTGCACCTTCTGTCGGTTGAGACATTTCTTGAAGCCCGAGAGCAATCCGTAGTAAGCTACCTCAGCTGTGTTCGGTATGAACGAGAACACGGTGTGGTTGATGTCGCCATCTACGGCATCGAGCACTTGCGGCACGAGCAGTTCGCCGAGGCGTTTGCGCTCGCGGTAGATGTCGCGGTCGGAACCGCGACTGAAGTATATGCGTTCGAACGAGCAAGCCGAGTCGCCGCGCTGTTCGAGTATGCGCTCCATGCGCACCTCTCCGCTGCGGTTCACGAGCAGCGCATTGCCGGGCTGCAGCTCTTTAATATCGTCGCATTCGAGGTCGAACGTCGTTTGCAGCACCGGGCGTTCGGATGCTACGGCTACGAACTCGTCGTTCTGGTAGTAGAACGCTGGTCGTATTCCCCACGGGTCGCGCATAGAGAACATCTCGCCCGACCCAGTGAGTCCGCACATCACGTAGCCACCGTCAAAGTTGGGCATTGTGGTGCGCAACACGTTCGCCATATCCATATGGTTGTCGATATAGCTGGTTATGTCCATGCCTTCGAGTCCGAGCTTCTTGGCATCAACAAAGTTGCGTTCGGCTTCGCGGTCGAGGCGGTGGCCCATCAGTTCGAGCAGAGTGTAACCATCGCTATAGATGCGCGGGAACATACCCTGCGCGAGCATCTGCTGGAATATCTCGTCGATATTAGTCATATTGAAGTTGCCGCAGATGCAGAGGTTCTTAGCCTGCCAGTTGTTGCGGCGCAGGAAAGGGTGTACGTATGCGAGTCCTTTCTTTCCGGTCGTGGAGTAGCGCAGGTGTCCCATGTAGAGCTGTCCGGCGAAGGGCAGATGGTTCTTTGCAAACTCGGCATCGGCGAGCAGTTCGGGCGAGAGTCGGGCGTACTCTTTCTGCACGCGTCCGAATATCTCGGTAATGGCATCCTTGCCTTCGGCACGCTCACGGAATATGTATTCTGTTCCGGGCATTCCGTCGAATTTTACACATGCCATTCCGGCACCTTCCTGTCCGCGGTTGTGCTGTTTCTCCATCATCAGATAGAGCTTGTTGAGTGCGAACATCCACGTGCCGTACTTCTCCTGATAGTATTCGAGCGGCTTGAGCAATCGTATCATTGCCACACCGCATTCATGTTTCAACGGTTCCACGATACTTCTATTATGTGTTTAAATGTGTTTCGATTGAAGATTATTACTGTATAGGTAAAAATTAAGCGCCAAGACAAATAGCCCGACGCTTATCATATGCTTAACAGCACTAATTTCTAACAATATTAACTACCAATGAAGCCACAGACGTCAAGATACCGACAAACGTGAACCACAACGTCGTAGACTGACCAATAGCCGAGTTCTTTGCCTTGGTACTATTGGGCTCCACATAGATATAATCATTCTGCTGCACATAGTAGTACGGCGAATTGATAATATTGGCATCATTAAGGTTGATACGATGGAATTCTTTCTGACCATCAGCTCTCTCACGTATAAGAATAACATTATCACGACGACCATAGATGGTAAGATCGCCTGCCTGGGCAAGAGCCTCAAGCACACTCATCTTCTCCGTTGTCACGGGCACCACTTTGGGCGATGTCACCTCACCGGCAACCGTCACACGATAGCTTGACATTGCAACAGTGACAACCGGATTCTCCGAATCGGCAAGATACGGCTTCACTTTGCTCTTTATGAGTTCCTCACACTCGTTTTTGGTGAGTCCTGCCACATGAAGAGTTCCTACAACCGGGAATTCTATATTGCCGTCATTATTTACAAGATACGGGATGAGCGAACCGGTCGAGCCTCCCAGCTTGCCGTCAGCACTCAACGTGCTGCCCATTGCGAGGTTGAAAGGCTTTGAAGTAGCCGGATCTGAAGTGACGACAGTGATTGTCAGTTGATCCTTAGGCATAATACGAGCATCGTACAAACCCTTTGAAGCAGCAAGGCTTATAGAGTCTATATTCTTGAAGTAAGCTACTTTCTGTGCCGACTTGCAACTGCCCATAAGCAAGATTATTGCAATCAAGGCCGGGAAAAAGAAGAGATTCTTCATAACAATTATTCTGTCTATGTTTAAATATCGTCTGCAAAAATACTACTTATTTCTGATACTGACAAGTTTTTACAGACTCATTTATCATATTTTAGAAACTAAATGCACAGCTTTGGCGAAAGACAGCGAACGCCACCCACACAGATTGCGAACGCCACCCACACAGATTGCGAACGCCATCCGATCAGATTGCGAACGCCGTCCACGCAGACCGCGAACGCTACACGACGACCAAAGTAGACGTTCTATTTGACAAGAGTTGATACACTAAACGCATTAAGTACATAAAAAACATAGCGCAAGCGGGTATATTGTCACAAAAATTAATTAATTTTGTCGGGTAATAGCATACCACTGATTATAGCGATGTAGGCGAGAGCTCGCATCGGCTTAATCTATAATGTGTCATAAGCCTTTTCAAATATGAACAACAAGCAAGTAAGCCCACGACTCAACAAGGTGTTATTGATCTACACCGGTGGCACAATCGGTATGGGACACAACCCCGACACGGGAGCCCTCGAACCGCTGAACTTCGACCATCTTCTGTCTAACTTCCCCGAATTTGCACTCCTGCCGACGGAGGTAGACACATATCAGTTCACACCACCCATCGACTCATCAGACATGAGTCTGCGCCGATGGGCTCAGCTTGTGCGCATCATCGCCGACAATTATGAAGCCTACGACGGTTTTGTTGTGCTGCATGGCACCGACACTATGGCTTACACGGCATCGGCTCTGTCGTTCATGCTCGAAAACCTCACTAAGCCGGTCATCCTCACTGGCTCTCAGCTGCCTATCGGACAGCTGCGCACGGACGGCAAGGAGAACCTGCTGACGAGCATAGAGCTGGCAGCGGCATTCGGCGAGGATGGTCGACCAATGGTGCCAGAGGTGTGCATATACTTCAGCGGCAGACTGCTGCGTGGCAACCGTAGCACGAAGGAGAGTGCCGACGGCTTCAATGCCTTCAACTCGTTCAACTATCCGCACCTGTGCGAAGCTGGTGTCGAGTTTCAGTTCAACCCACACTACATCTTAAAGCCCGACTATTCAAAACCGATGATACCACACATGTCCATGGACCCGAACGTAGTGGTATTCTCGCTTTTCCCCGGCATTCAAGAGAACGTGGTGCGCCACATGTTTGAAGCACCCGAGCTGCGCGGCATAGTGATGAGAAGCTTCGGCAGCGGCAACGCTCCACAGAAACCATGGCTCATGCGACTGCTTAAGGACGCTACACAGCGCGGCGTGACGGTGGTGAATATCAGCCAGTGCGTAGCAGGCTTCGTGAAGATGGGACGCTACGACACGGGCTTCCAGCTGCAGGATGCAGGCGTAGTGAGCGGCGGCGACAGCACCGTGGAGAGTGCCATCACCAAACTAATGTTCCTGCAGGCGCACTACAAGGACGTGCGCGCTATACGCAGCCTCATGGGGCGTAGCATCTGCGGCGAGATAACGAAATAGGCGATTAAGCATTTTTACACATTATATATATAACATATTCAGCTTAAAGTGGTAACTTTGTTGTCCTAACACGGGACTTATACGAAGAAGAAACATTCAAATCAAAACAAATGAAACGAACAAACATTAAAGCCTTGGCGATAATGCTTATCGCCACTATCGTCTCTATCACAGCCTCCGCACAAATTCCGGAGGGCTACTACAACGCACTGAAAGGCAAGAAGGGTGCGGAACTGAAGACCGCCGTGCACAACATCATAAAAGAGGCTCGTGTTTTGAGCTACGGCAAGGGCATTGCAGCCACATGGTGGGGCTTCTACCTCACCGACAACGACAACGGATACGTCATCGACCGCTACTCGCCTAACAAAGTGGAGTTCGGCGCGTGGGGCGAATCGTGCCGCTCGATGAACATCGAGCACTCGTTCCCGAAGAGTTGGTGGGGCGGTGAGCAACGCCAGGCTTACAAAGACCTCTACAACCTCATGCCGAGCGACGCTAAGGCGAACACCACAAAGAGCAACTACGGCATGGGCGTGGTGACAAATGCGACGTACGACAACGGCGTGATAAAGGTTGGTTCGGGCAATAGCGGCACAAAGATGTGGCAACCCTACCCAGAGTGGCAGGGCGACTTCGCTCGTGCATACCTCTACATGGCTACGTGCTATCAGGACTACAAGTGGGTGAAGGAGGGTCTGAAATCGCTCGAAACGGGCGACTATCCTACGCTGCAGAAGTGGGCTTCCGACCTCTACATCAAGTGGGCGAAGGAAGACCCCGTGAGCGAACTGGAGGTTAAGCGCAACAATATAGTGTACAGCATCCAGGGCAACCGCAACCCGTTCATCGACTTTCCTAACCTCATGGAGTATATCTGGGGCGACAGCATCAACTACGAGTTCGACCCTGCCAAGACCGTAACAACAAAGGTGGAGATGGGCGACGAAAGCAGAATGTGTATATATCTGGCAAACTTCAAGACATCTGATGGCGGATGCACCATCGAAACTCCGCTCTATCCGAAAGAGGACGTAGAGGTATGGGAACTCACAAAATCATATGGTTGGAAAGGTACGGGTGCCATGAAGGAAGGAACAAACACATACGCAACGAAATTTGCAGCAGAGAGCTCGGTTGTCACACCCGATATTGACCTCAGCGAATATAAATCGGCAACAATGACATTCAGTCACGCCGTGAACTACGCGAAGAAACCGAGCGAGAAACTCAGCGTGGAGGTGCGCTGCGAGGGCAAGACAACAAAGCTCGAAGGCTTCGCATGGCCCGAAGGCGCAGATTGGACTTTCATTAACTCGGGCGACATAGACCTCAGCGCATGGGCTGGCAAGAAGATAAACATCGTGTTCCACTACACAAGCACCACAAGCGAGGCTCCAACATGGCAGGTGCGCGACATGGCTATAATCGGTGTGAAGGGTCAGGCAACCACAGCTATCGGCAACGTAACAGCGGGCACGCAGGGCAAATTCAACCCTACCCTGCCCTACACCGTGTACGACCTCAGCGGCAGAGTGGTTGCGGGCGATGCACAGCACGGCGTGTTCATCGTGAAGCAGGGTAATAACACATTTAAAGTGATGCGCTAATGATAAACGTAGCACACCTTGTACAACTAAAGGCGTTCGCACGCCAAGATGCCTTGCTGCTCGCATTGTTGTGGGCAGCAAGCTTCGCATGTATAATGATGCTAAACGCCGGACTCATCGGCAACATCTTAGCATTGGCTACGCCGTTCCTCGTAGGCAAACGTCTTGCTGCATTCCGCACGCAAGCTCTCTACGGCGTGATATCGTTCCGCCGCGCTTACGCCTACTCGCTCTACGTGTTCATCTACGCTTCATTAGTGTTCGCACTCGTGCAGTACGCTTACTTCCAGTTCTTGGACAATGGTGCATTTGCCGAGCTCATCACTACAACGATGAAGCAAGTAGCACCCGTCTACGAACAGAACGGTGTATCGAAAGAAGAGATCAAGAGCAGCATGGACCTCATAACGATGATTACACCCGTACAATGGGCGTTCATGTTTATGATGCAAAACCTCGCCATCGGTGCGATTATTAGTCTGCCGATTGCACTTATCGGAAAAAGAAACAGATATTAAATCTCAACACCTCATCTCAACATAACAACATCTCAACACAATATGGATATAACAGTAGTAGTTCCTCTGTTCAACGAGGAGGAGTCGCTCCCCGAACTCTACGCGTGGATTGAACGCGTGATGAAGGCAAACAACTTCACATACGAAGTAATCTTCGTAAACGATGGATCCACAGACAACTCGTGGAACGTCATCGAAAGCCTCTCACAGAAGTCACCAGCAGTGAAAGGCATCAAATTCCGTCGCAATTACGGCAAGAGTCCGGCACTCTTCTGCGGATTTAAGGAAGCAGAAGGCGACGTAGTAATCACTATGGATGCCGACCTGCAGGACTCGCCCGACGAGATACCTGCACTCTATCACATGATTGTGGACGAGGGCTACGATCTCGTGAGCGGATACAAACAGAACCGCAAGCAGGGCGACCCGCTCTCGAAGACTATACCTACGAAACTCTTCAATGCTACGGCACGCAAGGTGAGCGGCATACACAATCTGCACGACTTCAACTGCGGACTGAAGGCTTACCGCAAGGACGTAGTGAAGAACATCGAAGTGTACGGCGAGATGCACCGCTACATACCCTACTTGGCTAAGAACGCGGGCTTCGACAAGATCGGAGAAAAGCCGGTGCACCATCAGGCACGCAAGTTCGGCAAGTCGAAGTTTATGGGTTGGAACCGTTTCTTCAACGGCTATCTCGACCTTATCACGCTGTGGTTTCTTTCGAGCTTCGGCAGAAAACCGATGCACGTGTTCGGATTCCTCGGCACGCTGATGTTCTTCATCGGCTTCCTCTCGGTGGTTGCGTTGGGCGTAGACAAGCTGTGGTGCTTGGCGCATGGCATCCCACAGCGACTCATCACCGACTCGCCCTACTTCTTCATTGCGCTCACCGTGATGATGATCGGCACACAGTTTTTCCTCGCAGGCTTCATCGGCGACCTCGTTAGTCGCTCGTCGCAGAACCGCAACGACTATCAGATAGAGAAGACACTGCGCTGCGAGAAATAAGACAAACTCATAAACAACAAATGCGAACATCAACTATATCAACAGCCATAGCAATGGTGGCACTGTTCATGCTGGCTGCGTGCTCGTCGATAGACTGTCCGCTGAACAACCGCGTGTACGCCACGTTCCGACTCGACGGCGACATAACAAAGATGGAAGACACGCTGACCGTAGCCGTACCACGCTCTATAGACTACAAGGACAACGACACTGTCATCATCAACCGACTCGCCGACTTCGACAGCATCGCACTGCCGATGAGCTATCAGCGCACAACGGACGTGTATGTCTTCACGATAAAGCAGAAGGATAGCGACGTGAGCACAACGGACACGGTGTGGGTAGAGAAGGAGAACAACCCACACTTCGAGTCGGTCGACTGCAATCCGCAGTTCTTCCACACCATCACGGACGTGAAGTTCACCACTGAGGCGATAGAAAACATAACGATAAATTATAATAAGGTAACATATAATGACGGTAAAGCGCACTTCCTCATTCGTTTCAAGGGTCATAGCAATTAGTCTGCTGCTGATTGCAGTGACGACAGTATCGGCTCAGAGCAGGAAAGAAGCCATTGCGGAGAAATCAGCGAAGGCGGAGAAAGACTCGGTGGCGTTCTTCCGAGGTGTGGCGGTGTCGGCTGATGTGGTGGGACTGACGCAACTGGCGTTCAGCGACTACGGACAGTATGAGGCTGCGCTGCGCATCAACCTCAAGGATTGCTACTTCCCCGTGTTCGAGTTAGGCTATGGCACAACCGACGCTGACAACCCTACAACAAACCTCAGATACAAGACATCGGCTCCCTACTGGCGTGTGGGTGCAGACTTCAATATAGCAAAGAACAAGCACGACGCTTATCGTGTATATGCAGGCGCACGCTACGCCATGACTTACTACAAGTTCGACGTGTCGGGCAACGGATTGAAAGACCCCGTATGGGGCGACGACATCACATACAACATAAAGGGCATGAAAGCCAACTATCATTGGATGGAGGCAGTGTTCGGTGTCGATGCAAAGATTGCAGGTCCGTTCCGATTGGGTTGGTCGGTGCGCTACCGCAGACGCATAGCACACAACGACGGCAAGATTGGCAACACTTGGTATGTTCCGGGCTACGGAAAACAAGGCAGAAGCCGTTTGGGTGGCACGTTCAACATCATCTTTGAGATATAATTATGACAAACAAAAGACTTCTATGGCGCTTGCCATTCCTCCTGTTCCTCATTATCGGAACAGTCTATATAGTGCGCCAGCAGCGCAGTATGCCTTATCAGCACGATAAGGGACAGATATTCGGTACGTTCTATCACATCACTTATCAGAACGACTCGTCTATACAGGCAGACATTCTCGCCGAACTACAGAAGGTAGACGATGCTTTGTCGATGTTCAATAAGGAGTCGATAATCTCGCACATCAACCGCGGAGAGGACGTGGAGACGAACGATATGTTCGAGAGCGTGTTCAACCTGGCAGAGAACATCTCTGACAAGACCGACGGAGCATTCGACATCACCGTGGCTCCGCTCGTGAACGCATGGGGTTTCGGCTTCAAGACGGGCAACCCACCGACAAAGCACATGGTCGACTCGCTGCGTGCCATCGTGGGATATAAGAAGGTGAAACTCGTGAACCACCGCATACAGAAGACCGACCCACGCGTGATGCTCGACTGCAGTGCTATCGCCAAGGGCTACGGCTGCGACGTGGTAGCGCGTCTGCTTGAGAAGCGCGGCATAAAGAACTATATGGTGGAGATTGGCGGCGAGGTGGTTACGCACGGTATCAGCGAGAAGCGTCTGCCATGGAAGATTGGCGTGACGAAGCCATCGGACGACTCACTGAACGTGAACAACGAGCTGCAGACCGTACTTAACGTAAAGGATCGCGCTATGGCTACCAGCGGCAACTACCGCAACTTCTACTATCGTGGTGGCAAGAAATACGCTCACACCATCGACCCTGCTACGGGCTACCCCGTGCAGCACAGTATCCTCTCCGCAACAGTGCTCGCAAAACACTGCGCGGAAGCCGATGCCTATGCTACCGCATTCATGGTGATGGGTATGGAGAAAGCACAGAAAGTGCTCGCAGAGCACCCCGAACTGATGGCATATCTCATATATAGCGACGACAAGGGCAACCTACAGGTATGGTATTCGCCATCTATGGAGGACAAGATTCTGAAGTAAATGCTCAACCTCTACGACAAGCTTCGCGAGATACCATTGTTCCAGGGTCTCACAAGCGACAACCTCATGCAGATTATCGGTCAGACGAAGTTCAGCTTCAAGAAGTTCGGCAAGAACGAAATAATCAAGAAGGAGGGAGAGAAATGCAACAACATCGCCATTCTATTGAGTGGCGATGTGAAGGTTGTGGCTCATGCCGACGACCACAGCTACTCGATAGAAGAACACATCAAGGCTCCCTGCATCCTACAAATAGAGCACTTCATGGGACTCTCGCCACACTACACACGCACGTTCACATCTGTAGACGAAAGCGACACTGTGGAGATATGCCAGAGCGACCTTATGCATATCTCCGACGAATTTATCATCTTCCGTATCAATATGCTTAACATCGTGTCAGCAATGGCGCAGAAAGCAGAGCGTAAGCTTTGGCATCCAATGCCTACTGAGCTACGGGCACGCATCGCCACGTTCCTTAAACTACGCTGCCTCTCGCCTATCGGTTCTAAAGTGATACGTATAAAGATGACTCGCCTGGCGCAGGAACTCGGCACAAGTCGTCTCAATGTGTCGGAGGCACTCAACGCAATGCAAGCCGACGGAGTGCTACACTTCAGCAGAGGAATAATCAGTGTGCCACAGGTAGAAAAACTCAGATAACTTGCTGCCGATTTTGTCACGTATTTGATATTAGCATGAAACAATGCAAAAGAGAGAAATACAAAATACATAAAAGCAAAAATGCTCCACTGCATCACGCAGTAGAGCATTTAAACCTTTATAACCAATATTTATTGTACAAGAACCTTAATATCTTTCTAATTCTATAGGTTCGGAATTGCTAATTGCTAAGCCTTCTTTGGCTCAGTTTCCTTAGCCTCCTCCTTCACTTCAGCAGACTTAGGCTTCTTTGCAGCAGGCTTCTTTGCTTTAGGAGCAGTCTCTGCCTTCGGAGCTTTTGTCTTCTCAAGCTTAGCGCGGAGCTTCTCCTCAGCAGCCTCAATCTTCTCAATCTTGGTCTGCAGACGAGTAATCTCCTTGTTCTTCATCTCAATCTCCTCGTCCTGATTCTTGATGGTGGTGAGTAGCGAAGCAAGCTCATCGTTGTCAACAGACTCAGGATAGAGCGAATTAACGCGAGCGATGAAGTCACCGAGGATGTTCATATAGTTGGTGAATGCGTCGAACGGCGATGCATAGATGCCACGGTCTATGCCTACCTGCGACGGCTTTGTAGTCATCTGACGGAAGTTGTTAGAAGCCTGCAGATAGTCCCAGTCCTGGTTGATACGTGGGTCGTCGGCGATGCGCACGCGGTCGGCTACGCTATAGAGCTTGTTGAACGCCTCGCGTTGCATCGGGTTGCCGAGCCAAGAGCTCACGTCGCGCTCCTCATCAGTCCAAGAGAGTGTGTCGGGCACATCGAGTGCGCCTACGCTTGGCATTGTGTCGCAGATCTCGCTCGGTGTAGAGAATGTGAGACCGCGCTGCTTAGCGCATTCGGGCAGAGCCTTGAGGAAGTCGAGGATGTTGCTCGACAACGGCTGAGCCACACCGAGAGCAGAAAGCTCCATGAAGATATTCACTACGTGCTCCTCGCCGGGGAAATTGGCAATGCGGTCAACGTAGTTGTCAGCGAAGAGTGGATAGCCCTCCCAGTCGACATTGCTAAAGCGCAGAGAGATGTCGTCACTGAGGTTCACGTCGCGCAACAAGAGCTTGAGGTTAGGAGCGAGCGCACAGTTGTAAACATAGTGCGGCGACTTCCAACCGAGGACGTGGCGTGCGCCTTCTGTGAGCATGCCTTTGAAGCCCATCTGTGCTGCCTGAGCACCGATGTCATCGCTGTAGATGAGCGAAGAGTTGCGAAGCACCTTAGGTTCTTTGCCGAAGTACTCCTTCATCTTCTGACACTGGCGCTTCACTTCCTTAGCGAAGCTCTCTTCGTTGGCGAGCGAAGCAAGACCATGTGAGTAAGGCTCTGCGAGGAACTCTACGCAACCAGTCTGGTTGAGTTCCTGAAGCTTCTCAAGCACCTGCGGAGCGTGGATTTCCAACTGCTCCATGCCCACGCCTGAGAGTGAGAAAGCAACCTTGAAGAAGCCAGGATGTTCCTTCAGCATTTCGCCCAAAGCCTCAAGAGCCGGCATATACGAGCGGTTAGCCACATCAGTGATGAGACGCTCGTCCTCATAGTCGTCATAGTAATAGTGGTCGGTGCCGATATCAAAGAAACGATAGCGCTTCAGCTGTATGTTCTGATGTATCTCGAAATATAAACAAATCGTTTTCATTATTGTTTGCTTTTAAGATTATTGTATTGTGATTTACTCGTTGTGTATATGCCTTTGGCTTAGATGTCGCCAGCGAGGACGCGCTCGTAGAGGTTCTTTATGCGTGCGCCCACCTTTTCCCATGTAATCTGGTCGACCTCGCGCTTGCCTTCCTCTTTGAGGTAGGTGAAGAGCGACTCGTTGCTACATATTGAGTAGATAGCGTCGGCAAGTGCGTGAATATCCCAGTAGTCAACCTTTATACAGTTGTCGAGGATTTCGGCACAACCCGACTGTTTAGAGATGATTGTCGGCGTGCCGCACTGCATTGCTTCAAGCGGCGAGATACCGAACGGTTCAGAAACTGACGGCATGACGTAAACGTCCGAATCCTTCAGACACTCGTACACTTGCTTTCCACGCATGAAGCCCGGAAAGTGGAAGCGGTCGGCGATGCCACGCTCGGCAGCGAGATAAATCATAGCGTCCATCATATCGCCGCTGCCTGCCATGCAGAAGCGCACGTTGCGTGTACGCTGCAGCACCATGTTGGCAGCTTCTACGAAATACTCCGGACCTTTCTGCATTGTGATACGTCCGAGGAAGGTTACGACCTTCTCCTTACCTGTATGGTCTGGGCGTGGGATGTCCTGCAACTCCTGACGCAGTGGGTAAACGGCGTTGTGCATTGTGAAGCACTTGCGCGGATCCTGATGATACTGATGGATAACGGTCTGACGTGTGAGTTCCGACACGCACATGATGCAGTCGGCGTTGTCCATGCCGTCCTTCTCGATGGCGTAAACCGTGGGGTTCACCTTACCGCGTGAGCGGTCGAAGTCGGTAGCGTGAACGTGTATGCAGAGCGGTTTGCCGCTTACGTGCTTAGCGTTGATGCCGGCAGGATAGGTGAGCCAGTCGTGAGCATGAATGATGTCGAACTCCTCTGTGCGAGCCACCACGCCGGCTATGATTGAGTAGTTGTTGATCTCCTCGTGCAGGTTAGACGGGTAACCGCCGGCGAACTCCATGCAGCCAAGGTCGTTGACGTGCATATAGTTGAAGTCGGCATAGATATGGTCGCGCAGACGATAGTAATAATCTGGATCCATGATGTTGCCAACACGTTCCTTGACGTAGTCGTAGTTGACATCGCGCCAAGCGATAGGCACGCAGTTCATAGCCACAATACGGCAGGCACTGCGATCCTCGTCGCCGAACGGATGCGGCAGACAGAGCACTGTCTCGACATCGCCCTGAGCGTGCAGACCCTGAGAAATTCCGAAGTTAGCGGTAGCGAGTCCACCAAATACGTGAGGAGGATACTCCCATCCGAACATTAATACTTTCATATATACTTATCCTCCTATTTTAATATTTATATTTTTCCAAGAGTTCGAGCGTGCGCAGTATCTCTGCCACGTTGATAGCGAACGAGATAGCACCACGTCCGTGGAATGGTGGGTTGCCGTCGAAGAGTTCGGGGATGGTGCCGAGGCAGTGGCTCGTCATCTCGTCTTCGTAGCCCACCATCTGACGCTCGATGAACGAGAGGCGTGTGCGCTTGTATATCTTCAGACATGCCTCCATGTAGAAGCCGCCGAGCCAAGGCCACGCTGTGCCCTGATGGTAAGCGTAGTCACGCTGTGTCTGCGGACCGACGTACATCGGGTTGTAGCCACCGCTCTTCGGCGAGAGCGAGCGCAAGCCCTTCGGTGTGAGGAGTTCGCGTGTGCATACGTCGAGTACTGCTTTCTGCTGTGCTGGTGTGAGTGGCGAGTAGTCGAGTGCTACGGCGAATATCATGTTCGGACGAACGCTCCAGTCGGGGTTATCCTTCGGCTCTACATAATCGAAGAGGTAGCCGTATTCGTTGACGAAGGTTTCTACAAACGACTTACCGCAGAGTGTTGCATACCGCTCGAAGTCGGCTGCCTCTGTTGCATCGCCATAGTCGGCTGCCATAGAAGCGCAGAACTTCAGAGCGTTGTACCACAGAGCGTTGAACTCTACGATGTAGCCTGTGCGCGGTACGACGGGGCGTCCGCCTGCTGTAGAATTCATCCATGTCACTGCCTTGTCCTTGCCTTCCGAGTAAAGGAGTCCGTTCTCACAGAGCTTGAGGTTCGGGTGGCGGTTGTCTATAATATAATGTAAGATGTCATAGAGCAGCTTACCATACTTGCGGTTGCATTTCTCTCGACCTGCGTGCTTAGCATACTGCTGCACTGCCCATACGCACCAAAGCAGTACGTCAGGTTGGTCTATCTCATAAATCTTTGCTGTGAGTGGCTTGCCTGCCATAAACTCGTAGAGTCCGCGCATGGCTGTTTCCATTACGAGTTCGAAGTAGTCTTCCTCCTCGATTGAGAGCGTGAGACCGGGCAGGGCAATGAACGTATCGCGTGCACGACACTTGAACCAAGGATAGCCGGCGAGGATGTAACGCTCGTCCTTCTTTGTGCGGTTGTGGAACTGGTGTGCGGCATTCACAAGACAGTGGAAGAAGTTGTCGCGTGGTGAACGCTCGTCCACTTCATCCTGGAAGAGTTTCTTCAGACCGGTTGTCTTGCAAGCTGATGTAGATGCCGAGAACACGATGCTCTCGCCTTTCTTGATATCCATCTCGAAGTAGCCTGGTACGTAGAGATCCTCGTTAGAAGCGTAGCCACGCTCCTGCTCCTTCGGATATTCAACGCCGCGATACCAATCGGGCTGGAAGACGAATTCCACCTTCTTACTGAACTGCATGTAAAGCTCGGGGTAGCCTGTGTACATACGGGTCTTGATGCCGTTTGTTACTTCGGTGTACTCGCGTGAAGCCACTGAATTCTCGTGCGTAAACTGGCGCACGCTACGGAAAGCAAGGAACGGACGGAAACGGAGTGTCGTTGCAGAATGTGCATCAACAAGGGTGTAACGAATAAGGATGCGGTCTTCGTAGTGCTGGAACACCACTTCTTTCTTCAGAACAACGCCACCTACGCGGTAGAGTGTTGTCGGCACTTTGTCACAATCGAACTCGCGTATATATTTGTGACCTTTCGGACTGTAGTTGTTGCCCTGATACTTGTGTAAACCGAGGTTGAACTCAGCACCATGCTGTATAACCGTGGGGTCGAGTGACGAAAGGAGCACGTGGTTCTCGTCGTCAAGTTCCGGTACGGGTACGACGAGCAAGCCGTGATATTTGCGCGTATTACAATCGACAATGGTAGAGCACGAATATGCTCCCGAACGATTTGTACGCAACAACTCACGTGGCACCGACTCTTCGAGGTTTGTCATCAGAGCTTTTTCGAATCTCAAATAACTCATAGATTTATGATTAAGGTTCATTATTAGTTAGCTATAATAAGTGTAGTAGTCTTTCAAAAAAGGCATTGCTACCTTACGAAACCAAAGGTAGTAAAAATATGTTTATGCACAAAATAAAACATTAACTATTTAAAAAAAAACCTCACATTTTGCCCTATTGCCAGCAAAATGTGAGGATTTAACTATGAAAACGTTTGTATTTACTCGGGTATTAAGAAGTTGATAACCTCCTGCTCCACACTCACGGTGAATGGTCCGACGGGGGTTTTCATCAGTCTGCCGTCGATACCCACGAGTGCTTTATGTGCCTCAAGCACGTCTACCTTGCGTGTGCGGAACGGATGAACGCTGCGATGATTGAGGAACTTTCCGCGCACGAAGAGATAGAAACCTTCAATGAGCTGCGTCATGCCGGGGTGATAAACCACGCTCACATCGAGTAGTCCGTTGTACGGCACGGCGTTCGGTGTCTGTCCGTATCCGGTGGCGTTGCCTATGCATACGGTCATCACGTTGCGCTTCACGGTGTCGGAGTTTATCTTCAAGTGCATCTTGTACTCCAGACGCTGGAATATCATGAGTATGAACGAGAAAATGAATGAGAGTGTACGCGAACCGAAGTAATGGCGTGTCTGTCGGCGCAGGTTCATTATTGCGGCAATGAGTCCGATATTGATACAGTTGAGGAAATAGCGACGACATGCCTCACCATGCTTGTTGGTATAGCGTATGCAGCCAAGGTCAATCTTGCGCACACGACGCTGTTTGAGCCACTTGATTGTCTGCTCGTAGTCGCTCTCGCGAAATCCCCAGAAGTGGGCGAAGTCGTTCATCAGTCCGTTGGGTATCACGCCGAGTGCTATATTGTCGCGTATGCGTTTCTCGGTGAGCATCAGACAGTTGACTGCATCGTTAAGAGCCGAATCGCCACCCACGATGACGATTGTCTTGTAGCCGTTATTGATCATCATCTTCACCAAACGCTCCACACTTGCCGAGTTTTCGCTCTGCAAGTAGTCGTACTCGATGCCGTTTGCCTTCAGGCATCGCTCAATCTTCTCCCAGCGTTTGCCGGAGTTGAATGTCTCATGTTTCGGGCAGTAGAGTATGCCCCAACGGTCGTCGTTAATCATATCGTTTGTAATTTTAATATCTGCTCCACCTTCTGCTCCATCGGCAGCGTTGCATCAATCCAATGTATGGTGTATCCGCGACGTTCCATTCCGCGGAACCACGTCATCTGTCGCTTCGCAAACTGATGTATGGCTATCTCTAATTGTCGGAACATCTCCTCGTAAGAGAGTCTGCCCACGACATATTCTGTGATATATTTGTACTCTAAACCATAATATATAAGGTCTTCGGGGTCGATGCCCTCGTATATCAGCGCACGTATCTCGTCAGCCATGCCTTCGTCGAGACGTGCTTTGAGGCGACGCGTTATCTTCTCGCGTCGCAGGTCGCGATCGATATTGATGCCCACGACAATGGAGTCGACTGGCGGCAACTGCCGTTCGGGTGTAGGGTTTTCCAGATTGTATGTCTCTATCTCGATGGCGCGGATGGCACGCTGGGCAGTGTCCACGTCGGTCTGATTGTGCATGTTCGACCCGTTGCGGCGCTTCAGTTCTACAAGCATTTCGGTGAGTTCGGCAAGCGACTTTCCGGCGAGAGCGTCGCGCAACGGCTGATTCTGCGGCACGGGCGAGAGCTGGTAGCCGCCCAGCACGGCTTCGATGTACAGACCGGTGCCGCCACAGAGTATGGGCAGCTTGCCTCGGCTAAGGATGTCGTCGTATGCCATGTGGAAGTCCTGCTGATACTGGAACAGATTGTACTTTGTGCCTGGTTCGGCTATGTCGATAAGATGATACGGTATCGGTGTGCCGTCTACCACGTAGTCGGCAAGGTCCTTACCCGTACCTATATCCATGCGGCGGTACACCTGGCGCGAGTCGGCACTGATTATCTCGCCCTCAGTGCGCAATGCGAGTGCTGCTGCCACAGCGGTCTTTCCGCTTGCCGTAGGACCCAATATCGTTATCATCGTTTGTTTCATGCTGGCAAAGTTACAAAAAGTTTCTGATACCGCTAAAAAAAGAAATAGAAGAAATGGAGTTAGGAACCCATAAATGAGGTTTCAGGAGGGGTATTGATACAAAAAGCCTGGCATTTTACAATGCCAGGCTTATATATGTTGTCGTAAATCGAGTCAACGAATTATTTCAACTCAGCGAGGTACTTGATAGTACGAACCATCTGAGAAGTATAAGAGTTCTCATTGTCGTACCAAGAAACTACCTGTACCTGATATGTATCCTCGTCGATCTTGCTAACCATTGTCTGAGTAGCATCGAAGAGTGAACCGAAGCGCATACCGATGATATCAGAAGAAACGATCTGCTCGTCGTTGTAACCGAAGCTCTCGTTAGAAGCAGCCTTCATAGCAGCGTTGATACCCTCTACAGTTACGTCCTTACCCTTAACAACAGCAACGAGGATAGTTGTAGAACCTGTTGGAGTTGGAACACGCTGTGCAGAACCGATCAACTTACCATTCAACTCAGGGATAACCAAACCGATAGCCTTAGCAGCACCAGTAGAGTTAGGAACGATGTTCTGAGCACCTGCACGTGAACGACGGAGGTCGCCCTTGCGCTGAGGACCGTCGAGAATCATCTGGTCACCTGTGTAAGCGTGGATAGTAGACATGATACCTGACTGGATAGCTGCATACTTGTTCAAAGCGTAAGCCATAGGAGCCAAGCAGTTAGTTGTACAAGAAGCTGCAGAAATAACTGTGTCGGCTGGAGTCAAAGTCTTGTGGTTTGTGTTGTAAACGATAGTTGGGAGATCGTTACCAGCAGGAGCAGAGATAACAACCTTCTTAGCACCTGCTGCGATGTGAGCAGAAGCCTTCTCCTTTGATGTGTAGAAACCTGTGCACTCGAGTACTACGTCAACACCAAGCTCGCCCCAAGGAAGCTCAGCAGCGTTTGGCTTAGCATAGATAGTGATTTCCTTACCATCAACGATGATAGAGTTGTCTGTTGCCTCTACAGTGTGCTTGCCCTCACCGAACTTGCCAGCGAAGCCACCCTGAGCTGTATCATACTTAAGAAGGTGAGCCAACATTTTTGGAGATGTAAGGTCGTTGATAGCAACCACCTCATAACCCTCTGCCTCAAACATCTGACGGAAAGCCAGACGACCGATACGGCCGAAGCCGTTAATAGCAACTTTTGTCATTTTTTAATATTTTAATTAATGGTTGAAAATAAATCTTACTTTCAAGCTCCACAGTACTTGCCAATGAGCTGAAACATTCAAAAAGCAATACTTTTGAGCATTTTTTTCTTTATCGAGCGCAAAGTTAATAATTATTTTCTAATTTTGCAGCCAATAGAGGTATTAAATTATTTAAAAAATCGCTATATAATTTCACTGGGCTATATACATTATATATAATAAGCGCAGTTTGCTATATACACTTTGCAAAATAAGATAGTTAGAAACAAGAAACATACAATCGGACATTAGGAATTAAACAATTAACAAACAGAAACTATGGAAAAAATACTAAATGAGTTCAAGGCATTCGCCGTAAAGGGTAATGCGGTCGATATGGCTGTAGGTGTGATTATCGGCGGTGCATTCGGAAAGATTGTTACTTCTATCGTTAATGATATCATCATGCCCCCTATCGGATGGCTCATCGGTGGTGTCAACTTCAGCGACTTGAAGTTTGAGCTGCCTGCAGTAAATCTCGGCATGGAAACGATGAAACCTGCTACCATCAATTACGGTACATTCATACAAACCATCATCGACTTCACCATTATCGCCTTCTGCGTGTTCCTCCTCGTGAAGGGCATAAACAAACTGGCAAACCTAAAAAAGAAGGAAGAGGATACTAAGCCAGAACCCACACCTGAAGAACCGAAGCCAACCAAGGAGGAGTTGCTGCTCACAGAGATTCGCGACTTGTTAAAAGAAAAGAGATAAGCCAACGTACCAAAGATTAAAAAACGCACTGACAAACAATACGTTACAACACACATCGCTTATCTTAAAAGCATAAAAGAACGCTGACAAGACATTACTTGCCAGCGTTCTTTTTGTTTATATATATAGAAGAGTTTGTGTTGGTCAAATCTAAGTTTAACTCTATTGTTGTCGATGCAAAATTAATCATAAATTACGCAATACACAACCCCACTTTTGCCGATATGGGCACAAACGTCTTCAATTATAGCATAAGTGTACGAAAATAGTGATTAAACTGCTTAAAAACAATTATTCAGTGAGTACTATTTTTACTACTTAGTGAGCATAACCTTGCGTGTCACAGTCTCACCCGCCACAACAGCCTTCACCACATACATGCCTGCAGGCACGCCGTTGAGCGAAACGGTGTCGCCCTTTGCCTTTGCTACTACTGCTCCAGCAGCCGACACGAGTTCCACCGACTCCACGTTCTCGCCAGTCACGGTGAGTTCGTTCTCACCCTGGCGCATTTCGATACGTCCTACAGTGTTCTCGTTGATGCCAGCAACTGCGATGAGGAATTTGGTCACGCCACCTTTCACACTCTTCGACGCCACTGTATAGTAAACATCAACGCGGATGGTGTGCTGCTGCTTGTCATCAGTTCCGAAGTCGTGAGTGAATGTTGTCTCAGCCACTTTCTCCGTATTCTTCTTCGCATTGTCGATATAGACATCGTAACCATCGATAGGCAGTACTTTAGGCTGCGCAGTCTCGAGTACAAGACCTATCATCCAGTTGGCAGAGACACCTGTAGATGTGATCGAACTCCACGACTCGCCATCGAGCGTATAGATATCCGAGTAGCCTTCCATCGGCGCATTTTTATCCAAAGCGATAGCAGGCTTGTCCGGCACAACATCGTAGCAGTCGACAGCCAAGCGATAAGAAGCTCCGTTCTCTACCACGATAGGTGCAGAAAGTTCAACTTCGTTCCACTGACCCACAGTGTAGTCCTCCACTGCTGTCTCGTTGATTATCTCGTCATCCTTATACACGTATATGGTGTATGTTGCATCTGTAAGCGGATAGAAACGCGCTTTCTTCATCACGTAGCCTGTGCGTCCACGGAATGTCTTCGACGGATATACCGCGCCAACCATCAAGCCGTAGTTGTTGTCGGCTGGTGCGGTGACGCTCTGACTTGATGGCGAACCTGAGCAATACTGCACTTTAACGACATCGCGGTCGAGCGGCTGCTGCCATGTAGCCTTTATAGCCGAAGCCGAAACAGGAGCTACTTCCACTCCACTTACAGCCTGAAGCTGACTGTCGTCGGGTGTCACATCGAGCTGAACGATGGTCTGTTCCGACTCAACGCTGTTAGCATACACTGCACTCACACCAAGCGCATGTGTACCCTTCTCCACCGAAGCAACGGTGAATGTCTTCGCGTCAGACGAACCGACCTTCTTGCCGTCTACATATATATTATAGCTTGCTACATTGTCTTTCGTGAGGTCGGCACCCGCCGGTGCTACCGTAGCATCAATAGCCCATGAAGCGGCATAGAGAACGTTTTCTGCCTCCATGATGTCGCCAATCGATTCAAAGTCGTCGTCGGTAGTAACGCGCAGCAAGTCAGACTTACCCCTCACTGCATGAACATTGTCGAGAGCCGAGATGCGCTTCGATGCTGTTGTCACAGCCACCTCTACAGACACGAGCAGTTCGTTTGCTGGCACGTCCTGCGGTGTTGTGAGCGTAACGACATTGCGCTCGCCATAGTTCAACTGTTGCGTGACGGGCTGTGTGTAGAACTTCTGAAGCTTGCCGGCTGCATCACGAGTGTAGAGATTGATTGTCCAACCGCCCTGAGCCTCCATCGGATAGAAGCCTACGGAGGTGAGCTTCTGTCCCTTGTATGCACTGAGTGTTACTGCATCAAAAGCAATGGCTGTCTCGTAGCTGAGGTTAGCGTACGACAGACCAAAGGTCTCAAGCTGTGCATCGTCTGGAGCGAAGTAGGTGAGCTGTCCGAAGTTGGTAGCTGGGTTGTTCCACTCCAAGAAAACAGAATTGTAGCCGTGCTGCTGCGCAAAGAAGCCTGTCGGCTTAGAGACTTTCTGTGCTTGCACAGTAACGGTAGCTGTCTCGCTGTCAGCCGACTCAACATCGCCGTACACTGCCGTAACCTGATACTTGTGTTCGCCTACCGGCACACCAGCATCTACGAATCCTTCAGCGGTAACAACATCGCTGCTCACCTTGTTGCCGTCGCGATACACCTTGTATCCGGTTATGCCGGTGGCTGCAACGTTCGGCTTCCATGTAATCTTCACCGTGTTGAGACCAGACATCTGCTGTGCCTTCACGCTTACCGGAGGCATAGCCGAGAAGAGTGGATTACCAAACTTCACAATCATCGACTGCGACGAAATAGCGTAGTTGCCGTCCGAATCCTTGTTATCGTTGTAGAAGAGGAAGCCCATGATATGGTCGTTTACCGACACAGATGTGGCGCGTGTCACGTTGTAAAGGGTTTCGCCGTCCGAATCCTTCGGCGAGTCTGGATTGACGAAAACATGATAGTCGGCGAGGTTCACACCTTTCTCCTTCAGATACTTGTATGCGAATGTGCCTTTTCCGTTTTGGTATATATAACCCAAATTGTTGTCCTCACACATTACAGTGCCATGGTTGCTAATGTCAAAGAAGTCGAGGTCATCCTTAGTACCTGCCGGAAGTATTGCCGTCTTCCTGCCCGTCTCCATGTCGTAGATTGCCCATGCTCCGTGTATTTTGTCAGCTCCGCCTGCCTCTTCGTCGGTCTGCCAACCGCCAAAATAGAGTAGCGTCTTGCCGTTGGGCGAGAACTTCTTGCCCACGCAGAACGGCGACTGCTGGTCGGAGAGTGTTGTGAAGTTGCCGTCGGGTCCCCAGAAACAAGCCTGGCGGTTCTTGTTCATAACCCAACCTGTCACGTATTGTCCGTCGGGCGATATAGCGTAAGGCATTGCTATTTTCTTGTTCTCTTTCAACTGGCGGAATATCTTACCGTCCTTCCACACATATCCCGAGTATTTGCTGCCTACAGCCACGTTACCAGTGATATAATGTCCGTCGGGCGATATGCCAGCTGCGCCACTACTATTCACTGCGTCGGACGGCATTTCAAGGCGGTTCCAGCGGTTGTTGCTCCAATAGCCGGCGAGCTGTATCGACGCTCCGTTCTTCTTGAAGCTATTGTCGGTGTACACACCTACCACAATACCATCGTTAGAAACGCCATACGCCTGCGATGGCGACGAGGGGTTGAGTAGGTCAATCTCACCGCTCTCAAGGTTCCAACGGAAGCCGTATGCTTCATTGCTGGCATCGTAGTACATGCCACAAGCCCACTTACCATTAGGTGAGGCTGACATAATGTTATAATCGGAGGGTGTAACCATCACGAATGGTGCGGTCTGTGCGAAAGCTGCGCCACTGAAGAGTAGCGATGCAAGTAATGCTTTTGTCTTCATTTATTATCTATTATGGTTATATTCATAGTGAAGGGAGCGTACCAAGTTTAGAGGCACGCTCCCTTTGGTTTCAAAATATGAGTTTTTATCTCTTTACGTTGTACTTGTAGAGGTTCTGCTTGCCCCCCTTCTCTATACATATTATATATATAGAAGCAGGAAGTTGTGCGAGGTTTACGCTACTTACGTTCTGCTTAGCATACACCTTTGCGCCAGTAGCTGAGTACACAGATACGTTTGCAGCATCGCTGAGCTGAACAAGATTATGTGCGAAGGTAGCCTTCACTGCACCGTCTACAGACACAGCGTCCACTCCGTCAGGGACCTCAATATCTGTAATCTTCACGGTGATGGAGTTAGAGTAAGCCTTGCCATATTTATAGCTTGTTATAACATAAATCTCTACCTCATCGTCCATAATCTGCACCTTTGCAGTATTCACTGTCGGATCCTTTGTCTCTACGTCAGCCAAGCCTTTACCTACGAAAGCCAGGCTATTCTTTACGAAACCAAGTTCTTCAAGATTTTCAGGGTTCTTCCATTCAAGGTTGGCGTAGTATTCAACCATCGGACTCACAATAGAACCAACTCTCTTCACTTCACCACTTACAAACTTAAGATCGGTAACGGCAGGAAGCTCCTTTGCGAGAGCCACATTCACGTCCATCGGAGTTGTGCTGTAGTAGCCCACCCACTCTGAGTCGGCAGTAGGGGTTGCTATCTCGCCGTTTGTGAGGGCGAACAACGGCTGAACGAAGTAAGTGTATGTGCTATTCTTCAGCTCCTTGTCCTGGTATGTGCACTGCTTGGTTGCAGGGTTCATAACGTCGGCAAGCTCGAGAGTGTCGAGAGCCACACAGTCGCGATATACAACAAACTTACAACCGTGTACGAGTCCTGCCTGCGGAGTGGTAAACTGGAGGTTGATGGTATTCTTGAGTGTCTTGTCGGGTGTTGCCGAGAGCAGCATCATTGATGTAGCGTCCTTCAATCCGCTGAAGTTGCGATAAGTATTGCGCACGGTAAGACCCCATTTGCTCCATTGCTTCTTAGTGGCATTATAAGAGTAGTCGCTGACATCCATAAGGTTCATATTTCCACCCACCGGAACATACTCGGTCTTCGTATCTGGTATTTCAGTACCTTTACTATCGTAGCGATACTTCATATGAAGCGTGAGCACGCCGTCGGTGTATGTCCATACCTCGCGCTGCTTTGGCTTCTTCACTTCACCCGACACGGTGTACTGATATTCTTCTATCTTATTGCCGTCGGCATCGTATTTCAGGTCGGCTTCAAACTCATAGTACTTTCCGGTAGAAGAATAATGAGTAGCTCTACCCTCTTCGTAACTATAGGTTATCTCCTGTGCAAGCTTCTTTGTCTGCTTGCTGTAAGACGTAACCTTAGCCAACGTACCATCGTCGTTGTACGTGTACTCGTTGATGCGCATTGATGTGGTGTCGGTAGCCAGTCTGCCCTGAGCATCGTAGGTATAGCTCTCGCAGTTGTATGTCTTATGGAAAGCGAAATCGCCGTCATCATAGTCGCCCCACTGATACGAGTCCTTGTTTGTCATCTTGCCATCAGCATCAAAGACAGACTTAATGATGTTGGTCAACGAGAACTCGTCAGAATAGCCTTCGTCGGTATATTTACGACCAAATGTTGAACTGCCTACCAGCTTGTTGTCGGTGTTGTAGTAATAATACTCGCGCTTCGAGTCAAGATCTTCGGGCACATCACCCATCTGACTACCAAGCGTAACCGACTTTACCAAGAAGCGATTCTGGGTTTCTACGTTCTGTGCAAAAGACTGTGTTGACGAGCCAAGCATCATCGCCAAGGCTGCAACCGAATAAAGTAAACGTCTTTCCATAATACTGTGTTTTTATTGATTATTAATTATTTCGTTGACAAGTTGACGAATTGATATGTCCACTTGTCTACTACTTGCAAAGATAGTGCAAACCGAATGCAGAACATCAAGCTTGCTTGAATGTTATGCTGAGGTGCAGCCGATCTTATGTAAAGATAGTGCAAACCGAATGCAGAACATCAAGCTTGCTTGAATGTTATGCTGAGGTGCAGCCGATCTTATGTAAAGATAGTGCAAACCGAATGCAGAACATCAAGCTTGCTTGAATGTTATGCTGAGGTGCAGCCTATCTTATTGCAAAGATAATATTAATTTTTCAAAGCCAAGACTATTTATATCTATTTTCTACGAAATTGTTGCGTATATCTGCAAAAAACCGTACATTTGCAAGCAATAAATGGTACGACACCTATAATATAATACTTTTACCACCCACTTTTTAAAAATAACGTAACTAACAAATAAATAATAAACAAAAATATATAACATGAGAAAAATCTTACTCAGTATCGCTTCCCTACTGATTTTCGCAGGAAGCATCAACGCCACAAACATTGGCTATTCGAAAGACGACATTGATCGTTTGAACGCATTCCGCCTCGGCAGCAGCCAGAAGCAGGGTCAAGCAATACGCTTCAGCCATGCCAAGTTGCAAGCTCTTAAGGGCAAGACCATCGACTTCGCAGAGTTCGTAGTAGGCAGCAAGAATACGACAGACAACAAAATAAACGTATTCCTCGCCACCACACTCACCGGCACACCGATTGCCGAGGGCACACTGGAGGTAAATAGAGCACTCACAAAGGTAAAATGGACACTCGACAAGCCATACACTATCACGGGCGAAGAGGAGTGTCTGTACATCGGCTACACAGCCGAGATTAGCACAACATACAACCTTCTCATGTCGGACAAATCGTACGACATTGAGGGCTGCAACTTTGCATACAACAATGGCACATGGGTTGACACCTACGGCATGGACCGTGGTAGCGCGCTCATCTTCGTTAATGCGGAGAATGCGGACGACTACACCGACGTAATCGTAGGTCGTAGCAAATTTGACGGATATTATAAAGCTGGCGAAGAATGCAAACTCACGCCATGCTTCATCAATGCTGGCACAACAGCAATCAACAGTTTCGATGCCATCATTGATGTTGATGGCAAGACAACCACAAAACACTTCGCCGACCTCAACATCGAGCCGAAGGAGGGCTACAGCTTCAACCTCACAGACTTAGACACAAGCAAAGAGGGCAAGCGAGACATCAACGTCACTATAGCCAACGTGAACGGAGCTAACAAGGAGGGTGACACTTCCGACAACAGCCTTACTGCGTCACTTTTCTTCTATCCGAAGAACATGGAACGCTCACTGCTGCTCGAATCATTCACAAGTCAGACCTGTTCACAATGCTTTAGAGGTCATCTGAATATCGCAGATGCCATCAAGACTTCAAAACAAGACATCATTGAAGTAGCCCACCACAGTGGCTACGACCCCGACATATTCACGATGCAAGAAGACATTAATTACCTGTTCTTCTACCCAGGAAGTGGAGGTACGTTCGCTCCTGCAGCTATGGTAAACCGCCACACTTACGCCAATATTAGTTCATCACCAATCGTACAAGCGACATCTACAAACAATGTTCTCTCTACCATCTATAACGCAGCGACAACAAAGCCGTACGTCTCATTCAACCTCGAAACAAAATTGAACGAGAGCACACGCGAGCTGAAAGTGAAGGTGCAGATACTGGCACACACCGATGCGCCTTCAAAGCAGTCTATCTTCAACCTCTTCCTCGTGCAGGACGGCATAATTGCATCACAAACAAATGCTGGAGAAAACTATACTCACAATCACACATTCCGCGGAACGGTGACAGGCAACGCATGGGGTATGCTCGTGAATGACGTGAAGGCTGGACAGATGTTCACATGGGAGAAGACCATCACTATACCCAAGCAGATTCACTCAAGCTATTATACCGACGAGACTAAGAACAACATCAAGGCTGTGCTTGAGGACATGAGTGTAGTAGCCTATATGGGTTCGTTCGACCAGAACGACAACACCAAGCACACTATTTACAACTGCTGCAAGGCACGTCTCGGCGAATCGTACAAGCAGGGTGGTTTCAATGTAACTACAGCCATCAACGAGCCCGAAGCAGAACAGAGTCTGAACATATTCGTAAACAATGGTAAGGTGTGCGTAGATGGCGACTACAGCCGTCTGTCTGTATATAACCTCGCAGGTGCGCAGGTGGAGAACGCCGCTCTTGCCAAGGGTGTGTACATCGTGAAGGTTGTAGTCGGTGGCAAGCAGACCACAAAGAAGATACTGGTTAGATAGACCGTATAACACATAATAAAACAAGGTGTATCATGCGCAAGCCATACATATATATAATAGGTGCATCTATGTTGCTCGCGCCCACCTCCATGTGGGCGCAAGCAGCATTGTCGCCGCGTACTGCCGTAGCGCTTTCAAACACAAACGAGCAGAAGGCGCACCACTCAAAGCTCAAAGCCCAGAACCCAGAACTCAAGACCCTGTACGTAACCATCGACCCAGCACGCACATCGTGGCAGGCACTGGGGCTGACACCGGTTGCTCTGCACGCCAACACCGCAACGGTGCGCCTCTCAATCGATGCACTTCAGCAGTTGGCTAAGCAGGAGGGTGTAGAGTACATACAGCTGACATCGGGCGCAAGCCAAATGCTCAACCTCGCACGCCAGGAGGCTGGCACCGACCAGATACACAAGGGCACCTCGCTGCCGCAGGCTTACACCGGCGAGGGCGTAGTGGTGGGCGTGGTTGATGCCGGCTTCGACTACATGCACGCTGCGTTCCGTCGTCCAGACGACGGACAGTTGCGCATAAAACGCGTTTGGGAGCAAGGCACCCAAACGCTCGACGGTGCTACTGCACCAACGAAGTACGGCTACGGCATCGAACTGAACACACCAGAGCTGATTGAGAAGGCGCAGGGCGACAGCGACACCAACTCGCACGGCACGCACGTGGCAGCCATTGCTGCCGGCAGCGACGCATACAAGGAGGGGGCTTACGTTGGCAACGCGCCCGATGCGGACATCGTGCTCGTGGCACTCGACCTCAACGAGAGTACCAACGCCGACATCAGCAACGCCGTGCAGTACATCTTCGACTATGCCGACGAGGTGGGCAAGCCGTGCGTCGTGAACCTCAGTTTGGGCAATCAGGACGGACCGCACGACGGCACTTCGACGTTCGACACCATGACCGATGCCATGCAGGGACCTGGCCGTCTCATCGTGGGTGCAGCCGGCAACCACCGCACCGACGCGTTCCACATCGATCATACATTCGCCTCTACAGCTGACGCTCCGCTGCGCACATTCGCGAAATACAAAGTTGCGCCGTCCAACTCTGTCTCGGGCGGCACAATAGAGATATGGGGCGAGAAGGGCACCGACTTCACCGTAGACATCGCAGCCTTCAGCACGGTAAACAAGAAGGATGCAGTATCGACTACGGTCTACCCTGCCGATGGACTGACGGAGACATCGTTCGGCAAGTACGCCACGGGCACATGGAAGGTGGCATCGGAAGTTAGTCCGCTCAACGGCAAACCGCACGTGGTGCTCACATCCGCACTCACCGGCATCCGCAACAACTACGCCATAGCACTCACCATCACGCCGAAGACAGCGGGCAGAGTGAACATCTGGTCGGACAACACGTACCTCGCACTGGAGTCGCGCGACATGGAGGGTTTCTCGGCTCCCGACGCCGCTTCGTCTACGCTCTGCGAGATTGGCGGAACGGGCAAGCGCATCCTCACCGTCGGCTCGTACACCACGCGCAACGAGTACACCACGAACAGCGGACAACAGGCTACGCTGCAGGAGACCATAGGCGACCTCAGCTCGTTCTCGAGCTACGGACCAACAGTCGACGGACGCATGAAGCCGAACATCACTGCACCTGGTTGCTTCATAATCTCGGCGGTGTCGAACAACGACGCATCTGGCAATCTGATGTACGCCGAATATAACGAGAACTTCGGTCGCTACAACCAATATGGCTACATGCAGGGCACATCGATGGCATCGCCGTTCGTGGCAGGCATCGTGGCTACATGGCTACAGGCTTATCCGCAGCTCACGCCCGAACAGCTGCACGAGATTGTGCAGGCTACGGCTCGCAAGGACAACTTCACCGCTACGGCACCCGACAGTAACTGGGGATACGGCAAGATTAACGCGCTCGACGGACTGCGCCAGTGCATCGAGAAGCAAACTGCGGGCTGCGAGCGCATCGACATGCCGTTCGACGGTACGGTACGCATCGCCGACGGCAACATCCTCTTGGGCTTCGCACGCAATACGAAGGCTACACTGAGCCTCACAAGTATGACGGGCAGCACGGTCTTCACCAAAGAGCTCGGCAACCGCTGTGCCGGTGAGACACTATCCATCCCTATGCCGCAGTTGGCTAAGGGCGTATATCTGCTCAGCGTAAAGACAACTTCTACTACGAAGACCTTCAAGTTTGTCTTGCAATAATCGCATACATTGTCTACATAAAAGTGTGGAATAGTTCTACAACTGTTCCACACTTTTCTACATTTTATCAAACCATGCCAACGCACCTAAACAGACAGTAACAACTGATATTCAACCACTTACGCAAAACCACACTTTTTCTGGCACACCGATTGCATTTTATTTAGTGAACGACGCAACGAACAACAGTTCGAAACAGAGTTCCACAGATAAACGCAATATTAACAATTTAAAATTTAAAGCATATGAAGAAGTTAGTTTTTGTAGCTCTCGCAGCTTTCGTAACGGTATCAGTAAGCAACGTATTTGCAGGTAGCTCTAAGGCAGAGCTTGGTTTGGGAATGCCGGTTGACACAACCGTTGTGGAGACTCCCGACACTCAGGTGGTAGACGACCAGCAGACAGAAGCAATGTTCTCTGACTCTACCGACTCTGTCGACCCTGCCGCACAGCTCTTCTCAAGCGTAGTGCTCTCTGACTCTACCGACACTGACACTACAGGTACAGAAGCACCGGCTGTAGTGTAAAGAAGAGAAGAGAAGAGAAGGTAATGATTTCAGACATAAAACAACACTAAATCCTTTTTTAGCCTGCATCGTTCTTGTGCGAACAAGAATGGTGCAGGCTTTTTTCGTAAAATAAAATAAGAGATTTTGCGTTATAATATATAAGAATAAGATATTACAGTACATATATGTTCAGCACCAGAATAAAAATACTTGTAGGATACGCCTTGCTCGCCGTCGTGTTGGTGTCAGCCACATGGATGGTTTACGACAACACACGTTCGTTGTCTGCCGTCAACGAGGCATCGGAGCGGCTGATGGCTCGCCGCGACATTGTCGACTCGCTCGTGTTCACGATGCTCGAGACCGCCAATGCCGAACGCTCTGTACTGCTCGGCGATGCCGGCAAGTGGCAGCGCTTCGACGAGGCTCTTAGCAGTTCGGCTGCCAACGCCATGAGGTTGCGCCCACTGCTTATGGACACGCTGAAGCAGCAACGCCTCGACTCGCTCATTACGCTGCTAAAGGCGAAACGCGAAAACACGCTGCTCGTTATGAAGGAACTGAACAACGACTGCCGCGATATCTACTACAACAACAAGTTAGAGGCACTGCATAGCGGACGCGACTCTATAGTTATCAGTCCGCAGACGAAGGAACGCCACGAACAACACGAGACGGTGTATGAGGTAGTGAAGACGAAGCGTGGCTTCTTCCGACGCTTAGGCGATGCCTTCCGCAAGCAGCACACCGACACCGTGAGCACCACCCGACTGACGCATCAGCCGTCTACCGCCACCATAAACCACCGTCTGAACATTGCCGACTCTGTGGCTAACGTACTCGCGGAGATACACAGCGAACAACAACGCGCAAGCGACAGGAAGCAGAATGCCATCAGTTCGCGCAACAGACAGTTGCAGCGAGTAAGTATTCAGCTGACGAAGCGCACATGGCTACTGATTGAGGATATACAGAGCGATGAGCACAACGCACTGCAGCGTGTTGTGGGCAAAGCAATGAGTTCGCGGCGTGCAATGATTGTGAGGATAGCGGTGTTGGGTCTGCTCGCCATCCTCTCGGCAGCGATACTCGTAGTGTACATACTGCGCGACATAAAGCGCGAACGCCGCGACCGCCAGCGCATCATCGAGGCGAAAGCGGAAACGGAGCGCATCATGCAGCAGCGTGAGCGGCTGCTGCTCACCATAACGCATGACATTAAGGCTCCGGCTGCATCTATAGCCGGCTTCATCGACTTGCTCAGCGAATACGTCGACCAACCGAAGGCAGTGGGCTATCTGCAGAACATATCGGGATCGGCGAAACATCTGCTGCAATTAGTGTCGGCACTGCTCGACTATCACAAGCTGGAGAGTGGCAAAGCGGAACGCCACGAGGTGAGCTTCGCACCGGCTGTGCTCATCAGCGAGTGTGTGGCGCAGATGCAGCCATTAGCTATGGAAAAGAAGCTGAAGTTGGCAACTGATGTGCAGGTGACGGAGTCGATGCTCTGCCGATCGGACGCATTCCGCATCAAACAGATTGTGAACAACCTTGTGGGCAACGCCATCAAATACACCGACAAGGGCGAGGTACGTGTCGGCGTGAACATAGCAAACCGACAACTCAGCATCAGCGTGAAGGACACGGGATGCGGCATGACGCCCGACGAACTGCAAACGGTGTTCAACGCTTTCACACGTCTGCCTGGCGCACAAGGCAAGGAGGGCGTGGGACTCGGACTGACCATCACGCGCGAGATTGTGACGCTGCTCGGAGGCGAAATAAACGTGCAGTCAGCAAAGGGTAAGGGCTCGACATTCACCGTGAGTCTGCCCGTGAAGATTGTCACCAATCAGGGGGTGCACCAACAAAACAAGCAAACCCAGGGGGTGCAGCTGTCTCAGCTGCACCAACAAAGCCAACAAAGCAAGCAACAATTACATCAACAAAGTCAACGTGACAGTTTGGTTGGTGCACTTGAGACAAGTGCACCCCCTAAAGACAAATCTCAACACCCCACTCTGTCCGTGGTGATAGTAGACGACGACCGCCTGCAGGGTCAGCTCCTCACGGAGATGCTGCAACGCATCGAGGGCATCAGCTTCAACACCACCACGACCATACACGCCAGCGAGGCAATAGCCATCGCCACAGAGTCGGCTCCCAACATCGTGTTCACCGACATAGAGATGCCGGAGATGAACGGCAGCGAGATTATGCGACGCATACGCAATAACGCCGAGACGCAGCAGCGACCATGCACTACGAAGTTCGTGGCGATGACAGCGCACGAGCAGAGCATCATGCCACAGCTACGCAGCGACGGCTTCGATGCCTGTCTGTTCAAGCCGTTCTCGGTGCAGACACTCGCCGCCACAATCTGCCAACTCACGGGCGTAGCAGTAAGAGTATCCGAGAATTCAAAACTCAAAACCGCAGGCAGAGCCGAGAATAATTCAAAACTCAAAATTCAAAATTCTTGCTTTGGCAAGCGTCTCTACGAGCCGAGCGCAAAACTCCGAACCGCCCTTCTCCCCTTCACCGATGGTGACCCTGAAGCAGAGCGACAAATCATAAGCGACATACGCAAGTCGATAGAGGAATATTTAGAGATGATTGGCGACGGTTCAGACCCGGAGCGCATTGCGAAAGCGGTACACAAAGCGATGCCACTGCTCGAAATGCTCGAACCAGGCAAGAACGAATGGCTCGCGCCCCTTCAGGGGGTGCACCAAAAAAGCAAACAAACCAAGGGGGTGCACTTGTCTCAAGTGCACCAACAAAGCAAGCAACAAGTACACCAACAAAGTAAACACGACAGCTTGGTTGGTGCACTTGAGACAAGTGCACCCCCTAACAAGCAACAAGTACATCAACAAAGTCAACGTGACAGTTTGGTTGGTGCACTTGAGACAAGTGCACCCCCTAACGACCAAGAACGCGAAAGATTGACAAAACAACTGATAGAGAAACTCAAGAATATACTATGCAACATATACTGATTGTAGAAGACGATATTGCATTCGGCACAATGCTACAGACATGGCTGCGCCGAAAGGGATTTGAGGTAGAGAAAGCGACATCGGTAGGTGCTGCCGTGAAACTGCTGACTGAAACCTTCGGCAAAGAGGTAGACCTTGTACTCTCCGACCTCCGTCTGCCCGACCACGACGGGCTTCGACTGCTCGCATGGATGCACGAACACGACATCAATGCGCCGTTCATCGTGATGACAAATTATGCGGAGGTGCAGAATGCAGTGCTCGCCATGAAGTCGGGTGCTGCCGACTATATCGCAAAGCCCGTGCAGCCAGACATCCTGCTGCAGAAGATTAAGGATGCGATGGAGCAGAACGCTCAGCAAGCCTCCTCCACAATTCAAAACTCTACAACTCAAAATGCGCCAACGGCGCATAATTCAAAACTCAAAACTCAAAATTCTTGCTCTGGCAAGCGTCTCTACGAGCCGAGCGCAAAACTCACTGCCCCCCGTCACATAGAGGGAAAGAGCGAAGCCTCACGCCAGCTATATAGCTACGTGGAGTTGGTGGCTCCCACACCTATGTCGGTGCTCATCCTCGGTGCATCGGGAACGGGTAAGGAGTACGTGGCTCACCGTATTCACGACCTCAGCGCACGCGCCGACAAACCTTTCTTCGCACTCGACTGTGGGGCGATACCACGCGATGTGGCTGCATCGGAGTTCTTCGGACACAAGAAGGGAGCCTTCACAGGTGCCGATAACGATAAACGGGGAGCCTTCGAGATGGCTAACGGCGGAACGCTGTTCCTTGACGAGGTGGGCAACTTGAGCTACGAAGTGCAGGTGCAACTGCTGCGTGCGCTGCAGGAGCGTCGCATCCGCCCCGTTGGCGGAACGCAGGAGATACCTATCGACATACGTCTTGTGTGCGCCACGAACGAGAACCTTGAGGAGGCTGTGGGCGAAGGACGGTTCCGCGAAGACCTTTACCACCGCATTAACGAGTTCACCATCTACATGCCAAAACTCTCGGAGCGTGGCAGCGACCTCTTCCTCTTTGCCGACCTCTTCATACACCATGCCAATGAGGAACTAAACCGAACGGTGGAGGGCTTCGACTCTGACGCAGCAGAACTGCTCGCCTCTCACTCATGGCCCGGCAACCTGCGCGAGCTGAACAACGTGGTGAAGCGTGCGGTGCTGCTAACACGCGGCAACAAGATAACCACCGCCGAACTGACGCAGGCGATGGGACAGATACGCACCGACAACGTCCTGCAACTGCACGACGAAGACACGGAACGTCAGCGCATCATCACCGCCCTTCAACAGACCAACGGCAACAAGGCAAAGGCAGCCCGCATATTAGGCGTAGACCGCAAGACGATATATAACAAAATAGAGAAGTTAGGGATTTAAAGATATGGACAGAGTAAAATGTTATCAAAAAAATCTGCCATATCTATCAGCACAGCCATAACTCTCACATTACGAACACAATAAAGGCTGACAGATTTGCTTTTTAAAGCTAAATCTGTCAGCCTATCTATCAGGAACAATTTATTCCTACTCTATCAGGGATGGTTTACTCCCACTCGATTGTTGATGGTGGTTTAGACGAGATGTCATAGCATACGCGGTTCACACCACGCACCTTGTTGATGATCTCGTTAGACACCTTAGCCATGAAGTCGTAAGGCAGGTGAGCCCAGTCGGCAGTCATAGCGTCGGTAGAGGTTACGGCACGGAGAGCAACGGGGTGCTCATATGTGCGCTCGTCGCCCATTACGCCTACAGAGCGTACTGTAGAGAGGAGCACTGTGCCTGCCTGCCAAATCTGGTCGTAGAGCGATACCTCAATCTCGCCGTCGTGCATGTCGGCAGGAACACCGGCAGCAAGCACGCGACGTGCGTCCTCGCCAGAGAGCTTTGTCTTGTACTCGCGCAGACCGCGGATATAGATATCGTCGGCATCCTGGAGGATGCGTACCTTCTCGGGAGTGATGTCGCCAAGGATGCGCACAGCCAAGCCTGGACCTGGGAACGGATGGCGTGTGATGAGATGCTCGGGCATACCCATTGAGCGACCTACACGGCGAACCTCGTCCTTAAAGAGCCACTGCAACGGCTCGCAGAGCTTGAGGTTCATCTCCTTAGGCAGACCACCTACGTTGTGGTGGCTCTTGATTACCTTGCCCGTGATGTTGAGCGACTCGATGCGGTCGGGGTAGATAGTGCCCTGCGCGAGCCACTTTGCACCTGTCTGCTTTTTAGCCTCAGCGTTGAACACCTCAACGAAGTCGCGACCGATAATCTTGCGCTTCTGCTCGGGGTCGGTAACGCCAGCAAGGTCGGAGAAGAACTTCTCGCTTGCGTCTACGCCGATAACGTTCAAGCCCAAGCACTTGTAGTCTTCCATAACGTCGCGGAACTCGTTCTTGCGGAGCATACCGTGGTCGACGAAGATACATGTGAGGTTGCTGCCGATAGCCTTGTTGAGGAGCACGGCTGCTACGCTTGAATCGACACCGCCCGAGAGTCCGAGGATTACCTTGTCGTCGCCGAGCTGCGCCTTGAGTTCAGCTACTGTTGTCTCTACGAACGAGTCTGCGCTCCAGTCCTGACGGCTTCCGCAGATGTCTACCACGAAGTTCTTCAGGAGCTGTGTGCCCTGCAGCGAGTGGAACACCTCTGGGTGGAACTGCACTGCCCACACCGGCTGCTTTGTAGAAGCGTAAGCGGCATACTTAACGTTGGCTGTAGAAGCGATGCACTTAAAGTCTTCGGGAATGGCGGTGATGGTGTCACCGTGGCTCATCCACACCTGCGAGTTCTCAACGAAGCCCTTGAACAAGGGGTTCTCAGCGTCGAAGTGCTCGAGGTTGGCACGTCCGTACTCGCGAGAGTCGGCTGCCTCCACCTTGCCGCCGCCAGCATAAGAGATGTACTGTGCGCCGTAGCAGATGCCAAGCACTGGGATACGTCCTACGAACTGACTAAGGTCTACCTTGAACGCCTCCTTGTCGTGTACCGAGAAGGGGCTTCCGCTGAGGATGACACCGATGACAGAGGGGTCGTCCTTCGGGAACTTGTTGTAGGGCATAATCTCGCAGAAGGTATCAAGCTCGCGCACACGACGGCCGATGAGCTGCGTGGTCTGCGAACCGAAATCGAGAATAATTATCTTCTGTTGCATTACTTTGGTTGGTTTTATTGTTTGTATTTGATGTTTCTTATTATCTCATGGCGGCGTTTAAGCCGAGGGTAGGTGGCGTTTAAGCCGAACTAAGCCTTCTTAAGCCTTCCTAAGCCCTTGGGGGATAGGCCGAGCTAAGCCTTGAGTATCCTCAAGCCCTCCCCGACGGGGAGGGTTGGGAGGGGCCTTTTACTTTTAACAGGAACTCCTCCGCTTGCGCCAGCGTGTCGAGCTTACCGATGTCCATCAGCTGCAGGTCGTCCTTTGCGAAACCTTCGATGCGATGCGTGGCGCAAGTCTGCAGATAGAAGTCGATTATGCTGAAGCGGTCGGGGAACTGATTCATTAAAGGAATCATTCGTGGCGAGAGGGCGTGGATGCCAGCGAAGGCATACATACGGCACGCCTTAAGGTCGAGGTCGGGGTACGGACTCTTCACTTCGCCCGTGGCGATGTTAGTCCAACCGACAAGGCGCATCGTGTCGTCGAAGAGCAGGTAGCGTTGCGTCTTACGCTGACTAACGAGGAGCAAAGCATCGGGAACATCTGCCACTGCTCCTACTAAAGCATCGGGAGCATCCGCCGTAGCACTTGCCAAGCCGTCTGTCTTGAGCAATCCGCCGGCACGCTGATAAAAGCGGCGCAGGTCTACATTGCTCAGGATGTCCACATTATGTATTAGTATCGGGGCATCGGGAGCGAAGAGTGGCGCGGCATGTTTTATGCCACCGCCCGTTTCGAGCAGTCCGGCAGATTCGTCGGAGATGCGTATATCGAGCCCGAAGTTGTCGTTTTCTTTAAGATAGTCGATTATCTGCTGCGCAAAGTGGTGCACGTTGACAACAATGCGGTCAACGCCTGCCACTGATAGATTATGTATTACGCGCCTCAGGAGCGGCTCACCACCAACGCTCACCAACGCCTTTGGCATAGTGTCGGTGAGCGGTTTAAGGCGTGTGCCCAATCCTGCCGCGAATATCATTGCTTGCATCATAGATGTCGTTATAAATATGTTGCCTACAAAATTACTCAAAATCCGTCAAACAGCAAAAGGAATGTAGCATAAATCTACAGAAGTGTCTGCTCTATGCCTTGCTCTCTGTGACAGATGTGCACCTCTATTCCGAACTTCTCGTGCAGATGTTCTGCAAGGTGCTGCGCCGAGTAGACACTGCGGTGCTGTCCGCCGGTGCAACCGAAGGAGAACATGAGGTCGGTAAAACCACGGTCGATGTATCGCTGCACATGTGCATCGGCGAGTTTGTAGACGCTATTGAGGAAGGTGAGTATCTCGCCGTCGTCCTCGAGGAAGCGTATCACGGGCTCATCAAGTCCGGTGAGCTTCTTGTACGGTTCATAGCGTCCGGGGTTGTGCGTCGAACGACAGTCGAACACGTATCCGCCACCGTTACCCGACTCGTCGGCTGGTATGCCCTTGCGGTAGGAGAAGCTGAACACGCGGACACGCAGCGGACCCTTGCCGTCGTACTTGGAGAACGTAGCCGGTCCGTCCTGAGGATGCGCCTCGTAGACATTCTTGTCGGTGGTCTTGTAGCCGTCGGCGCGCGACACTGCCGGTTCCTCGATGTGAGCGTAGCGTGGCATCTCGGTGAGTCGGCGCAGCATGTCCATCATGTACGGATAGGGGAACACCTGCTCACCTAATTTCAGCAGCGCACGCAGGTTGTCCATAGCTGGCGGAATGGAGTCGAGGAAGTGCTTCTTGCGCTCGAAGTAGCCGCGGAAGCCGTATGCGCCGAGCACCTGCAGCGTGCGGAAGAGCACGAAGAGACTCAAGCGGTTGACGAAGTGGCGCAGCGACGGCACCTCGGTGTACTGCTGCAGAGCGTCGTAGTATTCGGCTACGAGCTCGCGGCGCAGCTTGTCGCTATAGCGTGCCGATGCCTGCCAGAGGAACGAGGCGAGGTCGTAGTAGTACGGACCGCGTCGACCGCCCTGGAAGTCGATGAACTGCGGATTGCCGTCGGCATCGAGCATCACGTTGCGCGCCTGGAAGTCGCGGTAGAGGAACGAGTCGATATTCTCCGACGTGAGATCCTTGGCGAAGAGGCGGAAGTTTGCCTCGAGCTTCAGTTCGTGGAAGTCGAGCCCCGAAGGCTTCAGGAAGCAATACTTGAAGTAGTTGAGGTCGAAGAGCACGCTGTCCTCGTCGAACTCGGGCTGCGGATAGCAGTTCTGCCAATCGAGTCCGCGTGCTCCGCGTATCTGTATGTTCGGCAACTGGCGTATTGTGGCTTTCAGCAACTGCTTCTCGCGCTGGTTGTATCTGCCGCCAGCCTCGCGACCGCCACGTATTGCGTCGAAAAGCGAGGTAGAACCAAGGTCGGTCTGCAAGTAGCGCAGTCCGTCGGCGCTCTGTGCGAGTATGTGCGGCACGGGCAACTGGCGCTGCTCGAAGTGCTCGGCGAGGTAAATGAAGGCGTGGTTCTCGTCGCGACTGGTACCTACGACACCAATGACGGTCGTGCCGTCCTCAGCCGTGAAGCGGTAGTACTGACGATTGCTGCCTGCTCCGGCAAGCTGCTCGGTGCTGACGGGTTCAGCCCCACTCCATTCTGTATATAGTTTAATGAGTTTCTCCATCTTCTTGTTCTTCTTGCTTCTTTTTTCCGTAATATTGCTCGTCCTTCTTCTTCACCCAAGCGGTGAGTAGCGCATCGAGGGCGTAGAGCAGCAGAGCCACGCCAATGGTCATCGACCACGAGCGTGAGAGTATGTATGTGCCCACTACGATAATGACGCAGCAGACGATTATCTTTGGTTCAAATGAACGTTTCATTTTCTTTGTTCAATGCTAAGTTATGGTGATACGCATCGGTCGACGCAGACATCCGCAACGGTCGACGCAGACATCCGCAACGGTCGACGCAGACATCCGCATCGGTCGACGCAGACATCCGCATCGGTCGACGCGAGTCAGAAAAGTAATACTTACAACCCTAAACGGTAAGCCACACTGAACGTGAAGACACTATTCTTCGACGATTTGAAGCCCTCAATGTCCTGGAACTGCGTAAGTCCGATGTTGTAGCGTGCGTCGATGATTACGTTAGAGAACTCATAGCTCACTCCGACGGGAATAGCGAAGTTTACTTTTGTAAGCGTAGAGTTCAGGTCGTACTTCACGTGTTCGGGTTTCTCGTACTTTACCTCGTCTTTCGTCATCGTGTACTGCTGCTCGGTGTACTTCATCTTGCCCGAGATTGGGAAGCCTATCTGCACACCGGCTTTAACGGCAAAGCCCGTACCGAGGTAGGCGTTGAGCATCAGGGGCACGTTGATGTAATGGAGCTGCGTGCTCCAGTCGCTGTAGCCAGTGCCTTTGTACACGCCTTCCGTCACCTGCACCTTGTAGCCGTTGTTGCCGTACTTGGCGCCTTGCTGCACGTACTGCGCACCGATAGTGGCAGAGAGGTTTGGCATGAACTGCCAGTCAATGTCGACACCTGCCATCAGGCCTGCCTTGTAGCGTGCCGAGTAAGTCATGTTGTCGCCGACTCCACCGGCTATATACATTTTGTCGCCGGGCAGATTGGCGAGCGCCACGCCCACACGTGGCAGCACGGATACGGTGCCGACCTTCGGTTGCGCCATTGCCGGCAGTACGCCTGCGGCAAGACCCAACAAAATAGTTCTTTTCTTCATTTCTTTCCTGTTCGTTTACGTTTTCACTTTCTGAATAATAAACGCCGAACAGCCACTATTATTGTGTTCTGCAGCGCAGTTTTGCTGAGCAGCCGTCAGCCCACCACGTTTAAACTTTCATCAGCCCACCACGAGCGAGAAGCGCAATCCCAACGCTGAGGCTATCTGCAGGAACGTAGACATCTGCATGTCGCTGTTGCCACGCTCTATGGTAGATATGTACTCGCGCTTCTTGCCAATCTTGTCGGCAAGCTGCTGCTGCGTAAGCTTCTGGCGCTTGCGCTCTTCTTTCAGCAACTCTGCATAGTACCACGCCTTGGCACGCGCCTCGAAAGCATCGCGCGAGGGGGTGCCGGGTGCGCCGTATCTTTCATTGAGTTTGTCGTTGAATTTCGGCAGACTCTTCCATTTCTCATCACTAATGTTTATCATAAACTACATATGACTTTTCGTATCTTTTCTATTCCCATGCCGCAAATGTAATAAATTAATTCCATACAAACAAGCATTTGATACAAAAAAAGGTGTCCCATGACTTCACAGTCTTGGAACACCCGTCGTTGTATATATTTCGATACAAGAAATTAGTCTTTGTTGCTGCGCTTGCGGCTGAGATGATCGAGGATAATCTTGCGCATACGCATACTCTTCGGAGTTACCTCCACGAGTTCGTCGCCCTTGATATACTCGAGGCACTCCTCAAGACTCATCACCACCTTCGGTATCACGCGCGCCTTCTCGTCAGAGCCGCTGGCACGAACGTTGGTGAGCTGCTTTGCCTTCGTAACGTTGATTACGAGGTCGTTGTCGTGAACGTGCTCGCCCACTACCTGACCTGCGTACACTTCCTCACCTGGATCGATGAAGAACTTGCCGCGGTCCTGCAGCTTGTCGATAGAATAAGCATAGGCTGTACCTGTCTCAAGCGCAATCATCGAACCGTTCATACGGCGTGTGATTTCGCCCTTGTACGGCTGATACTCTTTGAAGCGGTGAGCCATGATTGCTTCGCCCTGGCTTGCTGTGAGCACGTTGGTACGCAGACCGATGATGCCGCGCGACGGTATGTCAAACTCGATGTCTACACGGTCGCCGAGGGTCTGCATTGATGTCATCTCGCCCTTGCGGCGTGTCACCATATCAATCATCTTGCTCGAGAACTCCTCAGGCACGTTGATTGTCAGTTCCTCGATTGGCTCGCACTTCACGCCGTCAATCTCCTTATAAATTACCTGCGGCTGACCTACCTGAAGCTCGTAACCCTCGCGACGCATTGTCTCGATGAGCACAGAGAGGTGGAGCACACCGCGTCCGCTTACGATCCACTTGTCGGTGGTGTCCTCGAACGGACGCACACGCAACGCAAGGTTCTTCTCAAGCTCCTTCTGCAAGCGGTCGTTGATGTGGCGTGATGTTACGAACTTGCCTTCCTTACCAAAGAACGGCGAGTCGTTGATGGTGAAGAGCATACTCATGGTAGGCTCGTCGATAGCGATAGGAGGCAGCGGCTCGGGGTTCTCGAAGTCGCAGATGGTGTCACCAATCTCAAAACGCTCCAAGCCTACGATGGCGCAGATGTCGCCAGAGTGAACCTCGTCTACCTTCTTCTGTCCCATTCCCTCGAACACGTGTATTTCCTTGATGCGTGTCTTCTCCTGAGTGCCGTCGCGGTGAGAGATGGTTATGTTCATGCCCTCTTTGAGCGTACCGCGGTGAACACGTCCTACGGCGATACGTCCTGTGTAGCTCGAGTAGTCGAGCGAGGTGATAAGCATCTGCGGAGTGCCCTCAAGCACCTTCGGCGCAGGTATCACCTCTACAATCTTGTCGAGCAGATAGTCGATATTGTCTGTCGGGGCGTTGTAGTCCTCAGCCATCCAGCCGTTCTTTGCCGAACCGTAAACGACGGGGAAGTCGAGCTGGTCTTCGGTAGCGTTGAGTGAGAACATGAGGTCGAACACCATTTCGTACACTTCCTCAGGGCGGCAGTTGGGCTTGTCAACCTTGTTCACGACAACGATCGGCTTCAGACCGATCTGAAGCGCCTTCTGCAGCACGAAGCGTGTCTGCGGCATAGGACCTTCGAATGCGTCAACGAGCAGAATACAACCGTCTGCCATGTTGAGCACGCGCTCTACCTCGCCACCGAAATCGGAGTGACCCGGGGTGTCAATAATATTGATTTTTGTGCCTTTCCAGTTGATTGAAACGTTCTTGGAAAGGATGGTTATTCCTCGTTCGCGTTCCAGGTCGTTGGAATCCAATACCTGGCCACTGTTATCCTGGCCGTCACGGAACAGTTTGCCCGCCAACATCATCTTGTCGACAAGCGTGGTCTTTCCATGGTCGACATGGGCGATAATCGCAATGTTTCTAATATCTTGCATTTTATATACCTTAAAAAACTTCTGCAAAGTTACTACTTTTTTTTCAGACAAATGTATAAGCAGCAGCGTTTTTGAACTATTAACGCAAATAGTTCGGAACCAAACAACTAAAAAAAACAAGCACTGCCACAGATGCAACAAAAAAATCCCGTGCATTCGGTCGAATACACGGGATCTGTTTCTTTGTGCGAATTACTTACGGAGGCCGAGAGCCTTGATGATTGCACGGTAGCGATTGATGTCGCGGTCGTACAGATAGTTAAGCAATGCGCGGCGCTTTCCTACCAGCTGTGTCAAAGAACGTGCGGTAGTATAATCTTTACGGTTCTTCTTAAGATGTTCCGTCAAATGGGAAATACGGTATGAGAACAATGCTATCTGGCTCTCAGCTGAACCAGTATCAGTGTTAGACTTTCCGTACTGTCCAAAGATCTCTTGTTTTTTTGCCTGATCTAAATACATAGACTTTTAAAAATTAAATTGTTATTTGTGCAAAATGCGAGTGCAAAGGTACGACTTTTTATTGGAAGTCAGACCATTTGCACTCGCATTTAGTATAAATGTTAACTATTTTTTACAAATTACTTCACTACGACCTTCTTACCATTCTGGATGTAGAGTCCCTGCTTAACGTCCTTCAGACTGTTACCTACGTACTTGCCGTTGATGGTGTAGACGCGATTGTTAGTCTTAACGCCGTTCACAACAACAGAGTCAACGCCTGCTGCAGGGTCGCCTACATAGACTGTGTTAGACACGTTCGACTCGCCGTTTGCATAAACTACGATTACGTTGTACTTGTGGTTGCCTGCGCCGTAGCCATTATCATCGGTGTACTTTTCGTCAGTCCAAGTGGTTGTCTTGCCGTCGAGTTTCTTCACGAGAACACCGTCACGGTAAACATTGTAACCCATTACGCGCAAACCACCAGCACGATATGTTACGTCGTCAACGCAGAGACGGTCGGGTTCAAAGTTGTAAGATGTCAGCAAACCTGTACTTGTGTGCACGATAGCGAAATACTTGGCACCCTCGGGAAGGGCGATATCATACTTTGTCCACTTGTAAACAGCCTCATAAGAGTCCTTATTGATCTTAATGAACGAGTTGGCGTTGGTGTCGTCCTCCGAGTAGTAGATGTCGAATGTCTCTGGACCAGAGTTCGGAGACTGCTCGCCGCGGTTTATCTCGTCGCCAGGAGCGTTCACCCAGAACGAGATGGTCTGCTCCTCGCCTGAGAGTTCCGGTGTGATGAGCCAGTTGTTGGTCGGTGTGCCGGTATCGATTGTTGTACCTGTAGACATCATCGACTGCTTGCCTGAATGAGGCGCGAAGATGTCTGCAAACATCTGCCAGTTGCTACCTGTGATGCCGCTCACCTGCCACGGGTTGAACACGATGTAAGCCTGTGCTACGCCTGAGTTCGGGTGCTGAATACCACCGAATGTGTAAACCGTACCCTTGTCACCGTCGTAGAGTGTCCAGTCGCCAACGCGTGCTATTGACCATGGTGTGTACGACTCGAAGTCGTCTGTCACCTTGACACCGTCTACATCCATTGCCGACCATGTGAGCACACCCTTATCGGTAGCAGCGAGGTCGTTGATAGCAGGAAGCGGAGATGACACTACTTCAACCGTATAGTCAATCGACTTATTGTTAGCCTGGAACATATCTGCAGCCCACTCTACTTCGCCTCTCACGGTGAATTTACCGACATGGAGCTTCGGTGTGTATGCAAACTCGTATGTAGCTACTGCGTTAGGCTCAAGGTCCTCACCTTCTTCAGTTTCAAACTTCTTTCCGTCGATAAAGAGGTGTACCTTATAACCGCTTGCTTTTGCTGTACCGAGGTTCGTAACCTTCACATTCAGCTGAGCAGCCTTACCACTCTGCACGTGTGCAGGTGCATCAATATCGGCTGCGAGGTTGTTTTCGATAGCATCGTAGATTTTGATGTTATCAATCATTATGCTGGTTGACAAGCCCTCGGCGTAGAAATAAGGACGGATGTAACCGTTCTTAACACCGACAGTAGACACCGACTTAAGATCCATAGCTACAGAGCGCCAACCCATTTTGCCACTAAGCGTGCTATAATCTACAGTTCCGACCTCTACCATTTCCTGACCATTGCGGTTCACCTTTACGGTTATCTTGCCGTCAGTACCTGGATATGCATAGTACCAGAACACAATCTGCGGATTACCCGCATTGGCGATGTCTACCTTCGGACCCTGGATGCAAGCCAAAGTACTGCCTGTTGACGGATTGAAAACGAGCGATCCTGCGTCTTCATCCTGCGCATCCTCTGAAAGACCGAACTTGCCCGCACAGTTGGCATCAATCACCCACGGACCCTTCTGAAGACTCTTGTTAGCGAACGATTCGTAGTAAGGTATCTCGTGTGCCTGACCGATGATGAACGCCTCGCGTCCAGCATCGCTGACTACAGCCGTGTCTGATGTCGGGCTGTCTACGTATGTGTAGATTGCATACTGTACAGCGCTCTGAGCACCATCGTAGTTAACATCTTCTACAACACACTTAGTAGTTGTAAGACCTTGCTCCACAGGCTTAAGGTAACCGTAATAAAGTGTGTTTACATTGTACTCTGCAGTCTTCAGATCTACATAACCACCGTGCATACCAACTTCTGAAACGGGGTCCCATGTGATGGTTGCCTTACCGTTGAGGTGATCGTAAATCTTGATGTTCTGCGGAGGAAGCGGACGGTCGTAACCTACGTATGCTTTCTTTACAACCTCATCACTACGCAAGTCGTTGGCTGTAGAGATAACGCTATATGTATGCTCGCCTGTAACGACTTCATCGTCCGTCCACTCGATTTTCGTGCCAAGCGCAGGAGCGTCATAGTTCTTCACCTGCACGTAGTCGCGATAGAGCTGAACGCGTGTAAGACCTGAGAGTGCATTGCCAGCATAGTCGGTAGACGGTGTTGTGAACGACACCTTAGCCGACACGGCTCCCTTAGCGCCAACCTCTACATTGAGGTCGTTTACTGCTGCCGGGCGCACTGCCAAGGCAGCCTGAGCAAACACCTTCACCGGAAGGAGAAGGAGATAAGCGCGCTGGTTGCTGGTGCAATGGAACGCTACGCGATACTTGCCGGTTGTAGGAGCAATGAACTCGCCTTCCACTGGTGTAGCGCCACCTCCGCCGTATGTAGCCGAAATGGTATAGTCGCCTACGACCTTGTATGTTGTGGGGTCGTCGCCTGTGCCTATAGCCACAGCCAACTTCTGAGAACCGCCCATAGCCTTGAAGCCACCGGTCTCAACCTTGTATGTCTTGCCTGCCTCGAATGCCAAGTACGGGCTGACGAGCCAGTCGTCGGCATCCTGCTTCTGCGCTGTGCCGATATAACTGATGAAGCTACCGGGCACATCATTACTGAATCCCCAAGTGATGCCGTCGTTGTTCTTGTCCTCAACGGTCCACTCCTTATTAACTAATACTTTCTGATCGTTCCACAGACATGAATACGGGATGTCATACGGACCACCTGTTGACGGGGTCTGCGCCTTCATAGCTGACGGAGCCAACGTAGTGGCTGCCAACATTGCCGAGAATAATACTTGAAGCGTTTTTCTCATAATCGTATTGTTTTTAGTTATTTATCTAATTAATTTAACTCTCTATAATTATATCTTAAATATGGGGGGGTGCTATTGCATAGCAACCTGTGCACCCCCATGTTTGTAATTTACAATATAGGATTGTTAGTAGTTTTACTTATTAACGTATTTCTTGCCATCGCGTATCACGATACCCTTTGTATCAGGAGCTACGCGCTGTCCGCTGAGGTTGTATGTTTTGCCGTCGCGAGCCACGTTCACTGTTGCGCCGTTGATGCCGGTTGTAGCGTCACCCTGCAGAACCTCGATAGGATATGTCGACTTACAGGTCTTGCCTTGCACGTGGAGTTCGCACTTACGACCACTTACGCCTTCTGGCAGTGGGTCGCACTCGAGCTTGAGCACTGTGATGTCGTATTCAGCCCATGTCTTTGTGTCGGGAGTGATTGACTTCACCCAATCGGCATCGCAAGTTACGGTATAGTTGGGATCGTTGTTGGCGTCGAACCAGCTGTCGTTAGTCTTGATAGCCGGACCAGCGAACACCAAATCGCCAGGAATGAGAGTCTTGCCGCTTGTGCCGTCGTCGTCCATCTTCACAACGCCGTAGTTCTCCTCACGACCGTTGATGACGTAGTACATCGGGTTGCAGTAGTCGTACTTAGCAGAGAACGACACCTTCAGAGCAACGTCCTTATAGAGGCTGAAGAACGCAGGACTGCCATCCTTCTTCCAAATACCTACGGCTGAGTCGAAGTCATTATAATAATAAGGTAACTCGCTAATCTCAAAACCGCAGTCGATGCCTTCCTTGTCGAGTCCGTCGATTACTACATAGAACGGCTGATCGATAACGAAGCGTTCTGCCTTGCCTTCAGCGTTCTTCTTTGTAAAAACGAGTGTGAAGGCGTTGTAGCTTGTGTTATCGTCATACGGGATACTGCCTACATCGATAGTCTCAGGCTCAGTAGCTGTGAGTTCGTAGAGAATTTTTTCGCCAGGAATGCGTTTGCCGTCCTGCTCTATCACGTCGTGAATCTGCAAACGCAGCTCCTTGCCCTTTGCTACAGGATAATAACCCTTAGAGATAACCGGAATGAAGATGTCTTCTACAACCAGCGGAGCCATTGGTTTGTCAAAATATTGATAAACGCTGGTAGCTGTGTACTTAGCATCGCCCTGCGTGAATGTACCCGAACCGTATGCATATTTGTTGTCCATACCGCCGAAGAACACTTCGCTGACATGGTCCATTGTGTAAGAAAGCGGAGCCACGCGGCGGTTGTCCTGGTCGATGCCGGAATACAAGCGCGGATAATAGTACTTCAAAGCCAATGATTCGTGCTTGCCAGGGTCGCCGGGGTTGCCGAAGTAAGGATTCTCAGAAGCAAGCAGAAACGAGTCGGTATTGCAAACAAGTGTCGGAAGAGCATCGCGACCGTCAAACAAGCTCTTCATCGTGAAGTCGCCGTTTGCGCCAATATTATAATAATAATCTGTTTTGCTTGAGCAATCGTTAACAGTTACATCGCCGTAATAGTCGAACGTGTTCTGATGCCAAACATAGGCATCTGTGCCCTGTTTCTTGAACTTTACGTCGTAAGCACCCGGAACATACATATACACTGTTCCCCAAATCTGACCTTTCTTGTCAGAAGCCTGGAACAATGCACCTTCAGGACGCAAGTAATAGTTACTTTTTTTCTCTGCGCGCAGCTTTGAAGGCTGAGCCTGTGCGTCAAGTGTAGGCACGAGATGCTTGCCGAACTGGCGTGCACTAAACGGAACGCCCTCAACGAATGGTTGTGCGTTGGCAGCTGTTGTAGCCATAACAAGAGCCGCTGTCAAAAGTATAGATTTCTTCATACTCAATTATTTAGATTATTAATATATGCGAAGAATATTTTGCAAATATACAGATTATGAAGTTTTTCGCCAAACAAAAGTTAATTTATTTTATTATTTTATTTACGAATTAACGCTTTCCATCTTCGAACGCCATACATAACAAAACGCGAAACTTACGCCTGTACGTCTATAGAAGACGCCACCGAAGGCGCAACAACAGTGGTTGCGCCTTCGGTGGCGTACAAGTTGCAGGGACGGTACATAGACCATGTTTCCGTCCCTGCATATATCTTCAACTCCCAATCGAGAGTATTTCGCGAAGCGGTTTCATCACGAACTCGCGCTCCTGCATGTGCGGATGCGGCAGCGTGAGGTCGTTAGAGTCAAGATGTACGTCGTCGTACATCAGTATATCTATGTCGATAGGGCGGTCGTGATACTGCCCGTTCACCGACTTCTGTGTTCTGCCCAACTCACGTTCTATTTGCTTTGTAGCCAGTAGCAATTGCTCTGGCGACAACGTAGTGAGCAGACGCACACACATATTCAGAAACTTATTGGTCGATTCAAATCCCCAAGGCTCTGTCTCGATGAACGACGACTGGCGGTCGACGCTGCCTGCACGTTCGTTGAGCAAGCCGATGGCACGACGCATCGTAGCTTCGCGGTCGCCGAGATTGGAGCCGAGAGAGAGGTACACGGTGTGCATACTCTGCGCTTAATCGTTTACGATGAGCAATGCGTCGCCGTAAGAACCAAACTTGAAGCCGTGCTTCACTGCGAGGTTGTACGCCTCCATCACGAGGTCGTAGCCGCCGAAGGCGCAGGTCTCCATGAGGAGTGTCGAGTACGGATGATAGAAGTTAGAGATCATCGAGTCGGCGAGTCCGAAGTCATACGGTGGGAAGATGAACTTATTGGTCCAGCCATCGTACTCCTTCAGCATACCGTCGGTGCCAACGGCTGTCTCCGTAGCCTTAACGACGCTTGTGCCAACGGCGCACACACGGTGGCCGGCACGCTTCGTTTCGTTGACGAGCTTGCAGCAGTCGGCATCGACGTGCATCTGCTCCGAGTCCATCTTGTGCTTTGTGAGATCCTCCACCTCTATGTCGTGGAAGTTGCCCAATCCGCAGTGGAGCGTAATGTATGCGAAGTTGATGCCACGTATCTCCATGCGCTTCATCAGCTCGCGCGAGAAGTGCAAGCCGGTAGCAGGAGCCGTGACCGCACCCTCGTGTTTAGCAAAGATGCACTGGAAGTCGTCGAAGTCGTCCTCAGTGCTGCGCTTGTCGGGACGGCGGTCTACGATGTAGCGTGGCAGCGGAGCCTCGCCCAGACCGTAGAGCTCGCGCTTGAACTCGTCGTGCGGACAGTCGTAGAGGAAGCGCAGTGTGCGTCCGCGGCTGGTTGTATTGTCGATTACCTCAGCCACCATAGTGCCCGAGTCGTCGAAGAACAGTTTGTTGCCGATACGTATCTTGCGTGCCGGTTCTACGAGCACGTCCCACAGACGCATTTCTTCGTTGAGTTCGCGCAGCAGGAACACCTCTATCTTGGCGTCGGTCTTCTCCTTTGTGCCATAGAGGCGCGCCGGAAACACCTTTGTATCGTTGAAGATGAATGTGTCGTGCTCGCCGAAGTAGTCAAGCACGTTGCGGAAGTCGAGGTATTCGCCCTCGATAGGGTTGCCTTTGTCATCTTTCTTGTACATCTCAATGGTCTGCGACTTTTTGTGCAACACCATCAGTCGGCACTCGTCGCGACGTGTGATGCGGAAGGTTTCCTTCTCGCCGTTGTCGTTTTCAAACTCGCGATAAATGCTATGCGGATAAAGAGCTATCAGCTCTTCGGGTAGTTTAAACTTAAACTGTGATAACTTCATAGTAGTTGTTTATTTATTCATCTTCATTGGTTTCTATTGTCTGATTGGCAAGCCACTCCTCAAAGCCGTCAAGCTCGATGCAGTTCTCCACGCGCTGCTCTCCGGAGCGTGTACGGCAGAGTGCTGTGAGGTAGCCGCCCGAGTCGAGTGCGCGACCGATGTCGCGTGCCAAGGCGCGTATGTATGTACCCTTGCCACAGACCACACGTAAAGACATCTGCATTGTTTCGGGGTCGAACGCCGTGAGTTCTATCTCGTCGATGTGTATCTGCTTCGGCTGCAGCTCCACGTCCTTACCCTTTCGGCGCAGGTCGTAGGAGCGTTGTCCGCTCACCTTGCACGCCGAGAATGTCGGTGGCACCTGCTCTATATCGCCCACAAACTGCTTCAATACTTCTTCGATGCGCTCGCGTGTGATGCCGTCTGTGGGGTAAGTGGCGTTCACGGGATGCTCCATGTCGTAGCTGGGCGTGGTGGCTCCGAGCTGTATGGTGGCTGTGTATTCCTTGCCGTGCATCTGGAACTCCTCAATGCGCTTCGTGAACTTGCCGGTGCAGAGCACGAGCACGCCAGTGGCAAGAGGGTCGAGTGTTCCGGCATGGCCTATCTTTAGTTTCTTCACCCCGAGGCGTACGCAGATGCGCTTGCGCACTATTGCCAAGGCACAGAAGCTGGTCATGCCAAGGGGTTTGTTTATGGCGATGACTTCGCCTTTGGTGAAATTCATTGTCTTCTTCTTTTATAGTAATGAGCAAGCTATCGTAACGGCTCCTGCTATTGCGCAGTAGACACCGAACCACACGAGTTTGCCTCGCTTCACGATGTTTATCATCCACTTGCAGGCGATGCATCCGCTTACGAAGGCTGCCACGAAGCCCACGATGAGGGGCAGTGTCTCTATATCGCCGAACGCTTCTTCGCCCTTAACCGCCTTGAGCACGTCGAGGAGTGCCTCGCCGAGGATGGGCGGGATGACCATGAGAAACGAGAACTGTGCGAGTTTCTCCTTCTTATTGCCGAGCAAGATGCCGGTGGCAATGGTGGAACCAGAGCGTGAGAGACCGGGCAGTACGGCTGCTGCCTGCGCCAAGCCGATGATGAAGGCATCCTTCATCGAGATATTCTCGCGCTGACGTGGCTTAGCGAAGTAGGAGAAGGTGAGCAACGCTGCTGTCAGGAGCAGGCAACAGCCCACGATGAGCAGACCCGAACCAAATATCGCCTCCACATAGTCCTTAAAGAACACGCCTACGATGCCTACCGGTATCATCGAGACAACGATGTTGAGGAAGTACTTCGTCTCGGCGTTCATCTCGAACTTGAAGAGTCCTTTCAGTATCCAGTCTATTTCTTTCCATAGTATCACGAGCGTACTGAGCACTGTCGCCACGTGCACCATGACAGTGAACGTGAGGTTGTCCTCGCCCTGCACACCGAAGAGTGCCGAACCGATTGCGAGGTGTCCACTACTGCTTACGGGCAAATATTCTGTGAGTCCCTGAATGATGCCAAGGACTAAGGCTTGTAACCAATCCATTTGTTCAATTATTAATTTTTAATTATTAATTATTAATTTGAGGGTGATTTCTGGGGGGCAGTTGTCTCCCAGGGGGTGCAGTTGTCTCTCAGGGGGTGCAGTTGTCTCCCAGGGGGTGCAGTTGTCTCAACTGCACCAACATAGTGGCAGGTGCATTCTGTTGGTGCCTTCAAATTTATTGGTGCAGCTGAGACAACTGCACCCCCTGAAAGCACCCCCAGAAGAGTTATTCGTCTTTTGGCTTCTTGATTATCGCATAGATAATAGAGATGAAGCCGAGAAAGCACACAGCAGGTGCCACCTTCACGCGACGCACACTAAAGATGTCGTTATCGAAAACATGCTCGTCGCTTCCACCACCGCTCATGAGTATAAAACCGAGGATGACAATCAACATTCCGACTACCATCAGAATGAAGTTAATCTTGCCAAATGCGTAATTTCTTTTATCCACTTTGTTTTTATTTTAAATTGAATGAATTTATTATGTTTAAATAGTGCCTGTATATGTACAAGTAGCATCTGTATGTGTATAGATAAGTAATGTCACCACCTCAACATCTCAACACCACAACATATCTCAACATCTCAACATCATATCTTATACAAATCGCCTGCTTTCATGCGCAGGAACTTGTTCACCGATATTATCGAACAGATAGCCGTGATGAAGATGCCGAACACCACCACCGTACCGGCAGTGATAGCGAGCACCTCCCACGTGATGAGGTCGAGCACCTGCGGCTCGTACATGAACAGTGCGTACACTCCGCCTCCCAACACGCAGCAGGCGATGAGCGCAGCGAGCAAGCCGAGCAACACATAGTGGCGCACGAACGGCGCACGGATGAAGCCCCACGACGCGCCCACGAGCTTCATCGTGTGTATGGAGAAGCGACGGGCGTAGATGCTTAGACGCACGGTGTTGTTGATAAGCGAGAACGACACTATCGTGAGCAATACGGCGAGTGCCAAGAGCACGATGCTTATCTTCGCTATATTGGCATTGACACTGTCGATGAGGTCCTTCTGATACTTCACCTCGCTCACCTTCGGGTAGGCTTTCAGCTCCTTAGAGATAAACTTCAGCGAGTCGCTGTTAGCATAGTCGGACGTCAGAGTCACCTCCACCGACGAGAGGAAAGGGTTTGCCTCGGCAAACTCACGCGGGTCGGTTCCCAATTCTTTTATTCCTTCGCGCAAAGCCTGCTCCTTACTGATATACTGGAGCGTGTGGATGTAGGGGCGAGCCTTTAGTTTGGAGCAGAACTGCTGCGCCTCGCCAGAGGTCATATCGTCCTGAAGCATCATCGTAACCACGATGTTCTGCTTCACGTAGGCAGAAAGATTACGGGCGGTGCACACTGCGAACACCACCAAACCTAACAGAACAAGCACCATTGCGGTGCTAATGCACAACGTTACCGCCTGCAATCCGTGACGACTGCGGGTCTTCTTATTTTTCTTTCTCATTCCGAAAAGGCTATATTATACCAAATTTCCTGCAAAATAACAAAAAAATATCCGTTCAAAAGAGGGATTAACGTCAATTAACACCATACGCACATCATAAACAAAACAATCTGTCTACCTTTGATGTGAACAAAAAGCACACATCATGGCAACAATTCTCTATCCTTCGCCAATCGTCGGACCAATACACAGCCGACGTCTTGGCATATCGCTCGGCGTGAACGTCAACCCGAGCGACGGAAAGATTTGCACGTTCGACTGCATCTACTGCGAGGTAGGCTACAACTGTACGCGCCACCCTACCCTGCCTCGTCCTTCACGCGAGCTTATAGCGGAGCGTCTGGAGGCGAAACTGAAGGAGATGCACACGGCAGGTGCGAAACTCGACGTGATCACTTTCTCGGGCAATGGTGAGCCGACCACGCATCCCGACTTCCTCCATATCATCGAGGATACGATACGTCTGCGCAATGCTTATTACCCCGAGGCTAAGGTGTCGGTGCTCACCAACTCCACGCTGGCGCACCGCCCCGACGTGCACCGCGCCCTACTGCTCGCAGACAACAACATCATGAAGCTTGACACGGTCGACCCTGCATATATAAATAAGGTGGACCGCCCTACGCAACCATCGTACAACGTTGAGAATATCGTCAAGGAGATGGCATCGTTCAATGGGCACTGCATAGTGCAAACCATGTTCATGCACGGCACCGACGACAACGGCGAGAGCGTAGACAACACCTCCGACGGTTTCGTGTCTGCATGGCTTCAAACTCTGCATCGCATCCGACCGAGCGCAGTGATGATATACACCATCGACCGCGAGACGCCCTGCCCAACACTAAGCAAGGCTACGCACGAGGAACTCGACGACATTCGCGACCGCGTAATAGCCGAAGGTTTTCCTTGCAGTGTCGGTTATTAACATCCGCAACGGTCGACGCAGACATCCGCAACGGTCGACGCGGATGCTTTACTCAACGCCTAAACATAAAAGTAGCGGCAAGGTTGACATCCCGTCGACCTTGCCGCTTTCATTGAAATAACAACACTAATATATAAAAGGTATGAAATATATGTGTGGTGTTTTGATGTTACAAATGTTCTGAACCAGCCCTGAAGCCGTAGAGACTTACAGTTTGCTGATGATGCCCAGCTTAGTGCTCTCAAGGAACTTCACGATAGCCGTTATCTCCTTGCCAGCAGGCACCTGCTCCTTCACCTGGTTGATTGCGTCGAACACGCTTGTCTGTCCGTGGAACACGAGACGGTAGGCGTTAGCGATATGATTGATTACCTTCTCGTTTGTGCCCGACGACTTCAGCAGCGACTCGTTCACACCGGCGTAGCGCACGGGGTTGTCAGTAGCCACGATGAACGGAGGCACATCCTTCGAGATGCGTACACCGCCCGTCACCATCGACGCACCACCGATGCGCACATTAGAGTTGACAATGACACCAGAAGAGAAGATAACGGCACTGTGAACCTCACAGTCGCCTGCCACCTTCGTACCGTAGCCGAACGTAACGTAGTCGTCCACCTTCGTGTCGTGCGAGATGTGCACACCCTCCATGAAGAAGTTGCGGTTGCCGATGCGTGTCTCGCCGTCGGTGTATGTGGCGCGGTTCACAACCACGTTCTCGCGGAAGATGTTCTCGTCGCCGATGACAAGGCGTGTAGCCTCACCCTTATGGTTGAAGTCCTGCGGCTCTGCACCGAGCACTGTGTTCTGATAAACCTTGTTGCCACGACCCATCACGGTGCCGCGCATGATGCTCACGTAAGGATAGATTATGCAGTCGTCGCCAATCACTACGTCGTCCTCGATGTAGGCGAACGGATAGATTGTAACGTTCTTGCCAATCTTAGCACCCGGAGCTATATATGCTTTTTCACTAATCATATTCTTTAGTTTTGAGTTTTAATATCTTCCTCCACCAAGCGCATAGTAGAGGTTAACCACAGCCTGCATCTTGTAGAAGTCGTCCTGCACCTTCGAGAGCTCTGCATTGAGCAGGCTCTGCTGCGCGGTGATTACTTCCAGGTATGTAGCCGAGCCGTCGTTGAAGAGCATCTGGTTGTACTCCACGTTCTTCTTCAGACTCTCCACCTGCTTAGCCTCCAGTGCGCTCTTCTCTGCCGATGAGTTGTAGAGCACGAGGGCGTTGCTCACCTCAGAGCCGGCTGAGAGCACTGCGTTCTGCCATGTGTTGAAAGCCTGCTCCTGCTTTGACTTAGCTACCTTCAAGCCAGCCACAAGCTGACCGTGAGCAAAGATAGGCTGCACGAGCGAGCCTACTGCCGAGAGCAGCCACTTGCCAGGGTTCACGATGCCCATACCGCCAGAGTTGGTGAAGGCACCCGTTGCCGAGATTGTGATGCTCGGGTAGAAGCGTGAGCGAGCGGTGTTCACGTCGTAGAAGCACTGCGCGAGCGACATCTCAGCGTAGTGTACGTCAGGACGGTTGGCGAGCAACTGCAAACCGATGCCGGTAGAGAACTCCGTAGGCAGCGACTGCTCTTCGAGTGTGCCGCGTGCGATGGTCTGCGCCTGCTGACCGAGCAGCAGCGAGAGCGAGTTCTCCGTCTCGCGTATCATACGCTTTATCTCTGTGCCCTGAGCCTGAACCGAGTAGAAGTTCGACTCTGCACTCTGCACTGATGTCTCGCGCACACGTCCGAAGTCCTTCTGCAGCTTCATAATGCGCAGCGTCTCCTCTGTGAGCTTTGTCATATTCTCTACAACCTGCAGCTGCTTGTCGAGCATGAGCAGTGTGTAGTACATGTTGGCGATGTTAGAGATGACCTTTGTCTGCACTACGAGCTGATAGTCCTTCGTGGCGAGCAGTGCCATCTGTGCCGAACGCTTCTGGTTGAGAAGGTTGCCGAAGAGGTCGATGTTCCACGATGCGGTGATAGGCAGCGAGTAGGTCTTCGTAGCGGGGTTGCCATCCCACGAAGCGATGGTGCCTTGCGGCGAGAAGGTGAAGCCCGGCACGAAGGCGAGCTTAGCCACCATGAGCTGGTCCTCCACCATCTTCACGTTGAGCGCGGCGTTGAGCATGTTGGTGTTGTTCTGCAAGCCAAGCTCGATGAGCGACTGCAGCTGTGGGTCGGTGAACACGGTGCGCCAAGCGAGATTGCCGAAGCTTGTGGTGTCGCTTACTGCGAGTGTGTCGCTGTTGCTCTGCACGTCGCGCACGAGGCCCGTGGTGTTCACCTCCGGACGCTCGTACTTATTATATATTCCGCAGCTGGTCATCAGCAATGCGCCAGCGGCGAGAAGCATTAACTTTTTCATGTTCATCTGTCTTATTTTGAAGTCTTTTCAATCTGATCCTGCAGCGCACCTGCCACGTACGGGTTGGTGTACTGGCGTATCTCGGTGTCTACATCTGCTGTGTCGTTCTCGAACTCGATAGGCTTAATCTTCTCCTGCAGTGTCTGGAAGATGAAGAACAACGCCGGCACTACCATAATCTGGCAGAGCATACCGATGAGCATACCGCCTACGGCTGCCGCACCGAGTGTCATGTTACCGTTGTAGCCTACGCCCCACGGCATGAGCAACGGCAACAGACCGATAATCATAGCCAACGAGGTCATAAGGATAGGACGCAGACGGGCTGAAGCGCCGAGCACTGCCGACCAAGAGATAGCCATACCGGTCAGGCGGCGTTCGAGGGCGAACTGCACGATAAGGATGGCGTTCTTGGCGAGAAGACCCATAAGCATGATGAGCGCAATCTGCATGTAGATGTCGTTGTTCTTACCAAACATGTTGGTGAAGAGGAAGGCTCCTGCCAAACCGAACGGGATGGAGAGGATTACGGACAACGGCAGAACATACGACTCGTACTGTGCCGAGAGGATGAGGTAAACGAAGGTCAAGCAGAGCACGAACACGATAGCTGTAGAGTTTGACGACTCCTGCTCGGTACGTGTCAAGCCCGAGAACTCGTAGGTGTAGCCTGCTGGCAGCGAGGTCTTAGCCACCTCTGCCATAGCGTTGATAGCGTCGCCCGTTGAGTAGCCCTCAGCTGCTGATGCGTTCACGTTGATTGAGGTGAAGAGGTTGAAGCGGTCAATCTCCTGCGGACCATACACACGACTGAGGTTCACGTACTCCTTGATAGGAGCCATCTCGCCTGCCGAGGTGCGCACGTAGATGTTGTCCAGACTCTTCAGGTCTGCACGATTCTGCGGTGCCGACTGGATATATACACGGTAGAGCTTACCGTAAGCGTTGAAGTTCGAAGCGTACATACCACCATAGTAGCCCTGCATTGTGGTGAGCACTGTCGATGGGTCGATGCCGCTCTGCTTACACTTAGCCACGTCAACATCAATCTTGTACTGCGGGTACTTGGTGTTGTACGAGGTCATGGCGTTCGAAATCTCCGGACGCTTGTTGAGCTCAGCTATATACTTCTGTGTGATGTCGAAGAACTTGTTCACATCGCCACCCGTGCGGTCCTGCATAGAGAAGGTCATACCGTTGGTTGCAGAGAAGCCCTGCACCATAGGCGGCTGGAAGGCGAGGATCTGCACACCCTTGATGGCTGCGGTCTGCTTGTATATCATACCGAGCACCATTGTAGAGCCGAGGTTGTGTACGCCGATGTACTTCAGCGGTCCTTCTGCCTTCTGACGCTCCTCGAAGCTCTTCAGTTTGATGATGAATGTACCCTGGTTAGAGCCCTGACCGGCGATGAAGTTGTAGCCCGTGATACGCATACGGCTGGCGATAGCCGGGTTGGTAGCGAGCATACGGTCTACCTGGTCCATCACCTCGTTGGTCTTCTTCATTGATGTGCCCGGAGGTGTTGACACTGTACAGAACACGGTGCCGGTATCTTCGTCAGGCACAAGACCTGTCTTTGTCGTACCCATGAGCACAGCCATTGCAGCGATAGCCACTACCACTGTGCCAATAGCGATGAACGGACGCTCTACGAGGCGGCGCACACCCTTGGTGTACTTCTCCTGCACCTTGCCGTAAGCGGCGTTGAACGATGCGTGGAAGCGGTCTACCATCGACATCTTGCGCTCCTTGCCTTCCTCGTCCTTCGGCTTCAGCAAGATAGCACAGAGGGCTGGCGAAAGGGTCAAGGCGTTAAGTGCCGAGATGATGATAGAGATAGCCATGGTGATACCGAACTCGCGGTAGAACGCACCTGACGTACCACCCATGAACGACACCGGAATGAACACCGAAGCCATAACGAGGGTGATTGAGATAATGGCACCCGAAATCTCGTTCATGGCGTCGATAGACGCGAGCTTAGCCGATTTGTAGCCGAGGTCGAGCTTGGCATGTACTGCCTCGACGACCACAATGGCATCGTCGACCACAATGGCGATGGCAAGCACGAGGGCGGCAAGCGTAAGCAGGTTGAGCGAGAAGCCGAACGCATAGAGGAAGAAGAATGTACCGATCAACGACACGGGTACCGCAATCAACGGAATGAGCGTAGAGCGAGTATCCTGCAAGAAGATGTACACCACGATGAACACGAGGATGAACGCCTCGCAGAGTGTCTTGATAAGGTCTTCGATTGAGGCGAAGAGGAACTCCGTCACATCCTGCATGATGTCGAAGTGGATGCCTGGAGGCATTGCTGCTTCCTGCTCCTTGAGGAGCTTCTTGATGTTTGTGGCAATCTCGGTAGCGTTAGAGCCGGCGGTCTGTGTCACCATCATTGTTACTGACGGCTTGCCGTTGTTCTTCGACTCTACGGTGTATGACAGCGCACCCATCTCTACGCGGGCTACGTCCTTAACGCGGATGGTCTGTCCGTCCTTTGTCGACTTGATAATCATGTCGCCGAACTCCTCTGGCGTCTGCAGACGACCTCTGTAGCGGAAGGTGTACTGGTACTGGTTGTCAGACTGCTCGCCCACCGAACCCGGCGCAGCCTCTATGTTCTGCTGTGCAAGTACGCCGGTGAGGTCGGTCGGAATCAAGCCGTAGCTCTTCATCTTCACGGGATCGATCCAGAGGCGCATGGTGTAGTCTTTCTGCGAGAAGCACTGGCACTCGCCCACACCGTTCACACGCTTGATAGCCGGAACGACGTTGATGTTGGCATAGTTGGTGAGGAACTCGTCGTCGTAGCGGTCGTCGTCGGCTGTAAGACCGAAGAGGATAACGGTAGACGACTGGCGCTTCATAACCGTCACACCTGCCTTGGTTACCTCGGCTGGCAGCAACGCTGATGCCTGCGACACGCGGTTCTGCACGTTGACCTGACACATGTCAGGGTCCATACCTTGCTTAAAGAATACGGTGATTGAAGCCGAACCGTCGTTGGTGGCAGAAGATGTCATGTAGGTCATGCCCTCCACACCGTTGATCGACTCCTCAAGTGGTGCGAGCACCGAGTTGAGCACGGTCTGTGAGTTGGCACCGGTGTAGGCTGCACCCACCATGATGGTAGGCGGCGCCATGTTCGGGTACTGCTCGATAGGCAGCGACACCAAACCTAACACACCCAGGATGACCACCAGGATAGAAATCACGGTGGAGAGTACCGGGCGTAGGATAAATCTATCTAATTTCATTTGTTTAAAATTTAGGAGTTAGGAAGTTAAGAATACTGGAGTTAAGCCATATGTCAAGCTTCTTAATATGTGCTCTTGGCTTAACTTCTGAGCTCTTAACTTCTGAATTCTTTATTTTCCGAATGCCTTCTTCAGCTTGCCAAGGTCGCCCTGAGCCTCGCCGAGTTCCTCTGTCTTCTTCAGCTTCTCAGCATATTGAGCCTCTGTGAGCGGCTTGATGTCCATACCGTCCTGCAGCGAAGACACGCCGTTCACAACGAAGCGGTCGCCTACGCTAAGACCAGAGGTGATGATGTAGTTCTTGCCGTCGTTCTGCGGGTTTACGGTCACCGGTGTGTACTTCACCTTGTTGTCCTTGCCTACTACGTAAACGAAGTACTTGTCCTGCACCTGAACCACAGCGTCCTGCGGAATGATAACAGCCGAAGAGGCTACGTGAGGCACAACGATAGAGCCTGACGCACCGCTCTTGAGCACGTGCTCAGGGTTGGGGAAGTCGGCACGCATAGACACGGTACCTGTTGTCGGGTCGATAACACCGCTCACTGTTGCCACCTTGCCCGGATGCTCGTAGATAGAGCCGTCGGCGAGCTGCAGCTTCACAGCCGGATAGTTCTCAACGGCAGCGTGTACGCCGCCCTGTGTCTTGCTCATCTCCAGAAGGTCTTTCTCTGTCATAGAGAAGTAGACCTGCATTGTAGAGTTGTTAGACACGGTTGTGAGGGGCTGCTGCGACGAAGCGCTTACGAGGGCACCTACGCGGTAAGGCAGGTCGCCTACAACACCGTTAGCCGGAGAGGTCACGAAGCAGAAGTTGAGGTTCTGCTTAGCCGATATGTATGCAGCCTCTGCCTGAGCGAGCTGGGCAGCTGCGCTCTCCATTGCGTTCTTTGTCGACTGCAACTCGTACGAACCGATAACGTTGTTCTTGAAGAGTTTCTGCGAGTTGTTGTATGTGAGGGTTGCGGTGTTGAGCTGTGCCTTAGCGGCGTTCACTGATGCCTTTGCCTGACGTACAGCTGCGGCGTATGTCACGTTGTCGATGACGAACAGCAGCTGACCAGCCTTAACCGCCTGTCCTTCCTTCACGCAAAGCTTGGTGATGAAGCCTGACACTTTCGGGCGAATCTCCACGTCCTGCACACCCTTGATAGATGCCGGATAGGTGGTCTGCAAATTTGCATCCTGACCCTGAACTGTGCGCACAGCGTATTCGTTGTCGCCGAAGTTAGGCTTTCCGCCACTCTTTCCGCCACCACATGAGGCGAGCACTGCAGCCAAGGCTGCAACCAATAAAATCTTTGTTTTTTTCATACCTATTTCTAATAAATATTTTTACCTTATTAATATATATGTACTTTACTATTTGCTTTTGACAGGGGGCGCAGTTCTCTCCAGGGGGTGCAGTTGTCTCAACTGCACCAACCAATTTGAAGGCACCTGCCACTTTGTTGGTGCACTTGAGACAAGTGCACCCCCTAATTAGAAAACTAAACCGCTCGTTTAAGTTTTCTGTGTGCAAAGTTACTAAATATGTAAATAAGTTGTAACGACAACACGCGTACATTTAACAACTTTTATTTCTCGTTACGCGTTATTCAATATATTAGTTTCTATTTTGACCAATGCTGCAGTTGCACTCTGTCAACGCTGCAGTTGCACTCTGTCAATGCTACAGTTGCACTTTACCAATGCAAAAGTGCCACTTCGTCAATGCGAAAGTGGCACTTCATCGGTACTAAACTACTGCGTAAGCCCCATGTCTTCGGCTTTCTTCATCAGCAGCTGCATGAGTGGCTCACGCTCGTTAGCCACACGATTGTCGAGCACAGCGTCCTTCAGATACTGCTTCAGCTCACCCACCTGCCTGCATGGCGGCAGGTTGAACATCTGCATTATCTCGTTGCCGTCGATGACGGGTTGCAACAGACGCTTGTAGTCGCGCTCCTTCAGGTCGGTGAGCTTCTCGCGCACCATGCGGAAGTTTTCGAGGAAGCGTTTCTTGCGCACCTCATTCTTGCTCGTGATGTCAGCCTCGCAGAGCATCATCAGGTCGTCGATATCGTCGCCCGCGTCGTTGAGCAGACGGCGCACAGCCGAGTCGGTCACCTCCTCATCGGCTATCACGATGGGGCGCATGTGCAGGTCTACCATCTTCTCCACGTACTTCATCTTGGCATCCATCGGCAGTTTCATGCGTCGGAAGATGCCCGGAATCATCTTCGCTCCCAAGTAGTTGTGGTTGTGGAACGTCCAACCCGTGGCGGGCTCCCAACGCTTCGAGCGCGTCTTGCCGATGTCGTGGAACAGAGCCGCCCAACGCAGCCAGAGGTTGTCGCTGCGCTTCGCCACGTTGTCCACCACCTCCAGGGTGTGGTAGAAGTTGTTCTTATGCGCCTTGCCGTTGCGTGTCTCCACCACGTCGAGCGCACTCAGCTCGGGTATGATGAGCTGCAGCAGTCCGCAACGCTGCAGCTCCACGAAGCCGCGCGATGGCTGCTGGGTCTTCATTATCTTGTTCAGCTCGTCGGCTATGCGCTCTCCGCTCACTATCTTTATGCGCTCGGCGTTGCGTCCGAGCGCGTCGAACGTCTCCTCGTCGATGAAGAACTTGAGCTGAGCCGAGAAGCGCACGCAGCGCATCATGCGCAGCGGGTCGTCGGAGAAGGTGATGTCGGGGTCGAGCGGTGTGCGTATAATGCCGTCCTCGAGGTCGTAGATGCCGTCGAAGGGGTCGACCAGCTCGCCGAAGCGTGCCTTGTTCAGACATACCGCCATGGCGTTGATGGTGAAGTCGCGGCGGTTCTGGTCGTCTTCGAGCGTGCCGTCCTCAACCACGGGCTTGCGCGAACCGCGGTCGTAGCTCTCGCGGCGTGCGCCCACGAACTCCACTTCGGTGTCGTAGAACTTTATCTGCGCCGTACCGAAGTTGCGGTAGACGGCGAGATGGGCGCGCCAGCGTCCGGTCTTCTCGTTCTTGCCAAGTGCCTTCTGCAGCTCCTTTGCCACCTCGATGCCACTGCCCACGACCACCACATCGATGTCGTTCGTCGGACGCTCAAGGAATATGTCGCGCACGTAGCCGCCCACGAGGTAGCACTCTACGCCCATCCGGTCAGCCACTTCGCCTATCTTATGAAATATCTTCTTGTCGAGAATCTGTGCCAATTCGGCATCTGTGTATAGCTTCATACGTATAAAATCCTGATTATAACTTGCAAATCAAGTGCAAAGTTACGGTTTTTTACAGAAATTAAGGTGTATTGGCGGAAAATTTGTACCTTTGCGTTCAATTTAGGATAGCACTAAATTTCTTATTAATAATATTATTGTATAAAATCAAAAGACAATGAAAATCAAAAAGACAGCCTCTACACTGTTCCTCATTGCCATGCTCTGCCTCGGTGCAACAAAGGCAAAGGCACAGGTTAACGCACAGTTGTTCTACGATTTCGGTAGCGACCGCGAGTTTGTAACGCTTACGCTTGAGATGTTCAAGCAGGACAAGTGGGGTAACACCTACTTCTTCATCGACCACGACTTCAACTACGACCAGCACGTGAAGGGTCCGAACCTCGCTCCTGGTGGCACCTACTTCGAGATTGCGCGCTGCCTCAACTTCTGGCAGAAGTCGGCTATCAAGAACCTCTCGCTCCACGTAGAGTACAACGGTGGTATCACACGCTCCTACCCTATCAACAACGCTTGGCTCGTAGGTCTCGACTACTTCGTCCACTCGGACGACTTCAAGAACACGCTCAACCTCAAAGCTCTCTACAAGAACATTCAGAAGAAGGACTCTGACCTGCCTATGCAGTTCACCATAGCGTGGGCGTTGAACGACATCTTCGGTGTGAAGGGCTTGAAGTTCGACGGCTTCGCCGACTTCTGGTGGGAGAACCACGCTGTCGACTACAAAGCCGACGGCCTCTGCGAAATGAGAAGCACCGTATTCATCACCGAGCCGCAGCTCTGGTATAACGTGGGCCAGCACTTCGGATGCAACAACCTCAGCCTCGGTACAGAGGTCGAACTCTCCAACAACTTCGGCTCTACCGGCGGATTCAAGTGCCGCCCCTGCTTGGGCATGAAGTGGGAGTTTTAAAAGTAAAAAAGTAAAAGAGTAAAAAAGTAAAAAGCCCCTCCCAACCCTCCCCGTCGGGGAGGGCTTGAGAATACACAAGGCTTAAGGAGGCCTAAAGAGGCTTAGAACGGCTTAAGCTCAAAACCCCAAGGCTTAAAGAGGCCTAAAAAGGCTTAGTCCGGCTTAAGCTCAAGCAATACCCAAAGGCTTAAACTCAATCAATCAAAACAATGCTTTCAAAACTTTTCGGCTTCGACCCGTCGAAGCACAACATCAAGACTGAGGTGATGGCAGGCATCACCACCTTCCTCACCATGGCGTACATCCTTGCCGTCAACCCGAGCATCTTCAGCAACCTCGCTGACAAGGGCATGGACACCAACGCGGTGTTCACCGCAACGGCACTCGCAGCCATCATCGGCACACTCGCCATGGCTATCTACGCCAAGAAGCCCTTCGGACTGGCACCGGGCATGGGCTTGAACGCCTTCTTCGTGTTCACCGTCTGCCTCACCATGGGCTACTCATGGCAGTTTGCGCTCACCGCGATACTCATCGAGGGCTTCATCTTCGTCGTACTAACGCTGACAAAGGTGCGCACACTCATCGTCGATGCCATACCGGCTTCGGTGAAGCGTGCCATCGGTGCCGGCATCGGACTCTTCATCGCCTTCATCGGACTGAAGAACGCCGGCATCATCGTCGAGAGTTCTGCCACCTTCGTCACCATCGGCACCATGACCGAAGGCACAGCACTGCTCGGCGTGATTGGCATCGTGCTCACCTCGGTGCTCGTCATCAAGAACGTGCCGGGCTCGCTGCTCATCGGCATCCTCGCCACAGCACTCATCGGCATACCGATGGGCGTAACCAACTTCTCGGGCGTGGTAGACACACCGCCATCGGTGGCTCCGCTGTTCTGCCAGTTCGAGTTCCACAACATCTTCACGCTCGACATGCTCGTGGTGGTGTTCACCTTCCTCTTCATCGACATGTTCGACACCATGGGCACGCTCGTGGGCGTTTGCACCAAGGCGGGCATGATGCAGAAGGACGGACGCATACCGGGGCTGAACAAGGCGTTCATGGCAGATGCCGTAGCCACCATGGCTGGCGCGTGCCTCGGTGCAAGCACCACTACTACCTACGTGGAGAGTGCGGCAGGCGTAGCGCAGGGCGGACGCAGCGGTCTCACGGCGTTCTCTACGGCTGTGTGCTTCGCTGTGGCTATGTTCTTCGCTCCGTTGTTCCTCTCCATACCGGCAGCTGCCACCACTCCGGTGCTCGTCATCGTGGGTCTGTTCATGCTCACACCGGTGAAGGACATCGACCTCGACGACTATGCCGAGTCGATACCGGCGTTCATCACCATCGTGATGATGCCGCTCACGTACAGCATCTCCGACGGCATCCTCTGCGGTGTCATCTCGTACGTGCTCATCAACATGCTCTGCATGAACTGGAAGAAGCTCAACCCCACGCTCTATGTGCTGGCTGCGCTGTTCATCATGAAGTACATCTTCATCTAACTCATCGCTATTTAATAGCAATATAAAACAAAAAGCGAGGCTCGGAAGCCTCGCTTTTTTATTGACGTATTTATGTTTATTGTCGTTTGCTCAATCGGCGAACTGTTTAGATATCGTCTGGGTCGTCAGTCCAGCTATCGAAGTAGACTCTTGATGCCGAGTATGCACCTCCCCAGAAGTCGCCGCCTGAGCTTGCAGACCCACTATCTAATCCACCAGAGACACTCGTTCCGTCCATTTCTATTTTGCTCTCACCGGAGCCAGCCATGATTGTTGTACAACACATTTCAACAACGTTTATTTTAGGGGCAGTATAGATTTTCTTATTCATGATTATTCGTTAGTATTAGGTTGTTTTCTTTACTTCAGTTTCATTGCCAAGCAGACTACTTCACCAGCACTTTCTTGCCATTCTGTACATACACGCCGTGCAGACCTTCGAAGCTTGTGCCCACGAACTGTCCCTGCAGATTATAGATGCGGTTGTCGGTAGGCTGCTCAACAACAGTGGTAAGCTCGTCGATAGCGGTTGTTGCGCCGTCGATGTTAGCACGCAGAGCAGCGAGGTTGGTGCCTTGCGGAACGATGAAGAACGCACGCATACCCTTCATCTTTGTGCTGCCCTTCGCCGGTTTGTAGAACTTGTTGCCTTCGCCGAGGAAGAGGTTGGTACCATCGTCAAGAAGGTCGGTCTTTGCGCCGTATGTGCCCTGCATGAAGAAGCCGTCAGCGCCCAACTTCACTGGGTCGCTCGCTACGATGTTCACGCCAGTGAATGTAGGATCAACCACCTCCTTAGTAGGCTTTACGATGTAAGGCTTGCCTGCCTCGATAGTAGTAGAAGCAGTGAAGTTCATCACGTTGCCATTCATCGAGCCAAAGGTGTAAACCAATGTGCCTGCGCCAAACTTCTCAGCAATCATGTCTGCAGAGATTGTGAACGGCACACAAAACGTGTTCCACTGCGCGGGGGTGAGGCTGCGCTTAAGCTGCACGTCAACATCCGACTGTGCCACAAATTCGTTTATTGTAACTTCGTTAAGCACGTTGCTGCTCTTCTCTGTTGCAGTCTGATAATCCTTTGTTGCAACACTAATATAATTGTACTTAGCTCTACTTTCCTGATTTGTTCCTTCGCCTGAACCAACCTTAATGGTAGAAAGACTGAAGATTGTAGAATACTTATTTATTTTTTCTTTAGAGAATACAACTGTACCATTCACTACAAATCCTTTCTCACTTGATAGTTCTACTCTCAAAATATTTCTATCAGGTACTATTCCGCTGGTTACGGCAGTTCCATCACCAGAGGCTGGATTTCCTGCTAAATACGCAGAAAATCCACCAGATGTTTTATACATGTGAATGTTATTTCCCCCTTCAAATACTGTCACCTCATTGCCAATAGAGAACAAGTCTTCGGTTCCTGTACCACATGTGCTGATATCAATCTCTGCTACTACTTTCTGGTTAGTCCAGTCGATAGCAGTTTCTTTTTCAAATTTAGTTCCATTGCCCTGATAATTAGTACAAAGAGAATTGACGATAGAACCTTCATTCCAAGACTTATTTGTGATTACAGCCTTATTCTTGCTCACCACCTTAACCGACTTATATGTACCATGCATTCTGCCGCTTCCCTCCTGACTTGCAAAAGTCAAGTTCGAGTTATTAAGCAGTTCGGTGAGGAAGGTAGCAGTGAGTGTGGTTGAATTACCATTAACTGTAAGACCATTTTCGTTATCAATCTCGATTGTGATGTTGGTCTTGTCGTAAGAAGAACCCAAAGTTATAATCGGGCTAAGATCTTTTTTATTAGTAAATTTATTACCATGCAATTTCAATTGTGTTCCATCGCAATATACATGTACGACTGGTGTTGGAGAATTCCATCCAACATCAGACGTAGTCTGCGGACAAAGATCAAAAATATCGTCTGGATTATTTCCAGATGCGTCCGTTGTACAATTAGTAACATCAACGATAATCTGCAACTTCTGCGTTGTCCAATCAATGGTAAAATCGGAATAAAATTTGCTTCCGTTTGGGCTATAATTTGTAATAGGGAGTGTTTGGGGTTGTCCGTTTCGAGCTAAAATTTTACCCCCCCCGATTAAAAATAGCAATGCAAAGATTGCAATGATTTTGTTTAAGCTAAAGGTTTTCATATTAAGCTATTAAATTGTTATATATTTTTAGTTATTTATACGTAGTTTGTACTATTGTTTAGGCGTACCAGAGTACGAGCGCACAAAATTAAGCAATTATTTTTTACGCACAAAAGAAAAACAAAACAAAATATTTCTGCACCTTATTTTTAACATTACAGCATCCGCATCGGTCGACGCAGACATCCGCATCGGTCGGCGCAGACATCCGCATCGGTCGGCGCAGACATCCGCATCGGTCGGCGCAGACGTCCGCATCGGTCGGCGCAGACGCTAAATGTAACGCTTCGGCTTTTCTTTAATAATGTTCGTATGTCTAAATATTAATTAAATAAGGTATAGATTGCATCGCGAATACGCAGAATTGTTGTACTTTTGCCGAGCAATGAAGAAATTAACACTCATAACACTTATCGCCTTGGCGCTCGCTTCGTGCGCCAAGACCGACGACGAGCAGGCGCGCGAGATGCTCACACGCATACATACGCTCTACGAGAGTGGCAACTATCGCGCCACGCTCGACTCCATCACACTGCTGCGCGACCGCTACCCTGCTGCCATAGAGGTGCGCAAGGAGGCACTCGTGGTGTGGCAGAACGCATCGCTGAAGATGGCGCAGGCGGACGTGGCAGCCACCGACGTGCTGCTGCAACAGACAACAGCGCAGCTCGACAGCACAACCAACCGCTACCAACGCAACATGCTCGGCGTGAAGCGCGACTCGCTGCAGGCGCGCTACGACGCCATGTGCGGTGTGGTGAAGATGATCAGGATGCGACAGAAGAACGAACAGAACAAAACGGAGAAGTAAGCGCAGAAGCAGTAAAAATACGACTACGTTTGCTCAATTCATAAGTTTTTTGTATTTTTGTGCCGATTTATGGATACTACAAAGACAGAAGAACAGTTTAAGAGAGTGATGGACGAGTGTCGCACGCTCTTTGCGAAGAAGCTCCATGACTATGGGGCTTCGTGGCGTATATTGCGCCCGTCGTCGCTCACCGACCAGCTTTTCATAAAGGCAAAGCGCATACGCTCGCTCGAGACGACGGGCACTTCGCTCGTTGGCGAAGGCATACGCCCGGAGTTCATAGCACTCATCAACTATGGCATCATCGGACTAATACAGCTGAAGAAGGGCTTCGTAGACACCGTAGACATAACGCCCGACGAGGCTCTCGCGCTCTACGACGTTCACGCCAAGGAGTGCCTGGAGCTGATGCTGCGCAAGAACCACGACTACAACGAGGCGTGGCGCGATATGCGCATCAGCAGCTACACCGACTTCATACTGACAAAGATACAACGCATAAAGGAGATTGAGGGCTTGGACGGCAAGACACTCGTGTCGGAAGGCATCGACTCCAACTATATGGACATCATCAACTATGCGTGCTTCGGAGCGATAAAGATGACGGAGTAATGCAGAAGCTAAGGATTACAGCCGTAAACGTCTGCCGGTTCGTGCTCGCTGCCACGTTCATCTTCTCGGGATACGTGAAGGCCATCGACCCGTTAGGCACGCTCTACAAGCTGAAGGACTATGCCGCAGCGATGTCGCTGAACGGGTTGCTGCCCGACTGGGCGCTCGTCGGCGTAGCGATAGCTTTGGGTGCATTGGAGTTTGCGTTGGGCGTGTTCATGCTGTTCGCCGTGCGCCGACACGTCGTATCGCGCATCACGCTCGCCTTTATGACGGCGATGACGGCGCTCACGCTGTGGATATTCGTAGCCGACCCGGTGAAAGACTGCGGCTGCTTCGGCGACGCGCTGAAGCTGACCAACGGCGAGACGCTGCTGAAGAACATTGTGCTCTCGGCGTGCGCAGCACTCGTGGCATGGCGACCGGTGGACATGGCGCGCTTCATATCGCGCTCCAACCAGTGGATAGTGCGCTACTACACCGTGGCGTACATCGTCATAACAAGCGTCTACTGCCTATACACGCTGCCCATCTTCGACTTCCGCCCCTACCACGTGGGCATGAACATAAAGCAGGGCATGGAGATACCCGAAGGCGCAGAGCAGCCGGAGTTCGAGAGCACGTTCCTGCTGAGAAAGAACGGCGAGACGCGCGAGTTCACGCTCGACAACTATCCCGACTCAACATGGGAGTACGTAGACACCCGAACGGTGCAGACCAAGAAGGGATACGAGCCACCGATACACGACTTCGCGCTGACCACATGCGACACGGGCGAGGACATCACCGAGCAGGTGCTCACGAAGAAGGGCTACACCTTCCTGCTCGTCTCGCCCCGACTGGCGGTGGCTGACGACAGCAACTTCGGCGACATCGACCAGATATACGAATACGCGGAGGAGAACGGAGCCGACTTCTACTGCGTGACGGCATCAGCCAACAACGAGATAGAACGCTGGCGCGACCTCACGGGAGCAGAATACCAGTTCTGCAACGCCGACGAGACAACGCTGAAGACAATGATACGCAGCAACCCGGGGCTGATGCTGCTGAAGGACGGCACGATAATAGGCAAGTGGAGCCACAACGCGCTGCCACAAACCGACGACCTGACCGCCCCACTGCAGCAGCTCACAATAGGCAAAACGCAGAACGACAGCACCACAGAGCGTCTGCTCATCGTGCTGCTCACGTTCTTCATGCCACTCTCGGCACTCGCCTTAGCCGACCGACTGTGGGCATGGTCGAAATGGATCAGAAACAAACAAAGCAATAACAGAATATTTAATCTTTTTAAAACAGAAAAGAAAATGAGAAAGAAAATTGTAGCAGGTAACTGGAAAATGAACATGAACCTGCAGGATGGTGTTGCTCTCGCAAAGGAAATCAACGAGGCACTTGTAGCAGACAAACCTAACTGTGAGGTTATCATCTGCACTCCGTTTATCCACTTGGCTTCTGTAGCTGGCGTACTCGACTCTACAGTAGTAGGCCTCGGCGCTGAGAACTGCGCAGACAAGGCTAAGGGTGCTTACACCGGTGAGGTTTCGGCAGAGATGGTAAAGAGCACAGGTGCTCAGTACGTTATCCTCGGCCACTCAGAGCGTCGCCAGTACTACGGCGAGACAGCCGAGATTCTGAAGGAGAAGGTAGACTTGGCACTTGCTAACGGCTTGAAGATTCTCTTCTGCTGCGGCGAGACTCTCGAAGAGCGCGAGGCAGAGAAGCAGAACGAGGTTGTAAAGGCAGAGCTCGAGGGCTCAGTATTCCACCTCGACGCAGAGGCTTGGAAGAACATCGTTATCGCTTACGAGCCGATCTGGGCTATCGGTACAGGCAAGACCGCTACATCTGACCAGGCTGAGGAGATGCTCGCTTACATCCGCTCTACAGTAGCTGAGAAGTACGGTGCAGAGGCTGCTGAGGAGACATCTATCCTCTACGGCGGCAGCTGCAAGGCAAGCAACGCTCCTGAACTCTTCTCTAAGCCGAACATCGACGGTGGCTTGATCGGTGGCGCTTCGCTGAAGTGCGCTGACTTCAAGGGCATCATCGACGCTTGGAAGAAGTAACACACCGAGGGGGTGCCAATCCACCCCCTCACTTGTAAACTCGTCAACCAACAAAGCTATGAAACGTCTTTTTATTCTCTCATGTCTCATCGTCTGCATCACTACCATCGCACACGCACAGACCTACACCCAACACATGCAAGAGAAGACCGCAGGCAAGGGAAGCGTGGTTGTGACACAGAGCGAGGAAATAGACAAGCTGGTGAACACAGCTAACGTAAACCCTAAACAGCAGGAGGCAGCAAACAAACCTACGCAGCCCACAGTAAAGACAAACAAGCATCAAGAGCACGAGGGTGCAACCCACAACCACACACCGCGACACGAAGCCACTACGCAGCACAGCAGTGACACTGAGGCAACCGCTACGGAGCCAGAAGTGGACACAAGCAAGAAGGTGATGCGCCGTGCGTACAAGACGAACGGCTACCGAGTGCAGGTGTTCGCCGGTGGCAACTCACGCAACGACAAGATAAAGGCACAGCGGGCTGGCAACGCGGTGAAGGCTGCGTTCCCCAGTCAACCGATATACGTACACTTCTACTCGCCTCGCTGGATATGCCGCATGGGCAACTACCGCACATACGAGGAGGCAAGCGCCATATTGGAGCAGGTGAAGAAGTTGGGATATAAGCAGGCGTGCATCGTGCGCGGAAAAATCTCAGTTGCATATTAGAAATTCAAAATTCAAAACTCAACATGGATACTCCAGAATTCAGAGAGGGCTTGGACGACCTTGCCTCACACTATAAAAGCATTATCAATCTGCTGGGCGAAGACACAGAACGCGAAGGCTTGCAGAAGACACCGATGCGCGTGGCAAAGGCGATGCAGGTGCTCACACGTGGCTACTCGCAAGACCCACAGAAGGTGCTGACCGACGCACTCTTCAAAGAAGACTACAGCCAGATGGTGGTGGTGAAGGACATAGACGTGTTCTCGCTCTGCGAACACCACATGCTGCCGTTCTACGGCAAGGCACACGTGGCATACATACCTAACGGATACATCACCGGACTGAGCAAGATAGCACGTGTAGTGGACATCTTCTCGCATCGCCTGCAGGTGCAGGAGCGACTCACGCAGCAGATACGCGAGTGCATCGAGAACACGCTGCACCCACTCGGCGTGATGGTAGTGATAGAGGCTAAACACATGTGTATGCAGATGCGCGGTGTGGAGAAGCAAAGTTCTATAACCATGACAAGCGACTTCTCGGGAGCATTCGAGCAGGCGAAGACGCGCCAGGAGTTTATGAACCTCATCAACTCCGACTCGCACAAGTTCTGAAGCCCCACCCAACCCTCCCCGTCGGGGAGGGCTTAGAAGGCATAGTAAGGCTTAAAACCCTCGGCTTAGAAAGGCTTAAAGAGGCTTAGTTAGGCTTAAACGCCGCCTTAAAGAGGCTTAGTTAGGCTTAAAAACATTCGACAAAACAATTAAAATTCAAAGAAATGAAAACCACAAAAAGCTTCATTTTATCTGTTGTGACATTGTTCGTTGCAACATTCGCACTCTCATCATGCTTAAATGATGACAACGACTACAAGGTGCCCACAAAGGAAGAACAGGCAAGCTATCAAAAATTGATGGCAGGTACATACGGTTCGGTGGTACGCTTCTACTACCAGAACTATAACAAAGCTGTGAAGTACGACTCAATCAAGCACTACAGCTGGAACGTGACCGCCGACTCAACCATCACCATGCGCGACTTCCCCGTATGCAAACTCGACTCGGCTATCTTCATTCCGAAGAACGACAACAGCAACAGAGCACAAGAGCTTGCTGCGCTGCGCACAGCAATACATGAGTCGCAGAACACCGTGGAGAAGTTCACCTCTAAATACTTCGTGCCAAACACGAGCTACCAACATCAATATGGCTATAAATTTGCGGTGTACCCGAAGACAATCAAGCAGAGCTTCGTCTACAATGGCAAGGCGCACGACGTGTACTTCATCTTCGACCTCGCAGGCTACATCGGCACTTATGCTTCAAACAGCTTTGTCGACAAGATATTCGAGTATAACATGGTGCTCTCGGGCATCTGCGTAGACGAATACAAGGAGAGCAACCTCATCTCAGACATATACTTCCGCCAGGTTCTGATGACCTGCACAACAAAATAAAGACGAACTATATGAAGTTCATTTCATGGAACGTAAACGGACTCCGCGCTTGCGTGCAGAAAGACTTTGAAGAGTCTTTCCGCACGCTTGACGCGGATTTTTTCTGCCTGCAGGAAACCAAGATGCAGGCAGGACAACTCGACCTTCAGTTTGAGGGTTACACATCCTACTGGAACTACGCCGAGAAGAAAGGCTACTCGGGCACGGCTATCTACACGCGACACACACCGCTCAGCGTGACGTACGGCATCGGCATTGACGAGCACGACCACGAGGGCAGAGTGATAACGCTTGAGATGGAGGACTTCTATCTCGTGACGTGCTACACACCGAACTCGCAGGACGGACTGCGCCGTCTCGACTACCGCATGAAGTGGGAGGACGACTTCCTACAGTACATCAAGGGTCTGGACGCAAAGAAGCCAGTGATAGTGTGCGGCGACCTGAACGTGGCGCACGAGGAGATTGACCTGAAGAACCCGAAGACGAACCGCAAGAACGCGGGCTTCACCGACGAGGAGCGTGCGAAGATGACCGCTTTCCTCGGCGAAGGCTTCATCGACACCTTCCGCACGCTGCACCCCGACGACCCTACCTACTCGTGGTGGTCGTACCGCTTCAAGGCTCGCGAGAAGAACGCGGGGTGGCGCATCGACTACTTCATCACGTCCGAACGCCTGCGCGAGCGCATCACCAGTGCCGCTATTCACAACGAGGTGTTCGGCAGCGATCACTGCCCGGTGGAACTTATATTGGATTGAAAATACTTAGCTATATGCCGCATGAATGGTGTCATGAACACGTCATGCGGCATATTGCGATAATCGTATCGACGTATGCACTGCGATATGTACAGACGAGAACGCGCTCGCGAGAGGGCCACGTAGAACTTGCGTGCATCCTCAGCCAAGAGGCGCGGGTTGTTGCGACTGTAGAAGTTGGGCATACGTCCGTCGACAGCGTCGAAGATGATGACGTTGTCGAACTCCAAACCCTTCGCCTTGTGTATTGTCGTGACGAAGATGCGCTCGTCGATGCTACTGCTTCCGCAGAGGTCGGCTTCCTTCAGCGTACTTATCTCCATGGCGTGGTTGGAGAGTTGCTCGTAGAGCGACGGCTCCGCTATGCTATCAATCATATCCTTAGAAAGATAAGCCGTGACGTAGCGCAAGCCGCTAATAGGCTGTATCATGTTGTCGGCAAGGAGCGCGTCGTAGAAGCGTTGCAACTCGGCAACCAATGCCACCCTATTCTCCATAGCCGCCGCATCCGTCGCATTCTTATCCTCGGCATACGCCGCCTTAGGGGGTGCACTTGTCTCAAGTGCACCAACAAAGCAAGAGGAAGCCTCATCTCTTACATACATACGTGCGATAGCCGCGCGATATATGTCGCCGTAATTGCGGCGCAATATATCGACACGCTGGCGCACACGGGCATCGCTGAGGAACGTGCGCTGCCCATCTACCCTTTCCTTTGCTTGTTTGTAGCAATGCACGACGACGCTGCGCGTTGCGTTCACGTCGTCGTCGGCAAGGTGCGAGTTCGTACCCTCCAAGCCGAGCACCGTGAGCAGCGACTTCAGCTTGTGCTCGCGCAGCTCGGGATGCAGCAGTCGTACAAGGCGAAGCGAGTCGAGATAGTCGGCGTGCGACTCGTGCAGGTCGTACTCGGGTGCGTAGCGACGCAGGTTATGGTCGAGGATGTGCCAGTCGTAGTCGGCATTGTGTCCGAGCAGACGACATCCGTCGGCATACTCCATGAACATACGGAGTGCAGCGTGGTGCGAGAGCAGCGTGTGATGCTTGCGCTCCTCGATGATGGGGTTGACAATGTCGCCAAGCATGGCTGGTATCTCGCGGTCGGTTTCTACGTACACGCAAAACTCGGAGCCGGGCACGACCACACCGTTGCGCATCTTCACGGCAGCAATCTGAAGGATATCATACTCAAAGACATTCAATCCGGTGGTCTCGGTGTCGAACACCACGATGGTCTGCTCCTCGTAACTGCGCACAAAACGCTGCAAGTAGGTGGTGGCGGCGTTTTGCCCCTCAGCCTCGTCTGCGGCAGAGCGCAGCAGGTCGGACGGCAGGATGGCACGGTCGAACAGAGCACGCACGAAGTTGCGCGCAGAAGCATTGGTCTCGTACACGCCCACCCCCTTCACGAGGCGTGCCCACGCAAGGAAGTTGAACTCGTTGTTGAGCACAGCGAGGTGCGCAAACAGCAGCTTCAGTTCGGGCGAAGAAAAGAGGTCGGAACCCGACACCTTGAAGTGTCCGATGCCACGGCGTGTGAGTTCGCCACTGATATCCTCTGCGTCGCGGTTGGCATTGACGATGAGCGCGGTGGTCGACTCGGGGAACATTGTGCGGAGACGGTCGACAAACTGCACGCAGTCGCGCACCTCGTGCTCGTAGGTCTCGCTGTAGAGCAATGCCAACTCGTTGCCGAGCAGTGGGGCTTGCAACTGCAGTCCGGCATCGGGCAGCAGCGCAGGGTCGATATGCAGCTCTTCGGCTGCGAAGGTGTTGAAGATGTCGAGCAGATACTTCGGCGAGCGATGGTTCACCGAGAGGTGATGCAGCTGGCAAGCCGACTGCTGCTTGAGTGCGGTGAGCGTGTCGAGCTTCGCGCCCATGAACGAGAAGATAGCTTGCTGCTCGTCGCCGAGGAACATCACCGTGCGGTAGGCACGTGCGGTGAGGAGCTTTATGATAGCTAACTGCAGCTGGTTGAGATCCTGCACCTCGTCCACCTGCACCCACGTGTAGCGTTTGTACTCGGTCTGCGCTGCGTCGGCGTTCAGCGCATCATAGGTGAAGAGCAGCAGGTCGTGGAAGTCGAGCAGGTTGTTCTGCTTCTTGTACTGGTGATACTGCTGCGCCAGCTGCATCTTGCGCAGCAGGCGCTGTATTATCTGATAGTCGCCATAGTCGGCGGTGTCGGCAGTGGTCAGGTCGCGATATGTCTCCACATTATTATATATGTCGACCATAGCCGCCGCGTCGAACGCGCAGCCACGCACGCTGCAGATGCGCTGCATCGCCTTCACGTCGTCGGCATTGATGCAGTCGGTGTTGGTGCGCAACGCCTTCGGATGCCCCATAGCAATCTGGTGCATCATGCTCTCAAGGTGGAATATCACGGAGTATTCGCGTCGGCGCTTGAAGTCGCCAAGCACCGAATATTCGTCTTCGCCCATGTATCGCGCAAGGATAGAGATGGCATCGTCCTCATCGATAACGCTCGACTCGGCTGCTATAAGTCCGTTTCCAAACAAAAACTTCGAGCAGAAGCGGTGTACATTGCCCACGAACACGTCGCCGACACTACTGTCAGCAATGTTCGCATTGATGCGCTCGAGCATTCCGCGCGCTGCACGGTTGGTGAACGTGAGGCACAACATATCGGCATACGCCACCCCCTCAACATCGTGGGCACGGCGTATGCGCTCTGTTAGTATCTGCGTCTTGCCACAACCAGGCGATGCAAGCACAAGATGAAATCCACCCTGCGCCTCTATCACCTCGCGCTGGCAAGCGTCGGGAGTAAAGTTCTGGTTAAGAAAAGACTGCATGTTCCACTTCATTCTTCAAAAAAGATGACACATAGCCAACACTCTGAAAATAAAAACCTGTGGCTGTGTCCTGCAATCGTTCAAAGGTCTCGGAGGTATAAAGCACATCAAGAGCCTCGGACGGAGTGTAACCATACGTGGACATCAGCCAATCAGCCAATTCCACGGTCAGTTCGTCCTTCATTATCTTGATCTGTTCTGGATTTAATCGTGTCATAAAGCTTTGAGTTTTTGAAGGGCTTTATCTGTTCCGAAGAAATATTGGAATGTTATACCCTTTGCGTATTTCAATTCTTCTACAAGTCGCTGAAGCGAAATGATACCACCAAGATAACGGCGCAACTGATAGTTGACACCATCATCGGCAATCGGACCATATACTATATCATAAGTATGGGACGGTTGACTTATTTTATTATTGCGGTTTGTTAATACAAACTCAGCCCATTCTTCACTATAATCATCAAACACCTTTACAGACAATTCACCAGAAGACAACACGGACTCATCAAAATCAAACTCATTAACAACAACCTCACCACTCCTCATCTGCTCTACTTTGACAATGGCTAAATCTTCAGCCTGCTTATAATTGTCAGACAAATAGAACCCCTGTCCAAAATCCTTAAAAGGTTTTGAACGCTGCAAATCAGGTTTTTCAACCCTCATATTAGAACCGTGATACAACTTCATTGCAATTTTCCTCCGTTAAGTCTACAAACCTCAGACACCGCATCTACAGAATCTTCGAACGAAAAAGTATGCAATATGCCATAATGATTGTAGAAATAATCCAATCCTTTGAAACGCTTCAGATAGTTGTACGCTTGCTTGGGCATAATGCCAAACTTGGCAGCAAACTCGCTGACAAGGGCTATAGTGTACCCAACTGTATTATGGTCTTCCTTTGACATATCTATCCAAATTTAAACTTATTAGGTATATTGCAAAGATACATAGCATTTTCCTATCCTCAAAATAATATTTATAAAAACAATCTATATAAATACAAATTGAAACCTTTATAGAATAAAAAATCCGATAAAAATAGATGTACCTCTATTTTTATCGGACAATACTATAAAACAATCTGACTTCTACTCAAACTCCACGCTACCGAAGAAGTCGGGGCGATGGAAGTCGGGTTTCGGAAGGTCGATGGGGAAGAACGAGAGGAAGTGAGGGTGAGGCAGTTTGTCGCCGCACTTGTACACATTGCCCTTCACCTTAAGGCCGTCGAACGACGGGAGCGAGTGCTTATAGTAAGCCTCTACGGGCACGGCAAGGCAGAGCTGCCATGTGCGTTCGCCGGCGATGTCGTCGAAAGGAGTGCGTCCCATTGAAGACCAGCGGTCGATCTTGTCGAGCACTGCCTGCGGAGCACGTTCGCGTCCCTCGCGCTTAGCACCAAAACCAATGAGCAGTGTGCCTGCTGCGTTGCACTCGAGGTTGTAGTATGTGCCGTCGGCTACGGGCGAGAGGAAGAGCTCGCAACATGAATCTTCCCAAACGTTACCATCGTCGTGCGGAGCCACTGCGCGCACACACTCCTCGGTGACGCGGTAGTTGATGAGCAGCTGCTTGCCGTTGTGAGCCATGCGTACCTCCATCGTGGGGCGGTAAGGGAAAGCCTCAGCCCAGCAGTGGTTGCCCACAGCCACAAAACCAATGTTAGCCTCATCGAGCACGCGGCAGATGTCTGCTGCGCTGACAGAAGTAGCTGAGAGTTTCTTTATTTCTAATGTATTTGCCATAATTTTAAAAGTAAAACAGTAAAAAAGTAAAAAAGTAAAAAGAACTTTCTTTAGTTTCAAAACATAGAAGTTTTTGAACAAAGATGAAAAGTAAAAAGAAAAAGAGTAACAGAGTAAGAAGCACTTTTTACTTTTTTACTCTTTTACTCTTTTACTTTTAAAATTCCTCTTTTACCTTTTTACTCTTTAAAGGTTGTTCTTCTCGATATCCTTGAAGTAGCGGTATGTGCTAACCTTGAGCTCGTCTGTAGCAGCCTCGTCAGCTACGATGATGCCGTGCTGGTGGAGCTGAAGAACAGAGATAGTCCACATCTGTGTAACCGGACCCTCAACAGCTGCCTGAAGCGCGCGTGTCTTGTTGTGACCGTTTACGAGGATCATCACCTCGCGAGCTGACATCACTGTGCCAACACCTACTGTGAGGGCTGTTGTCGGCACCTTGTTAACGTCGTTGTCGAAGAAACGAGAGTTAGCTACGATAGTGTCAGTTGTAAGAGTCTTCTGACGTGTGCGTGATGTGAGTGAAGAACCCGGCTCGTTGAATGCGATGTGACCGTCAGGACCGATACCACCGATGAAGAGATCGATGCCGCCTGCTTCCTCAATCATCTGCTCGTAGTGAGCGCACTCTGCCTCGAGGTCCTCTGCGTTGCCGTTGAGGATGTGGATGTTCTCCTTCGGGCAGTCAACGTGGTCGAAGAAGTTCTTAGCCATGAATGAGTGGTAGCTCTCCGGGTGCGACTCGGGCAGACCTACATACTCGTCCATATTGAAAGTAAGGACGTTCTTGAATGAAACACGACCCTCCTTGCAAGCCTCAGCCAATGCGCGGTACATACCGATTGGTGAAGAACCTGTAGGCAAACCGAGAACGAACTTGTGATCGGGTGTCGGGTTGAACTTGTTGATACGTTCAATAACGTGCTCAGCTGCCCACTTTGAGAGCTGGTCGTAGTCCTTTTCAATGATTAATCTCATAGCGATAATTATTTAGTTGATTAAATTTTCAAGTTTAATAAGGGGGCATGTGTGTGCTGTTGTTAATTACAACTGCGCGTACTGATTATTGTTTATAAAACGTGCCCCGACATCTCATCGGGGCACGTCTGTGTTTGTTTGTAGTAGTAGTTGTAACTAAATAAGCAGTTATAAGTTAGTTGAAAATCGGTTTCTTCTAACATATTACGATGCAAAGTTACGCATTTAATTTATAACCCCCAAGTGAATGAGGCAAAAATGCCGATTTACATCAAGAATTTAAATGTTTGTTACAACTACACGTATGTCTCAAGGAACTTGACATTGCCCTCAACCTTCAGTGTCTCGGTTGTAGCCGGAACGAGGATGCTCTCGCCGGCACGCAGCGTTGTGACGTTGCCCTCGTTGTCGGTGATGGTGCCTTCGCCCTTCAAGCCGATGAGGATAACGAAGCTGTCGAGCTCAGAGTAGTCGATAGTCATCGGCTCGTCGAGATCGTAAACGGCTGTGTTGAAGTAAGGACACTGCACGAGCGATACGCCCTGGTTCTTCTCCGGCGTGTACTCTGTGCGGTAGTTGCTCTCAACGTTGTAGTTGATGCACTCTGCAGCCTGCTTTGTGTGAAGCTCGCGGTAGTTGCCGTCCTTGTCCTTGCGCTTGAAGTCGTAGATGCGGTATGTCACGTCGGATGTCTGCTGTATCTCTGCGAGGAAGCAGCCGGTGCCGATAGCGTGGATGCGACCTGCGGGGAGGAAGAAGCAGTCGCCTTCCTTAACGTCGTAGCGTGAGATAGCATCGCAGATTGTGTCGTTCTCCACCATCTCTGCGTACTGGGTGGGAGTGATCTGCTGCTTCAGACCGCAGAGCAGTGTAGCATCAGCATCCGACGGGAGCAGATACCACATCTCGGTCTTGCCGCGCTCCTTGCCCTGGCGCTTTGCAATTTCGTCGGTAGGATGCACCTGTATAGAGAGGTCCTGGCGTGCGTCAATGAACTTGATGAGCAACGGGAACTCGTCGCCGAAACGCTGATAGTTAGCCTCGCCTACGAGCTTGCCTTTCAGCTCGTGTACGAGTTCGTTGAGCTTCTTGCCTGCGTACTCGCCGTTGGCAACTACTGTCTCGTTGCCTGGCACGCCAGAGATTTCCCAACTTTCGCCTACGTTTTCCTGCTGCACGTCGAGGTGCTTGAACGGAATAATCTTCTCACCACCCCAGATGGTTGACTTAAGGAGTGCATTGAACTTTAATGGTTCCATAGTGTATTTGTTTCTGTTGTTTTGTTGTATTATAAGTGTTCTGTTTAATCGTCCTCGCCGAACAACGGGTCCTCAGGCATAACCATAACCGGCTTCTGCTCGAACTCCTTCTGCAAGTTCTCGGGTACGTACTTCTTGTCGACTACAAGACGGAACATGTACTCGTTGAACCAGCGGTTAGACATGATGAGGCAGCCCTGTGCGCCGTTGTTCGGACCCCAGCTGTTCTCCACCTTCCACTTCAACGGATTGCCGTCCTTGTCGAGGTCTACGGCTACGAGGGTCATGGCGTGGGTCGATCCGCTGTCGAATGTAGCGATGCGGTCAGCCTTGTTCATCGGGAATGTTGTAGAGAAGAGCGAAGCGTAGTCGAAGTTCTCGGTGTCGAGATAGCCAAGCTCGCGGTCGAACTGCTTGCCAACATCGTAAGACGAGTACATCTTCTTGCCATCCTTAAGCGAAGCGATGGCGAGCTTTGCTATGTCCTCCATCGGCAGGTTGAGATACTTCCAGTTGGTGCCGTCGTACACGTGGCGGTCGTACTCCACCTCGTATGTCTTGTGATACGGACGGCGCGGGTCGTTCATAACCATAATGAATGTGCCAGCGAGTTGGTGGCCTACTGTCTCGTTGTAGAACTCAAGCGGAGTGTAGCGACGCGGTTCGCCCACAGGCTCGCCACAACGGTTGCGGAACTGGTATGTGAACTCCTTCACTGGCTCGCCCAATGCCATGGCAAGCATACGGTAAACGGTTGAGAGCATCTCTGTCTTGCGTGCGTCGATAGCCTGCGCTTTCTTGCCGTCAGCCACCATCTTGCGAAGCTCCAAGCCGTACTCGCGGAGCTTTGAGGAGATGAGCGACGAAATCTTGGATGTGTTCTCGGCAGAGAAGGTCTCCGGCTGCACCGACTTAGGCACGAGTCCGTATTTCGGAGCAAGGTCGGCAGCGCCACAGAATGTGCCACCGTCGTTAAGCGGATTCTTGAAGAAGAACTGTACACGAACATCGTCCATAGGCTTCTTGGCGTTGTCGATGACACCCTGCAGCATGAGGTTCGCCTTCTCCAACTGGTCGTAGAAGAAGAGATAGTCGTGAGAGAACTCTACCGAAAGCGAGTCAGCGTGGTGGCGTGCGAAGTCGGCACGGAACACGTTGAAGCTCGAGAACATCCAGCAACGTCCCGAACTCTTCTGGTCGTGGATAGACTGTTTTGTGGTTTCTACGCTAAAGTGTGTGTCGAACGTGTTGCGGTTTGAGAAGTTCTTTGCGAGGTTGTCAATACGGTTGGAAGCCACGGCGTTGAACAGAGCCTTGTTCGTAGCGGTTGAACCCTGCGATTTCTCAATCTGCTGAAGCATCGAGGCTGAGATGCCGCCCTGCTTCTGTGCGCCTGCGGTTGTGGCAAGCGCGAGGCATAAGCCTAAAGCTAATGTCGTTTTCTTCATTTTATGTATTTGTTGTTAATGTTATTATATGGTGAGGGGGTGAGGGGGTGAGGGGGGGGTGAGATGGTGAGATGGTGAGTGGGTGAGGTGTTGAGATGGTGAGGTGTTGAGATTAGTTGGTGATGTTGTAGCATCCGACGTATTGTCGAGGAACTTTTCAAGGTCGCTGACGATGCGACGGTATTGCTCCGATGCCACATAGCCCACGTTGCGGCGCAGACTATACTCCACGCTGCCAACGCTCGACGTATAGCACGAGAGCTCGTTGCGTTGCTGCGTAGCGTGTACGCTCTGCCTGCTTATGTCGCGCTCGCGTTCGCGTACCAGCGTGTTGCACACTTTCTTCATCAGTGGCACAATCACCTTATCGAAGAGGTGATGACCTTGTATATATAGGTAAGTTTCGGAAGGCACGATGCCAAGCTCGCGCAAAGAGTCCTTCACCTTCAAATAGCTCTCCTTAGCACCTGGGTGCTGGCTTTGCAGCATCTTCACCTTGTGAGCCACACGGCGACGCAACTGCGCTATCGCAGCCGAAGCGTTCTCGGGCGACAGACTGCCCATCTCTATCGACCGAACGAAGTCGGAGATGGTGAACCGACGTTCTGCAGCGTTGCGGTATGACCACACGTTCCACACGAAGAGCGGGAAGATGGTTGTGGAGAAGTCGGCAAGGAACGCTTCGAAGTCGAACTTCTGCGCATCGTTGAGCGTGACGGCTACGCACACGTTGTGCAGCGACGGGGCGTAGCACTGCATGTTTTCTATAGCGTAAGCGTAGGAGTGGAATATGTACGGGTTTTCGAGTATCGCCTTCGACGAGAGCGTTGCGCCCTGCGCCACATAGTCGTAGTCGGCATCAACGCACGCTATCATGTTCTTGCCCACTCCACCCGTAGCTATCATGCTCATTATCGCAGCCTTCTTGCCTCGCTCCAGGTGCTCAAGACGCGAAGGCAGCAGCACCTCGAAATAGCGTTCATCATTCTCAAAGCGTGTGAGAACGGAGCGCCAAAAGAATATGTCGTCGTAGCTCTCCACATAAGCCACGATGCGACGGCGTGCCTTCTTCGAGTTCAGACGGTTTGCCGCTCCTATGTATTGCGATGTTATGCAATCTGTAAGACGCTTGCCCATTTTCAATCTGTTATATCCGACACTTCTGTCACGCAATCAGCCCAGCCGTTCATTATCACCGCCGGCGAATGGGTGGTGAGAATAATCTGCACGTTGGGGTTGAGCGTGAGAATCAGGTCGATGAGACGTTGCTGCCAGTCGATGTGCAGGCTCACCTCAGGCTCGTCCATGAACAGCACGTACGGCTGCTGATCTTCCACGAGCACGGTGAGCAGTATGACGAGCATCTGCTTCTCGCCGCTCGATAGTTGGTAGGGCGTTAGCGTCTCGCCAATCTGCGAGAAGCGTATCTCGTTCTCCGTGCGCACAATCTTCTTGCCGGTCTGCGAGAAGAGATCGTCGATGAGGTTCTGGAACGTGGTCTTCGGTGCGGATATCTGCTGCGCCTGAAGTGCTGCGTCAGCCTCGCCGCTCTGCAGGCTGGCGATGATACGGTTGCCAATGTTCACCTGATAGTCGAGATACTTGCGCTGCAGGAAGAACAGCTGCAGGTCGAGCTCGGTGGTGAGGTCGCTCAGCGCGGTGTTCAGCTTGCCCACAGCGTCGAGGTTCAGCAGCGGACGGTCGAACGAGCGGATGACATCGTAGCGTATCCAGCGTGCATCTTCCGGCTCAACGGTGAGGCGAACGCCTTTGAGCATGTGGCTCGGAAACTCGCCACCTGCCGACAATCCTCTAATCACCTTATTTAATATAGTACTCTTGCCGACACCATTGATGCCGCTGAGGATATTCACTTTACGGTCAAGATTCCACACGATGTGACGCTTACCGCTCCACAACGAGTCGATTTCTATCTGCTTTATGTATTCGGAATATTTCATAGAGTTAGCTTTTTGTCTATACTTATCTACACTTAAGTATTCTTCAGACAAAGATATAAAAAAAAATCTACACCGCTAACATTTATTCAACAATTAACATTACAAGTTGCCACATCATGTAAATATATTCATTTTAAACTATGATATTTGCTTGTTTATTATTGTTAAATAAGCAAATATAACACCAAGAAGATGCAAAAGTATGGATTATTTGCCGTATATTTGCACTCTAATATAATAACAACAACAAGGTATCTATTATTTAACATTATGAATTTATACAAGTTTGACAGTGTCGCCATTAGTCCGAGCGACGTTATATCCCTCCACAAACAAGACACATGGGAGCTCACCTATGTAGTGCACGGCAGGGGAACACGCACTCTTGGCGACGAAACAAGTGAATTTAGCGATGGCGACCTTGCTTTTATTCCGCCGCACATCCCCCATTGCTGGACATACGACAACCATTATACCGACGAATGCGGCAGAATAGAATATGCCACATTGTCGTTCAAGACTGAGTTTATCGACCGCTGTGCGAGTGCTTTCCCCGAGATTACGGAACGCCTGGAGCAGCTCAAATCAGTTTCTTCTGTCATCACATTCAGCGGCAAAACGCTTGAAGAGATGACCGAGATGATGCTTCGTATGCGTACAGAGAAGATGTCGGAGTTGCTGCCATACATCTTCCGCATCATCCTGCTGCTATCTAAGCACGAGAGCGACGGTATTGTAATCGGTCGTTTCGCCGAAACCGACCGCACGTCCGACCGCATCAACAAGGTGAAGGAGTTCTCGCTGGAGAACTACGCAAGTTCTATCACCATCGACATGATAGCCAACCACGTGGGCATGAACCGCTCGTCGTTCTGCACTTTCTTCAAGAAGGCTACGGGACAGACCTACATCACCTATCTCAACAAGTTGCGTGTCGACCGCGCGTGCTCTCTGCTGCGCGACGGTAAGCTCAGCATCACCGATGTCTGCTACATGGTGGGCTTCAACGACGTGCCTTACTTCAACCGATGCTTTAAGAACAACCGTGGCATGTCGCCGAAGGAGTATGCCGACGGAGTGATCACACAGCGCCAGGTGATCAAATCAAGAAAGAAAAAAGATTAACAACAAAATAAAGCTAACAATCAAAAAAACTCATGACTACTCTAACCATTATGATTATTGTGGCGTTCGTGCTCGGCTATGCGTGTATAGCTACCGAAAGCCTGTTGAAAGTGAATAAGGCAGCCATTGCGTTGCTGATGTTTGTTGCGTGCTGGACGCTCTACATGTTCGACCCGATGCAGTATCTCACCGCTATACACGGGTACACTGGCGACCTTAGCGGTATGGCAGCAGCAGTGACTTCTATCATTCAGGAGCACTTGGGCGACACCTCTACAACGCTGTTCTTCCTCATGGGAGCTATGACTATCGTAGAGATTGTAGACCAGAACGGTGGATTCAACTGGGTACGCAAGGTGATGAAAACCAGTTCGAAACGCACGCTTCTCTGGCGCATCGCCTTCTTGACATTCATCCTTTCAGCCATACTCGACAACCTCACAACGAGTATCGTCATGATCATGATTTTGCGCAAGCTCGTCACCGAGCGCAACGACCGACTCATATACGCCTCGCTCGTCATCATAGCAGCCAACTCGGGTGGCGCGTTCTCACCTATCGGCGACGTAACGACCATCATGCTTTGGAACAAAGGTCTAATCACAGCGGTTGGAGTAATCAGCGAGATACTCGTGCCGTCGCTTGTGTCAATGATTATTCCGGCGTTCATCCTGCAGTATCAGCTTAAGGGCGAACTCCACATGCCGGAGATAAAGGAGGGTGCTGACGCTTCTGTTGGCGACTTCACCGAGCGTCAGCGTAAGGCTGTGTTCTGGATTGGTGTAGGCGGTTTGATGTTCGTGCCGGTGTTCAAGAGTATCACACACTTGCCTCCGTTCGTAGGTATTCTGCTCGTATTGGGTGTACTGTGGACAACCACTGAGTTGTTCTACCGCCACTTGCACCGCGGACACGACGACGAGGGCACACAGAAGCGCGTAACCAACTTGCTCTCGCGCGTAGATATGTCTACCATTCTGTTCTTCCTCGGCATCCTCATGGCAGTTTCGTGCCTCTCTGAGGTGGGCGTGCTCACCGCTTTAGGCGACGGTCTGAACACCTTCTTCGACGGCAACCACTACCTCGTGACGGGCATCATCGGTGTGCTTTCGAGCATCGTCGACAACGTTCCGCTCGTTGCCGGTTGCATGGGTATGTATCCGGTTGCTCCTACAGGCGACATGGCTGTCGACGGCATCTTCTGGCAGCTGCTCGCCTACTGTGCCGGTGTGGGTGGTTCGATGCTCATCATCGGTTCGGCTGCTGGCGTGGTAGTAATGGGCTTGGAGAAGATTACCTTCGGATGGTACATGAAGCGCATCACATGGATAGCATTCGTGGGCTACATAGCAGGTATCATAAGCTACTATTTCATACGCACATTCGTATTCTAAACGCCCCTAACTTTATAAAATCAATGTATAAATAAGGGTTCATTGGAAATAAAGAAACTAATAAACAACTCATTAAAGGTAAGTCTGTCGATAATGCTCGGCGGACTTATCCTTTACTGGATGTACCGCGATTTCGACTTCAAGACCGTGGCTGACACGCTTATGCACGGCATGAACTGGACTTGGATGTTGCTATCGTTCCCGTTCGGCATACTTGCGCAGATGTTCCGCGGATGGCGCTGGCACCTCACCCTCGAACCTATCGGTGAGAATCCACGCACATCGACGAGCATCAACTCGATATTCCTCTCGTATGCCGTCAGTCTTATAGTGCCGCGCATCGGCGAGTTCGCACGCTGCGGCATACTCCGACGCTACGACGGAGTGTCGTTCCCGAAGGCATTGGGCACGGTGGTCATGGAGCGAGCCATCGACTCGGCTCTTGTCATGCTCATCGCCCTCATTACCTTTTTTCTACAACTGCACGTCTTCAACACGTTCTTTACCGAGACGGGCACCAACCTCGAGTCAATCCTCTCTAAATTCTCTGCCGCTGGCTACGCCGTGACTGCCGTTTGTGCGATAGCTGTGCTCATACTCGCATGGTATCTGCTGCGACGTTTCGCCATATACAATAAGGTGCGCGACATGATACGTGGCATCTGGCAGGGTATTATGTCCATACGCACCGTGAAGCACCCGTGGCTCTTCGTGGCGTTCACCGTAGGCATCTGGGCGAGCTACTTCCTCCACTACTATCTCACGTTCTTCTGCTTCGAGGCTACGTCGCACTTGGGTATGGCGTGTGCTCTCGTCACGTTCATCGTGGGCAGCATAGCGGTCATCGTGCCTACACCTAATGGTGCCGGTCCGTGGCACTTCGCGGTGAAGACGATGCTCATCCTCTACGGCGTTGGCGACGTGGACGCGCTCAACTTCGTGCTCATCGTCCACTCCGTACAGACGCTCCTCGTCGTAGCACTTGGCGTGTATGCGTGGACAGCGTTGTCGTTTACAAAGAAAAGAGGTTGAGGTGGTGGGATAGGATGTTGTAATGTTGAGATGTTGATGTGTTGACATATGCATTTGTCACCATCTCAACACCTCAACATAACAACATTATCTCTCAACACCTCAACACCTCAACATATTATCATACTTAAAACCTTAACATTATGAGTGAAATCAGAAACCTTAACCCCGAGTGTATCTGGCGCAACTTCGACGCACTGACACAGGTGCCGCGCCCATCAGGCCATCTTGAAAAAGTACAGCAGTTCTTGCTCGACTTCGCAGCACGCGTAGGCGTGGAAGGATTCAAGGATGCTGCCGGAAATATTGTGATGCGCAAACCCGCATCAGCTGGTATGGAGAACAAGAAGGGTGTTATCCTTCAGGCTCACATGGATATGGTGCCGCAGAAGAGCAAGGAGTCAACACACAACTTCGAGACCGACCCTATCGAGACTTACGTAGACGGCGAGTGGGTACGTGCTAAGGGCACAACGCTCGGTGCCGACAACGGCATCGGCGTGGCTGCCATCATGGCTGTCATGGAGGACAAGACACTGGTTCACGGACCGGTTGAGGGTCTTATCACTGCCGACGAGGAGACTGGCATGTTCGGTGCTAACGACCTGCCATGCGACGAGCTGCAGGGCGACATCCTGCTCAACCTCGACTCTGAGACATGGGGCAAGTTCGTGATAGGTTCGGCTGGTGGCATCGACATCACAGCCACTCTCGAATACAAGGAGGTGGAGACCGACAAGGAGGACGCAGCCGTTAAGGTTCTGCTGAAGGGATTGAAGGGCGGACACTCTGGTCTGGAGATCAACGAGGGTCGTGGCAACGCCAACAAGCTCATGGCTCGCTTCGTGCACGAGGCAATCGCCGAGTACGGCGCACGCCTGGCTACATGGCACGGCGGCACAATGCGCAACGCTATCCCGTTCGAGTGCGAGGTGGTGCTCACACTGCCGAAGGAGAACGTGGAGGCACTGAAGGAGAACGTAGAGGAATGGTGCAAGCTGTTCAACCACGAGTTCCGCACTATAGAGGAGAACATACAGTTCTTCACCGAGGACGTGGAGACACCGGCTTTCGAGACACCTGAGGAAATTCAGGACAACCTGCTCGATGCTATCTACGGCTGCCACAACGGCGTGCTGCGCATGATTCCGGTATTCCCATCTGTGGTTGAAACTTCTTCTAACCTCGCCATCATCGACATCGAGGGCGGTCACGCTTACTTCAAGCTGCTCGCGCGCTCGGCTAACGAGAGCATGAAGGAGTACATCGCCACCACGCTCGAGTCTACATTCTCGATGGCAGGCATGAAGGTGGAGATGAGCGGCAGCTACGGCGGCTGGGATCCTAACACAGACAGCGAGATTCTGCACCTCATGGAGCAGCACTACCGCGAACTCTTCGGTGAGGAGGCTATCGAGCAAGTAGACCACGCTGGTCTGGAGTGCTCTGTAATCCTCGGCAAGTATCCGCACCTCGACGTTGTGTCGTTCGGTCCGACCATGCGCTCGCCTCACACCACATCAGAGCGTTGCCTCATCAAGACTATCGCACCGTTCTGGGAGCTTGTTAAGAAAACTCTTGCAGAGGTTCCTGCAAAGTAATCCCACCGCTCGCGTTCGCCGTCCGATCAGATTCCGTCCGCCATCCGATCAGATTCCGTCCGCCGTCCGATCGGATTGCGAACGCCGCCCAATGACATTATTCAAGCAACAACCCAACAAAATATTGAAAAATATAGCAGAAATCCTGAATAGAAAAGGCACAAGAGAGCATCTTCTGATGCTCTTCTTGTGCCTTCTTATGTATATCAACGTGGGCTACATGCACTACGAGGTCTACTTCTCTAAGATTTCGTCCGAGTGGTGCGGCACCCGACCGTTTCTGAGCGCATGGATAGACGTGGCGGCTACACTGCTGTTATTCTTACTGTGCACGGCAGGCAGGCGCAAGTCGGCATTCGTGCTCACTTACTCTACACTGATGGTATTCGTGGTGGCAAACATTGTCTACTCGCGCTTCTTCAACCGCTACATAACACCCGATGTGCTCGACGAGGCTGCCAACTTCAGAGGTTCTTGGTGGATGCAATACGTGCCACACGCATTCTGCTGGACCGACCTGCTGCTCGTGGTTACGACACTGCTGTTCGGTTGGGGCGTTAGACATATCGAACCGAAGCGCACGCGCCGCGACTTGCTTTGGGTGCTGACACTTATAGTTCTGCCCTGCGTGCTCTACACGCTGAAACTTGCCGTTCACTGGCGCACGGCTGACGACGTGAAATCATGGATAGACAGTATCGATTTCAGGGAGGACACGAAACTGGAATTCATGTTCAACCAGGAATATGCCATCATGCGCAACGGTATACTCCTCGGGCAGGTGTACGGCAACATAGCAAGTGCATCGAAGAACGTAGAACTGAGCGACGCGGAAGTGCGCGAGATAGGCGCTTTCATAAAGCAGAAAGCGGCAGACGCTAAGCCGCTGCCCGAGTCGCTACGCGTAAAGGGTAAACCGAACGTGGTGTTCATCATGGTAGAGTCGTATCTGTCGGTGGCGTCGCAGATGAAGATTGATGGCAAGGAGGTGACCCCCTGCCTCAACGAGCTGATGAGAGATCCGAGAAACTACCACAATCTCAACGTCACATCTAACCGCGGAGGCGGAGAGTCGAGCGATGCGCAGATTTCCTACTTCACGGGACTGCTGCCGCTCCAATCGGAGATGTCGGTGCAGCGCATCATAAAGAACCGCGTGGCGGCTCTGCCCCGACTGCTGCACGAACAGAAGGGCTATCACACGTATATCACTATACCTACGAACCGCTTCTTCTGGCATCAGAACGAGGCTAACCTCAGCTACGGCATAGACCATACGATAGAACTGGGCAACTACGAGAACGGTTACTGGTGTCAGGACGAGGAGATATTCAACCGACTGCAGAACGTAAAACTGCAAGAACCATACATGAACATAATACTAACGCTCAGCATGCACGGCAGCTACGACACCGACTTCCTCGCCGAGACACCCGTGAGGTCACCGTTCAACTACCCGAGTCGCTTCTCTGCAGAATTCTGCCACTATCTCGACAAGTGTTTCTACACCGACTTGCAGATAGAACGCTACATAGCCTATCTAAAACGCAGCGGGCAGTATGACAACACCGTGCTCATTGTCTGCTCCGACCACGAACCGAAGGAGGGCAGCTTGGGCATGGACGACTGGTCGATGAGCCTGCCACTGATAATAGCCAACACGCACATCGCTGCCGAAATGTTCTACGTGGGAAGTATAAACCAGATTGACCTCTACCCTACCATGCTCGACATGTTCGGTCTGCAATCAGAATGGAGAGGTATGGGACACAGTCTGCTACGCAAAGGTTACAACAACACCATAAGCGATACGCAACGGCGTATATCTAACAATATCTTGCGCGGAGGGTTACGGTTCCTTCAACACTAACGGCTGCATGGCAGCCGTTTTTTCGTTATATACGTCTATAGAAACACGGCGCGCACGCAGAGAACGCACGCAGGTGAAGTCGAGGAAGTAAGGGTCTTGCGACATATACCAGCGATGGTCGGCGATGCGATGTGTGCGGCGTGCCAACGCATCTACCTTCAGTGCCGAACGCACATTGACAACCGAGAGCATCCGGGTACCATCGTCAAGCACAAGGGCAAGAACAAGAAAAGAAGCAGGAGAGTTATCGGGGTGTGACGGTGTGAGCTTATGCTTGTGCATCGATGTCGAGACGGTGATGTGCCAGCCGTGCTCGCTGTTCAGCCGCTGCATGATCTGACGGAACTCTTTGCCGTGCGACGATGTATCGGTGATGTTGTGATACGCTATATAAAGATGTATCATCTCATGCAGCAGCGTCTCCTGAAACTCGCGCTCCGAGCACTCGTAGTATGTGCTGATGCGTATGGTGAAGTCGGTGTACGTCCAGCGCAGCAGCTTGCGCACACGGCGGCACGACATGGTGCCCAGACGGGTGCGAGCCTTCGACAGCGCAATACGAGGCACAGGCAGCTCATCGCCGAAATAATCGGCGTTGAACTGCCTGAACCATGTGTGCAATATGTCTGTTGTCAGCGTCATCCTACTCGGCGCAGTCGGGGTAAACGGAGTGGAGATATGCGCTCACCTTGTCAGACACGACAGTGGCGAGCACCACCTTGCCCTGTGGGTCGATGACGTAGACGGTAGGTATCCACTTCACGTGGTAAGTTTCAGCCACGGGCGACTCGCGCATCGGCTTCAAGTCGCTCACCTGCGTGTATTCGATGCCGAGCTTAGCCACGCCGTTCTTCCACGACTCGAGGTTCTTGTCGAACGACACGCCTACGAAAGCCACGCCCTTGGCGCCGAACTTCTTGTAGAGCTGCATGATGAACGGCGAGTCCTTGCGACAGTCGGGGCACCACGATGCCCAGAAGTCGAGCACTACGTAGCGTCCGCGCAGGTCTTTCAGCGCGAAAGGTTTGCCGTCGATGGTGTTCAGCGTGATGTCGGGCGCGTCTGCGCCTGCCTTCAGCAGGTCGGTGGCGTACTTCTGGTCGAGGTCTGTAACCGTAGCCGCAGGAGCATCAGCTGGTGCCTGCGCACGGATGGCTGCGGGAGCTGCGATGAACGCCAGAGCCATAAGGATAGTCTTGAGTGTCTTCATATCGTTGTTGTTTATAATCTATATGTCTAATGCAAATGTATTAATAAAATTCCATTCGGCAAAGGTGGCGCGGATAAAAATGCGGTGCAGCGCTTGCCGGTAACAACTCTTTTACTTAAATTTGCAGAATTAAACAAACCGTAATAAGAATATGAAAAACAAAGTATCATTGGCAAACGCGGGCTACGCGCTTTTTCTTTTGTTCTTTGCGCTGGAGCCGCTGTTGGGCAAGTGGGACGCTTACTGGTACGCCTTGTGCGGCTTGGCTGTGGTGTTAGGCGTAGTGCTCGTTGCGGGCATCGTGTGCATCTTCAGACGCAAGGTGTCTACGGACGACTGCATGGATGCAATTAAAAAACATTCGCCCGCCTGCTTCGTCTTCTGCCTCCTCGGCGCAGCGCTCAGCTATGTCTACGATGAGCAGATGTTCTATTTCTGGAATTTCATGGTGGTGCTCGAAGGGTCCAACTTCGTGGCGCGGCTATTCAAAAAGGCTTAAGAAACAAAAAGCCCAGTACACTTCACAACGTACTGGGCAGAAGAGAGAGAAATTTATGCGTTAAGTTCGTTAATCTGACTTATCACTTCGTCGTTCGTGCGCTGCATCTTGAGGAAGATGCGGAAGGCGAAGATCAAACCGCAGATGCCACCGATGACACCACCAACAATGCCGCCGTATACAGCAGCTCGCGCAAAGTCGGGCGCGTCGGCTGGCATGTACATCCACGCCTCTATGCCGCTCCACAAGAGCCAGAGAACTAATGTCGGCACCTCAATCATCATGTCTATAGAGCGCAGACGCTTCATGCGTGTGAGCTTCTTGATGGTGGTGAGAAGGTTGTTGCGACTGTAGTCGGCATCGCTAATAGCCGAAACGTTGATGCGATAGTCGGCTATGACGCTTACTATAACCATAGTCATGAGGAAGGCATAGTTGAGCCACGAAAGGTGGGCGTACTCCTTGATAGCGAACCACGACACGGCGATGAACGGCACAAGGCAGCACTCGAAGTAGACGAAGCGCTTTATCCACGACATGCTCTTCTTCATCGAGCCTACAATCATCTTCTCGTTCACTATCTTCTGCTTGTCGAGCTGCGCCTTGAAGTCTTCCATCTGCGAGCGCATAAGCTCGAGTTCGGTGTTTTGATTATTGTTCTCCATAATGGTCTTGTTTTTATTCGTTTGACATATTCTTCAGTTGCACTCTTATTCGCGCCAGACGCACGGATACGTTCTTTGCGCTCAGGCCCACGATGTCGCCTATCTCGTCGTAGCTGATTTGCTCGAGCCAGAGCAGTACGATGGCTCTGTCGAGCGGCTGCAGTCGGGCTATACGCTCGTGCAGCATACGCACTTGGGCGGTAGACTTCTCCTCATCGCTGAAATAGTCGACATCCATTGACAGCAAGGCTTTCCGGCGGCTTCGCTTCTTGCGGTCGATGGTGATGCAGGTGTTGAGGGTGACACGGTATATCCATGTCTTGACGTCGCTCTTGCCGTGGAACGACTCATATCCGTTCCACAACTTGACAAGCACCTCCTGAAAGAGGTCTGCCACCTCGTCGGCATCGTTGGAGAACATGTAGCACACAGCGTATATCGTGCTACGGTTGTCTCTCACAAGCTGCGAGAATTGTTGCTCTGTTGTGTTCATATGCTTGTTGTTTATTACTTTTTCTGCTCTTTAGACGCACAAAAGGTGGGGTTTGCTACAGAAAAAGTTGTGTTTTTTCGAGGTATTAAAAAAAAGAATGGCTAAAACCGCTACTCTTCCGTCTGCGTCTTAGGCCAATTGACGAGGAAGAGTTTCTCCGTGGCGCGCGTAAAGGCGGTGTAGAGCCAATGGATATAGTCGGGCGTGAGCATTTCGTCGGTCATATAGCCTTGGTCTACGTAGACGTGCGCCCACTGTCCGCCCTGCGCCTTATGGCACGTGACAGCGTAGGCGTACTTTATCTGCAACGCATTGTAGTAGGGATCGGCTTTCAGCCGCTTATAGCGCTCGGGCTTGGTGCGCACATCGGCATAGTCTGCCATCACCTCGTCGAAGAGTTGCTGACTCTGTTCGCGTGTGAGTGCTGGCGCCTCGGTGGCGAGCGTGTCGGTGAGCGCCGTCACCTGCAACTCGTAGTTGTCGTAGTCGGGGAACTGCAGCCAGAGGTCGACAAAGTGGAAGCCGTAGAGGTCGCGGCGGTTGCGCACGCGCTGTATCACGGCACGGTCGCCGTTGGCTATGAACGCCGGTGCCGACGTGTCTTCAGCTTTCTTCTGCTCGGTCCAGTAGTAGCTGTTCTTCACAACCATGAGCCAGTCGCCCGATGTGAGTTCCTCCTCGCGCCAAAGCACTTGGTTGCGTATGCCCAGATTGTATATGTTTGCACGCTTGTTGGAGCGCGTAACAACCATCGTCTCGTCCATGCCCACCTGCGAATAGCTCGTAGCGAGCGTCTCGATGAGTTCGTCGCCGGGCACGCATACGATGTCGGGGAAGCCGCTGAAGCGTATCTTGGGCAGGGCGGTCGCCTCGTCGTGCGTAATCATCTGGCGTATCACCGTGGCGTTGTAGAGTATGCCCGACTGCTGGCTCTGGCGCAAAACCTCGCGAAGGTCGCTCTCGTAGACGGTGAGTCCGTAGCCGGAGACGAACGATGAGGAGAGAGCCGGCGACTCCTCCTCGCCTACCGGCGGCAGCTGCGCCTTGTCGCCGATGAGCACCAGTCGGCAGTTGCGCCCCGAATAGACGAACTGCACGAGGTCGTCGAGCAGACAGCCCGTGCCGAACACCGACTCGCGCAAGCCTTCGTTGGCTATCATCGACGACTCGTCGACGAGAAACAGCGTGTCGGTCATCATGTTAGGAGCAAGCGAGAACGATCCGCCGAGCGACTGCTGGCGGTAGATGCGGCGATGGATGGTGGAAGCCGGCACGCCTGAGTTCAAAGCGAACACTTTCGCGGCACGACCCGTCGGCGCAAGCAGAACAACGCGCTGCTTCAACGCGAGCATCGTGCGCACGATGGCACCAGAGAGTGTCGTCTTACCCGTACCTGCCGAACCGCGTAGCAGCATCGTAGCATGGTCGTCACGATCGGCGAGAAACTCGGCGAAGGTTTCGATGGCGTGCTGCTGGTCGGCGGTAGGCTCAAAGCCGAGTGCCTGGACGATGAGTGTCTTATAGTTTATAGCGTACACTTCGGTTTTATTTTAAAAAGGCTATGGTTGGCAGAGCACGGTGCAGACACGGTCTTGGAAAGCACGACCATTGCTGTGGTGCTGTATGCCCTGATTGATGATGGAGAAGGCGAGGCGGTGGCCGTTGGCTGCCGTGCAATAGCCGGCAAGCGACGACACGCCCTGCACGGTGCCGGTCTTGGCGCGTACGTTGCCGGCGGTGAACACGCCCGTCATGCGCTTGCGCAGTGTGCCGTCCTCGCCGGCAATGGGCAGCGACGGACGCAGGTGCATGTATATATTGTTGTTCTGGAACGCATAGCGCAGAAGGCGAACTTCGAGTTCTGCCGAGAGATAGTTGTAGAGCGAGAGTCCGCTACCATCGGCTATCTCGTAACGCTTCGGGTTAAGCCCTACCTTAGATATCAGTCTATTGATTACGCTGCGTGCCTGCTTAGCCGAAGCCTGCCTGGTGCCGGTAGATGCAGCCAACTGGTAGAACATCGACTCGGCGTAGAGGTTGTCGCTGTTCTTCATCATGCGCATCAGTATCTGGTCGATGGTGTGGAAGCGGCGGCAGATGCAATAGGCGCTGTCCGGACGTTGCGACTCGCCGACGTTTGCCTCAACAACGAGACTGTCGGCAAGGAGGTCGCTGACGAAACGCTCTACGAACGAATTCTTCCTGCTGATGAGCAACGGCGAGAGCACGGGGTTGTCGTCATCCCAACACCAGCCTGCACCAAACTGGTCGGCATCCTTCATCGACTTGTCGGCATAGATGTTGCCACGTATGGTGTCGACTCCCATCTTGTGTATAGCCTCAACAAAGGCACGCATATCGTCGGAGTTGAAGCGTGGGTCGAAGCCGCCCACGCAGTAGATATCGCCCGTAAGCGTGCGGTCGTTCACCTCGCCGGTGTAGCACAGCTCGGTCTTGAACTGGTAGCTGCCGCCCAAGCGGTCGATGGCTGCTATCGCCGTGACGAGTTTCATTGTCGATGCAGGACGCAGAAGCAGACGCGCATTGTGACTGTAGAGCACCGAGTCGGCATCGAGGTCGTACACCATCATTCCGACGGTGGATGTCTCGAACATGTCGTGCTCAAGAAGGTTGTCCAGATGCTTTGCCACAGCTATATTCCACGGCAATGCCTGCTCCGCCACCTTGAACGTGTCGGGCAGGAGCGTGTCGGCAACTGCCGAACTGTCGTCTTCGTCAAACTCAATATCCGTCTGTGCCGTTGCTCCTGAAACGAAGAAGAACGCCACGAGTGTCAATACATATTTATATATATAGTCTTTCATGCCTGTTATATGGTGCGTTTCACCACGTTTCTATTGTCTTTTCTGCTGTTTTTGGGGTTATTCTTGTTGAGCATCCAATAAACACTCTATGCTTACTCCTGTTTCTGTCTGCGCCGTATCTCTTCGATGAATTCGCTTGTCTGCTGCGGTTGCGCATACGTTATCTTTCCGCAACCGTATTCTATCACGATGTGGCGTGCCGTGAACAGCGTGCCGCGCACCGTACGTGCCACTATTATCTCGTTTACAGCTATCGTTATACTCTTACCCAGTCTGCCACGAATGATGACGAGGTCACCGTCAGCAGTGAATGTGTAGGTGGTGTTCACCAAGCGGTCGACGCCTGCCGCGCCAAGCAACAGACACACGAAACCTAACGCAGGGGTGATGCCACTGCGCACAAGGAAACACCACAGAGCTACAACTGCCAACAACACTATCGTGGCTATGCCCTGCAAGCTGACGTTATGATGGAATGTTCGGTTCATAATGCAAATCTACACTTTTTTTGCGAGACAGGCAAACGATAAACAACAAAATCGCCTGAGCGTCAATCATTACTGCGACGCTCAGGCGATTTAATTCGAGTATTTATCAAATAGTGTCTGCTGATTTTTATTAATCGCAACTCACGGTTTAGAAAATCGTGAGTGTGTACAGATATACCACTGCAGCAGGGAACGCCATCAGCGAAGAGTCGAAACGGTCGAGCATTCCGCCGTGACCGGGCAGGATGTTGCCAGAGTCCTTTATGCCGATGGTGCGCTTGAAGAGCGACTCAACAAGGTCGCCCCATGTGCCAAAGAACACTACAACAAGACCCAAGCCCATCCACTGCGGTATGCTGAGAGCCACGTCGGCTGCACCGCTATGCAGAGCGGATGTCTCATAGAAGCCTACGGCTGCTGCCATAGCCAGCACGAGAAGTCCTCCACCGATACTTCCTTCCCAACTCTTGCCTGGACTGACACGCGGAAAGAGCTTGTGCTTGCCGAAGAGCGATCCGCTGAGGTAAGCACCCGTGTCATTAGTCCAAAGGAAGATAAAGACACTGAGCGGAAGGAGGTAGTTGTACACCACTCCATCGCCCGTAGCACGGAATGCGAGGACGTTGATAGTGGAGAACGGCAGTGCAATGTACATCTGCGCAAGCATTGTGTACGCCCAGTTGTTTATCGGATTCGGAGCCTTTGTGTACAGCTCAGCGATAAACAGATAGACGATGGTCAGCAAGTAAGGTATGAACACTGCTGACGGCACGATGCCAGAGCAGTAGCCTGCGATGCTGAAGAAGAAGTACACGCCAGCAACAGTTGTAATAAGACGGTTCGTCGTGACGCCCTCAATGTCGTTCACAATGCCCGTAAACTCCCAGATGGTGAGTCCTGTAACCAGCGCGAACAGAAGTATCATCGCCTCCGGACGCAAGAAGCACGTAACAATGGCTGCTACAAAGAGCACACCGGTGATGGTACGTACAATCAAGTTTTTCATTTTATCGCTCATAATGCTTACGTTTATTATTTCTCAGTAGGTTCTGTATTGTCGTCAGTCGGCTGCTCTGCCGAGTCATCAGCAGGAAGTGCAGCCTGCTTTGCCAACGATTCCTCGTGCTCCTTCTGAGCCTGGCGAACCACTTCGGGCATGTCCTCAAGCTTAGGAGTATTGTCCTCGATTATCTCTTCCGAGCGACTCACCCATGGACGCTTGCCGAATATGCGCTCCACATCCTCGGCGAAGATCACCTCGCGAGTCATAAGGAGCTCGGCGAGTTCGTTATGTCCCTTTGCATGTTCCTTAAGCAGAGTCTTCGCACGTGCATACTCGTCGTTGACCAGCTTCAGCACCTCGTCGTCGATAATCTTAGCCGTTGTCTCTGAGTAAGGACGCTGGAACTGATATTCCTGGTTGTTATAGTAGCAGATATTGGGCAGACGGTCGCTCATGCCGGCGTAGGCAACCATGCCGAATGCCGACTTTGTAGCACGCTCGAGGTCGTTCATAGCGCCGGTAGAAATGTGTCCGGTGAAGAGTTCTTCGGCTGCACGACCGCCAAGCAGTGCACACATCTCGTCGAGCATCTGCTCCTTTGTTGTGATCTGACGCTCTTCGGGCAGGTACCAAGCTGCTCCGAGTGCTCTGCCACGTGGCACGATGCTCACCTTAACGAGCGGATTGGCGTGCTCGCAGAACCAAGAAACAGTGGCGTGACCGGCCTCATGCAGCGCGATGGTGCGCTTCTCAGCCTCAGTCATCACCTTTGTCTTCTTCTCCAGACCACCGATGATGCGGTCTACTGCGTCGAGGAAGTCCTGCTTGCCTACCTTGTTGCTATTATGGCGTGCGGCGATGAGCGCCGCCTCGTTGCACACGTTCGCTATATCGGCACCCGAGAAGCCAGGAGTCTGACGCGAGAGGAAGTCGATATCTACCGTCTCGTCTATCTTCACCTTACGCAGATGCACCTGGAAAATCTCCTTACGCTCAGTAAGGTCGGGCAAGTCGACCGTTATCTGACGGTCGAAACGTCCGGCACGCAGCAACGCCTTGTCGAGCATGTCGGCACGGTTCGTAGCTGCGAGGATGATGACACCGCTATTTGTACCGAAGCCGTCCATCTCTGTAAGGAGGGCATTGAGCGTGTTCTCGCGCTCGTCGTTGCCACCCATTGCAGGGTTCTTGCTACGCGCACGTCCCACGGCATCAATCTCGTCGATGAAGATGATGCACGGAGCCTTCTCCTTAGCCTGACGGAAGAGGTCGCGTACGCGACTTGCGCCTACACCGACGAACATCTCCACGAAGTCGGAACCGCTCATGGAGAAGAACGGAACGCCTGCCTCGCCTGCCACTGCCTTTGCGAGCAAGGTCTTACCTGTGCCCGGAGGTCCTACGAGGAGAGCGCCCTTGGGTATCTTACCACCCAGCTCTGTGTACTTCTGCGGTTGCTTGAGGAAGTCGACAATCTCCTGCACCTCCTGCTTTGCTCCTACCTGACCCGCTACGTCCTTGAACGTGATGCCGAGATCGTTGCCCTTCTCGTACATCTGCGCCTTCGACTTGCCGACGTTGAACACGCCACCGCCTGCTCCACCGCCGCCCATGCGGCGCATGATGAAGAGCCAAAGGAAGACGAAGAGCACTATCGGTCCGAAGGTGTAGAAGAGCGACAAGAGTCCGGAGTTGGAGTCTTTCTCATAGCTGAAGTCAAGTATCTTACCCTTCTTCATAGCCGCAGAGAGATACTGATCGACACCATCAACCGATCCGTACGTCACTTCCACGTATGGCTTCTGACCTACCTGCTGCGCTGACTTGCCAAACACATCACGTATCTTGTCCGGACGTACGTACATACGCAGCGTTCCGTTGTCCTTATTCACAACCACACTACGCGCATAACCCTTGTCTACATACACCTGAAACTTGGTGTACGTAGCCTCCTGGCTCGCCATCTGGCTGCCAAAGAAGCCTTTACCTCCATCAGAGAAGAACAGCACGGCGAGCATCACGATGATGATCGTGTAGATCCAGTTCATATTGAACTTCGGCATCTTCGGTTGGTTGTTATCTCCAGAGGGATTATTGTTTGTGTTCATATAATCTTTATTATTAATCGAGGTTCGGTATGTTTATAACCTTGGCATCCTCCCAGAGGGTCTCAAGGTTATAGAAGTCGCGTGCTTCAGGTATGAAGACATGCACGATAACGTCAACGAAGTCCATTGCCACCCAGTAAGCCTGCGGCAATCCGACGGTGTGTACCGGTTTCTCACCAGCATCGATGCGTGCAGTCTCGCACACAGAATCGGCGATAGCCTCAACCTGCGAAGGCGAGTTGCCCTGGCAAATCACGAAGTAGTTAGCTATATTGCCGTCGATACCACGGAGGTCGGCGATTGTTATGTCCTGTCCTTTCTTCTCTTGAATACCCTTAACGATGGCTTCTACCAACTTGTCTTTAATTTCCATTTACTATATTCTTGTTTAATTTTATATTCCGTTTATTCAATGATTATATATCATTTAATGTGACTACATTATTATATATATTATATATGCGCTTTTTAAGCCGTACAAAGATACAGCGATTTATCCAAAAAACGACTTAAAACTATAGAAAATGGCTTTTTATTAGATTTTATTAAAAAAAACTTACGAAAAACATTGTTGTTATAAAAATAATTCGTACCTTTGCACTCGCAATAAGGGAACAAGTTGCAACACATATTGGGATATGGTGTAATGGTAACACTGCAGATTCTGGTCCTGCCTTTCCTGGTTCGAGTCCGGGTATCCCAACCTCATAGCAACATTCTTCTTATAAAGAGGGATGTTTTTTATTGCAATAAAGTTCCGCTTTTGCAACATTGGGATATGGTGTAATGGTAACACTGCAGATTCTGGTCCTGCCTTTCCTGGTTCGAGTCCGGGTATCCCAACACAAAGCATTCATCTTTCACAGATGGATGCTTTTTTTGTGCAATTAATATCCTTACATTACTTTTTTTACGTAACTTTGCATTAAATAGGAGGTATTGTGCCTTCTTTGAACAAAACCTATTTAACAGAGTTCAATAGATTTCAGTATATTTCAATATATATATGAGCACCGACAACTTGGAATTATTAGACAAGATACAGTATCCAGAGGACCTCAGACAGTTGCCCGTTGAGCAACTGCCCGAACTTTGTGCCGAGTTGCGTCAGGACATAGTGAAGGAATTGTCTGTCAATCCTGGCCACCTTGCTTCGTCGCTTGGCGTAGTAGAGCTGACTGTAGCGATGCACTATGTGCTAAACACGCCCTACGACCGCATTGTGTGGGACGTAGGACATCAGGCATACGGACACAAAATCCTCACCGGACGCAAAGACCAGTTCTATACTAACCGCAAATTAGGCGGCATCCGCCCATTCCCTTCTCCTAAAGAAAGCGAGTACGACACGTTCACGTGCGGACACGCCTCCAACTCTATCTCTGTAGCGTTGGGCATGGCTGTGGCTGCGCATAAGAATAACGAAACCAACCGACATGTGGTTGCCGTCATTGGCGACGGAGCGATGTCGGGCGGATTGGCGTTTGAGGGCTTGAACAACGTCTCGTCGTCGCCCAACGATTTGCTTATCATTCTCAACGACAACGACATGAGTATCGACAGAGCAGTGGGCGGCATGGAGAAATACCTGCTGAACCTCGACACGAACGCCACGTACAATCGTCTGCGCGACCGTGCGTCGAAGTGGCTGCACTCGAAAGGCTATCTCAACGACGACCGCCGCAAGGGACTCATTCGCCTGAACAACGCCATCAAGTCGGCACTCGCTCATCAGCAGAACATCTTTGAGGGCATGAACATACGCTACTTCGGTCCGTTCGACGGCAACGATGTAGTGGAACTGGTGCGCATACTCAATCAGTTGAAGGACATGCGCGGACCGAAGCTTCTGCATCTGCACACCGTGAAGGGCAAGGGATACAAGCCAGCAGAGGAGGCGGCTACTATATGGCACGCACCGGGCAAGTTCGACCCCGACACAGGCGAACGCCTAACGGGCGACACCTCACAGCAACCGCTACGCTATCAAGATGTGTTCGGACGCACACTTGTCGAACTGGCGAAGCAGAACCCGAAGATAGTGGGCGTCACACCGGCTATGCCTACGGGTTGCTCGCTCGACATTATGATGCAGGAGATGCCCGACCGTGCCTTCGACGTTGGCATCGCCGAGGGTCATGCCGTGACGTTCTCAGCCGGAATGGCAAAGGATGGTCTGTTGCCGTTCTGCAACATATACAGTGCGTTTGCGCAGCGTGCATACGACAACATCGTGCACGACGCGGCTATCCTGAACCTGCCGTTAGTGTTGTGCTTCGACCGCGCCGGACTCGTCGGCGAGGACGGAGCCACGCATCATGGCGTGCTCGACATCGCTGCATTGCGCCCCGTGCCCAACCTCACGCTATGCTCGCCAATGGACGAGTGCGAGCTGCGCCGTATGATGTACACAGCACAACTGCCCGACAAGGGCACTGTCGTGATACGCTATCCGCGTGGCAGAGGCGTGCGCCGCGACGACTGGCAGTGCGCACTGGAGGAGATACCCGTTGGCAAGGGTCGCTGCATACGCGAGGGCGACGACGTGGCGGTGCTCAGCTACGGTCCCATCGGCAACGATGTGGAGAAGGCTATTGAGCAGCTCAAGGCTGAGGGGTGCACAACAAGCGTGGCTCACTACGACATGCGCTTCTGCAAACCGCTCGACGAGGAACTTCTACAGAACATCGCGGCGAAGTTCAAGCGCATCATCACCATCGAGGACGCGCAGCGCACGGGTGGCTTCGGCTCGGCAGTGCTCGAGTGGATGAGCGACAACGACAAACAGGTAAAGGTGGTGCGCATGGGCATACCCGACCGCTTCATAGAGCACGGCACCGTGCCGGAGCTGCACCACATTGCAGGCATTGACGTAGAGGCGATTAAAGCACGAATCTCAACACCTCACCATCACAACATCTCACCACCCCATCAACATCAAAATAAAAGAATATGAAAATCATTATATCCGGCGCTTACGCCATCGGCTGCCACCTTGCCCGTCTGCTCTCACGCGAACATGAGGACATCGTCGTTATGGACACCGATGAGGAGCGCTTCTCACATATCGGTTCGGACGTAGACATCCTCACCATGGAGGCATCGTCAACAAGCATCGAGGCATTGAAGAATGCGGGTGCGGAGAAAGCCGACCTGTTCATCGCCGTGACACCCGACGAGAGCAAGAACATGAACTCGTGCGTGTTGGCAAAGGCGTTGGGCACCAAGAAGACCGTAGCGAAGATAGACAACGCCGAATACATTGCGCCCGACCTGCAGGAGTTCTTCTCGCAGCTCGGCGTGAGCAAACTCATCTATCCGGAGATGCTTGCAGCCACCGACATCAACAACGGACTGAAGATGTCGTGGGTGCGCCAGCGTTGGGACGTGCATGGCGGAGCATTGGTGATGCTCGGTGTGAAGCTGCGCGAGACATGCACCATCCTCGACCGACCGATGCGCGAGATATGCGGACCGGAGGACCCGTTCCACATCGTAGCCATAAAGCGCGGTGACGATACCATTATCCCTGGCGGTAACGATTGTCTGCAGATGTACGACTTGGCTTACTTTATGACTACCAAGCAGTACATACCCTACGTCCGTAAGATTGTGGGCAAGGAGCACTACGTCGACGTGAAGAACGTGATGATAATGGGTGGCGGAGCGACGGCGGTGCGCACGGTGAAGACCATGCCTACGTACATGGACGTGAAGATCATCGAGACCAACGAGCAACGCTGCGAACGTCTTAACTCGATACTCGAAGACGAGAAGGCACTCATCATCAACGGCGACGGACGCGACCTCTCGCTGCTCATCGAGGAAGGCATCAAGAACACGCAGGCGTTCGTGGCTCTCACGGGCAACGCCGAGACGAACATCCTCGCCTGCCTCACGGCGAAACGCATGGGGGTGCGCAAGACGGTGGCTATGGTAGAGAACATCGACTACGTGAGCATGGCGGAGAGTCTGGATATCGGCACAATCATCAACAAGAAGTCGATAGCTGCGAGCCACATCTACCAGATGATGCTCGACGCCAACGTTCACAACGTGCGCTTCCTCATGACCGCCAACGCCGACGTAGCGGAGTTCATACCGTCGGAAGGTTCGAAGGTGACGCAGAAGCCCGTGAAGGACCTCGGTCTGCCGGTAGGCATGACCATCGGCGGACTGGTGCGCGACAGCGTAGGTCTGCTCGTGTCTGGTAACACGATGATACAGCCCGGCGACTCTGTAATGGTGTTCTGCCACAACGTCAACATGAAGAAAATAGAGAAGTTCTTTCTGTAATGATAAACCTGAAACTTTTATATAAAATCATTGGCTCGCTGCTCTTCATCGAGACAACGATGTTCCTCGTGTGCCTTGGCGTCGCCATAGGCTACGAGGAGGAAGATGTGTTCACCTTCGCCTGTTCTGTAGCAATCTCGGCAAGTGCAGGTTTCACGATGCGTCTGCTTGGACGCAAGTGCGACAACTCACTATCGCGTCGCGACGCCTATCTCGTAGTGACGCTCACCTGGGTAGTGTTCTCGCTTTTCGGAACCCTACCCTTCCTCATTGGCGGCTACCTGCCGTCGTTCACAGACGCTTTTTTTGAAACCATGTCGGGCTTCACCACCACCGGTGCCACCATCATCGACGACGTCTCCACGCTGCCCCACGGCATATTGTTCTGGCGTTCGTTTATGCAGTGGATAGGCGGTTTAGGTATTGTGTTCTTCACCATCGCCCTTCTGCCCTCGTTTGTGGGCGGAAGCGTGAAGGTGTTCGCCGCAGAAGCCACGGGCCCTATCAAGACCAAGCTGCACCCGCGCCTCAGCACCAACGCCAAGTGGATATGGGTGGTGTACCTCTGCATCACACTGCTCTGCATCGGTTCGCTGCTGGCTGCCGGCATGACACCTTTCCGCAGCATCAACTATAGTATGACGGCGGCTGCCACGGGCGGCTTCGCGGTAGACAGCGACTACTCGGTGTTCACGCCCGCCGTGCAGTATATCCTCACGTTCTTCTGCTTCGTAGCGGGCGTCAATTTCACCTTATTATATATAAGCGTCTCCAAGCGCAAGCTGTCCACCCTGCTCAAGAGTGCCGAGTGCCGTCTGTACCTCTCCATGGTGTTAGGCTGCGCTGCGTTCATAGCCTTCGAACTGATGTGGAAGAACGACTACGCTCTGGAGCCAGCCGTGCGCAGCAGTCTGTTCCATGTGGTGTCGTTCATCACCAGTACGGGTCTCTTGGCAGACGACCCTGCCAAGTGGGCGCACGTGACGTGGGTGGTGCTTGCCGTGTGCATGTTCCTCGGTCCATGCTCGGGCTCAACGGGCGGTGGCTTCAAGTGCATACGCGGTGTCATGCTTCTGAAGGTGATAAAGAACGAGTTCCGCCAGATGCTCCACCCCAACGCCGTTCTGCCAGTAAAGATAGACGGCGCGAACGTGCCGCAAAGCAAACGCGTAACGCTGCTGGCTTTCCTCACGAGCTACCTCTTACTGTGTCTCGTGTGCTCGTTCTCGATGATTGCGATGGGCATCGACAACACCAACGCCATCACCATCACGCTGAGTACGCTCGGCAACGTCGGACCGACGCTCGGTCTTGAAATCGGACCGACCATGTCGTGGAGCATTCTGCCCGACACGGCGAAGTGGATATGCTCAGTACTGATGCTCATCGGCCGTCTTGAAATATTCACTGTTCTTGTGATATTCACCCCACAGTTCTGGAAGGAGAACTAATCAATAGTTGCACTTTCATAACACGCATCGGTCGGTGCAGACATCCGCATCGGTCGGTGCAGACATCCGCGTCGGTCGGTGCAGACATCTGCGTCGGTCGGTGCGGACATCCGCGTCGGTCGGTGCGGATGCTATTAGTAGAACTTCTTTTTGCATTTTTCGCACCTTTTTGCTTGCTTCAAATTGCCATTTTTGCTATATTTGCAACCGTATCATTGATACTTTTGCATTAAAACAAATTTACTACTAACATAATATCTTACACTATGGCAAAGACAAAGCAGATTGTAGAGTGTGTGCCTAACTTCAGCGAGGGCCGCGACATGAACGTTATTCGTCAGATTACTGACGCAGTAGAGAGCGTTAAGGGTGTGAAGTTGCTCGACGTAGACCCGGGCGAAGCAACCAACCGCACAGTCGTAACCTTCGTTGGCGAACCCGACGACGTGGTGGAGGCTGCCTTCAGAGCAGTGGGCAAAGCCGCTCAACTTATAGATATGCGTCAGCATCACGGTGCACATCCGCGCATCGGTGCCACCGACGTACTGCCGATTGTTCCCGTGAGCGGCATAACGCTTGAGGAGTGCGCTGAGATTTCGCGCCAGCTCGCCAAGCGTATCGCCGACGAACTCAATATTCCGTGCTATTGCTACGAGGCTGCGGCGTTCAAGCCGGAGCGCAAGAACCTTGCCGTTTGCCGTAAGGGCGAATACGAGGGTATCGCCGAGCGTATCGATGACGATGCTGAGGCACCCGACTTCGGCAGACGCCCATTCGATGAGCAGGTGGCTCGCACGGGATGCACCGTCGTAGGAGCACGCGACTTCCTCATCGCCGTCAACTTCAACCTCAACACTACATCCACCCGCCGCGCCAACGCCATTGCGTTCGACGTGCGCGAGAAGGGCCGCCCGATGCGCGAGGGCAATCCCATCACCGGCAAGAAGCTCTGCTATGCCGACGGCACGCCTATCATGAAGCCCGGCACACTGAAGTGTACGAAGGCTATCGGCTGGTATATCGACGAATACGGCATCGCTCAGGTGTCGATGAACATCACCAATATCAATGTCACTCCACTGCACAAGGCGTTCGACGAGGTGTGCCGCTGCGCACAGAACCGCGGCGTGCGCGTCACGGGCACCGAGATTGTAGGTCTCGTGCCGGAGCGCACCCTGCTCGAAGCCGGCCGCTACTTCCTTGCCAAGCAGCAGCGCTCTGCCGGCATCCCGAAGAAGGACATTCTCAACATCGCCATCAAGTCGCTCGGACTCTCCGATCTCAAGGAGTTCAAGCCCGAGGAGAAGATTATAGAATACGTTATGGCGGCTGGTGCAGAGAAGCAGAACCTGCTCGTAGACCTCACCGTGAAGGGCTTCGCCGAGGAGACATCGCGCGAGAGTCCGGCTCCTGGCGGCGGTTCAGTTTCGGCATATATGGGCGCATTAGGCGCATCGTTAGCTACGATGGTGGCTAACCTGTCGAGCCACAAGCCGGGATGGGACGAGCAGTGGGACGAGTTCGCTGCCGTAGCCGAGGAAGGCATGGCTCTGCAGGAGCGCCTGCTCCACCTCGTCGACGAGGATACAGAGGCGTTCAACCGCATCATGGCTGCCTTCGGAATGCCGAAAAACACGCCCGAGGAGAAGGCGGCACGCTCGGAGGCTATACAAGTAGCAACGCTGTTCGCTACGGAGGTGCCGCTGGAGACGATGAAGGCTTCGTTCGAGGTGTTCGACGTTTGCCGCAAGATGGTTGAGAAGGGCAATCCGAACAGCGTGTCAGATGCTGGCGTGGGCGCATTGGCTGCGCGTGCGGCAGTGCTCGGTGCAGGCATGAACGTGAAGATCAACGCCGGCTCGCTGAAGGATCGCGAGAAGGCAGACGCACTCATCGCCGAGGCTAACCAACTCATCGAAAAGGCTAACTGCGAAGAGGCAGAGATTACGAAACTCGTGGAGGAGAAGCTGTAGCCCCTCCCCGCCCTCCCCGTCGGGGAGGGAGAGCTGGCAGCGAAACTATTAATCATAGCCCAACTCAACTCCCTCCCCGACGGGGAGGGATGGGGAGGGGCTTTAACCATAACCCAACTCAACCCCCTCCCCGACGGGGAGAGATGGGGAGGGACTTTAACCACAACCCAACTCAGCCCCCTCCCCGACGGGGAGGGATGGGAAGGGGCTTTAACCACAACCCAACTCAGCCCCCTCCCCGACGGGGAGGGATGGGGAGGGGCTTTAACCACAACCCAACTCAGCCCCCTCCCCGACGGGGAGGGATGGGGAGGGGCTCCTAAAAACCTAACCCTATGACTTTTGCAGAAGAGATACGCTTGGGCATACCCGACTTCCTTCCCGAACCGATGCCCTACGACCCGAATATAAACCATGCGCCGAAGCGCAAAGAGATACTCAACCACGAGGAGAAGCAGCTGGCGCTACGCAACGCTCTGCGCTACTTCCCGAAACAGTTGCACGCGCAGCTGGCGCCGGAGTTCATCGCCGAGCTCGACACATACGGACGCATCTATATGTACCGCTATCGCCCTACATACGATATGTACGCACGCCCCATCGACGAGTATCCGCACCGCTCGGAGCAGGCTGCTGCCATCATGCTCATGATTCAGAACAATCTGAACCCTGAGGTGGCTCAGCATCCGCACGAACTCATTGTGTACGGAGGCAACGGTGCCATCTTCCAGAACTGGGCGCAGTATCGCCTAACGATGAAATACCTCAGCGAGATGACCGACGAGCAGACACTCGTGATGTACTCGGGTCATCCGCTCGGACTCTTCCCGTCGCACCCGAACGCTCCGCGTGTGGTGGTGACGAACGGAATGGTGATACCCAACTACTCGAAGCCCGACGACTGGGAGCGCATGAACGCTCTCGGCGTGAGCCAGTACGGACAGATGACTGCCGGATCGTACATGTACATCGGTCCGCAGGGCATCGTGCACGGCACTACCATCACCGTGCTGAACGCGGCACGCAAGCAGCGCAGCGAGAAGGGCGGACCGCAGGATATACGCGGTATGCTGTTCGTGTCGTCGGGTCTGGGCGGCATGTCGGGCGCACAGCCCAAGGCTGGCAACATCGCCGGCGTAGTGAGCGTGGTGGCAGAGATTAATCCGCTGGCTGCAAAGAAGCGCTACGACCAGGGCTGGGTGGATGAGCTACATGACAATCTCGACGAACTCATACCTGCCATAAAGCGCAGCGTGGAGGAGAAGCGCACGGTGTCAATGGCTTACGTGGGCAACGTAGTAGACCTCTGGGAACGTCTTGCCGACGAAGGCGTACACGTGGACATAGGCAGCGACCAGACCTCGCTCCACAACCCGTGGGCAGGCGGATACTATCCTGCCGACCTCACGCTCGAGGAGTCGAAGGCGATGATGGCTGAGAACCCCGACGAGTTCTGCAAGCATGTGCAGGCGTCGCTGTGCCGCCAGGTGGCTGCCATCAACCGCCTCGCCGCCAACGGCATGTATTTCTTCGACTACGGCAACGCATTCCTCCTGCAGTCGAAGCGCGCCGGTGCCGACATCTGCAAAGCCGACGGCAAGTTCCGCTATCCGTCGTACGTGCAGGACATCATGGGACCGATGTTCTTCGACTACGGATTCGGTCCGTTCCGCTGGGTCTGCACATCGGGCGACCCTGCCGACCTTGCCAAGACTGACGAGATTGCGGCACGTGTACTTGAGGAGATTATGCAGAACGCGCCCGACGAGATAAAGGGACAGATGGCTGACAACATCCACTGGATTGTGGAGGCAGGCAGAAACCAGCTCGTGGTGGGCTCGCAGGCTCGCATCCTCTACGCCGACGCTGAGGGCCGCGCGAAGATTGCATTGGCGTTCAACGAGGCTATACGCAAGGGCGAGATAACCCGACCCGTAGTGCTCGGACGCGACCACCACGACGTGTCGGGCACCGACTCGCCGTTCCGCGAGACAAGCAACATATACGACGGTTCGCAGTTCTGCGCCGACATGGCTGTGCAGAACGTCATCGGCGACTCGTTCCGCGGTGCTACATGGGTGTCGCTGCACAACGGCGGCGGCGTAGGCTGGGGCGAAGTAATAAACGGCGGCTTCGGCATGGTGATAGACGGCAGCGCGGACAGCGACCGTCACATCAGTGAGATGCTGTTCTGGGACGTGAACAACGGCATCGCTCGCCGTGCCTGGGCACGCAACGAGGGTTCTATCCACAGCATAGAGCGCGAGATGCAACGCTCGCACGGTCTGCAGGTTACGATGCCGAGCATCGTCGACGACGACATCATCAATCTAATATAGGGATATTAGGGGGTGCACTTGTCTCAAGTGCACCAACCAAGAAGAATAGTGCTAACAGACAGATTGGTGCACTTGAGACAAGTGCACCCCCTTAAACAAGCACCCCCTTCCTCAACAACCAACTAAAAACAACGACAATGAAAAAACATAAGATTTCAGCCGAACACCTGTCAATCGAACGCATTGGCGAGGTGGTGTATGGTGGCTACAAGATAGAACTGAGCGACGACGCGCAGAAGCGCATCGTGGAGTGTAGAGAGTATCTCGACCGCAAGATTGCGGAGACTACCGCACCGATATATGGTGTGACGACGGGCTTCGGCTCGCTCTGCAACGTGAGCATCGGTGCCGACGACTTGGCGCAGTTGCAGATTAACCTTATGATGTCGCACGCCTGCGGCACGGGCGACCGTGTGCCTAACGACATCGTGAAGATTATGCTGCTCCTGAAGATACAGTCGCTGAGCTATGGTTTCTCGGGCTGCCAGCTCGCAACCGTGAACCGCCTCATCGACTTCTTCAACAACGATGTTTATCCCGTTGTGTACATGCAGGGCTCGCTCGGTGCATCGGGCGACCTCGTGCCGCTGGCTCATCTCACGCTTCCGCTCGTCGGTCTTGGCGAAGTGGAGGTCGACGGCAAGGTGATAAGTGGCGAGGAGATGCTCCGCAAGTTCAACTGGCAGCCTATCCAGCTCGCATCGAAGGAGGGTCTGGCACTGCTCAACGGCACGCAGAACATGGGTGCGTTCGCGGTTTGGGCTCTCTTGCAGTCGCACCGCTTGAGCGATTGGGCTGACAAGATTGCGGCTATGTCGCTCGACGCCTACTACGGACTCACGGCGCCGTTCACCGACGCAGTGCACCAAGTGCGTCCGCATAAGGGACAGATTGTCACGGCGGCTCGCATGAGAGAGCTGCTCGCTGGCAGCGAGATTGTGGAGAAACCGAAATCGTACGTGCAGGATCCGTATTCGTTCAGATGCATTCCGCAGGTTCACGGCACGGTGAAGGACACCATCGCGTATGTCGACTCGGTGATTGACGTGGAGGTGAACTCGGCAACTGACAACCCGACGGTATGTCCTGCTGACGACCTTATCATCTCTGCCGGCAACTTCCACGGCGAACCGATAGCGATGCCGATGGACTTCCTCGCGATAGCCATGTGCGAACTCTCGAACATCTCCGAACGCCGCATCTACAAACTCATCAGCGGCACACGCGGTCTGCCGAGCTTCCTCGTGGCAAGCCCGGGTCTGAACAGCGGTTTCATGATTCCGCAGTACACAGCCGCTTCGGTGGTGAGCCTCAACAAGTCGCTCGCCACACCGTCGTCGGTAGACAGCATCCCGTCGAGCCAGGGTCAGGAAGACCATGTGAGCATGGGTGCCAACGCTGCCATCAAGTTATATAAGGTGGTACTCAACACGGAGCGCGTGCTTGCCATCGAACTCTTCAACGCGGCTCAGGCTCTTGAGTTCCGCCGTCCGTTGAAGTCGTCGCCGGCTGTAGAGGCTATCTTCGAGAGCTACCGCAAGGTGGTGCCGTTCATCGTACGCGACGAGGTGATGTATCCGCACATTGCCAACTCAATAGAATTCTTACGCAAGTAGCTTTATAGTTGAAAATGAGAACATTAATCAATAACATAAAAACTCTCACTGGCATCGAATACGCTCCGAAGCTGCGCTTGCAGGGCAAAGAGATGTCTGCGTTCAACACTATCGACGACGCGTGGCTGACCGTTGAAGACGGTCGCTTCGCTGCGTTCGGTAGTGTTGCCGACGGTATGCCGACGGGCACCTTCGACGAGACTATCGACGCAGAAGGCGGAATGGTGCTGCCGTCGTGGTGCGACTCGCATACGCATATCGTCTTCGCTGGCAGCAGAGAGCGCGAGTTCGTCGACAAGATCAACGGACTGAGCTACGAGGAGATAGCGCGTCGCGGCGGTGGAATCCTCAACTCTGCCGACTTGCTGCACAACACTTCGGAGGACGAACTCTTCCGCCAGGCTATGCAGCGACTCGACGAGGTGATATGTAAGGGAACGGGCTGCATAGAGATAAAGAGTGGCTACGGACTGAACCTCGAGGACGAGCTGAAGATGCTGCGCGTCATACAGCGCATGAAGGAGGCATCGCCGGCAAAGATTGTTTCTACGTTCCTCGGAGCGCACGCCGTGGCTCGTGGCATGACGCAAAGCGATTACGTGAAGCTCATCATCGACGAGATGATACCCGAAGTGGGTCGCCAGCATCTCGCCGACTTCATCGACGTGTTCTGCGACCGCGGTTTCTTCACGCCAGAGGAGACGGGACGTATGCTCGAGGCGGCTGCCGTATGGGGTATGCGCCCGAAGATTCATGCCGACGAGCTGGCTTCGTCGGGCGGTGTGGAGATTGGAGTGAAGCACGGCGCATTGTCGGTCGACCATCTGGAGAGCATGACTGAGGAGGAGATTGACATTCTGCGCGGTAGCGAGACGATGCCAACCGTGCTGCCCGGCACGTCGTTCTTCCTGAACATGCCTTACGGCAAGGGCCGCAAGATGATTGACGCAGGCTTGAGCGTTGCCGTGGCGAGCGACTACAACCCTGGTTCAACGCCATCGGGCGACATGAAGTTCGTGGTATCATTGGCTTGCATCAAGATGCGACTGCAACCCAACGAAGCACTCAACGCCGCAACGCTTAACGGCGCTTACGCTATGGGCGAGAGCCAGAACTACGGAAGCATCGCAAAGGGCAAGGTTGCCAACTTCTTCATCACCACCCCACTGCCGTCTGTCGACTTCATCCCGTATGCTTACACCACGCCGATTGTTAAGAAGGTGGTGCTCGGAGGAAAAAAATTGTGAGTTATGAGTTTTTTTGCGTAACTTTGTAGTCATTATACTATAAAGCATTCAATCATAAAAATCGCAACAGCACGATGGAAGACTTCATACACCTGCACGTACACACCTACTACTCCATTCTCGACGGACAGTCGCCGGTGGAAAAGCTTGTCGACAAGGCCGTGGCTAACGGTATGCGCGGCATGGCTATCACCGACCACGGCAATATGTTCGGCGTGAAAGAGTTGTACAACTATTGCAACAAGATAAACGGCAAGCTGAAAGAACAGGGCAAGGAGCCGTTCAAGCCTATCTTCGGTTGCGAGATGTACGTGGCACGCCGCACCAAAGCCGACCGTGTGAAGGAGAAGGGCGACGCAGGTGGCTATCACCTCATCGTGCTTGCGAAGAACTACCACGGATACAAGAATCTCATCAAGCTCGTGTCGCGTGCCTGGGTAGACGGTTTCTACTCTAAACCGCGTACCGACAGAGCCGACCTTGAGAAGTATCATGAGGACCTCATCGTCTGCTCGGCATGTATCGCCGGCGAGGTGCCGGCGAAGATACTGAAGGGCGACATACCAGGGGCACGCGAAGCGATAGAATGGTATAAGAGCATCTTCGGCGACGACTACTACTTGGAGCTTCAGCGCCACGAGGTGAAGGACCCGAACCAACGTGCCAACCGCGAGACGTTCCCGCTGCAGCAGCGTGCCAACAAGGAACTGATAAAGCTCGCTAAGGAGTACGGCATAAAGGTAGTCTGCACCAACGACTGCCACTTCGTCGATCAGGAGAACGCCGAAGCGCACGACCACCTGCTCTGTCTCTCTACAGGCAAGGAACTTAACGACCCTACGCGTATGCTCTACTCCAAACAGGAGTGGTTCAAGACGCGCGAGGAGATGAACGAGATATTCGCCGACGTGCCCGAAGCTCTCTCGAACACGCTCGAGATATTGGATAAGGTGGAGACCTACTCCATCGACCACTCGCCTATCATGCCGTTCTTCCCCATCCCTAAGGAGTTCGGCACGGAGGAAGAAACACGCAAACGCATATCGCCCGAGGAGCTATTCCGCGAGTTCACCACCGACGAGAACGGCAACGAGATAATGTCGCACGAGGAGGCGGAGAAGAAGATCAAGAAGCTCGGTGGCATCGACAAGCTCTACCGCATCAAGTTCGAGGCTGACTACTTAGCCAAGCTCGCCTACGACGGAGCGAAGCGACTCTACGGTGAACCGCTCACCGACGAGGTGTACGAGCGTATCAAGTTCGAGCTGCACATCATGAAGACGATGGGCTTCCCGGGCTACTTCCTCATCGTGCAGGACTTCATCAACTCGGCTCAGGACGAGCTGGGCGTCATGGTGGGTCCGGGTCGTGGCTCGGCAGCCGGCTCGGTTGTGGCTTACTGCCTGGGCATCACGAAGATCGACCCTATCAAGTACGACCTGCTTTTCGAACGTTTCCTCAATCCCGACCGTATCTCTCTCCCCGATATCGATACCGACTTCGACGACGACGGACGCGGTAAGGTGCTCGAGTGGGTGGAGGACAAGTACGGTCACGACAAGGTGGCGCACATCATCACCTACGGCACGATGGCCACGAAGAACTCCATCAAGGACGTGGCGCGTGTGGAGAAGCTACCGCTCGACATATCCAACCGCCTCTGCAAGGCTATCCCCGACAAGTTGCCCGACGGCTTGAAGATGAACCTCACCAACGCCATCAAGTGCGTGCCCGAGCTACGCGAAGCCGAAGCGAGTGCCAACCCACAGATGGCAAACACCATAAAGTACGCGAAGATGCTCGAGGGCACCGTGCGCGGTACGGGCATACACGCCTGCGGCACAATCATCTGCCGCGATGCCATTAGCGACTGGGTGCCGGTGTCTACGGCTGAAGACAAGAGCGACCCAGGCCACAAGTTGCTCGCCACACAATACGACGGACACGTCATCGAGGAGACCGGACTCATCAAGATGGACTTCCTCGGTCTCTCCACACTGTCCATCATGAAGGAGACGGTGGAGAACATACGCCTCACCCACGACGGATTCACGCTCGACCTCGACACTATCCCCATCGACGACGAACTTACATACAAGCTCTACCAGGAGGGACGCACCATAGGCACGTTCCAGTTCGAGTCGGCAGGTATGCAGAAGTATCTGCGCGAGCTGCGCCCCACGGTGTTCGAAGACCTCATCGCCATGAACGCCCTCTACCGCCCGGGACCTATGGACTACATCCCGTCGTTCATCGCCCGTAAGAACGGCAAGGAGCCAATCACATACGACATCCCCTGCATGGAGAAGTATCTGAAGGACACCTACGGCATCACGGTCTACCAGGAGCAGGTGATGCTCCTCTCGCGCCAGCTTGCCGACTTCACCCGTGGCGAGTCCGACGCATTGCGTAAGGCGATGGGTAAGAAGAAGAAGGCCATCGTTGATGCCATGAAGCCGAAATTCATCGAGGGCGGAAAGAAGAACGGACACGACCCGAAGGTGCTCGAGAAGATCTGGGGCGACTGGGAGAAGTTCGCATCCTACGCCTTCAACAAGTCGCACGCCACGTGCTACTCGTGGGTAGCTTACCAGACGGCGTACCTCAAGGCACACTACCCTGCCGAGTTCATGGCGGGCAATATGAGCCGATGCCTCAACGACATCACTAAGATTACGAAGCTCATGTCCGAGTGCCAGGCGATGAACATCCCCTGCCTCGGTCCCGACGTGAACGAGTCGGAGCAGAAGTTCTCCGCCAACAAAAAGGGCGAGGTGCGCTTCGGACTCTCCGCCATCAAGGGCATGGGCGAGGCAGCTGCCACCAACATCATCGCCGAGCGACATAAGAACGGACAATACAAAGACATCTTCGACTTCGTGCAGCGTGTCAATCTCTCCGCTGTCAACCGCAAGGCAATGGAGTCGCTCGCACTGAGCGGCGGCTTCGACTCGTTCGGCATACGCCGCGAACAGTACTTCGCCTCCAACGCCAAGGGCGACACCTTCGTCGAGACACTCCTGCGCTACGGCCAGGTGTACCAGTCGGAACAGTCGTCGATGCAGAACTCGCTGTTCGGCGACATGGGAGGCGTAGAGATACAGACACCGCCCGTGCCCGACTGCGAAGCATGGAGCACCATGGAGCTGCTGAAGCGCGAGCGCGAGCTGGTGGGCATCTACCTCTCGGCACATCCCCTCGACGACTACGCCGTCGTGCTCAACCATATGTGCAACCTCCACTGTCCACAGATAGGCCGCGAGATGGACAAGAAGGCGTTCGCCTCAATCGAAGAACTCACCTTCGGTGGCATCGTCACCTCCGTTTCACAACGCTGGACAAAGACCAACAAGCCGTTCGGCATCGTCACCATCGAAGACTTCGAGGGACAAGGCGAACTGGCACTCTTTGGCGAAGACTGGACAAAATGGCAGTCCATGCTGCAGGAGGAATACCACATCTATATCACAGCACAATGCGTGCAGCGCTTCCGCAACAACCCCGATGCCTACGACATGGTGATAAAGAAGATAGAGTTCCTCAGCGACGTAAAGGAGAAGTCGATAGAGAAGTTCACGGTGTACATGGATGCCACGATGTTCAACGACGCACAGCTTACCGACCTGGAGACAACACTGAAGAACTCCAGCGGCAACGTACCGCTCTACATCAACATCCACGATGCCAAGAACAACACCAACATACAGCTCTACAGCCGTAACATCACAGTCGACGTGAACAAGAAGCTGCTCACCTCGCTCGACGAAATGGCAGAACAAGGCGTGCGCTATGGCATCAACTAATAATCGTTGGTACATTGGCACAGATTTTGATATTTAATCATTATCTCCAAAGAGGTAAACCCTTGCGCCATCATCGCAAGTATAAAGAATAATCACTAACAAATAAACGAATACAACTATGGAAGTAACAATCACAACAGAGAACATCGAACAGTACAGAACTGGCGAACTGCCATTGGTAGTAGACCTTTGGGCTACATGGTGCGGTCCGTGCCGCATGATCGCTCCTATCGTTTCTAAGCTCGCAGAGGAGTATGACGGCAAGATCGTTGTAGGCAAGTGCGACGTCGAGGAGAACGACGACGTAGCAGCAGAGTATCGTGTACGCAACATCCCGACACTGCTCTTCTTCAAGGGCGGCGAGCTCGTTGGCAAGCATGTAGGTGCCATCACAGAAGGCGATCTTCGCAAGAAGTTCGACGAACTCCTGTAATCCCTGGGGGTGCACTTGCCTCAGGGGGTGCAGTTGTCTCAACTGCACCAACCAAGCAGAATGCAACCAACTGCACCAACCAAGGAAAATGCCAACCAAGGAAAATGCCTTATAATCGGTTGGTGCACTTGAGACAAGTGCACCCCCTACCCCCCTATAGATAAACGCCGAAACAACCCGTCAGCATGACACGCCGGGTTGTTTCGGCGTCTTTGTTTTCCATAAAAGCAACAAAAAGTTTGTCACTTCCATAAAAAAACGGTAACTTTGCACAGAATATATGTATCCGTACAATGGCTGCGTACGTGCATACGATTTTTACAACAACCGATTATCAACAACTAATTTACACATACCGAACCAAACAATGATCAAAAAGATAAAGAAACTAAAGAAAATACGCCTTCACCGCGAAGGAACCGACACACTCGTTTATGGCTTCATCGTTATCGCAGCAATCGCGTTGCTGCTTTGGCGTTTCATAGACAGCAAGGTGCCGTTCTGGTGCTTCACGGCAATCATGGGCACCGTCTACTGCATCGTCATCAACTTCTTCCGCTGCCCCATACGCTTCTTCCCCGAAGAAGACACAACGGGCTTGGTAGTAGCTCCAGCCGATGGCCGCGTAGTAGTAATCGAGGAAGTCGACGAGGATGTCTACTTCCACGAGCGTCGCATCATGGTGAGCATCTTCATGAGCCTCTTCAACGTACACGCCAACTGGTTCCCCGTTGACGGCAAAGTGAAGACCGTAGCCCACCACGACGGCAACTTCCACAAGGCATGGCTGCCAAAGGCGAGCGAGGAGAACGAGCACGCCGACGTAGTCATCACCACCCCCGAAGGCACCGACATCCTCTGCCGCCAGATAGCAGGCGCAGTGGCACGTCGCATCGTCACCTACGCCAAGCAAGGCGAAGACTGCTACATCGACGAGCACCTCGGTTTCATCAAGTTCGGCTCACGCGTCGATGTCTACCTGCCCCTCGGCACCGAAATCTGCGTCAAGATGGGACAGCAGACCACCGGCAACGGAACAATAATAGCAAAACTGAAATAAAGTAATGGCTAACTTCATAACACGCAACATACCCAACACCCTTACATGCGGCAACCTCGTTTCGGGTTGCATCGCAACCGTAATGGCACTCGGAGGCGACGCACGCTGTGCGCTGATATGGATTATTATCGGTGCCGTGTTCGACTTCTTCGATGGTATGAGTGCCCGCCTGTTCGGAGTATCATCACCCATCGGCAAAGAGCTCGACTCGCTTGCCGACGACGTGACATTCGGCGTAGCCCCCTCGGCAATCGTCTTCGCACAGTTGAGCGTGATGGAATACCCCACAGTGCTCGCCAGCGTAGAGCCGTACATCCCCTACTGCGCCTTCCTCATCGCAGCATTCTCAGCCCTTCGCCTCGCGAAGTTCAACCTCGACACACGCCAGACCACCTCGTTCATCGGAATGCCCACACCAGCCAACGCCCTCTTCTGGGGCTCGCTACTCGTGTCGCAGCCCACACTCATCGAGTCGTCAGCATGGATGATTCCCGCGATACTACTGCTCGTAGTGCTCACAAGCCTTCTGCTCGTCAGCGAGCTGCCCATGTTCGCCCTTAAGTTCAAGCAGTGGGGCTGGCGTGGCAACGAGCTTCGCTACTCGTTCATCGCCCTCTCCGGCGTAGTCATCGCCCTCTTCGGTGTCATCGGCGGCATGTGGATAGTCATCACCCTCTACTTCCTCACCTCCGTAGTAGCCGACATCGTGAGTCGCACACATACCACGGTCGACATCGAGAAGTAGACAACAAGAGAGTGGAAACGGATTGTAGCACCAAACAAACCATTCCTATGACATTCATCGGACTATTTCTGAAAAGCATATTTATCATGGTGCTGATGGTAGCCATATTCCTCATCGGCATCGTCAGCTTCATCTATCTGCGCGTAAAGCGCATGACGAAGCAGTTTCGCAATGGTACCAACCACACCAACCGCACCAACGGAACCAACCGTCGCCAGCAGCAAAACTCTGCTGCGGGCAGCACCAAGCGTCGCAGTGCTGAGTACGACGACGGCGTAGTCGTGGAAGAAGAACTCTACGACGAACGCTCACCACGCCAAGCCAACCGCAAGATATTTGCGAAGGACGAGGGCGAGTATGTCGACTTCGAGGAAGAAAAATAAAACGTAGGAGGTATGGGCATCTTGCCCATACCACGCAGCCTTAGAAAGCATTTAATGGTAAACGGTTTATATAAAGTACTTTTGCGTTTTTATCTTCCATCTACCATTTTTCCACCTTTTTCCTCCGCAACTCATTGATACTCAAATACAGCGAAGGCTGGAAGATACATTTGTTATCTTCCAGCTTTCGCTTTTATCTACCAGTCGGAGCAAGCGTATCAGCGATGTCGCCTTGTCCACTATTATTCATTTTTATCCTCTACATTAGGCAGATAATCACTGGCTTTTGCTGATGAAATCACGCCGTGCCCCAACTTTGATTCCAACTGCTTGCGTGCAGCCTTCGCCACACTGCCACCATCTTTCGCCACTTGCTTCTGCTGATGGAAACCATTAGGGTCGCGCTGTTTTGACAACTCCGTAGCAGATGCTTCGGCAAGCATATTGAGGGCTATCTCCATATTGGTCATGTTGTCACGCAGGCTCTCCTTCTTCAGACCTTTGAAACTCTTGTACTGCTTGGTTGTCATTCCGCTCCACTCTCGGGTAATAATGTCGGTAAGAGAAGCATATTGCAGACCTTGCTGCACACCAGTGCGCGCCCACTCATCGGTGAGTTCTTTTCTTATTTCTATAGACTTGACGCGCTGGTTTATCCAAGCATCAGAATATCCCAAACGCTTGTAGTCAATGATAGCCTGATCTATGCTCTTTTCCGGATCCTGCATCTGTTCCAAACGAGTGCTTGCCACCTGTGCCATCCAAACCTTGAAAGGTTCTGCCTTTGGCGAAGGAATAGACTGAATAATACGGAAAAGTTGCTCTGTATCAGCGACATCCGCCATGCGGAGTTTGCCGTCAGAGGCACGCAGCTTCAACCCGTGACAATTTGTCACGGTTTCGTTACCTTCTTTCTTGAGTCTCTGCTTCAGCTTTCTCCAATAAGCATTGGCATCTTTGCTGTCCGTCAGCGCACCGCACACATCTACAATGGAGAAATACCATTTTTCCTCCTTGTCGTCCCATACGGTGCGCACCTTCTTTTCTTCAAACAGTTGAAGAGATTCCTTCTTCGTCATATTCTTTTTTCCTATTTCATTATCTTGATTGTCAATCAATATTATCTTCTCTAAGAAGATCTGTCACCTCAACTTCAAGCAACTTTGCAATTTTTATCAGATTGCCTAAGTCTGGCTGACAAGTATTCGTACACCATTTAGATACGGTGACCTTATCCTTTCCCAGTTGTTCGCCAAGCCATTTATTGGTTTTCTTTTATGCAGTTTGCTGTGCTCACCTTGCTAAGGCGAGCACATATATTAATGATTGTGCACAAAGTTAATAAATTTTCCTCCTAAAAGCAAGGGTTCTGCCGAGCGATATCCCTCTATTTTGTTTCCGCAGCAGAGATTGATTGCGGCGATGTGCTTGAGGATAAAGACATAAAAGGATTATACCCCCTCCGTGTAGCCTGGTGGGGCTGCGCGGAGGGGCATGGGGGTAATCAATCGGTTATGCTTACAGGTTAAAATCTTAAACACTATAGATTTAATCCCAACAATGCTCCTATTATTGATGTTGTGATTGGCAATATATCTCTCCAATTCTTATACCATAGGAGATTCGATGTTACCATAGTTGCTAAGAGAATAAATTGTAATCTATGTTTAATATCATGACCTACAATGGTATCAATTTGTTCTGTCAACATCGTTTCTGCAAATAGCAAAAATGTCATACCCCCCATAACAACAAACAGTATAAACCATTTTGTAATATTCTTTCTCCAGTCAATGGAGTTTATTATTTCTTCGGCCTCTGCAAAATCTATAAGTTTATCAGTAAAATATAGATATGATTTTTTCCCTTTTGACCATGCTTCATTATTTAGTTCATTGAATGTATCTGCAATAAATCCTTGTGTAAAGAAAGAATAGTTGTTATATTCATGCAGCAACTCACCTTCACCATACCTTGTTACAACATAACTTCTTAATTGATTCTGAATATGCATGACTTCTCCTTCCAGCTTTTTCCTCTTTTTGCTGTATTTTGATTTATTTTTTATATCATCATATTCCCATATCTTCCACGGAAGCGACTCTATTTTGCATTTTAAGCTTTTCAGAAATTGAATGTTCTTTGGTATAAATAGATTCATTAATCTTTATTTATTGTAGTTTATAATCTTATGCATTTAATATTTTATCTAAGTAAGGATTATTTCTCCATCCCTAACCTTATCAATAGTTGCTTTTCTGTGATAACCATTCTTTATGAATTCATTTATCCATATAAGTTTCCTTGTGCCGTCTCCATAAGGTTGCAGTCTGAAATGACCACTAACTTTGAAGGATTCATCATTACATATTTCAGTATACCATTTACTATCAAAGCGATAGTAATCAAGCCCTGCTTCTGTGACAATCTGAGTTCTCTTGTTCTTTTTAACCTCTTTTCTTACAGTGGTTGAAACTTGACATAATTGAACTTCAGCCCATTGTCTTAAACACAAATAATCCAAGACCATATCTATATAATCTCTGATATTTACTTCCATACATCCATCTATTAAAGGTAAAATCATACAATCTAACTGATGACCATTCCCTTTAATTTTATCCTTTGGTGACACACAGATGTAGTATGTAGGTATTGACAAATATTTGTCAATATTATCCTGAAACACCCATAAAGTAAGACAACCATTCTTTATGCTGTACACAACATAGCACCCTTCACTAAAGTATGGACTACGAACAATCCCGTTCTCATTATCGAGTTCATTAAGGATATCCATATGAAACTGCGTAAACTTCATATAGGACTTATCCATTGTGTCAATAAATGCCTTGGAAAAAATAACTAGATTACGGCAGTTACCTTTTAAGGTGGATAGTTCTCTTATCGCATTATCTCTATCAGAGTCAATTGCACTACCGAAATTATTACACCAATTAAGAATACTTTGTGGTAAATCTCTTTTATCAAGACAAAACATATAACGAAACAATGTAATGTCATTTATATTTTTGCTCTTCATATATTACTTCATTTTATCAATTAACTCTTTTAATCCATCTATAATCTGGACCTTCTGTTGTCCACTGGAATTGCCACATCGCCCCAGATTTGTTACTTATTAAATAGTATTGATACATGCTTGTCATCGGCTGTATAGTAAAGATGCTTTCATCTCCAGTTTCAAGAATTTCTTCATTTATTGAAACACAAAGAAGATTATCTAACGTTTGGGTGTCATATTGTACTTGCCAAAGTCTTCCTGTAAAACTATCCAACATGATAAATGTCCACATGTTTTTAGTGGCAAACATCTTGAATCTTCCTTTCCATTTATCTGAAGAAGACGGATATGCTTTAGACCAATAATTAATTGGTACAGCAAACATATAATCCGTTCCTTGTATACTAAATTGAATCTGCCATTTTTTTCCAGTGAAACTATCAAGCATGATGAAAGTCCACATATTCTGTGTTTCATAAAGACAGAAACGGTTCTCAACTTCACCGTCAATTTCCATTGCGTCACAAATCTTCCAAGATTGGCCATCATCTTGCACCTGTAACACTTCTCCCGTAGCGGTATTCAAACGTAACTGGTTATGATAGTTACGTGTTTGATACATCTTATAAGTTTGTGCCAATAGACATAAAGGCATCAAGCATAATATCAACAAAAAGAATCTTTTCATATCATTCAACTTAATATGGTGGATACGTATGCAAAGTTAATAAATTTTCATTCCAAAAGCAAGATTTCTGCCGAGCGAGGTCCATCCATTTCTTCCATTTTGTTTCTGACGGCGGAGATTGATTGCGGCGAGGTGCTTGATGATAAAGACATAAAAGGATAATAAAAACCCCTCCGTGCGGCTCGTGGGCTGCGCGGAGGGGATTTACTTATTGAAATATCAATAGAAATGGATTAAATAAAATCTCCCATTACTCTTCCTAACACAGTATCTCGATACGTGTTAAAGATATTTGGTTTCAGCATGATATAGTTTGGCAAACTTTCAAGATATTCCAACTCAAATACAAGGCGTGGATCCTTATCCTCTGTATCGGGATAAATCTCAGATTTGTTGCCGACGCGAGCAATTCTTATCAAATACAAATCTTTGACTCCTTTACCTTTGATATATGGCATGAAGTAATAAAGTTTATTGAGAGCGATTGTGGAAGGGAAAGACTTTGTTTTTCCAGTATAGTAGATTTTTGTCTGTCCACCATCAAGGAAATAATCTGTATTGTCAGCTTTCACAAAACCTATCAACAAATTCTTGTTCATATCCAAAGTGTAGTTTTTCTTTGGCTTATTAACTTTCATCAGAGGCTCATCTTCAGAGAACAAGTCAAGATTCAACATTGGTAGTGCATCACGCTTGGTATCTATAGGACGAGATGAAACAGGTTCTTTTTCATATATAAAACGATAGAGACTCTTACCAATTTGCTGCACGATACCACAAACTAAGGCATTTCCCATTAGGAACGCTCTTCTACCATCTGTCACTTCAGGATGACATGTATGATTGTCAGGAAACATATTCAAACGCTCCAACTCAATAGGAATCAAACGGCGATATCTACCAGACGGGGTGAGTATCACATGCTTAAAACGTGAAGCAGCAGAGCCACCTTCTCCAGTTATAATTGTTCTTGATGGTTTATCCAAAGAGTCAGGAAAAGCCATTCCACCCTCTGAAAAAACATATTTGAAACCATCTTTAGTTGTGCGTTCTATCTTCTTTGCTCCCTTCTCGTATTCCCATCTTGCGACTTCGTCCTGTGGTATAAAGAATTCTTCTGGAACCAATGATTCATCAACGACATTACCGCCAAGTGTCATTATCGGACCATCATAGACAGCTTCTGCGTCCACAGAATAAACACAACGATTGCGCATAATACCAACAGAACCGAATGGGCTATTTTTTCCGCCCTTATTGAAGTTATCAGAAACTTCTTTTATAGAGCCTTCAATTTCAAATTCAGAATAAGTTTTATCTTTAGGCTTAAAAGGAAATGCTTTTGCCAACACACCTTCATAAAGTGCCCAGTCCTTCAAGTCTCGTACTTGACTTGAAACGTGAGAATCTTCATGATAGCCTACGATATAAGTACGTCTACGACGTTGCGGCATACCATATTCTGCAGCATTAATTACACGCCATTCCACTGTATAGCCAAGGTCTGCAAGCGAAGCAAGTATGATAGCAAAATCACGTCCACGTTGTTTTGCAGGTGAACCAAGCAAACGGTCTACATTCTCAAAGAAAATGTAGTTCGGACGGTTTTCTCCCTTTTCATTGAGGATGCGATATATTTGCCACCAAAGCACACCTTTCTTACCTTCAATGCCACCAGAGCGGCTGAGGGTAGATGCAACAGAATAATCTTGACAAGGAAAACCACCAACAAGGAGATCATGATTTGGTATTTCACTTGTAGGAACAGTATTAATATCCTTATTACAGTGTCCTTTAGAACCGAATCGTGCTCTATATACAAGCGAAGCATCTTGGTGTACAGTAGATGGCTCCCATTGATTATTCCAAATGGTTTCATAGGCATCTGAAGCGCCCTCCAATCCGATACGGAAGCCTCCGACACCCGCGAACAACTCTACAACCTTTATCTTATTATCATTTCTTTTCGGCATATTATATATATGGTATTTCTTGTAATTTATCAGCAATGTATGAACCTTTCAGCCAAAAGAACTGTGGAAGCATTCGTATTCCATTCACACATTCTGTTCTTGATTTATCTGTTGATACGTCAGCTCCGCCACGGAAGAAAACTTTGTAATCTGAACTCTTTGGAAAGTTAGGAGCACCCATACAAGCACCACTATTGTTGATGCGTTTGTTGCCTTGCTTGTCATATAAGTATTCCCATTCAAGTTTATTCGTATGTATCAGTTTTCTTGAATCCTCCCATGTTCGACGCACTTCATTCTCTATGAAATCATCGTCAAAGGCAAATCGCTTGAAGCCCTCAAAGGTCGTCTTGCTTTGATCATTACTATCATGCTCGCAGAAAATAGGGCAAAGGAAACTATGTTCACAGAAGTAATCATAAACATCAGAATCCTCAAAGTCAGCTTCTCTGTCAGCCCACTCTTCAAAGTCAATATGTTTCAACTTCATATCTTCCGTTCTGCCACCTTGTGGCGTTATGGTTATAGTCTTAGCGATAATGCCTACTTTTGCAAAGTCAGAAATCTGATTAAGTTTTTTACAATCTGTTCCGAACATACGAATCACGCATATTGCAGCCATATCTTTAGTAGAAGTTGTTATACCTAACATTTCTTTCAACTCTGCTATAGTTTTCCCTTTGTATTGCAAAGATAACGCATGGCATCGGGCATCCAACTGAGCAAAACTTGAGAATGAATCTTTCAAAACAATCTCGTTCTGTGTCCTACTCTTATCAAAATGCCCTCGGACGATGTAGTCAACAAATGTCTTTTTTAATCTGTATCGAGGCTTTTGATACGAACCTGTAGCTTTGCGTTTAAAGCCTGGTACCAACTCTATTAACAGCAAGTTTGGACGCAGAACATGTGTAAATCCTACCAACTGCTCATTTCGCAATGCAGTATCTGGATATTCCTCGTAAACCTTTTGCAGATGGTCTCGCACCAACTCCCAATCATTTTGTAACTTTGCTTTCTCTTCATCAGAAAAAGAGTTGTAACAATAATCGACAATAGGGAATTTAGAATAACCAGACGCTGGAACGACCTCGTAGGACTTGTATTCGTAAAATACAATCAAAAGATGTTCGGACTTCTCCCAGAAATGAGAAGTATTGAAGTCTGTTTGTATAGTAGGCTCAAAAGTCACGCCAGTTATACTTATTCCTTCTTTAGCAGCAAGGTGAACATTATATGCATCGCCAGTTTTCCCTTTAACGCTCTTCAAATCACCTTTAGGGATACGAACACCTGTTGTTTTCAATTCGGTAAGAACACCATCAATTTCGATATCACACTCTTGGTCACTATCTCGTTCATATCCGAATACAGACTGCTCAATCACATCACCTGCAATGCCAGTTATTTTTTCGCTTTCTTTGGTACGGTCAAACTGGCGAGATTTATCAACCTCTCCTAAAGTTTTGCCTTTGGCATTTTCCAATATATCATAGATTTGTGCCTTAGTAAATTTTCTATCGTCAGTAACCGCCATTTTCTATATTATTTGTTACAATATTTAGAATGTAATCATTATTTAGCCAAAAACATTTCGGTTGAACTCTGTCGCCTTGTGGTGTAAGAACAGTTTGGTTTTTAGTACCATGAGGACGAACGTGGCATATTCTATGAGTTTTAGAGGTTATAAAATTATCATAATCACCAATCATAACCTTCTGCTTTGTATCTTCCCAAAGTTTCTTAGCGACAAGTAAGTCGCTATATGGCATATTCCAAAAGAACACCTTAATGAGTTTCATCTTTCTTTTATCTCCATCTGGAGACTTCCGAAAAACAGTAAACAAGAATTTGGACGAAAGAAGTTGATACCATTCAGAATCTTCCCATTCTTGATTAACGATGTCTACAAATCTTATATAAGGGAATGACATTGATTCCTTTATCGAATTGCGTTTCGCTTCAAGAACGACAGACTTTAATGTTATTCCTGCATTCTCAAATTCCTGTATTTTCTTAGTCTTGACTTTTAAAATAGCTCGACAAACGTTATAAGCAAGGTCTTTTGCTCCTATATTAAATTCAACATGGGTCTTTCTTTCTATTTGTTTTACAGTCTTACCAAAACATGGCTTCATTCGTCGTTCTATAAGTTGCTCAAAAGTCTCTTGAGGCTTATAGCTTCGTGTAGACTTGACAACTTTTTCTGAAGAGTATTTCTTTTTAAGAATCTCTACTCTCTTTGGTGTTATGCGCAATTGGTGTTGTATACCTTCGTCGAAGAAGGATTGCAATATTATCTTGTTAATATATCCTTGCTTTAACGAATACGCTCTTTGTTGTGCTAACTCGTCAGAATACGGCTGCACGCGTAGCTCGGCATTTGCCTTACTTCCCTTCATACATGCAGCAAGATATAAAGTATCTCCCTCTGTTAATTCATGCGCCTTACCTCTTAATATCTTAGAATGAATTGTATTCCAATCATCTGTAATAATTTTCAAATCCTCTTTCGGGAATTTCCAAGTTCGTATCAATTTGAAAATCATATCCACTGGATTTACTCCAGATTCATGCAGATAAAACATCAATAAGAGGAACTTATTCTTATGCCAAAAGCTACTATTATCAAAAGATTTCTGTGCTTCGTCAATATAGTTTATAATATTCAACACCAGACGCTCTTTTGCAGCCATACTTTTGTCCTTGAGCAACTTTAATGGCGTACATTTTAATTCCAAACCAGCTTCAACAAAATCCGGTTCTGCTTCAGAGTTTGGCTCGTATCCATAATGAAATTTTTCCACAGAAGTACCGAGTCCCCCTTTGCCACCAAAAAGAATCGCATTTGGATGCAATTTTCTCAAAGATAGTCCAAGCAACGATTCTCCATGTTTGAGTATTGATTTCGCAGATTTGGGATTATATGTATTCTTTGCCATTTTTGTATAATTGAATGGTTAACGAGTCTTATTTCTCTAACCTTACAGTATTTCAGGGTTTGGATGCAAAGTTACTAAAAAGTAATAAATAAATTAATTAATAATCGCTTTTGTTTTCACCGACCATCAATATTCGGCTTGCTGCTGCGGAGGCTTTCACCTCTGCCACGAACGGTGGCGTGCTCTGCTCGTTTACTTCCCCCTCGCGTGCGTGGCACACCTTTTGCCCTGACACGATATTTGTAGGTTTGACCGCTCAAGAGTGCGCAGAAAATCAGAAAACAAATTGTGGGTGCATTTTTCGCGAGTTTTGGAGGGGTTGAAAGGACGAGAAATGTAACGTACTGATATTTAATCGGTTGTGGCGTTATCTCCTAAAAACAAGTGCTATTGTGGCACTTGCACTGAGTACTCGTGCTGCTAAACTCCAGTACTCGCGCTGCTAAACTCCAGTACTCTCAGCACGAGTACTGGGTAGAAGTGGCACTTAGGGTGGATGAAAATGGCACTTGCACCCGACGAGAGTGGCATTTTGGGTGGGCAAAAGTGGCACTTGCACACCCAAAAAACTACATTTTTGTGGTTTTCAAGGCGAACAGCGAGGGCGAAAAGGTGCTGGCTACTATGCTTTTTTCGTTAGAATGGGTGTTCAGGTCGAGGGTGCTTGAACAATATTTGCATTGCAAGTTACGGGGTTGGCGCAAAGTTTTTCACAACAAATTTGATGAGCGTTGACCTCCTACAGAACACGCCGAAGACACGGAAGCCGATTGCTGAGAGAACCTCCCACAGATGGCACGGATACACCACCAGGGGGTGCAGCAGTCTCTGCTGCACCAAACAACTGCTACTCCTCCCACGGAGTGCACGGAACGCACAGAACCTTCTTGCAGAGAAAGGACTCCCATGGATGGCACGGATGAACACATATGGTTATGGTGCGCTGTTCTCCCACAGAATTCACAGAATACACAGAATTGGGCAGCGTGGGTATGGCAGGGATGCCATACCCTCCTAATCTGTGAACATCCGTGCTCATCTGTGGAAGGCTCTTCTCTGTCAGAAGGTTCTGTGCGTTCCGTGCGTTCTGTGGGAGAACACCGCAGCTTGGTTGGTGCAGCAGAGACTGCTGCACCCCCTACTGAATAACTACGGCAGGAACTGAAAGTAGCTGCGTGGTATGGGCTAGATGCCCATACCTCCTACTTTTTACTCTTTTACTTTTTTACTTTTCAACGCATTACGCAATAGTTTGGAATAGTTTTAGTAACTTTGCATATAGAGAAAACAAACTCTGAACATTGAGAGTAAAAACAAACAGCATCATGCAATACACCATAACTGCACCCCAGACAATCAACGCTACAATCGCTCTGCCGACATCGAAGAGCATCAGCAACCGCGCACTCATCATTCACGCGCTGTCGTGCGGCGACATCCTGCCGCAGAACCTCTCGGTGTGCGACGACACGGAGGTGATTATCGACGCGATGCAACGCCGACCGTACGAGATAGACATCAAGGGGGCGGGCACGGCGATGCGCTTCCTCACGGCTTACCTCGCTGCCACACCGGGCGAACACGTGCTCACGGGCACCGACCGCATGAAGCAACGCCCGATAGGCATCCTCGTAAACGCACTGCGATACCTGGGTGCCGACATCGAATACTTGGGCGAGGAGGGCTATCCACCGCTGCGCATCAAGGGACGAACGCTGGAGGGCGGATACATCGAGGTGGCAGGCAACATCAGCTCGCAGTATATCTCGGCACTGCTGATGATTGCGCCGACGCTGAAGAACGGACTGCAACTGCGCATCACGGACGGTGCCATCTCGCGCCCGTATATCGACCTCACGCTGTGGATGATGCGCGAGTACGGGGCGGACGCCGACTGGAGCGACGCGGACACTATCACGGTGAACGCGAAGCCGTACGCGAGTCGCGAGTACACGATAGAGAGCGACTGGAGTGCGGCGGCTTACTGGTACGAGATGCTGGCACTGCAGAGGAACGACGAGTCGGAGGTGCGCTTCAAGGGTCTCATGGATGCGTCGCGTCAGGGCGACTCCATCGTGAAGTACATCTTCTCGCTCTTGGGCGTGAAAACAAAGTACAGCACGGTAGAGGGCGAGCGTTTCCCGACGGTGAGCATAAAGAGTCACCCGTGTATGCTGCCACGCCTCGACTACGACTTCAGTAGTGTGCCCGACCTGGCGCAGCCGGTGGTGGTGACGTGCGCGCTGCGCGGTATCCCGTTCCGCTTCACGGGGTTGGCTACGCTGCGCATCAAGGAGACCGACCGCATCGAGGCACTGAAGTGCGAGCTGCGCAAGTTAGGTTATGTGCTGCGCGACGAGAACGGCGACACGCTCGTCTGGGACGGCACGCGCTGCGAGCCGACATTAGAGCCTATCGACACCTACGACGACCACCGCATGGCGATGGCGTTCGCACCGGCTGCCATCGTGTTCCCCGGGCTGCGCATCAACGAGCCGCAGGTGGTGACGAAGTCGTACCCACAGTACTGGGAGGACATGCAGAAGGCTGGGTTCGAGGTGAAAGGGTGTTGTTGTGGTGAGATGGTGAGGTGGTGAGATGTGCGCACTACTTCCGTGGATTCCGCCAGGGGGTGCAGCTGTCTCAGCTGCACCAACCGACAAGCGGTGAAGAAGCTCCCACGGAATGCACCGAATACACAGAACCTCTTGCAGAGAAGAGCCTCCCACAGATGACACGGATGCGCACAGATGTAGGAGGGTATGGCATCCCTGCCATACCCACGCTGCCAAATTCTGTGGATTCTGTGAATTCTGTGGGAGAACAGCGCACCCTAAGTATCTGTGCAGATCTGTGAAATCCGTGGGAGAAAAGATATTCCCACAGAACGCACGGAACGCACAGAAACTTCTGGCAGAGAAGAGCCTCCCACAGATGAGCACGGAACTCACAGAACCTCTGGCAGAGAAGAGCCTCCCACAGACGGCACGGATGTTCACAGATGTAGGAGGGTATGGCATCCCTGCCATACCCACGCTGCCAAATTCTGTGGATTCTGTGGATTCCGTGGGAACAAAGCGCACCCTAAGCATCTGTGTAAATCTGTGAAATCCGTGGGAGGAAAGAGATTCCCACAGAACGCACGGAACACACGGAAACTTCTGGCAGAGAAGAACCTCCCACAGATGACACAAATGAGCACAGATGTAGGAGGGTATGGCATCCCTGCCATACCCTCCTAAGGAGAAATCCGTGGGAGGACATCTCAGCAGGAGGTTCTGTGAATTCGGCGTATTCTGTGGGAGAATATCCCATAGCAGGTGGCGTGGGTATGGCAAGATGCCATACCCTCCTAAGGAGAAATCCGTGGGAGGACATCTCAGCAGGAGGTTCTGTGAATTCGGCGTATTCCGTGGGAGAAGATCCCATAGCAGGCGGCGTGGGTATGGCAAGATGCCATACCCTCCTAAGGAGGAATCTGCGGGAGGACACATAATAAAACTTTGAAGAGAATATGATAATATTAGTGATTTCGATAATTGTGCTCGGCATCATCGCCGCACTGATCGCCAAGCTGAGCAAGCACGACGGCGAGGAGAAGATAACCGTGGTGGAGACATGCGCCACATGCAACGGCACTAACGACAAGTGCGAGCAAGACTGCATGATGGAAGCTGCCACGAAGGACATCGTCTACTACGACGACGAGGAGCTCGACGCGTTCAGCGGACGACCGTCGGACAGCTACACCGACGAGGAGGTGGAGCTGTTCAGCGAGGTGCTCTACACCATGCGTCACGAGGAGATAGCCGACTGGTGCCGCAGTCTGACACTGCGCGGTATCAACCTGCCCGACCAGATAAAGGACGAAACATTCATGCTCAGGGAGGGTTAAGGCAATAAAACGCCACAAACAGAGTTATTTATACGTGAAACTATTTAAGACAAGACATATTGTACCCATCCTTCTCGCAGCTGTATTGGTGGTTGCGACAGGATGCTCTACGCAGAAAAACACCGCGCGCACACGCTGGTGGCACTCGTTCAAGGCGCGTTATAACACTTATTATAACGGCTCGTTGGCGTATATCGACGCCTCGTTAGAGAAGGAGGAAGGCAACAAGGACAACTTCACCGAGCTCATCCCGCTCTACACCGTGAGCAACAAGAACAGCCGAGAGATAGGCAAGTCGAACTACGACCGCGCCATCGAGAAGTGTCAGAAGACCATCAAGCTGCACAGCATAAAGCGCCGACCGCAGTGGACAAAGCAGCGCAAGAAGACAGCGAAGGACTTGGAATGGCTCTCGCGCCGCGAGTACAACCCGTTCCTATGGAAAGCGTGGTTGCTCATGGGCCGTTCGCAGTTCTACAAGGGAGCGTTCGACGAGGCGGCGGCTACGTTCAACTACATGAGCCGACTGTACCAGACGCAGCCAGCCATCTACGCCAAGTCGAGGGCATGGCTCGCCAAGTGCTACATCGAGGAGGGTTGGCTCTACGATGCCGAGGACGTGATACGCAATATGCAGCGCGACTCCATCCACTGGTCGGCACGCAAGGAGTGGGACTACACCTACGCCGACTACTACGTGCACACGGGCGAATACGAGAAAGCTATACCCCACCTGCGCAACGTGATAAAGCACGAGATGCGACGCAAGCAGCGCGCACGCGAGTGGTTCCTCATGGGACAGATGCAGGCAGCGTTGGGCAACAACGTGGAGGCGATGAAGGCGTTCAAGCACGTGACGAAGCTCAACCCACCCTACGAGCTGGAGTTCAACGCACGCATCAGCATGACGGAGGTGATGTCCGTGGGTCAGTCGAAGAAGATGATTGGCAGACTGAAGCGTATGGCACGCTCGGACAAGAACAAGGAATACCTCGACCAGGTGTACTACGCCATCGGCAACATATACCTCGCACAGAGCGACACCGCACAAGCCATCAACGCCTACGAGCGCGGAGCGGCTAAAGCCACGCGCTCGGGCATAGAGAAGGGCGTGCTGCTGCTGAAGCTCGGCGACATCTACTGGGACAAGGAGCGCTACAACGACGCGCAACGCTGCTACGGTCAAGCCATCGGTATGCTCGACAAAGAGCGCAAAGACTACGAGGAGCTGTCTAACCGCTCGAAGATTCTGGACGACCTCGTGCCATACACCGACGCTATACACCTGCAGGACTCACTGCAGTCGCTCGCCAAGATGAGCGAGAGCGACCGCAACGCTGCCATTGACCGCACCATCGAGGCACTGAAGAAGAAGGAGAAGGAGGAACGCCGACTGCAGGCAGAGCAGGACGCGCAGAACCAGATGAACGGCGGCAACGACATGGCGCAGAACAACCAGTTCGGCAACAACACGACGATGCAGAACCAGCAGAACCAGCGCAACGCGCAGTGGTACTTCTACAACCAGATGGCAGTGAGCCAGGGTAAGGCGGCGTTCCAGAAGCAATGGGGCAAGCGCGAGAATGTGGACGACTGGCAGCGCGTGAACAAGACGGTGGTGGCGTTCCAGACCGACGAACCGGAACTCACGGAGGAGCAGCAGGACTCCATAGCGCAAGCGGAAGCCATAGCCGACTCGCTCGCACTCATCGCTGACAGCGCACAGAACGACCCACACAAACGCGAGTACTACATGGCGCAGATACCGTTTACGGAGGAGCAGGTGGCTGCGAGCAACAACATCATCGCCGAAGGACTCTACAACTCGGGCGTCATCTTCAAGGACAAGCTCGACAACCTACCGCGAAGCGAGAAGCAGTTCATGCGACTCATCGGCGGCGACTATCCCAACTTTGAGAAGAAGGCGGAGGCTTACTATCACCTCTACCTATTATATATGCGCAAGGGCGACCGACAGACCGCCGACTCGTACGTGGCACGACTCAAGCAGGAGTACCCCGAGAGCGAGTGGACAACACTGCTCACCGACCCCAACTTCGTGGAGAACGCGCGCCTCGGCGTGCACCTCGAAGACTCGCTGTACGCCGCTACCTACGACGCGTTCAAGGCAGCGCGCTACAAGGAGGTGCGCGGCAATGTCAGCGTGTCCGAACAGCGGTTCCCGTTGGGTGCCAACCGCGACAAGTTCCTCTTCATCGGTGGTCTGGGCAAGCTGAACGAAGGCGACTACGAGGGCTGCATCGACGACCTGAACACGGTGGTGAAGAAGTATCCGCAAAGCCCTATAGCCGTAATGGCAGGCATGATAGTGAAGGGCGTGAACGAGGGACGACAGCTGCAAGGCGGCAAGTTCGACCTCGAGAATATCTGGGAGCGACGCTCGCAGGTGCTCAACGAAAGCGACTCGACGGCTGTGCGCGAGTTCTCTAACGACCGCAACGCTGCGTTCATATACATGATAGCGTACAAACCCGACTCGATAGACGCCAACCGTATGCTCTTCGAGCTGGCTCGCTACAACTTCACATCGTTCATGGTGCGCAACTTCGACATAGAGGTGGAGCAGGCGGACGGACTGAACCGTATGCTCGTGAAGGGTTTCCGCAACTACGACGAGGCACTGCAGTACGCACGCCAGCTGCAGAAGCAGAAGCAGCTGATGAAGTTCGTGGGCAAGAGTCGACAGATAGTAATCAGCGACGTGAACCTGCCGCTGCTCGGCAAACAGTTCAGCTACGCCGACTATGCCGAGTTCTACGAGAAGAACTTCGCTCCGCTTAAGATAGCAACGGAGGATCTGCTCGACATTCCGGAAGAACCAGTCGTTGAGCCAGACGAGCAGTCTACGACAAAGCAGCGCGACGACTTCGAGGAGGAGCCTGCCGACAATCAGAACACTACGAACACCTTCTTCGACGAAGAGCCTCAACCTGCGGAAGAGCCGTCGACTGAGGGTGGCGTGGTGAACATCGAGGACGAACAACCTCAGGAGTCTGCTACCGAAACTGTGGTTAAGGAGGAACCGAAGCTGGAGGTCAAGGAGGAGTCTGCAACGACTGTTGTAGAGAAACCGAAGCCGGAGGTCAAGGAGGAATCTGCAACGACTGTTGTAGAGGAACAGAAGCCGGAGGTTAAGGAGGAGTCTGCAACGACTGTCGTTGAGGAACCGAAGCCGGAGGTTAAGAAAGAGCCCAAGCCGATAGTAAAGGAAGAACCCAAGCAGTTGGAGGACGACTTCTACTTCGGCGAAGACCCTCAGCCTCAGCAGAGCACATCGAAGAAGCAGGGCAGCAAGACCCAGAAAGACAACTTCGACGACGATGAGTATTACGACCTCGACGGTTTTTAACAAAAAAAGAAAGAGTATTATGAGCAACGGATATTTACTGTGGGTAGACGACGAGATTGAACTCTTGCGCGCCCACATCATCTTCCTTCAGAGCAAAGGATACGAGGTGGTGACCGTGAGCAACGGAACAGATGCCATCGAAGAGTGCAAGCAGCACAAGTTCGACCTGGTGCTGCTCGACGAGATGATGCCCGGCATCAGCGGACTCGAAACGCTGCAGCAGATAAAGGAGCTGTCGCCTGCCACACCCGTAGTGATGGTGACGAAGAGCGAGGAGGAGAACATCATGGATCAGGCTATCGGCTCGAAGATAGCCGACTATCTGATAAAGCCTGTGAACCCCAACCAGATTCTGCTCACGCTGAAGAAGAACATACATCGCAAGCAGATTGTATCGGAGGTGACGCAGACGGGCTATCAGCAGAACTTCCAGGACATATCAATGCAGATAATGAACTGCAACACGATAGACGACTGGAAGGATGCGTACCGCCGACTGGTACACTGGGAACTGGAGCTTAGCTCTACGGACAGCAACATGACCGAGATGCTGCAGATGCAGAAGGAGGAAGCAAACAACGGCTTCGCCAAGTTCATAAAGAAGCACTACTTGTCGTGGGTGGCACCGGGCGCAACCGAACGCCCACTAATGAGCCCCGACATCTTCAAGCGCAAGGTATTCCCTGCGATAAACGAAGGCGAGAAGGTGTTCCTCATCGTCATCGACAACTTCCGCTACGACCAGTGGCGCGTGCTGTCGAAGGAGATTGGAAACATGTTCGACATAGAGGAGGACATGTACACCAGCATCCTGCCGACGGCTACGCAGTACGCACGCAACGCCATCTTCTCGGGCTTGATGCCCGAGCAGATTGAGAAGATGTTCCCCGAGCTGTGGGTGGACGAGGACGAAGACGAGGGCAAGAACCTCAACGAGGAACCGCTCATACGCACGCAGATAGAACGCTACCGCCGTCGCGACTCGTTCTCGTATCACAAAGTGAACGACTCGACGGGCGCCGACAAACTGTTGGCGCGCCTCAACGAACTGACGAAGAACGACCTCAACGTCATCGTGGTCAACTTCATCGATATGCTCTCGCACGCAAGAACGGAGTCGAAAATGGTGCGCGAACTCGCAAACAACGAGTCGGCTTACCGCTCGATAACGCTCTCGTGGTTCCGCCATTCGGTCATGGCAGACCTGCTCAGCGCACTCTCGCAGATCGACTGCCGCATCATCATCACCACCGACCACGGCAGTATCCGTGCGTCGAAGCCGGTGAAGATAATCGGCGACCGCAACACGAACACCAACCTGCGCTACAAGCTGGGCAAGAACCTCAACTGCCAATCGAAGGAAGTGTTCGTCATCAAGAACCCACAGGAGGCGCAGCTGCCCGCACCAAACATCAGTACGTCGTACATGTTCGCCACGGGAAGCACGTTCTTCGCCTACCCCAACAACTACAACTACTACGTGTCGTACTACAAGGACACGTTCCAGCACGGCGGCATCTCGCTCGAAGAGATGCTCATACCGCTGATAACACTAAAGGGAAGAAAATAAAAAAAAGCTGCAAGCAGCTTACTGTAATAATAGAAAAACGAAAAAGCTATGGAAATAAAAATCAACTCTCTGGCAGACATCAACGAGGCTGCCAAAACATTTGTCGAGAATATGGGCGACGGCAAGGTGTTCGCCTTCTACGGCAAGATGGGCGCAGGCAAGACTACTTTCGTGAAGGCTGTCTGCGAGTGTTTGGGCGTAGACGACGTAATCACATCGCCCACGTTCGCAATCGTGAACGAATACACTTCAGCCACAACCGGCGACGCAATATACCACTTCGACTTCTACCGCATAAAGAAGCTCGAAGAGGTGTACGACATGGGCTACGAGGACTACTTCTACAGCGGTTCGCTGTGCTTCCTCGAGTGGCCGGAGCTGATAGAGGACCTACTGCCCGAGGACGCAACGAAGGTGACTATCGAAGAGACTGCGGATGGTTCGCGCGTGGTGAAGTTCTAAACTATTTGAACGCGATGCGGTAGGTGCAGCCGTTCTTCCAGTTGCTGCAGCCGTAAGCCGTCTTACCTTTTATGATTGTACCCTTGCCGCAAACGGGGCAAGTGGTGCCGATTATGCTGTCGTCTGCCGACGGCTCGCTTGTTGCGGGCTGCGGTGAGGCGGCAGCATTTTTTGTTGATGCAGTCGATGACGTTGCAGCAGACTTTGCTGCGGCTTTCTTCGGCGCAGCAGTCTTTTTCTTTTTCGCCTTCTTCAAGTCCTCGTCGGTAGTAATGGTAACACGGCGGTTGCTGTTGTCGCGCAGCACGTCGTACACAATCTCCGTCACCTGTTGCTTCAGCTCGTTGATGAAGTCGGCAGCCTCGTACTTCTTGTGCTCTATATCGCGGAGCTTTTTCTCCCATATGCCGGTCAGCTCGCAACTCTTGAGCAGTTCCTCGTGGATGATATCAATCAGTTCGATGCCGGTAGCCGTGGCGATGAGGTTCTTGCGCTCGCGGCGAATGTAGTGGCGCTTGAAGAGAGTCTCGATGATGCCGGCACGCGAAGACGGTCGTCCGATGCCGTTCTCCTTCAGCGCAGCACGCAACGTCTCGTCGTCGACGAACTTGCCAGCGGTCTCCATGGCACGCAGCAGCGTAGCCTCGGTGTAGTACTTCGGCGGTGTGGTCCACTTCTCAGTGAGCGTAGGCGTGTGCGGTCCACTCTCGCCCTTTACGAATGTGGGCAGAGTGCGCTCCTCGTCCTGCTTGTCGTCGTCTTCGGACGACGACGGTTGTGGGTTGTTGGGTTGAGTGGTTGAGGGGTTGTTGGGGTGAGATGGTTGCTGGGCGTATATTGTGCGCCATCCTGGCTCTAATATCTCCTTTCCGCTCACCTTGAACTCCACATCCTCCACCTTGCCGAGCACGGTGGTGGTAGCGAACTTGCAGTCGGGGTAGAACACGGCGATGAAGCGACGCGCAATGAGGTCGTAGACGTTGCGCTCCATGTCGCTGAGTGCAGACGCAGGAACGCCGGTCGGGATGATAGCGTGGTGGTCGGTCACCTTCGACGTGTCGAACACGCGCTTCGACTTGGGCAGTTTCTTGCCGGCAAGCGGCTGTATGTACTGCTCGTAGCCACGCATACCGGTAAGTATGCCGGCACACTTCGGGTAGATGTCGTCGCTCAGGAACTGCGTGTCGACACGCGGATAGGTGGTGAGCTTGCGCTCGTAGAGCGACTGTATGAGGTTGAGCGTTGTCTCGGCACTGTATGAGAACTTGCGGTTGCACTCCACCTGCAGCGAGGTGAGATCGAAGAGGCGTGGAGGAGCCTCGTTACCGTTCTTCTTCGACACGCCCGTCACCTCGAAAGGCTTGTCGGCGATGGTGGCGAACGCCTGCTCGCCCTCCTCCTTCGTCGTGAACTTGCCCTTGGTAGCAGTGAAGAGTGTGTCGCGATAGATAGTGGAGAGCACCCAATAAGGCTCTGGTTCAAACGAGTCGATCTCCTTCTGTCGATTCACGATGAGCGCGAGCGTAGGTGTCTGCACACGACCGATGCTGAGCACCTGTCGGTTCTGTCCGTACTTGAGCGTGTAGAGGCGCGTGGCGTTCATGCCCAGGAGCCAGTCGCCGATGGCGCGGCTCAGTCCGGCTACGTACAGCGGCTGGTACTCGCTCTGATCCTTGAGCGAGTTGAAGCCCTCGCGGATAGCCTCGTCGGTCATCGACGATATCCAAAGGCGCTTCACCGGGCACTTCGCCTGTGCCTTCTGCATCACCCAACGCTGTATCAGTTCACCCTCCTGTCCGGCGTCACCACAGTTGACGATGCAGTCGGCAGCCTGCATGAGACGCTCGATGACGCTGAACTGGCGCTTGATGCCGTCGTCGTCGATGAGCTTGATACCGAAGCGCGGCGGAATCATCGGCAACGCCGAGAGACTCCAGTGTTTCCAGTTCTCGGTGTAGTCGTTGGGCTCTTTCAGCGTGCAGAGATGTCCGAAGGTCCACGTCACTTGGAAGCCATTGCCCTCCATGTATCCGTTGTGGGAGGTTGTGGCACCCAATATGCGGGCTATATCCTTGGCTACGCTTGGTTTCTCGGCTATGCAGACTATCATTTGTTTCTGTTTTTTAAATTAAATACGAAGTGCAAAGTTACTTAAAATTATTGAGTTTCGCACGCCAAGCTCCATATATCTTGCGCAATTACGCAGCGGATGCAATCCGCTATATTTCCTCCGGAAGCACGCCCGAGGCGTTGCTTCCGAAAGAAATTTTGGTCTTTTAGTGTTTTTTACACTAATTAACACTTTTATGCCCATTTGCATCACTAATCTGAACTATTTAGACTAACTTTGCAACGTTTGCGTTATGCATACACACAAACAACAAAGACACATCAAACGCATACTTACAACAACGATAATATTTAGAGAGTGAGAGAGTAATTATAAATTAGTATTCATATAACCCCAAAATGAAGAATAATGAGTAACACAATACATAGCCCACACGAGAACAAACTATTGAAGATGTCAGTATTGCTTGGTGATATCATCATCATCAATCTATTGTACTGGCTGTTTTGTTGCGTTTTAAAATATGACACCAACATCGACGCAATGCGCCAAACGATGGTGGTAGGCTCTATCGTATATTTAGCTTGCACAATGGAGAATGGTGTCGTGCTGCATCATCGCAAGGTGAGCAACCACCAGATTATCATGCGTGTGATGCAGAACTTCTTCGTAGGTGCTATCGGTTGCATTCTCATGTTCGCCATCGGCGACTTCCAACACATGTCGTTATTCAGAATGATAGAGTTTTGGCTGACTGCATTCGTCGGTGTTTCTATCTTCCGCATCATAACACGTCATGTTGTTGCAGCATGGCGACGTATGCCGAAGCACGCACACAACGTGGTGTTCGTAGGAAGCAACAGCAACGCGCGTAACATGTTTCGCCAGATGACCACACCAAACGACTTAGGTTTCAACGTGCTGGGCTACTTCGACCACCAACCCAACGAGAAATTCTCCGAGCTATGCACATATCTCGGCACACCGCAGGATATGCCAGAGGTGCTGAAGGAGCACAGCAACGTACACGAATTGTACTGCTGTCTGCCCTCACGCTTCAGCGAGGAAATCCTTGAAGTGATACGCTACTGCGAGCATCACTTCATCCACTTCTATTCGATGCCCAACGTCAGCAACTATCTACACCATCGTATGCACCTCAAAGTGCTGGGCGACGTACCATACTTGAGTCTCTACAACGAGCCGCTGAGCCCCATCGAGAACCGCTTGATAAAGCGCACGTTCGACTTCGTGGTGTCGCTGACATTCCTCTGCACGCTCTTCCCCATCATACTCGCCGTTGTGGCTATCGTTACGAAGATAACAATGCCCGGACCGTTGTTCTTCCGACAGAAGCGCACCGGACTTAACGGCAAGGAGTTCTACTGCCTGAAGTTCCGCAGCATGAAGGTGAACAAAGACTCCGACACGCTGCAGGCCACAAAGAACGACCCGCGAAAGACGAAGTGGGGCAACATAATGCGCAAGACAAACATCGACGAGCTGCCACAGTTCATCAACGTACTGTTAGGACAGATGAGTATCGTGGGTCCACGCCCGCACATGGTGAAGCACACCGACGACTACTCGAAGCTCATCGACAACTACATGGTGCGCCACTACATCAAGCCAGGCATCACCGGTTGGAGCCAAGTGAACGGCTTCCGCGGCGAGACAAAATACCTCTCGCAGATGGAGGGACGTGTGGCTGGCGACATCTGGTACTTGGAGCATTGGAGCATATGGCTCGACATATATATAATGTATAAGACCGTGGCTAACGTCATCGTTGGCGATAAGCAGGCGTTTTAAGATATGAAAGGCACACCAAGCGGTGTGCCTTTTTTGTTGGCGTAACGAAATTGTAACAGTTTGGTAGTACGTGTGAATACAATTATATATAACTTTGCAAGCAGAACAAAGATATAGCAGTTATGAAACAAAACCAGAAAATCCTCGTTGTTGACGACGAGCAAGACTTGCTCGAAATCCTCAAGTTCAATCTCGAAACAGAAGGCTACGAGGTGCAGACCGCCACATCAGCCGAAGAGGCACAGACGCTCGACATAGCATCGTTCGACCTGCTGCTGCTCGACGTGATGATGGGCGGCATGTCGGGGTTCGCCCTCGCCCGACTGCTGAAGGACGACCCACAGACAGCCCGCGTGCCTATCATCTTCCTCACCGCCCGCGACACAGAGAACGACACCGTGACGGGATTTAACCTCGGTGCCGACGACTATATATCGAAGCCATTCTCGCTGCGAGAGGTGATGGTGCGCGTGCGTGCCGTGCTGCGCCGCACAGCCACTGAGAACGAGGAGGAAGAGGCGCACCTCATAACATACCAAGGCATCGTGATGAACCTCGACAAGAAGACCGTAGCCATCGACGGCGAGGAGATAGCGTTCACGAAGACTGAGTTCGAACTGCTCCACTTGCTGCTCGACGAGCGCGGACGCGTGTTCTCGCGCCAGGAACTCATCGACCGCGTATGGCCGAAGGACGTGCTGGTGCTCGACCGCACCGTGGACGTGAACATCACACGCCTGCGCAAGAAGATAGGCCGCTTCGCGAAGTGCATCGTGACACGTCTCGGATTTGGATATTACTTTGACGCGTAGGATGCCATACCCTCCTACCTACTACAAACCACCTGCGTAGGTATGGCAGGATGCCATACCCTCCTACCTACTACAAACAACCTGCGTGGGTATGGCAGGATGCCATACCCTCCTAAATTACTAATTATGAAAATATCTGTCGGCAAAAAACTATACCTCAGCATCCTCTCGGTGTTCCTTGTGTTCGCCGTGGCGTTCATCGTGTTCCAGCAGGAGCGCGAGAAACAGTTCAAGATTGACACGCTCAACCTGAAGCTGCAAGACTACAACTCGCGCATGGAGGAATATCTGCGCCTCTTCCCCGACTTCTCGGAGGAGGCGCTCGACCGCTATGTAGAAACCCACTACATACAGAACATACGCGTGACATTGATACGCGCCAACGGCGATGTGCTCTACGACAGCAAGCTGAAGGACTACTCGCACATCAACAACCACTCTACACGCCCAGAGATAGCATCGGCACTGAAGCATGGTGCAGGTTCGACCGTAGACCGCAACAGCGAGACCGTACACGGCGACTTCTTCTACTCTGCCACCTACTTCCCCAAGCAGCAGCTCATCATACGCTCCGCCCTGCCCTACACGAGCGACCTCGCACGCTCGCTACAAGCCGACCAGCACTACATCTGGTTCGCCATAGGAGCCATACTGCTGCTCACCATCATACTCTACCGCTTCATCAGCCGACTGAGCGACAACATCACGAAGCTGCGCACGTTCGCCTCAAGAGCCGACCACAACGAGTCGCTCGACACGGAGGACCTCGCCGTGTTCCCCAACGACGAGTTGGGCGAGATAGCCGAGCGCATCATCAAGATGTACAAGCGATTGCAGACTACACGCCGCGAGCAGGACGTGCTGAAACGACAGCTCACGCAGAACATCGCGCACGAGCTGAAGACACCGGTGGCAAGTATTCAGGGATACCTTGAAACAATACTCGAGAACCCGAACATCAACGACACCACACGCGAGCAGTTCCTGCAGCGCAGCTACGCACAGAGCCAACGCCTCACCTCGCTGCTGCAAGACATCTCTACGCTCAACCGCATGGACGACGCACCGGAGATGATGAGCGAGGAGAACGTGAACATCTCGGACATCGTATCGAACATACAGAAGGAGACGGCACTGCAACTGCAGCAGAAGGAGATGACGTTCTGCAACCGCTTGCAGCCGAACATCGTGGTGCGCGGCAGCACGAGTCTGCTCTACAGCGTGTTCCGCAACCTCACCGACAACGCCATCGCCTACGCCGGTGTGGGCACAACGATAACCATAGACGCAGAGCTAAGCTCCGACGAGCTGTTCGACGACCACCGCAAGTGGCACTTCACCTTCTCCGACAACGGCGTGGGCGTGCCATCAGAGCATCTGTCACGCATCTTCGAACGCTTCTATCGCGTGGACAAAGGACGCTCGCGCAAGATGGGCGGCACCGGACTCGGGCTCGCCATCGTGAAGAACGCCGTACTGTTGCACGGCGGAACAATCAGCGCACACAACAACGAGGAGGGAGGACTTAGATTCGAGTTCACACTCAGAGCTTAAACCATCCGCATCGACCGTTGCAGACATCTGCGTCGACCGATGCAGACATCCGCGTCGACCGATGCAGACATCCGCGTCGACCGTTGCAGACATCCGCGTCGACCGATGCGGATGCTCTGCCCTTTACCTACACACTCGAGAATATTCACAAACTATCTATCAAATAATCAAAATAACCATGCAAACATGCGCTCATTTTGCTAAAAAGTCGTAACTTTGCAGACAACAAAATGTTTTTCATCCAAAACAATATACAAGCAGTATGATTCTATTTTTCATGACTCCAAGCAAGAGCGTGATTGCTACAGCAGCAGATCACCAGCTCTCACAAGACGAGATCAATGAACTGTGTTGGCTTTACGGCGGTGCCACTCTCATCGAGGGTGAGACTGTCGAGGGCTTCTTTGTGGGTCCACGCCGCGAAATGATTACTCCATGGAGTACGAATGCCGTAGAGATAACTCAGAATATGAGCCTCCACGGCATTTCGCGTATTGAGGAGTACTTCCCCGTAAGCTCGAAAGATGCCGACCACGACCCTATGTTGCAGCGCATGTACGAGGGTCTCGACCAAGACATCTTCACAGTGAACCACGAGCCGGAACCAATCAAGCGCGTGGAGAACATAGAAGAATACAACGAGCAGGAGGGTCTGGCACTCTCAGCCGAGGAGATTGAGTATCTGCACAAGATAGAGAAAGAGCTGGGCCGCCCGTTGACAGACTCTGAAATCTTCGGTTTCGCACAGATCAACTCAGAACACTGCCGCCACAAGATTTTCGGCGGTACGTTCATCATCGACGGCAAGGAGATGGAGTCGTCGCTGTTCGCTATGATTAAGCAGACAACAAAGGAGAACCCCAACAAGATTCTCTCTGCATATAAAGACAATGTGGCTTTTGCGCAGGGTCCGGTTGTGGAGCAGTTCGCACCGCACGACCAGTCGACATCCGACTACTTCCAGGTGAAGGACATCGAGAGCGTTATCTCGCTGAAGGCTGAGACACACAACTTCCCGACTACCGTGGAGCCGTTCAACGGTGCAGCTACCGGTACGGGCGGCGAGATTCGCGACCGTATGGGTGGCGGTGTAGGCTCATGGCCTATCGCCGGAACAGCCGTGTACATGACAGCCTATCCGCGTCTTAAGGACGACGACAACCTCACACGCGACTGGGAGGACATCATGCCCGTACGCAAGTGGTTGTACCAGACACCGGAGCAGATTCTCATCAAGGCATCTAACGGTGCGTCAGACTTCGGCAACAAGTTCGGTCAGCCGCTCATCACCGGTTCGGTGCTCACCTTCGAGCATCAGGAAGGCGCAGAGAAGTACGCTTACGACAAGGTAATCATGCTCGCCGGCGGCGTAGGCTACGGCACAAAGCGCGACTGCCTGAAGAAGGAACCGCAGAAGGGCAACAAGGTTGTCGTTGTAGGCGGCGACAACTATCGCATTGGCTTGGGTGGCGGTTCGGTATCTTCTGTTGACACAGGTCGCTACAGCAACGGCATCGAGCTGAACGCTGTGCAGCGTGCCAACCCCGAAATGCAGAAGCGTGCATACAACCTCGTTCGCGCCCTGTGCGAGGAGGATGTGAACCCAGTGGTTTCTATCCACGACCACGGTTCGGCTGGTCACCTCAACTGTCTCTCGGAGCTTGTAGAGGAGTGCGGTGGCGAGATCGACATGAGCAAGCTGCCTATCGGCGACAAGACACTGTCTGCAAAGGAAATAATCGCCAACGAGAGCCAGGAGCGCATGGGCTTGCTCATCGACGAGAAGCACATCGACCACGTACGTCGCATCGCAGAGCGCGAGCGTGCTCCGCTGTATGTAGTGGGCGAGACAACCGGCGACGCTCACTTCTCATTCAAGCAGGGCGACGGCGTGAAGCCTTTCGACCTCGACGTGGCTCAGATGTTCGGTCACTCGCCGAAGACCATCATGCGCGACGAGACCGTAGAGCGCCACTACCGCGACGCGGAATATACACACGAAGAGACTTCGGAGAACGGCAAGGACGACGTTCTCGACAAATACGTAAGCCGCGTGCTGCAGCTTGAGGCTGTGGCTTGCAAGGACTGGTTGACAAACAAGGTGGACCGCTCCGTAACCGGTAAGATTGCACGCCAGCAGTGCCAGGGCGAGATTCAGCTGCCGCTCTCAGACTGTGGCGTTGTAGCACTCGACTACCGCGGCAAGAAGGGTATCGCTACAGCTCTCGGACACGCTCCGCAGGCTGGTTTGGCATCACCCGAGGCAGGTTCTGTACTCTCTGTAGCAGAGGCGCTGACCAACATCGTCTGGGCACCGCTCGCTGACGGATTGAACAGCCTTTCGCTCTCTGCCAACTGGATGTGGCCGTGCCGCTCACAGAAGGGCGAGGACGCTCGTCTGTACAGCGCAGTGAAGGCTCTCAGCGAGTTCTGCCTGGCTCTGAAGGTGAACGTACCTACCGGCAAGGACTCTCTGTCGCTCACCCAGCAGTACCCGAACGGCGAGAAGATCATCGCTCCGGGTACAGTAATCGTGAGCGCAGGCGGCGAGGTATCGGACATCCGCAAGGTTGTTTCGCCGGTACTTGTGAACGACAAGAACTCATCACTCTACCATATCGACTTCTCGTTCGACGAGCAGCGACTCGGCGGTAGCGCATTCGCACAGAGCCTCGGCTTCGTGGGCGACGACGTACCGACCGTGAAGAACCCGGAATACTTCGCTGACTGCTTCAACGCAGTTCAGGAGATGATCGAGAAGGGTTGGATTATGGCAGGTCACGACATCTCTGCAGGCGGTCTGATCACCACATTGCTCGAGATGTGCTTCGCCAACACTGAAGGCGGTATGCACGTCAACCTCCACAACCTTGCCGGCAACGACATCATCAAGATGCTGCTTGCCGAGAACCCGGGCGTTGTCGTTCAGGTTTCGGACAAGTACAAGGAGGAGTTCAAGGAGTACATGGAGGAGAACGGCATCGGCTACGCAAAGATCGGTTACCCCACTCCGACAGAACGCACCATCGTCATCAAGAAGGACGAGTACACACATACATTCGACATCGACGCACTGCGCGACACATGGTACAAGACATCGTACCTGCTCGACCGCGACCAGAGCTTCAACGGTTGCGCAGCAAAGCGCCGCGACAACTACAAGAAGCAGCCGGTTGAAATGCAGTTCCACCCGTCGTTCAAGGGCTCGCTCGAGAGCTACGGCATCTCGGCTGACCGCCGCACACCGTCGGGCATCAAGGCTGCAATCATCCGCGAGAAGGGTACGAACGGCGAGCGCGAGATGGCTTACTCGCTCTACCTCGCAGGCTTCGACGTGAAGGACGTTATGATGACCGACCTTATCACCGGTCGCGAGACACTTGAGGACGTGAACATGATCGTCTTCTGCGGTGGCTTCTCCAACTCGGACGTTCTCGGTTCGGCTAAGGGCTGGGCAGGCGCATTCCTCTACAACCCGAAGGCTAAGGAGGCGCTCGACAAGTTCTATGCTCGCAAGGACACTCTCTCGCTCGGTATCTGCAACGGCTGCCAGCTCATGGTAGAGCTGAACCTCATCAACCCCGACCACGAGAAGCGCACACGTATGCTGCACAACGACTCGCACAAGTTCGAGAGCAACTTCCTCGGTGTAGAGATTCCGCAGAACAAGAGCGTGATGTTCTCATCGCTCAGCGGCGACAAGCTCGGCATCTGGGTGGCTCACGGCGAGGGCAAGTTCTCGCTGCCTGAGTCAGAGGACAAGTACAACGTGGTGGCTCGCTACAACTACTCTGAGTATCCGGGCAACCCGAACGGTTCCGACTACAACGTGGCTGGTATCTGCTCGGCTGACGGACGTCACTTGGCAATGATGCCGCACTTGGAGCGTGCCATCTTCCCATGGCAGAACGCTTGGTACCCGGCTGACCGTCGTCAGGACGACGTGACTCCGTGGATTGAGGCATTCGTAAACGCACGCCAGTGGATTGAGGCATTCGTAAACGCACGCCAGTGGATTGAGAAACAGTAACGACAACTCTCAAACTTAACAACGTTTCGCAACCGCGAAACATAAAAAACTCCCACAGAATTAGCGAAATTCTGTGGGAGTTTGCTTTAAATAATGTACCTTTGCAGACGACAGAAGTGCACGCTTCGGGCATAACGCCCGAAATACACTTCACAGAACTAACAATAAAGGCGATTTCATAGCAAAACAGTATGCAGAACTTTTACTTAGCAGCGTTCCGCGTGTTCTTCAAGATAGGCATCTTCACGCTCGGCGGTGGCTACGCAATGATACCACAGATAGAGGCAGAAGTGGTGAACAGGCACAAATGGATGACGCGCGAGGAGTTTCTCGACCTTATCGCCGTGGCACAATCGTGCCCAGGCGCATTGGCAGTGAACATGAGTGTGTTCATCGGCTATCGTATGCGCAAGCTCGCCGGTGCCATCTGCGCTACACTCGGTGTCACACTCCCCTCGTTCCTCATCATCCTGCTCATCGCAATGTTCTTCCACCAGTTCCAGGACAACGCTGTGGTTGCATCGGCATTCAACGGCATACGCCCTGCGGTGGTGGCTCTGATTGCCGCCCCCGTGTTCACACTGGCAAAGTCGGCACGCATCGCCCTCACCAACTGCTGGATACCCGTAGGCAGTGCACTGCTGATATGGCTCCTGGGCGTAAACCCTATCTACGTGCTCGTAGTGGCAGGAATGTGCGGCTACCTGTACGGCATCCTAATCAAACCAACAGAATAGTAAATATTGAGTTATTCAATGGTGAATTCAAAACTCAAAACTCAAAATTCAAAACTCAACCATGATATACCTCCAGCTATTTCTTACGTTCTTCCAAATCGGACTCTTCGGATTCGGTGGCGGCTACGGTATGTTGTCGCTCATACAGAACCAGACGGTGTACAACCATGCGTGGCTCACAGCACCTGAGTTCACGAACATCGTGGCTATCAGTCAGATGACACCAGGTCCGATAAGTATCAACGCAGCTACATACTGCGGATACACCGCCATACACAAAGCCGGCATGGGCGAATGGGCATCCATCTTGGGTAGCGCGACAGCAACGTGCGCTCTCGTGCTGCCGTCGTTCATACTGATGATTCTCATCTGCCGTGTATTTATGAAGTACATGAACACGCCGACGGTGCAGAACATCATGTCGGGTCTGCGCCCTGCCGTGGTAGGACTCATCGCTGCAGCAGCCCTTCTGCTTATGACCCCCGAGAACTTCTCGTCGCCAGCTATCAACCCGTGGAACTTCTGGGTGAGCATCGCCATCTTCGTGGCAACATTCGTAGGCACGAAGTTCGTGAAGATAAACCCGATGAAGATGATAAGCTGGGCTGCGTTCGCAGGACTCATGCTGCTATATTAACTCTCAACTAATAAAAAGCGTGATGGAGCACTGCAAACAGTGCTCCATCACGCTTTTTATTAATATTCCGCTTCGTTCGCCAAGTGCCACGTGGTGAGGTACGACGCACGGGTGATGTCCGTCAGTTTCGGATAGTTCACCGTGTCAGCCTCATCCGACGGGAAGTTGTAGTTGGGCTGACCGCCGGTGTGATACCACACGATAGGCACACCCTTCAAGTGGAACGACTGCTGGTCGCTGCCACCAACGGGGTTTTCCCAAGCACGATAGTCGGGATCGAAGCAGAAGTTGTGCTTCGACATGTCTGCCTTAAGCCACTCGCCAAACTTCGGATGTGCAGCCGTGAAGAAATACATGAGGTAGCGACTGTCCGTACCGCTGCCCACCATATCGAAGTTGAGGTAGCCCTTCACGTTCTGCATGTCCTTATAGTTGTCGGTGAAGTAGCGCGAACCGAGCAGTCCGAACTCCTCGCCGTCCCAGAATGCGAACACGATAGTGCGCTCCGGCGTTGCGCCACTCGCTACGAAAGCCTTCATTATCTGCAGCACTGCAGCCACGCCCGACGCATTGTCGTCGGCTCCGTTGTATATCTTGTCGCCTTCGAGGTCGCTGTACACGCCCTCATGGTCGAGGTGCGCACCCACAACAACCATCTCATCGGTCTTCTTGCCCGGCAGCACCGCGAGCACATTGCTCAGGTACATCGTGCGGTGCACCTGCTTCTTTATCTCTGCTATCGAGTCAGCCTCAACGAAGTAGCGAACACCACGCTTCAGCTTCTGCACGGCGCAAGCCTCGAAGGGCTGCTCATACGACTCGAAGAAAGGCTTCAAACCTGCTTGGCGCATCTGCGAGATGATATATTGCTTGGCGATGCGCGAGCCACGCTCGCCTGCACGACGGCCCTCCAAGAGGTCGTCGGCGAGGAAATACACATGCGCACGAGCCGCATCCTCGGTGATGGAACGCAAGCCGGCATCACACTGCGCAGCCAACTGTTTCTCCACTTTCGCCGACTTCTTCTGAGCGGCTTCAACAGTAGTCGCACCGCTAAGAACGATAGCAGCCGACAACAATAGTTTATTTATCATATTCGAGTATTATACCGTTAGTCAGTAATAAAGTTTAAACCAATGCAAAAGTAACGAAAAAACATAAGAATACCTCATCAAGAGTGGATAATTTATGGATTATTTGTTGTAACTTTGCACGTAAATAGGAAACATTATTTTAACATAATAACATACAAAGAATTATGGCAAAGAAAGCTTTATTGATGATCCTCGACGGATGGGGCATCGGCAAACATGGCAAAGGTGACGTTATCTACAACACACCGACTCCGTATCTCGACTACCTTACAGCAGTGAGCGCACACTCACAGCTCCTCGCATGCGGCGAAGACGTAGGTCTGCCGGAGGGTCAGATGGGTAACTCAGAGGTTGGCCACTTGAATATCGGCGCTGGCCGTATCGTTTACCAGGACCTCGTTAAGATTAACCGCGCTTGCAAGGACGGCTCTATCCTCCAGAACAAGGAGATCGTTAAGGCTTACAGCTACGCTAAGGAGAACGGCAAGAAGCTCCACCTCATGGGCCTCACCTCTACCGGCGGCGTACACTCTTCACTCGACCACCTCTTCAAGTTCATCGAGATTGGTAAGGAGTACGGCTTGAACGACGTTTACGTACACTGCTTCATGGACGGCCGCGACACCGACCCGAAGTCGGGCAAGGGCTTCATCGAGCAGGTTCAGGAGTGCTGCGACAAGAACGGTGCGCACATCGCAAGCATCGTAGGCCGCTTCTATGCAATGGACCGCGACAAGCGTTGGGAGCGCGTGAAGGAGGCTTACGACCTGCTCGTTGAGGGCAAGGGCAAGCAGGCAGACGACATGGTTAAGGCAATGCAGGAGAGCTACGACGAGGGCGTAACCGACGAGTTCGTTCTTCCTATCTGCAACTCTACCGTTAACGGCAAGATCGAGGAAGGCGACGTTGTCATCTTCATCAACTACCGCAACGACCGCGCCAAGGAGCTCACCGAGGTGCTCACACAGAAGGAGCACGAGGAGGCAGGTATGCACACCATCAAGGGTCTGCAGTACTTCTGCATGACTCCGTACGACGCATCATTCACCGGCGTTAACATCCTCTTCCCGAAGGAGAACGTAGCAAACACTCTCGGCGAGTATCTCTCTGCTCAGGGCAAGCGTCAGCTGCACACTGCAGAGACAGAGAAGTACGCTCACGTAACATTCTTCTTCAACGGTGGTCGCGAGACTCCGTACGAGGGCGAGGATCGCATCCTTGTTCCGTCGCCGAAGGTTGCTACATACGACCTGAAGCCGGAGATGAGCGCATACGAGGTGAAGGACAAGCTGGTTGGCGCTATCAACACTCAGGAGTACGACTTCATCGTTGTTAACTTCGCTAACGGCGACATGGTTGGTCACACAGGTATCTACAACGCTATCGCTAAGGCTGTACACGCTATCGACAACTGCGTTAAGGACGTAGTAGAGACTGCTAAGGCTAACGACTACGAGATTATCATCATCGCTGACCACGGCAACGCTGACAACGCTATCAACGAGGACGAGACACCGAACACTGCTCACTCGCTCAACCCAGTTCCGTTCATCTACGTAACCAACAACAACTCGGCTACCGTTAAGGACGGACGCCTCGCTGACGTGGCTCCTTCTATCCTCCACATCATGGGCTTAGAGCAGCCGGAGGAGATGACTGGCGAGAACCTTATCTGCGACTAAGCAGTAAATTGTTGAGAATTGAAAGTTGAAAGTTGAATCATAACTTACGACTAACGAATAAAGCAAAACGCGCGCAACCATTCAGTTGCGCGCGTTTTTTGTTATTATGTAACTTAGGAGGATGCGTGGTTATTGTTATAGCAGGATGCGTGGTTATGGCAAGAGCGTGGTTATAGCAGGATGCGTGGGAGGTGTGTCAAAACTCCCTTATTCTAAAAAAATCACAAAGCCCTGACTTTCA